>PVMS01022930.1_pt1 | contig 28197 bp, 25 predicted proteins | sample 1853461 | NCBI WGS metagenome assembly PVMS01 (sample SAMN08582032, study PRJNA380276) | Marine sediment metagenome, whole genome shotgun sequencing project. | isolation source: ocean sediment barecode stripped | collected 2017
CGACCGCTCGATCGAGGAAACCAGGCTGCGTGGTGCACGCACGCTGTATCTCGAAGTCCGGGAGAGCAACGACGCTGCCCGCGCGCTGTACGAGACAGCCGGGTTCGATCCCGTCGGGCGGCGGCCCGGCTACTATAGCGGTCCGCGCGAAGATGCGTGCGTGATGATCCTCGATTTGCAGAATTCGGTACGTTGACACCGCTTCGGATCCGCGCCTAATATAGGGGCTACGACACGTTCCGTGACCGAAGGTACCCCGGATGGTACCTTTATTGAAACTCTTTTACATCAACGAATTACGAGGCTGGCATGTCACGTTCCCTGAACCGCGTTCAGATCATCGGTAACCTCGGAGCGGATCCCGAGCTGCGGACTACCACGAACGGCGCGAGAGTTGCGAATCTGTCGGTGGCCACCAGTCGCCGCTGGAACGATCGGCAGGGCCAGCAGCAGGAGAAGACCGAGTGGCACAAGGTCATTTTCTGGGAGAAGCTCGCGGAGCTCTGCGAACGCTATCTCAAGCGCGGCGATCGGGTCTATGTGGAGGGATCGATCGAGTACCGACAGTACGAGGACAAGGATGGCCAGACGCGGTACATCACTGAGATCCGGGGTCGGGAGATCATCATGCTGGGCGGGCGGGGGGAGAACGCGCAGTATGATGCGCCCTCGCGTTCGCCAGGCCAATCCGGCGGCGATCCGACGCCGGCGAAAGACTCGTTCGACGAGTTCTCGAGCGATTCGCTCACGCCGGAGGACGACCTGCCGTTCTGAGGAGTAGAGGATGAACACGAAGGCCCGTACGGCGATAGCGGCGGCAGGAGCGCTCGCGCTCTGGCTCGGTCCGGTCGAGGGGGTGTGGGCCCAGGAGACGCCCGAACGTGAGGCGCCGCGACACCAGGTGCGGCGCGGAGACACCCTGTGGGGTCTCGCGGGTCGTTACCTGGCGAGTCCGTTTCGCTGGCCGGAAATCTTCAAGCTGAATCCGGACGTCGTGCAGGATCCTCACTGGATCTATCCTGGAGAATATCTACGGATTCCGGGGAGCGACCTCGTCCCGGTGTCGAACATTTCGTACGACCGGTCGAAGGCGACCGCCTATCGGACCGGTCGGGGTCGTCCCGCCGGCTCCGCCGACCTGTCGAATACGATATTTCTCACGCGCTCCCGTCAATTCCTGTCGGAATCGGGTCTGGAGGTCGATGCGTCGGCCCGGCTGAGTGTCGTGAGCTTGAGCGATTTCTTCCGGGCCGCTCAGTTGATGGATCCGTCAGAGCTCGGGCCGACGGGAACGACATTCAGGGTGATCGAGGAAAACCCATTGGGGCTCAACCGTCCTCCATCGGTGAGAATGAATCAGGACGTGGTCGTCCACCTGGGCAATCTGTCCGTGTCGCCCGGCGACTTTCTGCAGTCCGTTCGCTGGGGGCGAAGAATCGGATCGCAGGGCACCGTGCTTCAGTCGATGGCGATTCTGGAGATCACGCGGACGGCGGGTGACAGTGCGCGCGCCCGGGTCGTGGAGATTTATGGCGATTACCAGGTCGGTGACCCGGTCGTACGGGCGGCGGACTTCTTCGTCGACCCGGAGTCCGTGGTCGACGAGACCGCGACTCGGCTGAACGGCACGATCATCGCCTTCGCGATCGAGAACCAGAATATTCTGAATCTGTACGACGAAGTATTCCTCGACGTCGGCAGGCAGGCTGGCGTGCGGGTGGGTGATGAGTTCCTGGCATTCTCTCCTCTCGGGGTTGTACCGGAGACGGCTGCGGCGATCGACGCTCTTTGCCGGCTGCGTGTAGTCCGGGTGACCGACGGCACATCGACGGCCGTCGTGTTCAAGATCCGGGACCCCGGTACTCGCCCGGGCAATCCCGTCAGACTCGCCGGGAGAATCTCCGACTAGCTCCGCCCTCCGAGCCACGACGCGGCGGACACCCGGCCCGCCGCGCCTGGCCTGTCTTTCCCACCCCGACGGATCCCGGTAGCTTCGGGTCGAATTCCCCGGCGAATTCGCATGGCCGTGGCCTTAAGGCGTGGCGATCGCGAGTTACCCGGGGCGGGTCTGATCGGCCAGAAACTGGAGAAGAGAGTGAGCGAATCTCGGCGGGTTCTCGTGACCGGCGGCGCAGGCTTCATCGGATCGCACGTATGCGAAGCGTATCGGGATGCGGGCTGGAACGTGACGGCGCTCGACGATCTGAGTTCGGGAAGGCGAGAAAACGTCCCCGAGGGCGTCGATCTCGTCGTCGAAGACATTCGGTCGGATGCGGCGGGAGACCTCGTCCGGAAAGGACGATTCGATCTTCTGAACCATCACGCGGCACAGATCGACGTGCGCGTGTCGGTTGCGCGGCCACGTCACGACGCCTCGATCAACATCGACGGCTTGCTGAACCTGCTCGAGGCATGTCGCGATGCCGAGGTGGCCCGGGTGCTGTTCGTCTCCTCCGGCGGTGTCGTTTACGGGGAGACTGACGATCTGCCAGTTGGAGAAACGGCGCCGAAGGCACCGGTCTCGGGGTACGGGGTGAGCAAGTTGACCGGTGAGAACTACCTGTTCGCGTTCCGTAAGCTGTTCGGCATGGAAGCCGCGGCGCTCCGCTACTCGAATGTTTACGGGCCCCGGCAGGATCCGAACGGGGAGGCCGGTGTAGTCGCAGTCTTCTGCAGCAGGATTCTGGCAGGTGAGCCGTTGACGGTGTTCGGGGACGGTCTGCAGACCCGGGACTACGTGTACGCAGGGGACGTAGCACGCGCCAATCTGACTCTGACTGAGGCCAGGCTGCCCGAGCCGGAGTCGATAGACGATGTGGCGTTCAACGTCGCCACAGAACACGAAACCTCGGTGGTCGATCTCGGCCGGACTCTGATCTCTGCGGCCGGGACGGAAGTCGAGACGCGGCATGCACCCGCGCGGACTGGAGAACTGCTCCGCAGCTGTCTGCGCACGGAGAAACTGCGGGGGCTCGGGTGGGCTCCCGAGATTTCGCTCGAGCAGGGGCTGCGTCGCACGTACGAGCACATTGCGAAAGAGAGTTGAGGTTTCAGGACATGCCGTTTTTCGTACTGCCGTTAATGCTTCAGGCCGGTCAGCAGATGGCGTCGCGTCCGTGGGAACTCGCTCTGGGCGCGACGCCGATGACGAAGATCATCCTGATCGTCCTCGCGGCGTTCTCGCTCCTGTCCTGGGTACTGATATTCTGGAAATGGTCGGAGTTCCGTCGGGTCCGCGCCAGCGGCGACGAGTTCGTCGCCGCGATGGATGATACAGCGGGACTGCGGGACGTGTACCAGACCCTGACGCGTCTTCCAGAGTCTCCGTATTCCCGTGTGTTTCGCCGAGGAGTGAATTTCTTCACGGAGTTGCGACCGACGGCCCTGCGGGACGAGGTGCATACCGGTCCGGGACTCACGCTGGCCCAGCTCGAGGCCCTCCGGCTCGTGCTCGAGAAGGAACTTGCAGAGGAACGCGACGACATGGCGCAGGGACTCACGTGGCTGGCGATTATCGGATCCGTCAGCCCCCTGATGGGTCTGCTGGGCACGGTTGTCGGGGTCATGAACTCTTTCATCGGCATCACCAGCCAGGGAAGCGCCAACATCGCGGCCGTAGCTCCGGGCATCGCGGAAGCCCTGATCACTACGGTCGCCGGGCTCGCCGTCGCGATCCCGGCCGTGATCGCTTACAACCACTTCGCCGGGAAGCTCGGCCTGTTCACCGGTGAGCTGGAAGGCTTTGCCGCCGAGTTCATTGGAACGCTGGCGACGGAAGGCCGGGTATGATCGGTCGGGCCGCGCGGAACGACAGCCACGGTGGACTCCCGGTCCGGGCCGAAATCAACGTAACGAGCCTGGTCGATGTTGCGTTCACGCTGCTCGTGATCTTCATGATCACGGCGCCGATCCTCCAGGGCGGTGTCGAGCTCACGATTCCGAAGGCGCCGGCGGCGCCGTTCCAGGTCAGCGAAGGACTCGTGATCTCGATCGACCGGGACGGTCGGATTTTCGTCGAGGACGACGAGGTCAATCGCGACGAGTTCGCTGCCACGATCGGGGCGCTGGTGGAGCGTCGGGGGGCTGAGACGGTATACGTGAAGGGAGATACGGACGTTGCCTACGGTTCCGTGCTATGGGTCATCGGGACGCTCAAGCATGCGGAAATCGAGGCGGTAAGCCTCGTGGCGGAGCCGGAGCTGGATCGCTGAGCGGGGGTTCAGTCCGGATCGAAAACGTGAGGGCGGGGGAGCGGGTTGTCGAACGGTAGATTGCCGGAAAGCCGGGACGTATCGAATGAGGAGCGGACGAGGCGGACTGTGCGTCGCCCTCCGCCCGGGGCGCTTCTTGCCTCAACGATCCTGCACCTGGTGTTTGGAATTCTGCTGGTCATCGGCTCGGCGACGATGCGCCCACGCACTCTTCCTGCCCAGACCTACAGGGTCCGTCTGGTGGCAGCGTCCGATGAGTCGGCGCCGGAGCGGCTCAAGCCGCAGCCCGCGAAACCGGCGGAAGAGGAGAACCGTCCACCACCGCCCCAGCCGACGGAGCAGCCGATTCCGCAGACCGAGCTCCCGACCGTCGTGGAGGAAATTCCCCCGCCGGTCGAGGAAACCCGCGAGCCGTCACGTTCGTCGGAGGAAGGTGACGAGGCGATCAACGTGCAACTCGAGGGCGCCGCGTTCGTCGATCCAGGGTATCTGCAGAATATCATCCGTCAGGTGAACCGATACTGGCGGCCACCAGCCGGTGGCAGGCATCTCCGTGCCGAGGTCGTGTTCGTTATTGAACAGGACGGGTCGGTTGAGGGAATCGAGATGCTTGCCAGGTCGGGTGACATGAGCTTCGATCTCGAGGCGCGAGGCGCGATCGAGGCCGCCGGCAGGGCAATGGTGTTCGGTCCGCTGCCGGCAGCCTGGCCGCGCGACCGTCTTCGGATTTCCTTTTTCTTCGACCCGACTACGAGATGAAAGCGAATATGATCAGATTGCTGCTGCGAGGCCTGTCCGCCGGCCGGGACAAGTCGTGCCCGAAGAACGGATCGTTGGCGGAAAGGGCACGAATCGGCGGGGGCGTGGCCGTCGCGCTGCTGCTGACGCTTTCGGCCAGCGTGATAGCGCAGGAGCCGGGAGACGTGCGGATCGGCATCACCTACACACCGGGCTACCTGCCGGGCCTGGTCTTGACGCCGGTCGAGAGCACCGAAGGCCTCGGCGAGGTGGCCCGGGTGGCCGAGGCGATTCTCAGCCAGGACCTCGAGTTCAGCGATCGCTTCGAGATGATCGAGGTGCCGGGAGATTTCCAGTCCGGCAGCGCCGTGAACTACGGGCTGTGGAACCAGCTCGGGGCCGTGTGGCTCGCATCGAGCCAGGTTTCCGGCAGCACCTCGGCCCCGGTCCTGCGAGTCAGCCTGCATGACGTCGTGTTCGGAGAGTTGAAAGAGGTAAAGGCGTTCAGCCTTCCCGCGGCGGGGTCCTCCGGTTTTCGCATGGCCGTGCACCGGGTCTCGGATGAGGTCGTCCGGTGGGCGACCGGGGAAACCGGCATGGCGGCGACGCGGATCGTGTTTCGGCGCAAGACCGACGACGGTGTGTCGGATATCTGGATCATAGACTCGGATGGGGAAAACCTCCGCCGCCTGACGGACGACAACTCGATCGTCTACTCTCCGGACCTGTCTCCGGACGGTTCGCACCTGCTGTACGTTTCCTACGTGAACGGCGGCCCGGTGGCATACGAAAAGAACCTGGGTTCGGGGGCGATACAAACCGTATCGGCCGAAGAGGGTCTCAACGTGACACCCGTCTATTCCCCCGATGGCCGTCATATCCTGTACGGTCGGAGCGAGGGAGATCACACGGAGCTGTTCGAGCTCCAGCGGCAGCCGCTGTGCTGCGGCCGACGCGTGACGTATACATCTGTCGGAGAGACCCTGAACGGCGGCTATTCCCCCGACGGCCGTCAGCTCGTGATGACCTCGTCACCGCTCGGATTGCCGCACATCTACGTTATTCCGCGGGAGGGCAGAGGCGAACCCCGTATCCTCAGCCGCTACGTGTACGGCGAACGAGGGTACGCCACCTCGCCGGACTGGTCGCCCAGGGGAGATCGGATCGCGTACCAGGCCTGGATCGAGAGCTCGTTCCAGATCGTAACGGCTGCTCCGGACGGGGCCGACCGCCGGATACTCACGTCCCGCGGAAGCAACGAAGATCCGAGTTGGGCGCCGGACGGAAGACACCTTGTATTCTCCTCGACTGGACGCAACGGATCGAAGATGCTGATACTCGATACGGTCACGGGGCGAGTGCGCAATCTCACGTCCGGCCGGGTCGATCAATTATCATCCTGGTCCACGTCGCTCTGAATGCGCGATACAGCGGTTTCAACCGCTTGGCAAGCTCACGTGGCAGGCGTATGATATCGTGGGTGCGCGTCGTTTCAACCACGGGCGGGGCGTCGAAGTTCGTCCTCCTGTCGCGTCCTCGTCATTCATTTGTTTCAAGGAGCACGGAAATGCGTCTCAAGGTCGGTTTTGCAGCGCTGATCGCCGTTTCGGCAATCGGCCTGTCCGCCTGCAGTGGGAAGGCCCCACCGCCGCCGCCGCCTGTCGTCAGCGAGACAGTGACGGCCACACCGAACGCCGACAGCCTCGCTGCCGCCGAGCTCGCCCGGTATGAGGCCGCGGCGGCGCAGCTGTGCGCCGATGCGCGAACGGCGATCGCGAACGGCGATTATGACCGTGCGCGCAGGCTTCTCGAGCAGGCAGTCCGCGACTATCCCGGAACCGAGTGCGCCGACGGAGCCGTGCTGCTGGCCGAGGCCGTAGGCGCAATCGTTGTCGTTCGGGATCGAATCCACTTCGAGTTCGACAGAGCGCGGATCACGGATGATGCAGCCGCCATTCTGCAGGCCAAGGCGGAAATCCTTCGCAACTTCCCGAGTGTGGCAGTGACGATCGAGGGTCATGCCGATGAGCGGGGTTCGCTCGAGTACAACCAGGCCCTGGGCCAGCGCCGGGCGGAGTCCGCGAAGACCTATCTCGTGAACCTCGGCCTGTCGGCCAGCATGTTCCGCACCATCAGCTATGGTGAGGAGCGACCGATCGCTCAGGGGGCGAACGAGAGTGCGTGGGCGGAAAATCGCCGTGATGAGTTCGTGCTCCCGAACGCGGACGCGATGCTGAAGTGAGGATCCGCTCCGCGATTGCTCTGTGTGCCGTGGCCGTGTCGGTTGGCGGCTGTGCTACCAAGAGCGACATCGCTGACCTGCAGGCGACGTTCGTCAGCCAGTTCGAGTCGGAGAGATCTCAGCGGGAAGCGTTGATCACGGAGATACAGGAGTTGCGCGCGGTGCTGCTGGACAGCCTGAATGTCCAGCAGCGCCGCGACATTACGGGCCGGGTCGATCTGCAGAGGCAGATCCAGGACCTGAATACGAATCTCGCGCAGCTCATCGAGCTCACGGGGCAGACTCAGAGAGAGCTGGCCCTGAGGTCGATGGTGCCGGCGGACTCGTCTCCCGGTGTCAACAGGAGCGGCGGTCAGCCAGGACAGGTGACCGACGAACCTGCGGCTGGGACGGCACCCGGTGATCCGCAGGAGCTCTACGAGGCGGCCCTTCGGCAGTTCCGTCGTGGGTCGTACGGAACGGCGCGAGCCGCGCTGGATGAATTCCTCACCCGGTATCCGAATCACGAGCTCGCACCGGATGCCCAGTACTTCCGAGCGGAAACGTTCGCGGAGGAGGGTGATGCGACGGTGGCACTCGACGAATACGCCCGGGTGCTCGAGTTGTATCCGAATTCGCGCCGTGCGCCCACGGCACTCTACAAGAGCGGGCTCCTCGAGCTCCGCCGCGGGAATGTCGACGACGCACGCACGTTCTTCAACCGGGTGGTCCAGGGGTACCCGGACAGCGACGAGTTCGAGCTGGCCCAGCGGGAACTCGACCGGCTGAGCAGCTGATCCGACAGGCCGGGCGCCAGCGCCCCCGGGACCGTAAAGGGCCGGATCGGGCCCGGAGGAGAACGCGTGCGCTGCCCAAGATGTGATCACGTCGAGGACCGCGTCGTAGACTCCCGCACCAGTCGGGCCGGGCGGTCCATCCGTCGGCGCCGTGAGTGTCTCGGCTGTAGCTTCCGCTACACGACCTACGAGCATATCGAGCAGGAACAACTGACGATTCGGAAGGCAGCCGGGTCGATCGAGCCGTTCGACCGCGCCAAGCTTCTCCGCAGCATCGGAATCGCCTGTGCGAAACGCCCGGTATCGCTGGCGAGGATCGAGGAGATGGTGGACCAGGTCGAGGAGGAGCTCGAGGCACTCGATGAGCGGGAAGTGAGCAGCCAGCAGATCGGAGAGCTGGTGATGGCTCGCCTCCGGGCTCTGGATCAGGTTGCCTACGTTCGCTTCGCTTCGGTGTATCGAAACTTCCAGGACACGACGGAGTTCATGGAAGAAGTACGCGAGCTCGTGAATCGGGCCCGTTACGAGGCGCGAGGCCAGCAGGAGATGTTCGAGGGTTCCGGGGAGGAGCAGGGGGAGGAAGCACCGGCGTGACACACGAAGCGGCGGAGATGCCGTTCCTGGACCATCTCGAGGAGCTGCGCCGCCGGATCATCTGGGCGCTGGTGGCGCTGGCGATCTGTGCGGTGCTCGGGTTCTTCGTCGTTACGGAGCTCGACGTGATCGGGATTCTGGAGCGTCCGTTCCAGAAGGTGATGCCGGGCCAGAACCTGTTGTTCACCAGCCCGACGACCCCCGTCGTGGTTACGTTCAAGCTCGCCTTCGTGGTCGGCTTCATCATGGCGTTGCCCGTCATTGCCTTCCAGGCGTGGTCATTCTTCTCCCCGGCGCTGTACGAGCACGAGAAACGTCTGGTGATTCCGGCAATCGGAGTCGGATTCGTGCTTTTTCTCGCGGGAATCGCGATGGCGTACTTCTTCGTCCTTCCGCTGGGGCTCAAGTTCCTCCTCGGGTTCCAGGCCGAGAGCCTCGAGCCGATCATCACGATCGACGAATACCTGAAGTTCGCCACGCGGCTGATCCTCGCATTCGGCATAATCTTTGAAATGCCCGTTGTCCTGGTCCTCCTGGGGCTGCTGGGCATCGTCACCCCGGAGGGCCTGCGGAAGTACCGTCGCCACGCGATCGTGATCCTGGCGGTCTCGGCGGCGGTGCTCACGCCGGCCGATGTGGGAACGATGTTCATGTTGTTCACGCCGATGATTCTCCTGTACGAGGTGTCGATCTGGCTCGTGCGGCTCGTGGTAAAGAGAGACGGGTCCGACGAACCTGAGGTGGACGAAGAGCCGGCCGGAGCATGAGGCCGGTTCTGCCCCTCCTGGTCGGGGCGGTCGCCCTGTTCATCGCCAGTCCGGCAGCCGCCCAGGAGACGCCCCCCGGGCGCCGCCCGATATCCCCCCGGCAGGAAGCATTTCGGGACGACGATGAGTTCTACGATGACAGCCTCAGGATCAACCCTGCCGACACGATCCCCAGGATTGACGTCGAAGCTCGACGGCAAGAGCTGGGCGGCACTGCCGGCTTTCCGAGCCGGGACTCACTGTTCAAGGCCCTCATGGAGTTGCCGGGCTTTCACGCGCTCGAATACCGCGGCAGAGATGCGCAGATTGAAGTCGAGACTCAGAGGCTCTCGCTGACCGGAGATGCCCAGTTAAACCGCGCCAGGGATGTGCTCGTCGCGGATTCCATCCTGTACCGCGGATCCGTACAGTTCATGGAAGCACGGCGCAACATCCGACTGACCGGGCTCGACGGTACGGAAGTGACGAGCGATTCGGTACTGTACTTCGATCTCGCGTCGATGACCGGGACCATTTATCGGGCCGAGACGCAGTTCGCCCAACGGGGCGCCAACTGGCGCGTGATCGGAAACGTGATTCCAAAGTCGCAGGACACGCTGTTCGCGGTCCGCAGCGAGTTCACGTCGTGTGATATCGAAGAACCGCACTACTCCTTCCATGCGCGGAAGATCAAGCTCGTAAACAACGACGTGATCGTCGCATGGCCGGTCGTTCTGTACGTCAGCAACGTGCCGGTGTTCTGGCTTCCGTTCTTCGCGTCGGAGATCAAGCAGGGGCGCCGGAGTGGTATTCTTCCGCCACGCTTCGGGTTCAACGACATCGTTCAGACTTCATCCGGCGCGGGAAGGAACGTCACGGACTTCGGCTACTACTGGGCGATCAACGACTACATGGACGCCCAGGCCAGCGTCGACTGGTACAGCGGCGACTACACCCGGGTCAACGGACGCTTCAACTACCGGTGGCTGAAGAAGTTCATCCGCGGAGGCCTGCTGTACAGCCAGAGTTTCAGTGAGAGTGGTAAGAACCTCCGTTTCGACCTCGATCACGATCAGAGCATCGGTCTGAACACGCAGCTGCGCGCCTCGATCCAGTACATCCAGGACAAGCAGATCTACCAGGATCAGAGCTTCCGGCCGGACGAACAGACGCAGACGATCGACTCCGACATCGGGCTGAATCACCGATTCAGGTTTGCGAACCTCTCCGTGAGTGCCCGTCGTCGTCAGTACCTGAACGACGACAGAGTCGAGATGACGCTTCCGTCACTGAACGTTTCGTTCTCGCCACTCACGTTGTTCCGGGCACCCGTTTCCGGGCAGGGGTTGTTCAACAACCTCGTGCTCAGCGGATCTGCGAGCGCGAACCGGCGGCTCCTGGAGCTGGACCTGGGCACTGACGTCGATGCGACTACTGCGTCAACGAGCGGAAGCCTGACGCTGCGGAAGCTGACCCTCCGGGCCAGTGCCGACTACGGCCGAACCGGCCTGACGCCGGCCGATTCCCTCGGTGTCGAGCTGGAGCCGCTACTCGAGCAGACGATGCGCTGGAGCGCGGGCCTGAATTACCAGGTGAACCTCATCGGATCCACGACCTTCCGTCCCACGGCACAGGTCTCCGGGACGTCGATCAATCTCGATACGCTCAGCATGGGATTCGTGTCTGCGCCCCTGCGCGCGAGCTTCGGTGCCTCCGTGTCGAGCGATGTATTCGGGTTCTATCCCGGATTCGGTTCGTTCGAGCGCATCCGGCATAAATTCTCGCCCCAGGCCTCTTGGGCCTATTCTCCCGCCGTAAGCGTGGATTCGGCTCTGAGCGCGATCCCGGGGCTGGGAGCCGCTTCGGAAGCAAGGAACACCCTCAGCATCGGGTTCAATCAGACGTTCGAGGCCAAGGTCCGCTCGAAGTCGAGCCCGCGATTGCCAACCGACTCTGTCGGGGGAGGGTGGCCTGATTCGCTGGTCGTGGTCGACTCGATCGGTGCGGTGGTGGAGGGCCTCGAGGTCCTGCCCGACGACTCCGTGGCTCTCGGTACCGGACCCGTCGGGGGTGTCAGTGGTCCGGCGGACGTTTTCGGGAGACCTGGTGCTCCGACACGCCGGCCACAGATCCGAACTGTGAAACTGCTCGGCATCCGTACCGATGCGCTGGCGTTTGATTTTGCCAGGCAGGACGGCGGCTCGAGTCTCGTCACCGAAAAACTGAGCAATGCGTTCAGCTCGGATCTGATGCGCGGGTTTCAGCTGAACATCAGGCACGACCTGTTCGAAGGCGTCGGTTCGGATCGCCGATTCAAGCCATTCATGGAATCGCTCGCCATGAGCTTCTCCCTTCGGTCCGGGACGGGGCTTGGCGACATCTTCGGCCTCGGACCCTCGACGGGCACGGATCGCGACCGGGCCAGGGCTGACGCGGAGTCCCCGCAAAACGTGGACTCCCAGTATCGTCTACGGGAGTTCCAGGGATCCTATCGGAACGATCCGTTCGCGAATGCACGCGGAGGCGGAAGCTGGACCGTCTCCCTGCGCTATTCGCTCGTCCGGACCCGGCCGACGGAAACGGCAGGGCGGGAAAGCCAGACGATTGATGGAACCCTCACGTTTCAGCCCACTCCCGGGTGGTCGGTGCGCTGGACCACGCAGTACAACTTCACGCAGGGCGCATTCGGGACCCAGTACATCACCCTCGACCGGGACCTGCATCGCTGGCGCGCGTCGTTTCAATTTTCCCGCGGTCCGAACGGTAACACGTTGTTCCAGGTCGGCGTCCGGCTCACCGACGCTCCAGAACTCCACGGCGACTACAACCAACGGACGAATTAGGAACCCGCTCATCGATCTTTTCCCGCCGAGAATCGAAACCGCTTCCGGTGGCCGGATTCTTGAACATCACGTTCTACATGCTCGGCGCGGTGCACGCCGGTGGTCAGAGGTAGCGCCCGCCGGATACCGGAATTCCGCGGAATTCCGCGGCTTCCAGAGACGATGCGGATCCGCGGGCTGACGATCGGACCGGTGGTGTCTCCTGTTCGACCGACGGTGTGCTGGCAGACCGCCCGAGCAAATTGTGACCTGCAGGATTCCGGATTAAGAGGGCACGGCGAATGAGAGGTCGATGACGACGTTCCAGCGGCTCAAGCACCAGGCTCGGAAAGCGGAGCAGCGTTCCGACTGGCGAAAGGCGATAGCACTCTATCGCGAGGCCATGCGGTTCGACGAGCAGCAGCACGGCTCGGCCGAGCTCGGGTTGTTCAATCGGATCGGAGACCTCCACATCCGGCTCGGCGAGGTACCCCATGCCGTCGAGTGCTACGAGCAGGCGGCTGATCGGTATGCAGAGAACGACCTTCCCACGAGCGCCGTCGCTCTGTGCAACAAGATCCTCAGGGTCGCCCCCGAGAGAACGGACGTGTTCCGACGCCTCGGTCTTCTGCACGCCGCCACCGGTCTGCTAGTCGAAGCGAGGAGCTCGACGCTCCAGTACGTCGACCGAATGGAAAAAGCCAGCAGTCTCGACGAGGCGGTCGAAGCCGTTCAGGAGTTCGTGAACCTCACAGGGGACGATACGATTCGCGTCCAGGTGGCAGACCTGCTGGCCGAACGCGGCCACCCGGACCAGGCCCGGGCCCAGCTCCGCCTCGCATCGGACGCCAGCCGTCGAACAGGACTGGATACCGAGGAACTCGAGCGGCGCATCCAGCAGCTCGGCATCTCCGAGCCAGATGAGAGCCTGGCAGAGGTGACAACTCCGGAGTCCCCACCGGCCGGATCGGACAAGCTCGAGCAGGCAGACGAACTACACATTGAGGCAGAGCCGGCGGCCGCAGTGCGGTTGGGAGAACGGGTAAGAGCTGGCCTTCTCGAGCTGGATCCCGACGGTCCCTCACTCGAGGTGGGACGACCTGCGGTTCCCGATGACGAAGCGGTCGACTCCGACGTGCCGGAGGGCCCCGTGGCAGAGGCGCTGCGGCGGTTCCGAGCCCGCGTACTTCCCGAGCTCGATCGGGAGGGACCGGAGCTGCACTACGACCTCGGTATCGCGTATCAGGCGATGGGACTCAACTCGGCCGCGGTGGACGAATTGCGTCGCGGAATCGCGGCGCGGGGACGACTGCACCCGGCGCACGAGAGAATCGCGGAAATTCTCGAGCCGGCCGAGCTTGTGACCGGTACGAAGTCCGACGACCGGACCGAGCCCGTTGTGCAGGAATCGAATGCCTTCCCGGAAGATGAGCCGGAGTCACCACAGCCGGCATCTTCGACGTTCGAATCGGAGGAGGTTCCTGCTGAAGTGCAGGACGCTGAGTCCCTCAACCCTGATCTCCAGGGACTGTTGTTTCGGGCCCGGCTGGCGCAGTACCAGATCCGACGGGCGCAGGATTCTGGCAGGGTGGACCACAGGTCTCATCTGGACCTGGGAGCCGCATACTCCGCCATGGGCCTGCGCGAGGAGGCGGTCCGCGAGCTTCTCGAGGCGGTGGCCGGACCGAAACACGTCACTTCGCGAGCAGTCTCGTTGCTGCTCGACATTTCGCATGACCCGGAAACAGCGTGGGAACTCGCCATATCCGTCGTGGAGCGAGTGCGGGAGCTGGGCCAGGCGGGACTCGCGGAGCCTGTCCTGCACGAACTGGTCGGGCGGTGGGGTGAGGACCACCCGGGAGCCGTCCGTCTGGGTGAACTGCTCGGTTGGGTCGTGACATCTGCAGCTCAACCGGACGCGCTCGAGCCATCCGTCCAGCAGGCCTCCGATGAGCCCGATGTCGTGGATTCCTCGTCGGAGGAAACAATCGATCAGCTTCTCGATCAACTCGAAGACAGTTCGATCAGGGTCGTCACGCCGGAGGCGGATGGGCGATCCAACCCGCTCCGGGCTCGAGAAGCGGCAGAGCGAATGGTCGCGGAGGGACGTGAAGAGGAAGCCGTCGCTCAACTGTACCAGGCACTGGAGATGTTCGAGGACGCCCGCGAAATTCGCGAGGCCACCACGGTTGTTGACCGCCTGCTGAAACTCCGGCCGGACGACGTCGTGCTTCATCATCAGCGGGCGGAATTCGCGTTGACGCTGAACGATCGGGATCTTCTGCTCTCGTCGTACATCGGTCTCGCCGCCTGTCTCCGCCGAAAGAACGCGCCGGGTAACGCCCGTACCGTGTATGCCCGGATCCTCGACATCGATCCGGAACATGTGGAGGCGCGCGAGGCCCTCGCGCAACTCTCCGTCATTCCGGGTTCCCCGGGGGCCGTGGCGGTCGACCACGGCCCCGCTCCGAGCTCCGCCGAAGACCCGGGGCCTGGTGGGTCTGGTCCGGGTCAGCGCTCCTCGAGGGTGGCAGAAGGCCGCGCGGAGTTTGATGCGCTGCTCGATGACCTGCTGGATCCGGGACCGGACGGAGACGCGTTCCAGGATGACGCAGAAGCACATTTCGAACTGGGGATCGCGTTCAAACAGATGGGAATGTGGGACGAAGCGCTCGCCGAGCTGGAGAAAGCAGTCTCCGGGCTCCAGGATCCGATTCGAGTCTGGGAGGTAATGGCGGAGTGTCTCGAGCGAGCGGAGCGGTTCGAGGAGGCGCTCGAGATCCTGACGACGGCCGAGGCCCACCCCGGGAACCAGGAGTCTCCGTCACTGGGTGTCCTGTACCGACTCGCGCTGCTCCTGCAGGAGCGTGGGGATCAGGCCGGGGCCGTCCTGCGGCTCCGCAGGGTCGTAGATGCAGACGCCTCGTTCCGGGATGCCGCCAGCCGGTTGTCCGCCCTCTCCCAGTGACGGTATAATCCGGTCGTTCTCCAGGACGGCGACCATGTGTCGCGTACCTGAGCCCCACAGGGAGAGTATGCTCGAAGCCGCACTTCCGACGCTTGCCGCATTGCAGGATCCCGTCCGTGACCGACTCGCGGTCATGGATGCGGAGTTGCACGGCATGATCACGGCCGACTTCGGCGCGATCAACGAGATCAGCGAGTATCTGTTCGCCCGCAGGGGGAAATACCTTCGTCCAACCCTTCTTCTCCTGTGCAACGAGGTCGGGGGACACCCCGGTCCCGAGGCGGTCAGACTCGCCGCGATCGTCGAGTTGATGCACGTCGCGACGCTGGTCCACGACGATGCGGTGGACCATTCTCCGAAGCGCAGGGGCATGCCGACGGTCAATTCCCGCTGGAGTCACCAGGTCGCGGTGATCATGGGTGACTACCTGTACTCACGGGCCCTGGTCGAAGTGACACGCATGAACGACATCGAAGCGATCTCGCTTCTCGCGAACGCTTCGAACCGAATGTCGATCGGGGAGATGCGCCAGCTGGCCGCACATGATGCGCTCGGTGCCACGGTCGAAGACTACTTCAGCCTGTGCGATTGCAAGACCGCGTCGCTGATGTCAGCGGCGTGCGAGCTCGGAGCACTCGTTGGTAGTTCCGAGTATCGGGGGGCGCTCCGGGGATACGGTCACGACCTGGGAATGGCGTTTCAGATGGTCGATGACCTCCTTGACTACACGGTCTCCTCCGCGGTTACGGGCAAGCCCCACGGACTCGACCTCAAGGAACACAAGGTCACGCTGCCGCTCATTGCGGTGCTGTCGCGACTGAGTGCCGAGGATCGACGGACCGTCGATGAGCTGTTCGCGGATCCTGCCCCTGCCGACGATCATGTAAACGAAGTTATCGGACTCGTTCGGGCGGCTGGCGGACTCGAGGAGGCCCGTGAGACAGCGCGTTCGTACGCCGAATCGGCCAGCCGGTACCTGGAACCGTTGCCGGACGACCCGGCAGTCGAGATCCTGCGGTTAACCGTGGAATTTGTCCTGGAGCGTCAGAAGTGAGCATGGACTTCGGCGGTAGCCGACGACCGTCGGCAAAAAGGGTCGGTCTGATCGTGGCCGGGGGCATGCTGCTCGGCTCTCTGCTCACCGAGCTCGCGGCGATTACGTTGCCGGCGAGTGCGGCCCGTGAGTTCTTCATCACGACCGTCGCCGCATCGCTCGGTCCGCTGACGGTGGACCTGCTGGTCATCGCAGTGACGCTCGGACCGCTCGTGTTGAGACTGAACATTCTCAGCGTAGTAGGGATACTACTTCTGGCGTGGTTCTCGCGATCGTTGCTCTGATCGCTCTCGTCTTTCGGAAGGTGCGCACATGTTCGGCAATCTCGGGATGTGGGAAGTACTTATCCTCCTGTTCATCGTCCTCCTCCTGTTCGGAGCGAAGCGCCTGCCAGAGATAGGAGGCTCGCTGGGCAAGGGGATCCGGGAGTTCAAGGGATCTCTGAAGGAGGTCGAAGGCGAGTTCCGGGAGATCAGCAAGGCGGCGGATCCGAATATCGAGACGAAGACGAACACCGAGCGCGAGAAGCAGGAGCAGAACTCCACCTGAAGATGTGCGAGGGGCCCGGAATCGTGATTCCCGGGCCCCCGATCATCAGACGTTTCTCTTCAGACCTGATCCGGCGCGCGAAGCCTGTCGCGCAGATCGACGATCTCCGCGTTCTCCCGGAGCGCCCGGACCCAACGGTCCACGCTCGTCTGCGACAGCTGTGATTCCATCTGTGCGCGCAACTGGCCCCGCATCACCTGGAACAGCTCGCTGTCCGGCTCCGTGCGTTCATCGACCCGCAGAATGACGATTGCGTCGCCCGCGTCGTACGGGCCCTGGATCGTGCCCGGCAACGCACCGAAAGCTGCGCCGACGGCTTCCGTACCTCGACCGAGGCCCTGGACGAACTGACCGCGGAGGAATGGTCCTGCCTGTCCGTACGCCCATCCGAGTGACTCGGCGGCTGCCTCGAGAGACGAAGCGGCACTGACTTCGTCCATTTTTCCGGCGGCAATCTCGAGGGCTCTCCGGGTTCGCATCTCAGCGCGGAGAGTCTCCTCGATCTGCGGCCGCACTTCCGCGAACGAAAACGTCCCCTCCTCGGTCCGTGAAACGACTTCCAGTATGTGGTATCCGGAACCGTTCTCGAAGTACTCGCTGACTTCGTCGAGCGGTGTCAGTAGATCGACAGCCCAGTCAACACCGACACCCAGCGATCCGGCGCCTGGCACGAAGTCAAATCCATCCGTCAGCGTAACGTCCGAGCGAACTGGTACACCAAGATCCTCGCCGGCCACCATGAGACCCCGATTCAGCGCGATCCCCTCAAATTCGTCCATGGTCCGGAAGATTTCGTCCTCACCCGCTTCGGACAGGACGATCGGGAACAGGATGTGCGCAACAGCGAGTGTGTCCGGCACCCGGTCGGTGACGGTGAAGATCCGATAGCCCGCGGGCGTCTGCAGCGGAGTCGAGATGTCACCCACGGCGAGATCCGACACGGACTCGGCAATCGCCTCAACGAGCTGATCGGAGGCAAAGCGACCCAGCAGTCCGCCACGAGTAGCCGTCAGGGAATCGGATGAGAACTCCGCCGCGGCATCATCGAAGGTCAGTTCTCCGGCTTCGATCGCGGCCCGTACGGAATCCGCCAGAGCAGCCGTGGCTGCGGTATCGCCGGCCGTTGGCGTTGTGGAGAAGCTCGAGAGGCGGACGATGGCCGTCGCCGGCCGCACGAACTGATCCTCGTTCTGTCGATAGTACCGGCGCGCCTCGGCCTCCGGGACCTCGAACTCGGAATCCACAGTGATGGCTTCCGGGCTGACCGAGATATAGCTCACCGTGGCCGACTCATTCTGGTCGCGGTAGGCCTGCCACACCTCTCCGTCACTCATCGCCGTTCCGCCGGAGATCTGCTGGGCGAGCCGTGCCCGCGGGAGTGTCTGCCGGTAATACATCTCGATCTGGAGCAACAGCTGCTCGTCGACCGACGGATCTCTGAAGAAATCCTGATACTTCGAATAATCGAAGATGCCGTTGGTCTGGAAGGCAGGGTGTCGCACCAGGTATGGAGGTGGATTCGTCCGAAACGCCTGCCGGATCTCAGTCTCCGTGACCTCGATTCCGAGTCGTTCGATTTCCTGCTCGACCAGGATGTCCTGGAGCATTCCTTCCCACGCTTCGCTCTCGATCTGCCGGACCTCTTCGTCATTCAGTGACCGACCGGAAAGTGCGCGGGCACGGTCGAGAGCGACACTGAAAGCTTCATTCCACCTGGTATTCCGGACTTCCTGACCGTTGACAACGACGACGACCGGGTTCACGCCGAGGGTCGCCGCCTGGTCCTTCTGGCGCACCCAGTCAAGGACGAGCCAGGCGGCGAAAGCTACGGCCATCACCATCATGACCCACTTCGTATTTGTCCGAATCGAGCGCATGAACATGCGGCACAACTCTCCAGCGTCATGGTTTGCAGCCGGGCGCGAGGCCCGGGCAGGTCCGACCCCTGGGCCTGACCGAAAACAAGCGCCCAAACCTACCCGCGAGGTGGCGCGCGGGCAACCAACACAGAGGGCTGATGACGGTTTGACACTCTGGAAACGTGAGGCCTAACTTCGGTCAGGCAGCGTGACAGAGCCGCGTTCGCTCAATACCGCAGATCCGGGAGAACAGGATGCTACTCGACGAGTCCGCCGAGGACGAAATTCGCCGGTTCGAGGAACAGTTCAGGCAACAGCCCGAGAGCCTGGTGTTCGCCCGCCTGGCCGATGCCCACCGCAAGGCTGGAGATCCGCATCGAGCGCTCGAGGTGCTCGAAGAGGGAATCCGTCGGCACACTGACTATCTGAGCGCCCACATCGTTCGAGCAAGAACATACCGGGATCTCGGTCGGGTGGAGGACGCACGGTCCGCGTTCGAGCGCGTGATCGAGATCGATGCGCAGAATCTGGTGGCGATCCAGGAACTGGCAGAGATCGCCCGTGAGTCGGACGATGCATTGGCCGAGATTTCGTGGCTGGAGCGTCTCGCGCTGGCAGATCCTCAGAATCCAGAGCCCGGTGACCGGCTCGAGCTCCTCCGACAACGGGTCGAACAGGAGGATTCCGCCGAGCCGGGGCTGGATCGCGAGGGAATGCAGGAATCCACTGCGGAGGTGGAAAGCTGGTGGACCGAGGAGTCCGCTTCGGCGGCGATATCAGGATCAGGTGAGAATCCGCTCGCCGAATCAGATCTCGCGTCCGAACTGTGGTCGGGCCCGGCGATCGTCCCGGAGGACGAGCCCGCGACGGGTCTGGAGCCCGCCTCGGCCGCGGAGATCGATGACGCTGCAGGCGGCCGGTCGTCAGCGGTGGAGCCGGCAGCCAGGGAGGCGTGGTGGTTCGAGCCGCCGGCTGGCCAGGACGCGATGCAACCAGGTGGCCAGGCGATCGACGATGCTGGATCGGATGACGATGCGGATCTGTTGACGCGAACGATGGCTGAACTTTATGCGCGACAGGGGCTGATCGACGAGGCGGAGGCAATCTACCGCGAACTGCTGAGGGACCGTCCGGAGGACGAAGGGCTGCGTGACGGACTCGACGCCGTACTCGGAATGCGAGCGGCCCGGGGTGCTTCACGTGCTCCGGACGTCCCGCCCGAGGTCGAGGTGGCGGAGGCGCTCGACGATTCAACCGAGTCCTTGGAGGTGGAAGGAGTCGTCGACACGGAGTCCGCGGCCGAGTCGACCGGGACGGAGACCGTTCGCGCGGCCGATGCACTTTCAGAGTTGCTGCGCGCGGGAGAGGCGCTCGCACATCGCCTGCCCGAACCACCGTCCCAGCCACCAACCGCCCCGACCGATAGTCCGGGTCGGGCAGGAGAGGACTCCGCGGAGTCCGGGTCGGTGGAGGAGCCGCCCGATGGACCATCCGTGCTGGAGGAGTGGCTTCGTGGACTGCGGAGTTGAACTTATGCGAATCTGCGTGCTGCACGGCCCGAATCTCAATCTTCTCGGTACGCGGGAGCCTGATTTGTACGGAACCGAGACGCTCTCCGCGATCGACGAGCGGCTGCGGGCCCGGGCAGCCGAGCTCGGCGTGCAGATCGAGAGCTTCCAGTCGAATCACGAAGGGGAACTCGTCGATCGGGTCCAGGAGCAGGCGGATCGAGTGGATGGCTGGTTGGTGAACGCTGCCGGATTGACCCACTCGAGCGTCACTTTGCGCGACGCACTCGTCGCGAGCCGGAAACCGTTCGTGGAAGTTCACCTGACTAACATCTTCGCCCGGGAGCCGTTCCGGCACCGATCGCTGCTGTCGGACGTAGCGCTGGGCGTTGTTTCCGGCTTTGGAACGCGGAGCTACCTGTTCGGTCTCGACGGCCTGCTCGACGGCCTGCGGAAGACCGGGTGAGCGGAGTGCCCGGCGCCGATCGCAGTGGGGCGCGGCTCCGCAGGACCCGTGATCGCTTGCACGACGAGAGGCTCGATGGCCTTCTCGTGTCGCACCTTCCGAACATCCGATATCTGACGGGGTTTACGGGCTCGAGTGCTCTTCTCCTCGTCGAGCCTGGTGTCGCAACGCTTTTCACGGACTTCCGTTACGAGGTGCAGGCGCGCGAGGAAATCGGTCCATCGGTAGCCCTGGCGATCGCCGGAGACGGCCTGTTCGATGAACTGGCCCAGCGCCTGTCGGAGGAGCCGCCGGGCAGAAGAATCGGCTTCGAGCCAGCCACGATCACGGTGCGTGACCGCCAGGAACTCGGTACGCGTTGCGGAACCGTGGTCTGGGATGCCGCGAATGCCCCGATCGAGGAGTTGCGATCGGTAAAGGATCCCTGGGAACAGGGTCGCATCGAGGCGGCGGTAGAGCTGGCGGAAGATGTTCTGATGGAGATCATGCAGGAGCTTCGTACCGGCCGGACTGAGACAGATATCGCAGCCGAGCTCGAGTACCGACTGCGAAGAGCTGGTTCCGGATCCCTCCCGTTCGACCCCATCGTTGCCTTCGGCCCGCGGTCTGCGCTGCCGCACGCCCGACCGGGGGACCGGGCACTGCGAGCCGGAGATCTCGTGTTGCTCGACTTCGGCGCCAGGGTAGACGGGTACTGTTCCGACCTCACCCGGGTGTTGGTTGTCGGGCCTGCCGAGTCGTGGCAACGCGAACTGCATGCCGCGGTCGAGGAGGCCTGCGGTCGCGCGATCGACGCGACTGCAGCGGGGGTTGCGGCGTGCACGGTCGATGCCGCTGCACGGGATTACCTGACCGAGCTCGGTCTCGCGGACCGGTTCGGCCACAGCGCCGGGCATGGACTGGGACTCGAGGTACACGAATCGCCCCGACTGCATCGGCTGGAGGACAAGCCGCTGGCTGCGGGAAACGTGGTCACGATCGAGCCCGGCGTGTATCTTCCCGGACGGGGAGGAATTCGAATTGAGCAGGATGTGATTGTCGAGGCCGACGGTTGCCGTGTCCTCGGTAAGGCATCCACGTCACTTCTGGAAATCTGAAGCGGAACGAATGGCGGATACATCGGACTTTCGAAATGGAATGGTGATCGACGCGGACGGAGCTCTGCTGCAGATCATCTACTTTCAGCACGTGAAGCCCGGCAAGGGTGGGGCTTTCGTGCGGACGAAGCTGAAGAACGTGCTCAGCGGAGCCGTGATCGAGCGGACATTCAGGGCCGGCGAGAAGGTGACTGAGGTCCGGCTGCTCCGTCGGCCGATCCAGTTTTCCTATTCGGACGGAGAGCTGTACTACTTCATGGACATGGAGACGTACGAGAGCATCCCGGTGGGCCGGGACACGATCGGCGCAGATCAGCTCAAGTACCTCCAGGAGAACATGGAGTGTGAGGGGCTGACCCGTGACGGTAAAGTGCTGACGGTCGAGCTTCCGCAATTCGTTGAGCTGGAAGTTGCCGAGACCGATCCGGGCGTGCGTGGCGACACGGCGCAGGGCGGTACGAAACCGGCGAAGCTCGCTACTGGTGCCGTGGTCCAGGTCCCCCTGTTCATCGAGCAGGGAGACGTGCTGAAAGTGGATCGCACGGTCGACAAATACCTCGAACGCGTGAACCGATGATCGATCTTGTCTGGTTGCAGAAGCTGATCGAAATGGTGGACGAGTCCGGACTCGACTCGATCGAGATCTCCAAGGGCATCGGGACTCGCATCCGGTTGTCAAAGTCTCCCACGGTCCAGGTCATCGCCGGCTCCGGTCAGCTGGTCCCCTCTTCGGCGGCGGCCGCGATCGCGGCACCCGCGGTCGACGTGCCATCGGGCGAGGCGGATGCCGGGTCGGAGGTGGCAGAAGACACATCGACCGGGTCCGCGCTGTTGGAGGTCACATCGCCGATGGTCGGCACGTTCTATCGGGCCCCGGCCCCGGACGCGCCGCCCTACGCCGAGGTCGGAGACCGCGTTTCGAAGGGACAGACGGTGTGCATCCTCGAAGCGATGAAGCTGATGAACGAGCTCGAGTGCGAGGTCAGCGGAACGATCCGCGAGATCTGCGTGGAGAACGCCGATCCGGTGGAGTACGGTCAGGTCCTGTTTCGCATCGAGCCTGCTTGAACCACGGGCCACCGTGCTAGATAAGATCCTCATCGCCAACCGCGGGGAGATTGCTCTTCGCGTGATCCGGGCTTGCCGCGAGCTCGGAATCAAGACCGTTGCGGTGTACTCTCAGGCGGACCGGGACTCCCTGCACGTCCGGTTCTCAGACGAGGACGTGTGCATCGGACCTCCTCCGAGCCGCGAGAGCTATCTCAACATTCCGAGAATCGTTGCCGCGGCCGAGATTACCGGCGCTTCCGCGATTCATCCGGGATACGGATTTCTAGCCGAAAACGCAGAATTCGCCGAAATCTGCGAGCGATCCGGGCTCGTGTTCATCGGACCGACGGCGGACCAGATCCGCCGCATGGGTGATAAGGCGGAAGCCCGGCGGACGATGATGGAAGCCGGTGTCCCGGTCGTGCCCGGGTCGGAAGGCGCCCTTGAATCCGTCGAGGAAGCGCGGGCTGAGGCCGAGCGGATCGGCTACCCGGTGATCATAAAGGCGGCGGCCGGCGGCGGGGGAAAGGGAATGAGGGTCGCGGAGTCCGCGGACGAGATCGCGAACACCTTCAGCATGGCGCGGAACGAAGCGGCCGCGGCGTTCAACGACGCGAGAGTCTATCTCGAGCACTTCGTCGACCGCCCGCGCCATGTCGAGTTCCAGATCATGGGAGATCGCCACGGCAATGTCGTTCATCTCGGAGAGCGGGACTGCTCGGTTCAACGACGGCACCAGAAATTGATCGAGGAAGCTCCCAGCCCGGCCCTCACGCCGGAACTCAGGGCCGCCATGGGCGAGGCAGCGGTTCGGGCGGCTGAGGCGATCGACTATTCGAATGCCGGTACGGTGGAATTCCTGCTCACCGACGAAGGCCAGTTCTACTTCATGGAAATGAACACTCGGATCCAGGTCGAGCACCCTGTCACGGAGATGGTGACGGGAGTGGACCTGGTGAAGGAGCAGATCCGATCGGCGGCCGGCGAGGAGCTTCGCCTTCACGGGCCCCCGGAGCTCCGGGGGCATTCGATTGAAGTGCGTATCAACGCGGAAGACCCCGATAACAACTTTCGGCCGTCGCCCGGGACGATCACCGCGTTCCACGCGCCGGGCGGCCCGGGAATCAGGATCGATACACACGTCTACGCGGGGTACCGGGTGCCGCCGTATTACGACTCTCTGCTCGGCAAGCTGATCGCCCACGGCTCTACGCGTCGGGAGGCGATCGGGAGGGCTCTCCAGGCGCTGGAGGAGTTCATCATCGAAGGCGTGCACACGACGATACCGTTCCTGTCCAGCGTGCTCCAGCATCCGGAGTTCGCCGCGGGCCGCGTGGATACCGGATTCCTGGCCCGCATGAAGGATTCAGAGGCCGCCAGCGGCCCGGTGTCCGGCTGAGCCCGGCCCGGCGACACCCATGAACGAGAAACACCGGGCAGAGGCCCTCGGCGTCGGATTGCTCGCTCTCGGGGTGCTCCTCGTACTCTCGATCCTCCCACCGATTCTGCGCGGCGGGGTTGCCGAACCGAACCTCATCGGTCCCGCGGGCTCGCTTCTGTATACCGGTCTCGCATTCGTGTTCGGCGGCACTTCCATCCTCGTGTCCGTACCGGCGTTCACCTGGGGGATGGAGCGTCTCGGCGTGATTCGACGGGAAGCTGCCGTCCGATGGTCCGTGTTCATCGGAGGCGCTCTGCTGTTCCTTCCGTCGGCCTGGTGGATGCTCGGTTCGGCGATGGGCCGGGAATCCACTGGCGCCGGGTGGTTGGGCACACAGCTCGGAGGAATTCTCGTCAGCGTGTTCGGTTCCATCGGGGCGGCGCTGATCGTCGCCTCGATCCTCCTGGCCCTCACCGTACTCGCGTTCGGCTGGTCGCCTGCGGAAAGCGCCGGATCTGCGGCGCGTGGAGTAAACCGGAGCATGGGCGCACTCGGTCGCGGTGCAGTCGTAGCTGCGAGGAAGATCCGGGATGTTGTGCCGTCGGTCGTGCGCGATGGCTCCTCGGACAGCCCGTGGGAGCGCGCCGCGGTGGAGAAGGAAGAGCCATCGGACTCCGTATCGGAGGACGACAATCCCGCGGCAGGTCAATCCGGGTCCGGCCGAAAGACCGCGAAGCGGAACAAGGGAAAGACGGTCGAGGCCGAGGGCCCCGATACGGCCGCCGGGCCGGAACTGTCGGATCCCGGTGATCCGTCCCGTACCGAGCTTCCACCACTCGAGCTGCTCGCGTTGCCGGGGGGACGGGGACACGGTATCGCGAAGTCAGAGCTCGAGCGCCTCGGAGCCATCCTGATCGAGAAACTGGCCACCTTCCGCGTGGAGGGGAAGATCGGAGGCTGGACCACCGGACCCGTGGTCACGCAGTTCGAGGTCGTTCCAGCCGCCGGAGTGAAGGTGGGACAGATCGCCGCGCTGGCGGGCGATCTCGCGCTTGCCTTGAAGGCTCCATCGGTCCGGATCGTGGCTCCGATTCCCGGCAAGGGGGCCGTGGGAGTGGAGGTCCCGAATCCGGAACCGGAGATCGTTCACCTGCGTGAAATACTCGAGGATCCCGCGTACAGACGCTCCCGCGCGCAACTGCCTCTGGCGCTGGGCCGGGACCTGGCCGGCAACCCGTATTCAGCCGATCTCGCCCGCATGCCGCACCTGTTGATCGCCGGGGCGACCGGGTCCGGTAAGTCGGTGTGCATCAACACGATCGTGACCAGTCTCATTTATCGCTACACTCCCGCCGAGCTGCGACTGCTGATGGTCGACCCGAAGATGGTCGAGCTCATCGTGTACAACGATCTGCCGCACCTCAGACATCCAGTCGTCACAGACAATCATGACGCCGCGGCTGTCCTCCGGTGGACCGTGTTCGAAATGAATCGGCGATACCAGATTCTGTCCGCCAATGCCTGCCGGAACGTCGTGGAGTTGAACCGACGGATTCAGCACGGCGACGAGATCACGAAGCCGGACGGGTGGGGGAAGGGACCGTACTCCGAGGGAGCGCTCCCGTACATCGTGCTGCTGATCGACGAGCTTGCGGACCTGATAATGACGATCGGAGCGGAAATCGAGACGCCCCTGGCGGTGATTGCACAGAAAGCACGGGCCGTGGGAATCCACCTCGTCGTGGCCACGCAGCGTCCCTCGGTGAACGTGATCACCGGCCTGATCAAGGCGAACTTCCCCTGTCGCATCGCGTTCCGGGTCGCGTCGAAGACGGACAGCCGTACGATTCTCGACCAGAACGGAGCGGAGAGCCTGCTGGGCAATGGCGACATGTTGTTCCTGCCGCCGGGCGAGTCGGATCCCCACCGCATCCAGGGGGCCTTTCTGTCGACTGCAGAGACCGAGGCCCTGGTCGGATGGTACAGGGAGCAACTCGCGGAACCGGATGCCAGCGAGGTGCCGACTGACGAGTCGGACATTCTCGAGGAGGTCCGGGAGCTGGAGATCGAGGAGAGCCAGGTGGACGTGAGCGAGGGAATCCTGACGGATTGGGATTCCTACTTCCGCAAAGCCGCGGAGATCGTGATCAACAACTCCTCCGGATCGACCAGCCTTCTGCAGAGACGGCTCAAGATCGGCTACGGGCGGGCGGCCCGGATCATCGACCAGCTTCATTCTGCCGGAGTGCTTGGACCCCCCGATGGCTCGAAGCCGCGTGAAGTGATGGTGACCCACGAGCAACTCGATTCCCTGATGCGCGGCGAGGATCTGGCGCAGGAGTGATTCCCGTGGTTCGCGGAACGGCCCGCTCGGGGCCGGTGTATCGCCACTCGAGCCCGGATCGAGCGGTTCGACCCGGACAGACGCTACCTGGTGAAGGGATGTCGGGCATGGATCTCAACCGGTTCCAGGCCGGCGGTACTGCCCGCCTGCGCACCTCACTTTGCCGGACGGCGGCGTGGGCCGTCGTATTCGGGTCTGCCGTCGTGCTGCCGCAGTCGGTGGGAGCCCAGCAGTCCGAAGCGCCTGAGGTCCGGGACCTCCTCGCCCGAGCCGAGCAGGTGTATGATGCTCTCACCTCGATGCAGGCGGAGTTTGACCAGACGATCGAGATCGCGCTGTTGGGGCGAAAGCGATCGGGAACCGGCACCTGGTACCAGAAGGGAACGGGTCGGTTCAAAATGGACTTCACCGATCCTGCCGGTGACGTGATCGTCGCTGATGGCGAAAACTTGTGGCTCTATTATCCGAGCACCCATCCCGGGCAGGTGATTCGCAGCACGATCGACGCGAACACGACCGGCGCGGGGATGGTCGATTTGCAGGGCCGGATCTTCGATGAAGCGGCCAAGGGATACGAAGCTGTGCTCGAAGGACTCGAGGAGGTGGACGGGCATTCGACGTGGCTCGTCGCCCTGACACCCCGAGGGGAGTCTCCATACCGGCTCGTACGTGTGTGGGTCGACACCGAGAGCTTCCTCGTGCGTCGATTCGAGATCACAGAAGAGAACGAAACGCTGCGCACGGTCGTGCTGCGCGAACTGCAACCCAATGCCGACATCCCCGACTCGACCTTCAGCTTTACACCGCCCGCCGGAACCGACGTGTTCGAAGGCTGAGGTGCGGACCATTCACACGAAGCTTGGTGTCGTCAGCCTCGGTTGCGACAAGAACACCGTGGACTCAGAACGGATCGTTGCCGCGCTCGCCGGACACGGCGTGGAGGCAGTAAGTGACCTGGCCGAGGCCGACGTGATCGTGGTGAACACCTGCGGTTTCATCGATGCCGCGAAGCAGGAATCCATCGACACATTGCTCGAAGTGAGCCGCCTCAAGCAGGAAGGGCGCTGCTCGGCGGTGGTCGCTCTCGGCTGCCTGGTGGAGCAGTACCGTGACGAGCTCGTGTCGTCCCTGCCGGAGATCGACATCTTCGTGGGCCTGCGGGACACCGACAGGCTGATCCCGGAGCTCCGGGCACGAGGGCTGCTGGGAGATCCGATTCCCGACCATCCCGGTGTCCGGCTCCCCCTGACGGACCGACGGCACGTCAGGTATCTGAAGGTCAGCGAGGGCTGCGACCACGGGTGCGCGTTCTGCGCGATTCCGTTATGGCGGGGGAAGCACAGGTCCTTCGGGCTCGATTCCGTCATCGCCGAGGCCACGCGCCTCGAGACACAGGGTGCGGTAGAGCTGAACCTGGTGGCGCAGGACCTGGCGCATTACGGGCGGGAGTGGCGGGACGGAACCGATATCGCGACCCTCGCGCGACGGCTGCTCGATGAGACGACCATCCCGTGGTTCCGACTGCTGTACATCTATTCAGCCGGTCTCCGCGATCCGCTGATCGAGTTGATGGCGACGGAGTCACGCCTGCTGCCCTATATCGACATGCCGATACAGCATGCCTCGGACCCTGTGCTGGAGCGCATGCGTCGCCCGGAGAGGGCTGAAGCGATCCGCACGAAGATCGGGCGACTCCGGGACGCGATTCCCGACCTCACTCTCCGAACGACCGTCCTGGTCGGGTTCCCGGGCGAGACGGACGACGACTTCCAGGCGCTGCTCGATTTTCTCG
>PVMS01165617.1_pt1 | contig 28163 bp, 27 predicted proteins | sample 1853461 | NCBI WGS metagenome assembly PVMS01 (sample SAMN08582032, study PRJNA380276) | Marine sediment metagenome, whole genome shotgun sequencing project. | isolation source: ocean sediment barecode stripped | collected 2017
TCCTCGAGCTCGCAGCTTAGCTGCTGGCGGCTTGTTGGCGGACGGCACGTCTCAACGCGGCCTTGCCGTTCTCGAAGTGGCGCCTTCGGGCCCGCGCGTGCTGTCTCCCGCGCCGCGCACGTTCGGCGCCGCCAGCAACTAAGCCGCCAGCAGCTAAGCTGCGAGCTCGAGGATCAGCCGCTCCAGCACGAGCCGCCCTTGGGGTGTCGCCGCCAGTCTATCGCCGTCGCGTGTGACCAGCCCGTCTCGTTCCATTGCGCCCAAGCGATCCTCATCGAGCGTCCGGCCATCGATCGCTTTAAGGCGGCCCAGGTCCATGCCTTCGCTCAGCCGCAGCGCCATCAAGAGATATTCTTCCGCCGCTTCTTGGGGGGTCAGCGCGTCGTCGGATGTCAGGCCATGGCCGCGTGCTTCCACCTGGGCGAGCCAGTCTTCGGGCGATTTGATCGTCGACAACGCACGCTTGGCGCCGTCTTCGGTGATGCGGGCGTGGGCGCCGGCGCCGATGCCGGCATAATCGTGCCCGCGCCAATAGAGCATGTTGTGGCGCGACTCCGATCCGGGGCGCGCATGATTGGAAATCTCGTAAGCGGGCATCCCCGCCGCCTCGGTGAGCTCTTGGGTGAGTCTATAGAGCGCGCTGGCCTTGGCGCTGTTCGGCACATGCAAGCGGCCGGCGGCGTGGCGCACGGCGAACATCGTGCCGTCCTCGATGGTGAGCTGATAGAGCGAGAGGTGATCGCCCGCGTAATGAAGCGCGCGCGTCAGCTCCTCTCTCCACTCCGCCAGCGTGTGGCCTTCGCGCGCATAGATCAGATCGAAGGTCACGCGGTCAAAGGTCTGCTTGGCCAATGTCAGCGCGGCCAGAGCTTCTTCGGCGGTGTGCTGACGCCCCAAAGCTTTCAGGCTGGCATCGTCCAGCGCCTGCACGCCGAGCGACAGCCGGTTGACGCCAGCAGACGCGTAGCCGGCGAAGTTTTCCGCCTCCACGCTAGTGGGGTTGGCCTCCAGCGTGATCTCCGCATCGCCATCCACGGTCCAACGATCGGCGATGGCGTCGAGGATCGCGGCGACCGTTCCGGGCTGCATGAGCGATGGCGTGCCGCCGCCGAAGAAGATGCTTGAGACGGTGCGCCCGGGAGCCCGGGTCGCGAAGTGGTCAAGTTCCGTCAGATAGGCGGCGAGGAATCGAGCCTCGTCGATGCCGCCATGGCGCACATGGGAATTGAAGTCGCAATAGGGGCATTTGGCCTTGCAGAACGGCCAATGCACATAGACCCCGAAGGGGTCGCTACGCGTCATTGGAATAGGTCGCGTCCATCAATTGCTTAAACGCGTTCATGCGGTGGGACATGTCATTCTTCATATCAGGGTCCATCTCACCGAAGGTTTCGCTAAGGCCGTCCGGCACGAAGATGGGATCATAGCCGAACCCGCGCGTCCCCCGTGGCGGCCAGGTGATCGCCCCGAACACCTTGCCGGTAAAAACCGCGTCCTTGGCGTTCGGCGCCACCAGGGCCAGCACGCAGATGAAGTTAGCGCGCCGGTAAGCGCCGCCAGTCGCGTCCAGCTCGGTGTGGACCCGTTCCATGGCCAGCCCAAAATCCCGGGTCGCGCCACCCCAGCGCGCGGAGTGAATGCCGGGTTGGCCGCCGAGCGCCTCGACCTCCAGCCCGGAATCGTCACCCAGCGCCATCATGCCCGACGCTTGCGCGGCGGCGCGCGCTTTGAGCAAGGCATTGGCCTCGAAGGTCTCGCCGGTCTCCTCGGGCTCGGGCAGGCTGAGGCTGCCGGCGGAGACGCATTCGATGCCGAACGGCGCCAACAGCTCGCCGAACTCGAACAACTTGCCCTCGTTGTGGCTGGCGATGAGGAGCTTCGAGCCGCGATGAAGTGTGCCGGATTTAAGCAATTGTGAGCTTTTGCAGTTCGACGAGTTCGGCGATGCCCTTCCGCGCGAGCGCCATCAACTCATCGAATTGCTCCTGGCTGAACGGATCGGTTTCCGCCGTGCCTTGCACTTCGACGATGCCGCCCCGGCCCGTCATGACGAAATTGGCGTCAGCGTCGGCCTCGGAGTCCTCGGGGTAATCGAGATCGAGGACGGCCGCGCCGCCATAGAGCCCGCAGGACACGGCGGCGACGTGATCGGAAAGCACCTTATCCTTGACCATGTTGCGCGCCTCCATCCAGGCCACCGCATCGTACAACGCCACCCAGGCGCCGGTGATCGACGCCGTGCGCGTGCCGCCATCGGCCTGCAGCACGTCGCAGTCGATGATGATCTGCTTCTCGGCCAGGGCCGGGAGGTTGGTAATCGCGCGCAGCGAACGGCCGATCAGCCGTTGGATCTCTTGCGTGCGGCCCGACTGTTTGCCGACGGCCGCTTCACGGCGCATGCGCTCATTGGTGGCGCGCGGCAGCATGCCGTATTCGGCCGTCACCCAGCCCCGGCCCGAGCCCTTGAGCCATGGCGGCACCTTTTCGGAGACCGTTGCCGTGCACAGCACATGGGTCTCGCCGAAGCGGACAAGGCAGGAGCCCTCGGCCTGGCGCGAGACCGCGCGTTCGAGGGTGACGGGGCGAAGCGCGTTATTGGCGCGTTTGGAAGGGCGGATAATGTCAAAATCTCCTAGGAAACTGGTTGAGGCGGCGCACCCTAGAGGAGCCTCAGCGATGGGAAAAGTCATTTCCCCAACTGTTCCCTTGGCCAGCCTTGTGCGGGCCTTGAGGAGAAGCTACCACGCTTAACCATGGCTGAGAGCGAGACGAGGGCTGGAGGCGCTTCCCTCGTGAGGGAAGCCTCCCGAAATGCTGCCTCCCCGGCGGTGGCTCCCGGCGCTACGCCCATGATCGCCCAATATCTGGAGATCAAGTCGGCCAATGCCGACAGCCTCCTATTTTACCGCATGGGCGATTTCTACGAGATGTTCTTTGAAGATGCCGCCATCGCCTCCCGGGTGCTCGGCATCGCCCTGACCAAGCGCGGCAAATATCTGGGCGAGGACATTCCCATGTGTGGCGTGCCGGTCCACGCCGCCGACGATTATCTCCAGCGTCTCATCGCCCAGGGTATTCGGGTGGCCGTCTGCGAGCAGACTGAAGACCCGGCGGAGGCCAAGAAGCGCGGGCCGAAGTCGGTGGTGCGCCGCGACGTGGTGCGCCTCGTCACCCCGGGCACGCTGACCGAAGAGTCCCTCCTCGATGCCCGGGCACATAATTTCCTCACCGCGCTGTTCCGCGGTCCTGCGAAAGACGGCGCCAGCCAGATTTGCGCGCTCGCCTCCATCGACATCTCGACTGGCGAGCTCATTGCCGCGTCGGTGCGCGTGAGCGATCTTCCCGGCGAACTCTCACGCCTCAAACCCGGCGAAGTGCTTGCCGGTGACGATCTCGCGGGTGACGCCGATATTCGCCGTCTCGTCGAGGAATCAGGCGCGGCGCTGACGCCCATCCCGCGCGCGCATTTCGACTCCGTGCGTGGCGAGCGGGCGTTGAAAGAACGTCTCGGTGTTGCGGCGCTCGACGCCTTTGGCGAATTCACGCGTGCGGAGCTGGCTGCACTTGCCGGGCTTCTCACCTATGTCGAGATTACCCAGGTCGGCCGGGCGCCTCTGCTCAGGCCGCCACGCAAGGAAGTCACGGGCAGTCTTCTTGTGATCGATGCCGCGACCCGCGCCAATCTAGAGCTGGCCCGCTCCAACCAAGGCGTGCGCGCCGGCAGTCTCCTCGTCGCCATCGACCGCACGGTGACCGCCGCCGGGGCGCGGGAGCTGGCAAGCCGTCTCGCCAGCCCTTTGACCGATGCCGGTGCGGTGAATGCGCGTCTCGATGCTGTCGCGTATCTCTCGGGCGAGCCACGTCTGCGGCAAGAATTGCGCGAGGCACTGAAAGCCGCGCCCGATCTCGCTCGCGCTCTTGGCCGTCTGGCGCTTGGCCGGGGCGGTCCCCGCGATCTCGGCATGGTGCGTCACGCGATCCTTGCCGCCCACGATCTTGCCGCCCATCTGTTGCGCGTTGGTGAGGCGCTGGGGCTGCCATGGGAGCTGATGGGCGTTGCCGAACGTCTCGCCGCCGCGCCCATCGGGATTGAACAATCTCTGTCGGCGGCTTTGGCCGATGAGCTTCCCATGAACGCGCGCGATGGAGGTTTCATCCGCGATGGCTTCAATAGCGATCTCGACGAGCATCGGCAGCTTCGCGATGGCAGCCGCCAAGTCATTGCCGGTCTTCAGGCGACCTATGCCGAGGCCACCGGCGTCAAGGCGCTGAAGGTTCGCCACAACAACGTGCTCGGCTATTTCATCGAGGTCACGGCGCTGCATGGGCAGACGCTGTTGAATCCGCCCCATGCGGAGAATTTCATTCACCGCCAGACCATGGCCAATGCCGTCCGCTTCTCCACGCCCGAGCTTGCCGAGATCGAAGCGCGCATCACCTCGGCCGCCGAGCGCGCACTGGCGCTCGAGCTCGACATTCTAACAACGCTTATCGCCGAGGTGCTTGGCGAGGAGCAGGCTTTATCGGTGGCGAGCGCCGGTCTCGCCGAGCTCGATCACTACGGCGGTTTCGCCGAGCTTGCCGCCGAGCAGAACTATGTGCGTCCGAAGATCGACGGCGGTCTCGTCTTTGCCGTCGAGGAGGGGCGCCACCCCATGGTGGAGCAGAATTTGCGTCGGAGCGACGCCACCAGCTTCATCGGCAATGATTGCCGGCTTGGTGACGAGAGCGACAATGGGGGCACGCGGCTGCTCGTGGTCACCGGGCCCAACATGGCGGGCAAGTCGACCTTCCTGCGCCAGAACGCACTCATCGTGGTGCTGGCCCAGGCTGGATCCTTCGTGCCGGCGAAAGCCGCCCATATCGGCATTGTCGACCGGCTGTTTAGCCGTGTCGGTGCGGCGGACGATCTGGCGCGTGGCCGCTCGACCTTCATGGTGGAGATGGTCGAGACCGCCTCGATCCTCAATCAAGCTACGGAGCGTTCCTTCGTGGTGCTCGATGAGATTGGCCGCGGCACGGCGACCTTCGACGGGCTTTCCATCGCCTGGGCGGCGCTCGAATATCTGCACGAGGTAAACCGTTCGCGGGTCTTGTTCGCCACCCATTATCACGAGTTGACTGCGCTCGCCGACAAGCTCGCTCATGCCGCCAATGCCACGGTTGAGGTCAAGGAATGGAGGGACGAGATCGTGTTCCTCTATCGCGTGGTGCCGGGCGCGGCGGACCGCTCTTATGGCATCCACGTGGCCAAGCTCGCCGGGCTTCCGGGCCCGGTTCTGGCACGCGCCGGTGACGTGTTGCGGGAGCTTGAGAAGGCGGATGGGCGCCCCAAACCTGCCGACCTGGCCGACGATCTGCCGCTGTTCCAGGCCACCAAGCAGCCCACGGGCTTGAGCGAGCCATCGCCCCTGGAACAGGCGCTGCAGACCATCAGCCCCGATGCTATGACCCCGAAAGAGGCGCTCGAAGCCCTCTATCGTCTCAAGGCATTGCTTGATAGCGAGGGCTAAAGCCTCGATATGCTAGAACCGTCGCCCGCCATGGACCAATCCGCCCTAAGACAACCTCCGTATTTTGATTTCGACCTCCTGCGCCAGGAGGCGTCGGAGCTTGCGCGCAATCATGATGGCGAGGCCACGCAGCTTCGCGCGGCGCTGGTCGCCTATCTGAAGCCCATCGTCGAGGGTGCCCGGGCTATCGCCAAGCAGAGGCTTGAGCAGGACGGCGACGGTCGCGCCTGCGCGAAGGGTCTGTCGGATTTCCAGGACGAACTCATCCGCCTCGCCTACGACTTCACCACCAAGCACGCTTACCGCGCCCAGAACCCCTCCACCGCCGAGCGCATGGCCGTGGTCGCCCAAGGCGGCTATGGCCGCAGCCTGCTGGCGCCGGGGTCCGACATCGATCTCTTATTCCTGCTTCCCTATAAGCAGACGGCCTGGGGCGAGAGCGTCGCCGAATACATGCTCTATCTCTTGTGGGATCTCGGCTTCAAAGTCGGTCACGCCACACGCACCATCGGTCAATGTGTCCGCCTCAGCCTAGCCGACATGACCATCCGCACGGCGCTGCTCGATGCGCGGCTTATTCTCGGTGACGAAGAGTTGTTCGCGAAGTTCCAGAAGACCTTCCGCAAGGATGTGTTGGAGGCCGACCCGCGCGCCTTTGTCGAGGCGAAGCTCAAAGAGCAGAACGACCGTCACTCGCGCACCGGTGCTTCACGCTATCTCGTCGAGCCCAATATCAAGGAAGGCACCGGGGGGTTGCGCGACCTGCACACGCTGCATTGGCTCGCCAAGCATCTTTATCCTGAGAAGGCCGAGGAAGAGTTTGTCGAAGCCGGCGTTTTTACCCCGCATGAATATCGCAGCTTCCGCCGCTGTGAGTTCTTCCTGTGGACGGTGCGCTGTCATCTGCATTTCTTGACCGACCGCCCCGAGGAGCGGCTGAGTTTCGACCTGCAACGGGCGATGGCCGATCGGCTTGGCTATCGCGGTCATGCGGGGTTGAGCGGCGTCGAGCGTTTCATGAAGCACTACTTCCTGGTGGCCAAGGAAGTCGGGCAGCTGACCCGGATCGTCTGCTCGGCCCTTGAGATCAAGCAACTGAAGTCGGTGCCGACACTCGACACGCTGCTTGCGCCATTCGGTTGGCGCCGCCGCGCCAAGCTTCGGCGCACGTCGGATTTCCGCATTGAGAATGGCCGCATCTCGACCGCCGACAAGGACACCTTCGCCAAGGACCCGGCGAATTTCATTCGGCTGTTTGTCGTCGCCGACGAGAGCAAGGCCGCGTTCTCGCCCGAGGTGCTGCGGCAGATCCGGGCCAACTTCCGGCTGATCGACGACAAGCTGCGTGGCGATCCGACTGCCAACGCCCTGTTCATGCGCCTGCTGATGGACGGGAACGATCCTGAAGGCGCGCTGCGCAAGATGAACGAAGCCGGCCTTCTAGGTCGATTTTTCCCAGAATTCGGCCGCGTGGTGTCGATGATGCAGTTCAACATGTATCACCACTTCACGGTGGACGAGCATTTGATCCGCACCGTCGGGTTCCTCTCCGCCATCGAGCGCGGCCGGCTTTCAGCCGAGCATCCCGTGTCGAGCGACGTCATCCGCACCATCGACAACCGGCGCGCTCTCTACGTCGCCACCTTCCTGCACGACATCGCCAAGGGCCGCGACGAGGATCATTCCGTCGCCGGCGCGCGCATTGCCCGGGAGCTCGGTCCGCGCATGGGTCTCAACGCGTCGGAGACCGAAACCGCCGCTTGGCTGGTCGACCATCATTTGACCATGAGCCTGTTCGCTCAGAGCCGCGATCTGAACGACCCCAAAACCATCCGCGACTTCGCCGAGATCGTGCAAAGCCGCGAACGGCTCAAGCTTCTGCTTATCCTCACGGTCGCCGATATCGCCGCTGTTGGGCCTGGCGTTTGGACCGGCTGGAAGGGTCAGCTCCTGCGCACGTTGTATTTCGAGACCGAGCCGCTACTTGGCGGCGGCCAAACGACGCCAACCCGTACCGAGCGCATCTCCGGCGCCCAGGAGGCGCTGCGCGAGCGGCTTGCGGACTGGCCAAGCGAGGACATCGATAAGTTCATCGACCGCCATTATCCGGCCTATTGGCTCAGGACCGAGCTCGACGTCATCGTCAAACATGCCGAGCTTGTGCGCGAGTCCGAGGCGCAAAACCAGACGCTCGCCACGCATATCACTACCGACGCCTTCCAAGGGGTCACCGAGATTGCGCTGCTGGCGCCTAATCATCCGAGATTGTTGGCCATGGTCGCGGGCGCTTGTACGGGCGCCGGCGCCAATATCGTCGATGCACAAATTTCCACCACGCGCGACGGCATGGCACTGGATACGATTCACGTCGAGCGCGAGTTCGATCAGGCAGAGGATGAGAAACGCCGCGCCGGAAAGATCGCCGCAACCATCGAGCGGCTGCTCAGCGGCGAGGCGCGCGCGGACGACATCGTGCAGGGCAAGAAGAAGCCGAAGTCGGGGCTCTCCGCCTTCACCGTCGAGCCGCAAGTGGTGTTCGACAACACGGCGTCCGATGCGCTGACCGTCATCGAGATCAATGGTCTCGATCGCCCCGGCTTGCTTTACGACGTGACGCGTGAGATTTCGGACCTCAATCTCGATATTGCCTCGGCCCATATCGCCACGTTCGGCGAGAAGGCAGTCGACGTGTTCTATGTCACCGACCTCACGGGGAAGAAGATCACGAGTTCGAGCCGCGAGACGGCTATCCGCGAGCGTTTGACCAAGGTGCTCGTGGCCCACCAGGAATCGGCGCTCGCGTCGGCATAACCGCGTCCCCAAGCCTTGCCGGGTCAAATGACCTGGCGCATCAGAGTGCGCCATGAAGCTCTATCGCGGATTCGCAACTGTCGGCGGAATGACTGTCATCAGCCGCATCCTCGGCTTCGTGCGCGACGTGCTGATCGCCGCCGTGCTCGGCGCATCCTCCGTCACCGACGCCTTCTTCGTGGCGTTCCGCGTGCCCAATATGTTCCGGCGTCTATTCGCCGAGGGGGCCTTCAACGCGGCCTTCATCCCGCTCTTCACCAAGCGGTTGCATGAGGACGGCTCGGAGGTCGCGCATGATTTCGCGGCCCAGGCGCTATCGGGCCTCACGCTGGTTCTCGTCGTGTTCACGATACTCGCCGAGATCGCCATGCCGTGGCTGATGATGTTGCTCGCGCCCGGCTTCACCGAGGAGCCGGGTAAGTTTCATCTCGTCGTGCTGCTGGCCCGCATCTCGCTTCCCTATCTCGTCTTCATGTCGTGGGTGGCGCTGTATAACGGGCTGCTAAACGCGCTTGGGCGCTTTGCCGTCGCCGCCTTCGCGCCGAGTCTGCTCAATATCGTGCTCATCACCGTGTTGCTGGGCCTGATCGCCACGGGCACCGGCGAGCAGACCGTCGCGGGCGTGGCGCTGGCCTGGGGCGTCGCGATTTCCGGTCTGTTGCAAGTTGCCCTCGTGGCTTTCGCCGCGGCCAGGGCCGGCATTCGCCTGAAACTCGAGCGCCCCAAAATGACGCCCGGCATGAAGAGGCTGCTGGCTCTGGCGGTCCCCGGCCTCATTGCCGGCGGCATGGCCCAGATCAGCATTGTGATCTCCACGATCATCGCCACGCTCCAGGACCGCGTGGTGTCGTGGCTCTATTACGCCGACCGTATCTTCCAGCTGCCGTTGGGTCTCGTTGGTGTGGCTGTTGGTGTGGTGCTGCTGCCCGACCTCACCCATAAGCTTCGCTCCGGCGACCACAAAGCCGTCATCAAGAGCGAGAACCGCGCGCTCGAATTCGCGCTTCTCCTGACGCTGCCGGCCGCCATCGCGCTGTTCATCGCCGCCGGTCCCATCATGCGCGTTCTGTTCGAGCATGGCGCCTTCACCACGATCGATGCGCGCGCCACCGCAGAGATGTTGTCGGCTCTGGCGTTGGGCTTGCCCGCTTATGTGCTGATCAAGGTGCTGCATCCGAGCTTCTTCGCCCGGGAGGACACCAAGACGCCCATGATCTTCGCCGGCATCGCCATGGCCGCCAATGCCGTGCTGAGCTTCTCGCTCTTCGTGATGTTGGGCGCGGTGGGCATCGCCATCGCTACGTCGCTCGCGGGCTGGATCAACGTGGCGCTGCTCGTCACCGAGCTGAAGCGGCGCGGGGAGTTTGCCCTGGATAGCGTCTTCCGGCGTTCGTTCATCGGCATCGTTCTGGCGACCGTGGTCATGGGGCTGGCTGTCTGGTGGCTCACCGCCAGTCTCACGCCTTGGTTCGCGCCAGAGGGAGGCATTCTCATGCAAGTCCTCGCATTGTTGGCGCTGATCATCGGCGGCCTCTTGACCTACCTCGCGGCGGGCACGGCTTTCGGCGCCGTGAAACCAAAAATTCTGCTGAAAGACTTGCTCGGGCGCTGAGCCATCCTGCGTCCCGGTCCTTGCGCTGAGGCCTGCCCCAAGCGATAACCCGCGCCATGGAAGAGACTTCAAAAAAGACCCGCGTTTTCTCGGGCGTTCAGCCGACCGGCAATCTGCATCTCGGCAACTATCTCGGCGCCATCAAGCGCTTCGTGGCGCTGCAAGAAGAGCACGAGTGCCTTTATTGCGTGGTCGACCTTCACGCCATCACGGTGTTCCAGGACCCCGACGAGCTCACCCACAATACCCGTGAGGTGACGGCGGCCTTCATCGCTTCGGGCATCGATCCCACCCGCCAGATCATCTTCAATCAGAGCCAAGTGTCGGGGCATGCGGAGCTGGCTTGGATCTTCAATTGCGTGGCCCGCTTCGGCTGGCTGAACCGCATGACCCAGTTCAAGGAGAAGGCCGGCAAGGATCGCGAGAAAGCCTCCGCCGGGCTCTACGTCTATCCAAACCTGATGGCCGCCGACATTCTGCTCTATCATGCCACCCATGTGCCGGTGGGCCACGATCAGAAGCAGCATCTCGAGCTGGCCCGCGACATCGCGCAGAAGTTCAACAACGACTTCGCCAAGACCATTGCCCGGGCCAACTATCCGGACGGTTTCTTTCCGCTGCCCGAGCCGCTGATCGCCGGGCCCGCCACGCGGGTGATGAGTTTTCGCGATGGCAGTAAGAAGATGTCGAAGTCCGACCCGTCCGATCTCAGCCGCATCAATCTCACTGACGATCAGGATGCCATCGCCAAGAAGATCCGCAAGGCGAAGACCGATCCGGAGCCGTTGCCGTCCGAGGTCGAGGGGCTGGAAGAGCGGCCCGAGGCCGACAATCTCATCGGCATCTACGCCGCGCTCGCCGGCACCGATAAAGCGGCGGTGCTCGGTGACTATGGCGGCGCGACCTTCTCCAAGTTCAAGGAGGCGCTGTCCGAACTCGCCACGGCGAAGCTCACACCGATCGGCGAGGAGATGCGCCGGCTCATGGCCGACCCGGTGGAAATCGACCGCATTCTGGCCGATGGCGCACGCCGCGCCCACGACATTGCTGACCCAATTCTCGCCAAAACCAAGGATATTATTGGCTTCGTTCGGAGCTGATTGAATTGTCATGCCCGCGAAGGCCGGCATCCAGTAGCCACTGGCCCTCGTAATACGTGACTGCCGGAGTTACTGGATTGCCCGGTCAAGCCGGGCAATGACAGAAGGAAGCGCTAGGCCTCCACCCCGGTGCCGATGGGGCAAGAGACGCCGGTGCCGCCAAGCCCGCAATAGCCTTCCGGGTTCCGGGCCAGATATTGCTGGTGGTAGACCTCCGCGAAATAAAATTCCGGCGCCGGCTCGATCTCGGTGGTGATGGGTGAAAGCCCTTTTGCCTTTAAAGCCTCGTCATACGCCGCCTTGGAGGCTTGCGCGGTCCGGCGCTGGTCGTCGGATGTGTAGTAGATGGCTGAACGGTACTGGGTGCCCACATCGTTGCCCTGGCGCATACCCTGGGTCGGGTCGTGGCTCTCCCAGAACGTCTTGAGCAACATCTCGTAGCTGACCTGTTTTGGATCGAACACCACGAGCACCGCTTCGGTGTGTCCGGTGCGGCCGGAACAGACCTCGTCATAGGTCGGGTTCGGAGTTTGGCCGCCGGCATAGCCTGCCGCCGTCACGGTGACGCCGGGGATTTGCCAGAACTTCCGCTCCGCGCCCCAGAAGCAGCCGAGCCCGAACAGGGCCATCTCGGCGCTATCGGGATAGGGCCCCTTGAGCGTGGTCCTATTGATGAAATGCTTGTCCGCCGTGGGCAGGGCATTGGGGCGGCCTGGCAAAGCCTTGTCGGGCTTGGGTATCGAGGGTTTGCGCCTGAAGCTGAACATGGAGGTCTCCGTTCTGAGCCACTCCCCCGAAAGCGCCCGTTAGTTGATAAACACCTCGACCGGCTTTCGTTTCTGGCCCAGCCAGTAGAGGAGCACGCCGAGAATGCCGAACACAACCCAGGTCGGTGCGCTCAAGATGCCGACGATGATCGGATCCCACATAAACTTACCGATCGTGGTCTCGATCCAGGTCCTGGAGACCGTGAGCGAGTCGGGCGCCAACTGCCGCCATTGTTCGCCCATGGGCGTGACCACCCACGCGCCGCCCCCCGCCAAGCTCTTGGTGGCGTCAACGACGGCGGCGACCATGGCAAGCAAAAGTAGCCAGACACCGAGAATGCGTAAGATCATGAGCATGAGGAACAGTCATAAACCGCGACTTTCCGATTACATAAGCCATCGCTGCCTTCCGTTCAAACGGTGGTTTGGTCACGATGTAGCGAGCGAAGGGTCGTGCTTGAACGAGAGGGGCGCTTCGCTATAGTGCGGCGCCTGCTGGAGCAATCGTGAAATTGGAGAGGTGGCCGAGTGGTTGAAGGCGCACGCCTGGAACGCGTGTAGGCGGGTAACCGTCTCGAGGGTTCGAATCCCTCTCTCTCCGCCAATTCGCTTTGGTGTATCGGGAAGTGCGCTCTACGGAGCGCCCTTCGGGCAGTCCGGCCCGAGATATTTGCCGTCGATATTCACGCCCATACGGCTGATGGCCCCAAGCGGCGGGTCGAAGGTCGTCCTTAGGATGGCGTGATAGCGCGTTTGGAAATCGCCGGTGAAGGTGGAGCTGATGATCTGCTTACCCTCGGCGCTGGTGCACACCACGGTGACGATGATGCCCTCGTTGAGCGGTGTCAGTTCCGGTTCCGAACAGTCGCTACCCTCCGGGCGCACGATGTCGTCGTCGGCGCCGACACAGACCTTGCTCTTAGTCATGCCGGACAAGGGCGCCACGGTCGTGAGCTCCCAATAGCCGGGCTTGCGTTTGGGGACGTTATCGGCCGCCGCGTAAAGCGTGGCGCCCGGCAGTATGGCGGCGCCAAGCACCGCGCCGAGGAGGATGTATCTCATGGCACTGCTGTGGCAGAGATCGGCATCGCCGCCTACCGTCACGGCATGGCTCTCGTGCCAAAGCTGAGGGGTGCATTCTTCCCGACCATCTCAGGCAAACTTCAATGGTGGTGCGCGGCCGCCCAACCCCACGGAGAAATGATCTCTTGCTCTTCGAGGTGGGTTTGGCCCAATTCTGTGCGCTTGGATCTTGAGCAGGTTCTTTGATGGCGAACGAAGCACAGAGCAGCGCCCCACAAGACGCCGCCCCGCGGACCGCGGTCGCGGTGCTCGGCGCCATCAGCGTCTGTCACATGCTGAACGACGTGATCCAGTCGCTGATCATGTCGATCTATCCCATGCTCAAGGAGAGCCTGGCGCTCGATTTCGCCCAAATCGGGTTGATCACCTTTACCTTCCAGGCCACGGCCTCGGTGCTTCAGCCCTTGGTCGGCTACATCACCGACCGCTACCCGACCCCCTACTCGCTCGTGGTCGGCATGGGCTCATCGCTGATCGGCTTGGTCCTGATCGCCTATGCCACGACCTATGTATCCGTGCTCGTCGCCGTGGCGCTGATCGGCATGGGGTCATCGGTGTTTCACCCGGAGTCCTCGCGCGTGGCGCGTTTGGCCTCGGGCGGCCGTCACAGCATGGCTCAGTCGGTGTTCCAGGTTGGCGGCAATTTAGGCACGGCGCTCGGGCCGTTGCTCGCGGCGTTTGTCGTGCTGCCTTACGGGCAAGGCAGCATCGCCTGGTTCTCGGTCGTCGCCTTGCTCGGCATGATGCTGCTTGTCGGCGTGGGGGGTTGGTACGGCAAGACCCTAAAGGGGAACAAGGCGGCATCGGCGCAGGAGCACGAGGCGATCGTTTCGCTCGGGCGCCGCAAGGTCGCGATTTCCGTTGCCCTCCTGGTGACGCTCACCTTCTCCAAGCATTTCTATCTGGTCTCCATCACCAGCTTCTACATCTTCTATTTGATCCACACGTTCGACCTGCCGGTGCAAACGGCGCAGCTCTATCTATTCCTGTTCTTGGGTGCGGTGGTTGCCGGCACCATCATTGGCGGGCCCATTGGCGACCGCATCGGCACCCGGCGGGTGATCTGGTGGTCCATTCTCGGCGTGCTGCCCTTCACCCTGGCGCTGCCTTATGTGGGGCTGTTCGGCACCGCCGTGCTCAGCGTGATCATCGGCGTCATCCTGGCCTCCGCCCACCCGGCCATCATCGTCTACGCCCAGGGCCTGTTGCCCGGGCGGGTTGGCATGGTCGCGGGTTTGTTCTTTGGGCTGGCCTTCGGCATTGCCGGCATTGGCGCGGCCTTCCTCGGCTGGCTCGCGGACCAAACCAGCATCACCTTCGTCTATCATGTGTGCGCCTTCCTGCCCGCCATCGGCCTGCTCGCGGCCTTCCTGCCAGAGACCGACAAGCCAAAATCGGCCCGGCGCCAGAAGAGTCCGGCCAACAAGGCGTCCTGACCCCATCATTTGACAAGATGACGATGCGGTTTCGCGCGTGCTCATGGCGTCTGTTCAGGGCGCATCTTGGTCTTGTCTTGGGCATTTGCTCCGTGGACAGCCCAAGGCGGCGATGATTGCTCATCAGCATCCCGCCAATGCTGCATGACACTGGTTTGCTCGGCAAACGCGAGACTCCGCGCCAGGTTGTGAGTAATATGACGGTTGAGCGTCAAGGCTGCGGCTGCGTTTGGCGTTTTCTGCGTATCTAGTTTTGCGTATGTGCCGAGTGGCGGTCAGTGGGCCTTTGTCCTTACGACATGACTCCGTTCGGCCTGTGGTTTTGTTGTGGTCAGTAACCAGGGGGTATTCATGCGTGACATTCGCGGGGACCTACAAGACCGTGCCAGCCTCCTCGAGGAGCAGATCAACACGGCAGAAGCGCAATTCGAGAAACATGTCGGCCGTCTAAGGCGCGATCACGAGGCCAAGGTCGCGGACCTGAAGGACGAGCTTGAAGCCGTCACCACACTCATCGAGGTCGAACTCCGGCGATTGACCAGTGCCGCACCCGCTCAAGACGAGCAGCGCCGCCGGGCGCCCGAGCCCGAGCAGCAGCGCCACCGGGCGCCTGAGAATGACCGCTACCAGCGGCCTGTGACGTCCGAGGCTGAGCCCCATCGCCATTCGGCGCCTGAGCCCGAGCGCCAGCGCCGCTCCGAGCCCGAGGCTGAGCAATCGCGCCGCCCGGCTTCCGAGCCCGAGCATTATCGCCGGCGTGGCGTGTCCGAGGCTGGATATCAGCATCGTCCGGCGCCCGAGGCCGACCGGTATCAACGGCCCGTGGCGTCCGAGGCTGAGCCCTATCGCCGTTCAACGCCTGAGCCCGAGCAACAGCGCCCTCCGTTGGCCGAGGCTGACCGTCCTTACCGGCGCCCCGCCATTGCCTCGCCGCAGCCCCAACGCCGCCCTGTGGTCGAGGCCGAGCGCCAGCATCGTCCTGCCCCCGAGGCCGAGCCTTCCCGCCGTCCTGTGACGGCTGAGGTGGAGCGTCAGTACCGTCCGGTGCCAATGGTTGCGCCCCAGGCCAAGGATGACCGTCGTTTGCCGGCGCCTCAGGTCTACCGCCGCGCAGCACCTGCTGCTCCCGCGCCGCAGCAGACCGAGCAACGCCAGCCCGCGGCCAACGCACCGCAGCTGCAGCCTCTGGCCGACTTCCTCCTGCGCAAATTGGGTGAGATCGGCACCGTGTCGTTCGATGACCTTTGCCAGCACGCGGCCCAGGAGGGCTATTTCGCCGGTGGCGAGAATGTCGACCGTGGCGTCCACGTCGAGCTTATGAATGTGGTGAAGGCGGGCTTTATCCGGCAATTGCCAGATGGAAATTTCGCGCGCGCGACGGTCATGGACACGATCAGGCTGAGGCGCGCGATCTCAGCCTAGCTGCTCGGCTTGGCTGAAACGGCTCCGCTCGTTGGAGGCCGTCCGCGCAACAGTTCGACGACGTCTTTGCGGACCTTCTCCTCGGCATAGCGCGCTAGCGCCTTGCGGTCGGGAAAATCGTCGAGCGGCACGGGCGGTCCAATGCGGATATGCGCGTCGAGGGGTCCGAGGCCAAGCAGCTTCCAGGCGTGGCTTGCCATGTCCATGTCGCCATACCAGGCGATCTGCGGCCGGCCCCGCCGCCCCATGGGCAGCCCGTAGACCTTGGTGTAAGTGAGCGCCAGCGTCTGGGCCGATACGCTCGATCCCATCTTGTGGCCGCCCGTGGGCTTTGCCGCGGCGAACAGCGCGGTCCGGAACGGCACCACGCTATTGCCATCGCTCGACGTGCCTTCGGCGAACAGCACGATATGGTCGCCCGCCTCCAGCCGGCTCACGATCTCGTTCGCCTTGTGCCCCACCTGGTTTCGCCTTGTGCGATCGACGAAGACGGAGCGCTGTAGCCTGGCCAGCCAGTTTACGAACGGCCAGGTCGAGACTTCTTTTTTGGCCACGAACGAGACCGGCGCCACCGCCGACAGCACGCAGATGTCGAGCCAAGAGACGTGGTTTGAAATAATCAGCACGCCTTGGCTCTGCGCGATCTCGCCTTCGATGGTGAGGCGGACGCCGATGATCCTGCAAACCTGGCGGTGATACCAATGGGGGAGGCCGCGCGCGTAACGTGAGCCCGTCCGCACGAACAGGAACTGCAACGGCATTAGCGGCACGGTGAAGACGAAGAACGCCGTCAGTACCAAGAACGCACGCACGCTTCTCATATCCATGATGTTATTCGCGACTGGCGGAGGGCCGGTTTGCGCCTGCCCCTAATAGCAAGTGCGCTGTTCGTAGCGCGTGGTGCAGATGCCGCGCAAAGCGGGATTGCTACGCCGGGGAGGCAGCACTTCCATGCGGCAGTCCGTACGGACTTCGTCGTAGGCCCATTCACTGACGGTGCAGACTTCGCGCATGGCGACCGGCACGAGTTCGGGTTTAGGCCCGGTCTCGGCCGCCAATGCGGGCTCGGCTTGCGCCGCGCCAGTAAGCAACAAGACCACGAAGGCGAGACCAATCCGCTTTCCTATCACGCCACCCCCAAAGTGTTTTGTTTAGCCGCGCGTCCAAATTGTCCTGGCCTTGGCGCGGTGTCAAACGGGGCCAAACCGGCTCCCTATTTGTCGTTTTTGATGGGGCTGCCGAACAGCTCGAGCCGGTGCCCGATCAGGCGAAAGCCGAGCTCCTTGGCGACGCGCTCTTGCAGGCGCTCGATGTCCTCGTTGCGGAACTCTATGACCTCGCCGGTCTCGATATTGATCAGATGATCGTGGTGGCCATGACCGGCCGGCTCGTAGCGGGCGCGGCCATCGCCGAATTCGTGGCGCTCGACAATGCCGGCGCTCTCCAGCAAGCGCACGGTGCGATAGACGGTGGAAAGCGAGATGCGCGGATCGCGCTGGCTGGCCCGCCGATAAACCTCTTCCACATCGGGATGGTCGTGGGCGTCCGACAGCACGCGGGCGATGACTCGGCGCTGGCCGGTCATACGCATGCCGCTCTCGGCACATAGCCGCTCCAGCCTGCTTTCCCGTGTCGCTGGTTTGGACATGGGTCCCCGGCTATCGCTGGTCTTTACGTGGCTCATCGGCAATTGGCCCATCATCGGAGCGTGGGTCTGAAAGGGCAAGGCTGAAGATCGTAGCGTCGGCGCCGCTTTCATAATAGCCGGGACGGCGCCCAACGGGGGCTGCGCCAAAGCTGCGATAAAGGGCGAGCGCCCCTGTGTTGCCTTCCGCCACCTCCAAGAAGAGCTTTGTGGCGCCGCTTGCCCGCAAATCGTCCACGGCTCGGGCGAGCAAAGCGCGGCCTAACCCTGCACGGCGGCAGGCGGGCATCACGCCAAGGGTCAGAAGTTCGGCCTCGTCGGCGGTGCGCCGGGCGATCAAGAGCCCGCCGGACTCTTTGCCGGTCATGGCGCCGATGAGGCAAAGGACTCCGGGTGAGGCCACGAATTGCGCCATCGCGGTCTCGTCCCACGGGCGGTCAGCATCGAAGCTGGCGGCATGGATGGCGGCCAGGAGGCCGGCATTGGCGGGCATGGCCCGTTGTACGGCGAGATCCACCGGCATCAGCGCCTCCCGATTGCCGTCGCTTGGGGCTTGGCATCGGGCGGCCGCAGATAGAGCGGTCGCAGAAGGGTGGAGGTCTCACCGCTCTCAAAAGCGATCTCGGCGAGGGCCACGGCGTTCGGCTGTAGCGTGACGCGCGTGGGCTCCAGCGCACGGCTCTGCTTGGCCGCTGCTTCGGCGAGAATTTCCGCGCCGCTGCCGACTGCAAGCCGAAGCGTCTCGGGCAGAAGGCTGACCGCCGCGTCCGGCGCAATGAGCAACGGCCCTTCGAGCGGGCCGCCGTCTTCGCTATAGAGCCCGAAATACAGCATCCCGCGCCGCGCATCGGCAGCGACGGCGAAGGGGCCCTTTGGCGCGGCATCGTCCATGAGAGCCGCGTGCGCCACCACCGTCAGACTGTCGGTGCCAAACAGCTTGGCTTTGGTTGCGAGCGCCAGCCCGCGTGCCGCGGCGATGGCAATGCGCACGCCGGTGAAGCTGCCGGGCCCGCGCGTTGCGGCGATCACGTCGAGGTCGCGTGGCTCAAGTCCCGCCTCGGCCATGACCTCTTGCACCATGGGCATCAGCGCCTCGGCGTGGCCACGTGGCATCTCTGTCTGCCGCGCATGGAGCGTGCGCGCTCCATCACTGGCGCAAAGCACCGCGGCGGAACAGGCACCCATGCTCGTATCGAGTGCGAGAATGTTCATGGAGACTTCTTAAAGGATGCGCGCCATCTGGTCGAAGTCGAACCGTGGCGAGCGTGGCCTTAAGGCGGAATTGCTGCCATAGCCGAGATTGCACAGAAAGTTCGATTTGACTTGCGTGCCGGCGAAGAAATCGCGGTCGACGCCGTCATTGTCAAAGCCCGACATGGGCCCGCAGTCGAGGCCCAGCGCCCGCGCCGCCATGATCAGATAGGCGCCTTGCAGCGTGCCGTTGCGAAAGGCCGTGTCGGCGATCTTCTGCGGCTTGCCTTCAAACCAGCTCTTGGCGTCGGTGTGCGGAAACAGCATGGGCAGGTGCTCGTAAAATTCGAGGTCGTAGCCGATTATGACGCAGACCGGCGCACTCATGGTCTTGTCTCGATTGCCATCAGACAGATGCGGTTTGAGCTTTTCCTTCGCCGCTTGCGATTTGACGAAGACAATGCGCGCCGGGCTGCAATTGCCCGACGTCGGCCCGAGCTTCACCAGGTCGACGAGGTCATGCAGCAGCGCATCGGGAATGTCTTTGTCGAGCCATGCGCCCCGCGAGCGCGCGTCGCGAAAAACCTGATCGAGGCAAGCGTCTGAAACTGGCCCGGTCAAATCGGACGGACTTCCTGCACTTCGGGAATGAAGTGCCGGAGCAGGTTCTCGATGCCGTGGCGCAGGGTCGCCGTTGAGCTTGGGCAGCCCGCGCAAGCGCCGCGCATATGCAGGAACACGACGCCGTCGCGATAGCCCTGGAAGGTGATGTCGCCGCCATCCTGCGCCACCGCCGGGCGCACGCGCGTGTCGAGCAGCTCCTTGATCGTCTTGACCGTGTCCTCGTCCTCGGGCTCGAAGAATTCTTTCTCGTCTTCCGTCTGCTCGGGGGCACCGTCCGCCGTCATGGCATCGCCGGACAGGTAGTGCTCCATGATGGCGCCGAGGATGGCGGGCTTCAGATGCTGCCATTCGCCTTCGCCCTTGGTGACGCTGATGAAGTCCGAGCCGAGGAACACGCCACGCACGCCGTCGATCTCGAACAGGCGGGCGGCAAGTGGCGAACTCTCGCTCTCGGCCTGGTCGCGATACTCGATCGCGCCTTCCTCGAGCACCGTCCGCCCTGGAATGAACTTCAGGGTGGCGGGATTGGGTGTCGCTTCGGTCTGAATGAACATCGGCTGCCTCTTAGGCTCCTTGAGCGCGCAACCCCCTGAAAGGCCACGCTAGATTAGAATTATTCTACACAATATTTGAGGTTCGGGGGCCTCAAAGTCAAGCCAATGCGAGGATTTCCTCTGTGGAAAGATGCCCGGGAACGACGGTGATCGGCGTTGGAAAAACGCCGGCCAATCGGCCGCCAGCGAGGCTCGAAACCAGCGGGCCTGGGCCCGAGGGGTCCTTGGAGGCGCCGAGCACGAGCACGCCGATGTCCTGGTCTTCTTCGATCGCCTTGGTGATCTCCTCGTCCTTGATGCCCTCGCGCACCAGTTCCTCCGGCACGAGCTTGTCAAAGCCCAAGGCCTTGAGTTTACGGCCAAACAGACGGAATACGGCCCTCGCTTTGTTGAGGCCCTCTTCGCGTGCAACCTCCTCGACGCCGAGCCAAGGCATGCCTTCGCCCTCGGGCTCGATGACGTAAAGCAGGGCCAACTGGCCCTTGGTGCGGTTGGCGCGGCTGGCGGCAAAGGCGAGCGCGCTCTCGCATTCCGGCGTTTCGTCGACCACCACGAGAAACTTCCGCTTATGGCCTTCGTGGAAGCTTTGCCGTTTCCGCCGGGGCTTAGGGGCCGCGGCAGGCGGGGCTTTCTTCTTCGGGGCCGGCTTCTTTTTCGCAGCCGTCTGCTTTGTCTTGGTCATGGCCGCCATGCTGCCATTTCCAGGCATCACCAACAAGAAGGTCGAAGGGCTGAAAGCGCTACCGGGCCGGGTTCCGGTCAGGCATCAACATGCCGATTCTGCCGCCCCCAACCAGGGTTTGGAGCTGTGCCTGGCTGAGCAGTGGGATTGGCTGGCCGGCCTCTTTGCTGGCAGCGGCCAAGAGAGCGGCCTCCGGTAGCTCGGCGTCGAGCGCCAGGGGCTCGTGTCCACCCGAGGTCAGAACAGTCTTGCAGTCAGCCGGTAGATCCCTGAGCCGGACGTTCTTCTTCTTCCTTGGCTTCTTGTTGTCGGGCTCGATCGGCTGTTGAGCGGTCCAGATCGCGGACCTCTTCAGCATGGAGTTCCAGTTGTCGAGCTCCTTGCCACCACAGCCGCTGTCGCCCTTCACGGGCTTCTGGTTCTTGCAGCCGGCCATGTCGGGCGGGCAGGCCAGGCGCACATGGAAATGATAATGGTGGTTCCACCACGGCCTGACCTTGCCGAGCCAGGCGCGGTCTTTGCCCACCAAGGCGGCGCGGTCGCACAATGATTTCTTGATGGCCGGGTGCACGAAGATGCGCGCCACTTGCGGGTAGGACGCGGCGCGCCGGATGAACTTCACATGCATGTCGGTGAACACCGTCGTGTCGACGGTCAGCGGGTCCTTCAACATCGTCACGGCGATCATCTCTTCCCGCTCTTCGGGTGACAGCGTGTGGTCCGGCATCGGGGTCAGCCAGATGTCGGCATCGAGGCCGACCTGATGGCTGGTATGGCCCGTGAGCATCGGGCCGCCACGTGGCTGTGACAGGTCGCCGACGAGAAGTCCCGGCCAGCCGTCGAGCGCCCGTGCGTCGCTGGAAAGCCGTTCGAGATAGTCGATGAGCTGCGGGCTGCCCCAATTGCGATTGCGGGAAAGCCGCATCACCTGCCAGTCGGGACCGTTGATGGGAAGCGATATGCCGCCGGCCAGACAGCCTTTGGAGTAGCTGCCGATGGCGCGCGCTTCGAGCGGAGACGGTGTGTCGACGGAGCCGAACATCTCTCTGGCGGGTGGCTGCTTGGGCGCCGGCTTTTTCTTTTTGACGGACTTCTTTGGTGCCGGCTTTTTGCTAGGCTTAGCCGCCACAGGCTTGGTCCCCGAATTGGGGATCGGCATCTGCGCGGTGGCCAAGCCGGTGCAAAACACCACTAGTGTCAGGCTTAGGATTAGCCTTCGCATCGGCACTCGACCCGCTTCCCCGTCAGGCTTATCTTACTCAAGACTAGCACAAATGACCGGGTCAATCGGAGCCGATTGACCCTATGATTGTTTTTGCGGGCGCGCCCTTAAAGCTGCGTTCAGACGATGTTCAGTTGCGCGGCTTAGGCTGACCAATACGGGATCGGAACCTGATAAGGGAGAGCCAATCATGAGACGCTTTATGTTCGTGGCCGCGCTGTTGAGCCTGGCACTGGCCTTGCCGGGCGCCGCCTATGCTGGCGTGGTGGCCAAGATCAACATCTCCACCCAGCGCATGCAGGTCTATGTGAACGGCAAGCAGGCCTATAATTGGCGGGTGTCCACGGCGCGCCGGGGCTATCACACGCCGACCGGCACCTACAAGCCGACCAATCTCGTCCGCTATCACCGCTCGACAATCTATCATGGCTCGCCGATGCCCCACTCGATCTTCTTCTACAAGGGCTATGCGATCCATGGCTCCTACGAGACCAAACATCTCGGCCGGCCCGCGTCCCATGGCTGCGTTCGCCTGCACCCGTCCAACGCCGCCAAGCTCTATGCACTCGTGCAGCGTTACGGCGCGAGAAACACGACCATCAAGATCACGCACTGAAGCGGGCGTTAGCGTCCGCAGCTATTTGGCGGCGGCGCCCCACGGAAGCGGCCGTCCATCCATTTGAGCGCGGCGGTGACGCTCTCCTTGGCGGCGAAGGTGTGGCTCACGCCCGGCATCTCCACGAACATCACCTTGGCGCCTTGTTTGCAGAGCGCCTTGCCGAACTGCTTGGTGATGTAAGGGTGGACGACGGTGTCGGCGGTGCCTTGGGCCAGGAACACGGGCGCGCCGGCTGGCTTCTTGCCGGGTGAGTTGCGCTGCATGATGGTGCTCCACGGCTTGGTCTTGGCCGGGTTGGCTTTCAGAAATTTCATGTTCTCAAGCGGCTTCTCGGCTTTATCGAGGGCGAGAAATTGGGCGACCGACTCGATGCAGTCATGCGCCATCGCCCTATAGATTCCCATGGCGTTGGGCTCGATCAAGGTCGAGGCTGGATCCTTGTAAAGGTTCGACCACGAGTAGATCGCCATGGCAGTGAGCTCCTTGCCGGTGGACGTCGACTTGTCGGCATCGAACAGCTCGGTCAGATAGGTGGCGGGCGCCGCCGCGGCGACGCCGACGAGTTTCAGTTCCGGCGCATAAGACTTGGACATCTCCCCGGCATAGAGCACCGCGTGGCCGCCCTGACTGTGACCCCACAAGACGTAGCGGTTTGATGCGCCCGAGCGCGGCAAGGCGATCGCGGCGCGAACGGAATCGATCACCGAGCGCCCCTCGCTCACACCGATCAGATAAGGGTGGATGCCGGGCGTGCCGAGCCCCGGATAGTCGGTGGCGACGACGATGTAGCCTTGAGCAATCATCGCCGGCAGGCCCCAGATCATGCCAGCGGTGTCGGGCATCAGCGACGGCGCGCATTTCTCCACCACGCCTGAGGTTGGATGCGCATAAGCGATCACGCGGCGGCCGCCGGCCGGCGGCTTGCCGGGCGGAATAAAGATCGCGCCGGACACGGCGATCGGCTCGCCCTTCAGGCCCGTCGAGCTGTAGAGAATCCGAAAGGCATTGCCACCGCCGGGACCCCCGCCGAGCAGAGGCCAGACCCTGAGGATCGACCCAGGTTTTTTGGCGCTCGCCTCCCGTGCGAGACCGAGGCAGAGCCCAAGCGTAAGGATGGCCGTAGCGGTGAGCCGCAGACAGTGCTTCAGAGCTTGCATTCCCAACTCCCGTGTTCTGGCGGTCCGGATGATAGCCTTAGAAGCCCCTGATTCCGCAACTACAAGGCTTAGATTCGACGCACCGATATGGGCATTTCATTCCGCCCGCGTCCGGGGCACAATCGGCGTTGAACATTAAAAAAGACCGGTCCAGGGGCAAAACGCGTGGGCGCAAAGTTTTAGTCGGGGAACGATCTAAATGTCATCAGCCACAAGCACGTTCGACGCTCTCATTAAGCGCGTCGGCGGAATTGCCACGCCATTCTCGGTTGAGATGCCAGATGGCGTAAAGCGGAATGTGGGTGAGGGAGAGCCCGTGTTCAGCATCACGCTCCGCAACGACCGCGCCATCAAGGCGGTGCGTACGTTGGATGAGGCTGACATTGCCGAAGCCTATTTGCAGGGCGACATGGACATTGACGGCGACATGTTGAAGCCGTTCACGTTGCGCTCCGAGCTTGACGATAGCCATCCGCTGGTGGTGGCGTGGCGCTTCATTCAGCCGCTGATCTTCGGGCAGGTCTACACCAACAAGCAGGCAATCGCGTCCCACTACAATCTCGACCCGGATCTGTTTTTGAGCTTCCTCGATCCCATTTTTCCCGCTTACAGCCAGGGCATGTACGAGAGCGACGACGAGCCTTTGGCCAAGGCGCTCGAACGCAAATTCGATTGGGCCATCGAGAAATGCAAGCTCGGCAAGGGCAAGCGCGTGCTTGAGATCGGTCCTGGCTGGGGCGCCTTCGCCGGCCATGTGCTGAAAACTGGCGTCCAATACACCGGCATCACCAACTCGGCGGTGTCGCAAACTTTCCTGCGCGATAGGCTTGCCGATTTCGGCGACCAGTCGGAAATTCTGCTGACCGACTTTTACGACCACGAGCCCGACGAGCCGTTCGACGCTATCGTCATCATGGGCGTCATCGAGCATCTGCCGAACTACGAAAAGGTGCTGAAAAAATTCTTCCGGTTGCTGAAGCCGGGCGGCCTCGTGTTTCTCGATGGTAGCGCTGCCAGGATGAAATACGAGCTGTCGACCTTCATGGTTCGCTACATCTATCCCGGCAATCACTCCTTCCTCGTGCTCGACGACTTTCTCAACAAGCTCAACAAGACCGAGTTCGAGTGCGAGGAAGTGCATAGCGACCGCTGGAGCTACTACCTGACCTTCAAGCAGTGGGCCAAGAATTTGGAGGCCAACAAGGAGTCCGTGATCGAGAGGTTCGGCGAGTTCGAATATCGCCGTTTCCGCCTCTACCTTTGGGGTGCGACTTACGAGTTCTTGTCCCGCAATCTCGATTGCTATCGGCTGATTCTCTCCAAGCCGAACGATGCCTGGGCAGGAAAAGACGCCTGAGCGAGGTTTCGACAACGATACAAGTTTGGCGAGCTTGACCTCCCTCCTATGGCCGGGAGAGGTTCCGGGCCAAGGAGAATCACCCATGTGCAAAAAATGCGCCTCTAAAACATTGTCTCGACGAACCCTTATGGCGGGTGCCGGTGCGCTTGTTGCCGCAAGTGCGCTCGTGCCGCGTGGGGTCCGCGCCGCTGACTCTTCCGAGCCGGCGCCCAACGACATCCCGCCATCTGAGGCTTTGGACCGGCTGAAGCAGGGCAATGCCCGCTACATGGCCGGCGAGATGAAGGAGTGCGACTTCTTGGTGGGCCGTGCCGCGCGAGCGGACGCCCAATATCCCATCGTCGCCGTGCTCGCCTGCGCCGACAGCCGCGTCCCGCCGGAGATCATCTTCGACCAGGGTCCTGGCAAAGTCTTCGTCGTGCGCGACGCCGGCAATGTGGTCAGCACCTATGGCTTGGCCAGCATGGAATTCGCGATTGCGGTTCTCAATGTGCCGCTTATCCTGGTGCTGGGGCATTCCGGCTGTGGCGCTGTCGCCGCGGCCCTGCAATCGTCACGCGCGCGCAGCAAGTTGCCGGGCCATCTGCCCGAGCTTGTCGAGGCCATTCAGCCCGCGGTCATCGCCGCCCATGGCAAGCATCCGGGCAAATTCCTGGCCGCCACGATCAACGAGAATGTTCGCCTCGGCATGCGCAATCTGAAGACAAAATCAGACGTCATCGGAGATGCCGTCAGTTCCGGTAAGGTGGGCATTCAGGGCGGTGTCTATGATCTTGCCACCGGCAAAGTCGGACTCATCTGAATTATTGGGGATCGTGAGGGGTGGAAGACACGCTAGAGCGCTGGCGCTCGGAGAAGACGGCGGCCTATCTCTCAAACGCCGTCGCTGCGGCCGAGACGCACCCAACCCGCGCCAAGCTCTTTAGGGACATGGCCGCCGCCGCCGAGATCCAGGCTGGTATCCTGGCGAAGGATTTGAAGCAGACACCGAGCTTCACGCCGTCGCTGAGGTCCAAGCTCACGGTCTTTCTCGTCGGCGTGCTCGGGCCAAGCGCCATGCGCCATGTGTTGTCGGCCTCGAAGGTTCGCGGCGTGTCGACCTATCGAAGCAAGGTGACGCCCGCCGGCAATGAAGGCGAGGAAGGCCATCCCTGGCCGACATCGGTCGAAGAGGTTGGCCGCCGCCATAAGACTTACGCCAGCGGTACGCTTCGCGCCGGGGTGTTCGGGGTCAATGACGGCCTCGTCTCCAACACGTGCCTGGTGATGGGTGTCGCCGGCGCCGGCACGAGTTCCAGCATTATCCTGCTGACCGGCGTGGCGGGGCTCCTTGCCGGTGCGTTCTCCATGGGCGCGGGCGAGTTCATCTCCATGCTGTCGCAAAAGGAGATGTTCGAATACCAGATCGCCCAAGAGAAGGATGAGCTGGAACGCTACCCGAAGGAAGAGGCCGAGGAGCTGGCCCTGATCTACGCGGCGCGTGGTGTTCCGCTGAAAGAAGCGCGCCACATGGCCAACCATCTCATCGAGAATCCGGAAAAGGCACTCGACACGTTGAGCCGGGAGGAGCTTGGCCTCAATCCCGACGACCTCGGCTCGCCCCTCGGCGCGGCGATCTCCTCATTCTTGATGTTCTCGTCCGGCGCGTGTCTGCCGCTAATCCCCTACGTGTTCGGCTATGCGCAGCACGGCATTCTGATTGCCTCGTTGATCTCGGGCACGGCCTTGTTCTGTGTCGGCGCCACCTTGAGCCTGTTCTCTGGGCGCAATGCGTTTTTTGGTGGCGCGCGCATGCTGGCTATCGGTTCGGCGGCGGCTACGGCGACCTATTTCATCGGGTCGCTGTTCGATGCCTCGGGCGTGTAAGCGCAACACTTCGGCAAATCCTAGCAAAACCGGCCACGCGTCCTTAAGTCTGACGGGGGCTCGGGCAGGTGCTTAACCGCGCCTTAGGCGACGGCATCGATGATGCCGAAAATTCATCGACCGAAAATTTATAGAGGAGACCGCCATGATATTTCGCGCCGCGATTTACACACTCATCGCCGCATTTTCTTTAGCCACCGCGCCTGCGTTTGCTTGCACCGGTATTAGCCTAAAAGCCGGAGACGGCGCCGCCATTCGCGGCCGGACCTTGGAGTTTGGCTTTCCGCTCGAATCCAACGTCATCGTCGTCCCCGCCGGCAAGGAATTCAGCGCGACGCTGCCCGACGGCGGCAAGGGGCTCACCTATAAGACTCGCTACGACGTGATCGGCGCCAACGCGTTTGGCGCGATCATGATCGTCGATGGCCTCAACGACCAAGGCCTCTCTATCGGGCTGTTCTATTTCCCCGGCTATGCCAAATTCGCGACAGCAACGAAGGAGAACGCCTCGCGCGCCCTTGCACCGCAGGATTTCGGTCTCTGGGTTCTCGGTAACTTCGCCACGGTCGATGAGGTGAAGCGCGCGATGAAGGACGTCGTCATGGTGCCGACACCGATGGCGGGCCTTGGCAGCGCCAAAGGCGCGGTCGCCGACGCGCATTTCTTCATCCAGGACAAGTCCGGCAAGTCCATCGTCATCGAGCCGACCGACGGTAAGCTGCAAGTCAGCGAGTCGCCGCTTGGCGTGATGACCAACGCGCCGACTTATGGCTGGCACATGACCAATTTGGACAACTACATCAATCTCTCCGTCAAGGATGAGACCTCCAAGAAGCTCGGTGCCGTCACGCTGAACGCAATAAGCTCGGGTACGGGTCTGCACGGGTTGCCCGGCGATTTCACGTCGCCGTCCCGCTTCGTCCGCGCCGCTCTCTTCAGCCAGGCGGCGACGCATAATGCCGATGCCGATGACGCTGTGTTCAGCGCTTTCCACATCTTGAACCAGTTCGATATTCCCAAAGGTTCGGTGGTGAACAGTTCCGTGGGCAAGCCCGCCTACGAGACCACTGAGTGGACGAGCGTGAATGATCTCCAAAATTTGCGCTGGTACTTCCGGACGTTCGAGGATCAGTCGATCCGCGTGGTCGATCTCAAACAGGCCATCGCCGCGGCCAAGGGCGAGATCGGCACCATCGAAATGGAGCAATCCACCCAGCCCGTCGTCGATGTCTCGACCGAGGTGAAGAGCCTTAAGCAGTAACGCGGTTTGCAATAAGCGCATCCACGATCAAGCGTGGTTTTAACGGCCTCAAGGGTTCTCCTTGAAGGCCGTTTTCGTTTCGCCGGGGCGTTTGAGGCGCGCCCAAGCGCTCCAAATCGACTGTCCCATATGGAGACGGATCAAGCAGAAGTTCGAAAAAGGCAGCGCTGAAGACGAGACGACGGCATTTCGGTGAATAGTATCGGCGCTCGGGGGGAAATTCAGCTGCACATCGTCA
>PVMS01029485.1_pt1 | contig 28151 bp, 28 predicted proteins | sample 1853461 | NCBI WGS metagenome assembly PVMS01 (sample SAMN08582032, study PRJNA380276) | Marine sediment metagenome, whole genome shotgun sequencing project. | isolation source: ocean sediment barecode stripped | collected 2017
CACGATTCAGGGTGCAATACTCGCGGATGGTGTTGTCGTTACCGATAACCAACTGGGTGTCTTCTCCCGCGTATTTCTTATCCTGCGGATCCTCTCCGACCGAAGCAAACTGATAGATTTTATTGCGCTCGCCAATCGTGGGACTGCGCAGGATAAGCATGAAACCCGGTTGGGCAACAACAACTGGCTCATGGCTTATGTGCATATTGCCCATGACTGCATCGTCGGAGACGAAACTATATTTGCCAATAACGTGACGCTCGCTGGTCACGTGACCGTGGGTGATTACGTTATTTTTGGTGGTTTCTCAGGCTGCCATCAGTTCTGCCGGGTAGGGGCACACGCATTTGTAGCCAACAATGCTGCCGTTTCTCGCGATGTACCACCTTATATTATGGCTGCCGGGCGACCTGCTGCACCGCGCGGCATCAATATTGAAGGGTTGAAGCGGCGGGGTTTTGACAGCACCCAGACCCGCAGTATCAAGGAAGCCTTCAGATTGCTGTATCGGTCTGGACTGCGCCTGGAGGAAGCCCGGGAAAAAATTCAGGAACTTTCGAAAGAACGGCCAGAACTATCTATTTTTGCTGAGTTTTTAGAATCCTCTGAGCGCAGTATTGTGCGCTGAGTACAACTGAAAGTGCCACGCATAGTCATCATTGTCGGCGAGGCATCGGGCGATCAACTGGCGGGTAGCCTGATTCGTGAGTTGCGCAAACGCTATCCTGATGCAGTGTTTGAAGGCATAACCGGCCCCGGGATGCGGTCTGCCGGTTGCTATTCGTGGGGTGACTTCGAGCAACTGGCCATCATGGGCATTTTCGAAGTCATTCGCCATTTGCCTCGCTTATGGCGTTTGAAGCGTCAGCTGGAACGGCGGCTCTTGGCCGATCCCCCCGATGTGTTGATCGGCGTTGATGCGCCTGACTTTAACTTACGGCTCGAACGTAGTGCACGTAAAGCAGGGATACGGACCGTGCACTACGTATGCCCCTCAGTATGGGCGTGGCGCCAGGGCCGGGTGAAAACCTTGCGTGCTGCCTGTGATCTGGTGCTTTGCCTGTTGCCCTTCGAACAGGAATTTCTCGAGCAACATGGGGTTCCGGCCAAATTTGTAGGGCATCCCCTCGCGGATGAGATTGCCACACCGATAGATAAGTTAGATGCTCGTCGATCACTGGGCATTACTGCGCCTAAATTGGTAGCAGTGTTGCCCGGCAGTCGCATGGGGGAAGTCGTTTATCTCGGCCCGGTATTCATGCAGGCTGCGAAATGGCTAACAACAAAGATGCCTGAACTGACATTTGTGGTAGCGGCCGCATCTCCCGCGATACGCGAAACCATGCAACGCGAAAGTCGCGCGCAAGGGTTGCAGGATGCGGTAATTATTATTGATGGCAGGGCAAGGGAGGTTATGGGTGCCGCTGATGCGGTGATTGTCGCTTCCGGTACGGCAACCCTTGAAGGGATGTTGGTGGGACGTCCAATGGTAGTCGCCTATAAGGCCTCACGACTCACCGTTTGGTTGCTGCGAGTAACTGGCGTGGTGAAGGTCAAACGTTTTTCCTTGCCAAATCTGCTGGCAGGGGAAGATCTGGTGCCTGAATTGATCCAGGAAGATGCAACTGGATCCGCAGTTGGCGCAGCAGCACTAGCCCAGCTGCAGGCATCCCAGACAGTTGATCATATGTTGCAACGTTTCAGAGACCTGGCGGGTCAACTTCGGTGTGGAGCCAGCAGGCAGGCGGCGAAAAGCATTAGCGAGGTTCTGGACCGAGACTAACAACTGCAGTAATGCAGCGGATAAGGAAAGACTGGTCTCAAGCGCTATCCCGCGTATTATTGAAAGCTGTGTTTGAGTGGCTGTGGTAGCCGATTTACGGGTCGTGGGAGTGTGTGGTGCGTATCATTGCGGGTGTGGATGAGGCCGGGAGGGGTCCGCTGGCCGGGCCGGTTGTAGCCGCGGTTGTAGTGTTGGCAGAGGGGCAGCTTATCGAAGGAGTGCGGGATTCCAAAAAGCTGACTGCCCGGCGGCGTGAGCAACTGGAAACCAGCATCAAAACGGAAGCAGCTGACTGGTCGCTGGGAATCGCCGAGGTTGAAGAGATCGACCAGCTCAATATACTCGGCGGAACAATGCTTGCCATGCGCCGTGCGATTGAGGGACTTAGCGTCATGCCGCAATGGCTACGGATTGATGGTAATCAGCGTCCTGAGCTGCCGCCGATGTACGCGACGATTACGCAAACCCTGGTCAACGGCGATAACATTTGTCCGGCAATCGGGGCTGCATCCATCCTCGCGAAAGTAGCGCGCGATCGGATGATGGTCGAATTGCATACCCAGTACCCTGGGTATGGATTTGATCGGCACAAGGGCTACCCTACAGTTGCGCATCGGCGAGCTCTGCGGGAGCTCGGCGTTACCCCAGCCCATAGAATGAGTTTTCGGCCGGTACGCGAAGCTGCTGAGTCAGCAGGCTTATCGTTAATTGATTAGGGAGGTCAGCTTCGTTGCAACCCAAGTTCGTTCATCTTCACCTCCATTCAGAGTATTCGATAGTCGATAGCGTTATTCGGCTGCCTGTACTGGTGGAAAAAACTGCGCAGGCTGGAATGCCGGCGGTAGCTGTAACAGATCAGGGGAACCTGTTCGGACTCATCAAGTTCTATAAGGCGAGTCTTGCGGCTGGGATTAAGCCAATTATAGGTGCGGACTTGTTTGTCGAAGCGCCTGATGCACGCGACGGTTATGCACCGCTGGTATTTCTGTGCCGGAACGAAGTTGGCTACCAGAACCTGAAAAATCTGATTACCCGCTCGTATATCGAGGGTCAGCAGAACGGTATCCCAGTTGTGCAGGCAGACTGGTTGAATAAGGAAAGCGTCGCAGGCCTCATTACTTTGTCTTGTGGGCGTGACGGCGCCATCGGGCAATGGCTCCTGGATGGGCGGGACGAGCAGGCCACCGCGCTTGTCAGTTTATACATGGATTTGTTTGCGGGTGATTTTTTCATTGAGCTGCAGCGTACCGGTAGGGTGGGTGAAGAAAGCTATGTAGAGGCAGCAGTCAGGCTGGCCTCCCGGCTCGGTTGTCCGGTGGTTGCAACGAACGATGTGCGCTTTTTGACTGAAGACGAATTTGAGGCGCATGAAGCGCGAACCTGCATACAGGGGGGCTACATTCTTGAGGATCGTTCACGGCCACGTAACTACAGTGAGCAACAGTATCTGCGTAGCCCGGGGGAGATGCAGGCCCTGTTCAGTGATTTACCGGAAGCACTCGAGAATACCGTTGAAATCGCCAAACGCTGTAATGTGACCCTGCAGCTGGGCATGAGCGTCCTGCCCGATTATGAAATCCCAACAGCCGAGTCTCCTGAGCAATACCTTGCCAGCATGGCTCAAGCTGGCCTCACTGAGAGGCTGGAAGATCGCCCTCAAACGGATGACGAGCACGTGAAGTATGTGCAGCGATTAGAACGTGAGCTCGGCGTTATCAGTGAAATGGGGTTTTCCGGGTATTTTTTGATCGTTGCCGATTTCATACACTGGGCCAAAACCAACGGCGTGCCCGTCGGCCCAGGTCGTGGTTCTGGCGCAGGTTCTCTGGTTGCATGGTCCATCGGTATCACGGACATCGATCCACTTGCGTTCGACCTGCTGTTTGAACGCTTTCTGAATCCTGAACGCGTTTCCATGCCTGACTTCGACATTGATTTCTGCATGGAAGGGCGTGATCGGGTCATCGATTATGTCGCGAGTCGTTATGGCAGAGATCGTGTTTCACAAATCATTACTTTCGGCACAATGGGGGCGAAAGCAGTCGTTCGCGATGTCGGTAGAGTCATGGGTCATCCCTATGGTTTCGCCGATCGCATAGCGAGGCTGATTCCTCCGACGCCGGGAATGACGTTGAAGAAAGCTTTCGAGGAAGAGGCGGATCTTGAGCAGACTTATGATTCGGATGAAGAAGTTCGGGTTGTGATTGATATGGCCAGGCAATTGGAAGGGCTGGCCAGAAACGCAGGAACACATGCCGGCGGGGTTGTGATAGCTCCATCGACACTGACAAATTTCGCACCGCTCTACCAACCCGATGACGATACAAGCGCGGTGACTCAGTTCGACATGAAAGATATCGAGTCGGTTGGACTCGTTAAATTCGATTTTCTGGGACTGCGTACGCTGACAGTGATTGATAAGGCGTTGGCGGTAATTAACACGGAGCGCGAACATGCGGGGCAGGAATCGATCAGGATCGAAACCATACCCATGGATGATCCCGCGACCTTCAGCTTGTTACGAGCGAGTGAAACTCATGCGGTGTTTCAGCTTGAGTCACGGGGTATGCGGGACCTGATTAAGCGCCTCAAGCCGGATAGCTTTGATGACATTGTTGCGCTGGTGGCATTGTTCCGGCCTGGACCTTTACAGTCCGGCATGGTTGATACCTATATCGAACGCAAGCACGGTGGTGATGACATTGAGATCGATTATCTGCACCCCGATCTGGAAACGGTGCTGGCTGGTACCTATGGAGTGATTCTTTACCAGGAACAGGTCATGCAGGCAGCCCAAATTCTGGCCGGATATTCTTTAGGGCAGGCAGATCTGTTGCGCCGGGCAATGGGCAAAAAAAATCCGGCAGAGATGGAACAGCAGCGCGATGTATTCATCGAAGGTGCTATCAATAACGGTGTCGCCAAAAAGAAGGCTGCATATATTTTCGGTCTCATGGAAAAATTTGCCGAGTACGGTTTTAACAAGTCCCACTCAGCAGCTTATGCGTTGCTGGCTTATCAGACAGCCTGGCTCAAAGCACATTATCCTGCGGCCTTCATGGCCTCGGTTTTGAGTGCTGATCAGGATTCCACCGATAAGCTCAAAACACATCATCGTGAATGTATAAGGATGAAGTTGGCGCTTCTAAGTCCGGATATCAACACTTCGGTTAGCCGCTTTATGGCAATTGATGGAAATGCAATAAGGTATGGACTAAGCGCACTCAAAGGGCTTGGTCAGCAGGCTGCGGATTCGATTGTAGCGGAGCGCGAGGCCAACGGACCTTTTATAAATCTGCACGAATTCTGTCTGCGTGCGGATGCGCAGAAAATTAACAAGCGTGCAGTCGAATCGTTGATTAAGGCAGGGGCTTTTGACTCGATTGGTGCGAACCGCCCCAGCTTGTTGGGAGACATGAAAGTGTCCATGAACGCTGCTGAACAATATGCTCGTGCTAAGGATGCGGGGCAAGATGATATGTTTGGTACAACTGAACTACCACCACCACCCTCGGCGAGAACCACAAAACTACCAAAGTGGAGTCCGAAGACCCTGTTTTTGAAAGAATACGAGGCATTAGGGTTGTTCCTGAGTGGTCATCCCTTCGATCAATACCGTGATGACTGCCCGTATATCTGTTCGGGATCGATAGCATCTGTAGTGGGGGGGCTTCAGAAACCCGCTAAAGGAGAAGATGCCTGGCGTAATGCCAGGGAGGTGTCCCTGGCAGGCTTGCTTACTGATATCCGCAAGCGTGGCAATCGTGTCACGATGTTCCTGGATGATGGCCAAGACCGTATTGAGCTCACGATGTTTAGTGAGGCTTACCATGAATACCGCCATCTGATCGAAGAACATGGCCTGAGAGTGGTAAGCGGCAAGATTCGCTACGATGATTTCATTGGCGGTTGGCGACTGGCAGTGAAAGATATCAAGGATATAGATCGAGTGATTGAGCAGCGTGCATCACATTTAACGATCCGCTGGTTATCGAGTGAAGATCCCAGCGCACTGCGTGAGATTCTCACCCCTTTCCGGCCCGGGAGATGTGATGTGGCTGTGAGCTTCATTAAAAATGATGCTTTAGGGAAAATTTCTTTAAGTGATGATTGGCGGGTACGCCCCAGTGGCGAACTACGTGACAAGCTTGCAGAAACGGTCGGTATACACGCATTTAAATTCAATTACGAAAAGCGTTCCACACTTGGTTGAATCGGGCCTAATCTGTCCAACTGGGGTGCCGTCAGGTATCATCTGCCGATTGTTTTTCGATGCTGGGCTTCGCTGATGGACCTTAATTTTCTTGATTTTGAACAGCCGATCGCCGAGTTGGAGGCGAAAATTGATGAGCTGAGGTTCGTCGGTGATGATTCAAAGCTCAATATCAGCGATGAGATTGACCGCCTAAAGGCTAAAAGTGAGTCGCTGACCCGCAGTATTTTTTCCGGTCTGTCACCCTGGCAGATTACGCAACTCGCACGCCACCCGCAGCGTCCTTATACCCTCGATTATCTTGAGGTGATATGCCCCGGATTTCAGGAGTTGCATGGCGATCGTATGTATGGGGATGATGCTGCACTTGTTGGGGGATTGGGTCAGATTGGGGGCAAGTCGGTCATGATTATCGGTCATCAGAAAGGCCGTAATACGAAGAGCCGGGTAAAGCGAAATTATGGCATGCCCAAGCCCGAGGGTTATCGTAAGGCGCTGCGACTCATGTTACTGGCCGAACGCTTTGGATTGCCGGTCGTTACCCTGATTGATACTCCCGGCGCATATCCAGGTATAGGTGCGGAAGAACGCGGTCAGAGTGAGGCGATAGCGCGTAACCTGTTTGTCATGGCCAAGCTAAAGACTCCGATCATTAGTGTCGTGATTGGAGAAGGTGGGTCAGGCGGTGCCCTGGCGGTGGGTATTTGCGATCACCTGATCATGCTTGAGTACAGTATTTATTCGGTGATCTCGCCCGAAGGTTGTGCCAGTATCCTGTGGAAAGACGCGGATAAGGCAGAACTGGCAGCAACCGCCATGGGCATTACGGCCGAGCGGCTACAGAGCCTGGAGCTGGTTGACGAAGTCCTTACTGAGCCGTTGGGCGGCGCTCATCGCGCACCGGCCCTCATGGCTGAAACGGTGCAGAACGCCATTGCAGTCGTACTTCGTCGGCTAGAGGATATGGGTGTCAGTGCACTCCTGGCACGCCGCCAGCAACGGCTGGAATCGGTAGGGCGTTTTCACGAAAGCTAAAATGCGGTCCTGCTCGCTGGATTAGATCCGAAATCTTTAAGTGAACTCAGCTTGGCAAACCGGTGCCCACATGAAGGACGATTTAACACACCACACTGTTGTTTCCGAGGCCTTCCATGGTGTTTTGGATGCCTGTGTTGAGACAGGCGCACCCCTGTGTGTAGCCTACAGTGGTGGGATGGATTCTACCGTTTTGCTGCATGTAGCAGCACTTCAGAAAGTACACCCTGTACGAGCGGTTTATGTGAATCACGGCCTGTTGCCGGAAGCTGGCGAGTGGGCGACACATTGCAGTCTTATATGCCAACAACTGGATGTACCATTTACTGCCTTAGATGTTGTGATTGATGCGAAGAATCAACAAGGCCTCGAGGCGGCCGCACGAATGGCCCGTTATGCTGCGTTACGAGCCAGTCTTGGCGCTGACGAAATTCTGCTGACCGCACATCATCAACAGGATCAGATGGAAACCTTTTTGCTGCAGATGTTGCGGGGTGCTGGCGTGCGGGGGTTGTCTGCCATGCCGGTGCGTAATGATCGTGATGGAGTCATACATATTCGGCCATTGTTGAACCTGACCGCAGATACATTGCGGGCATATGCGGAGACCGCAGGTTTGGCCTGGATTGAAGATCCAAGCAACACAGAGTTGAAATTTGATCGAAATTTTTTGCGCCACGAAGTATTGCCGGTTATTGGACAGCGGTGGCCTGTTGCTGCCCGGTCTATAGCTCGTTCGGCACGCCTCAATGCGGAAGCCGCGAAATTGCTCGACGGGCTTGCTGAAGAAGATTTGGATGGGCTGGTCGCAGGTCACCGTCTCGAGATGGGGGCGCTTCAGGAGTTGCCGGTAAGCCGAAGGAAGAATGCTGTGCGTTTTTTGCTGCGCCGCTTGGAGCTGGCGGTACCCTCTGAAACACAACTTAACCAAGCGTTGCGTTGCTTATTTGACGCGCGTGGGGACAGCCAGCCCGAGGCTGCCTGGCCGGGGGTGCGGATTCGCCGCTATCGCAATGCATTATGGTTTTATGCAGAAAATGATGATCCGCTCGCACAGGGCAGCGTTATAGCCGAAGCTTATCGCTGGGACTCGCAAACTTCGCTGGATATGGGGCCAGTGCGCGGAATGCTGGAATTTAGCAATTCACGCGGAGATGGTATTGCTAAGCGGTGTATTTCGGGTCCGTTGGAGGTGCGCTTTCGTACCGGTGGTGAGCGGCTGCGACCGGCGGCCAAGGCTAGAACCCGAAATCTGAAGAATCTGCTGCAAGAATCCTGCATATTGCCATGGATGCGCGGACATATTCCCCTGATCTATTCGGGGGAGCAGTTACTGGCAGTTGGAGATTTGTGGGTGGATGCCGCTTGCGCGGCAGGCCCTGCAGAGTCGGGCCACCAGGTTCAGTGGACGGGTCATGCACCCATTTGCTAGTCATGCGGATTGTGAGCGCCCGGTCTATCTGGTAATTTGTACTACCAACCTGGGTGGACAGTTTGGGTGTTTCGTAGGCCGGAGCGCGCTTTATCCCCGGGCCCCTTTACGGGTGGTTCAGGACATGAAAGCGGCTCTGGCTTTATTTGTATGTGGTGCTGTACGTAGGGAGCTGCTGCCAGCATTCCGATAAAGGGTGGAGATCGACATGGATAAATCGCGAGTTAGCCAGATGGATGGGAAGTAGCTATGCCACGATTCGTGTTTGTAACCGGCGGGGTTGTGTCTTCATTGGGCAAGGGCATTACTGCGGCTTCGCTGGGCGCCATCCTTGAGGCTCGAGGCCTTAAAATCAGCATGATAAAACTGGATCCCTACCTGAACGTAGACCCCGGGACCATGAGCCCGTTTCAGCATGGTGAGGTATACGTTACCGACGATGGTACGGAGACCGATCTGGATCTTGGACACTACGAGCGCTACGTCAATATGACGGCGGGCCGGAACAGCAATTTCACCACTGGCCGTATCTACGGCAGCGTTATCGCAAAGGAACGTAGAGGCGACTATCTCGGTGCAACTGTTCAAGTAATTCCACATGTTACGGATGAAATACAGAATGGGATTGAACTAGGCGCCGGGGACTCCGATGTCTGCATAGTCGAAATCGGCGGGACGGTAGGTGATATTGAATCGCTGCCGTTTTTGGAGGCGATTCGCCAGATGGGAGTGAACCGTGGTCAGGGTAATGTTGCCTATGTGCACCTGACTCTGGTGCCCTATATCAAGACGTCAGCCGAGATCAAAACCAAACCTACCCAACATTCCGTCAAGGAGTTGCGTTCTATCGGCATCCAGCCAGACGTGCTGGTTTGTCGTTCTGAACATGCCATCCCGGACGAGCAGCGACGCAAGATAGCCTTGTTTACCAACGTTGCTGAAAGCGCAGTCATTTCCGCCGTTGACGTGGAGGACATATACCAGTTGCCGATAATATTCCGCAACCAGGGATTTGACGAAATTATCATCAGTAAACTTGGAATTGAGGCACCACCGGCAGATTTAAGTAAATGGGATGCGGTTGTAGAAGCTAAAAAACATCCTGAATGTGAGGTGGTAGTCGCGATGGTTGGCAAGTATGTAGGCCTGAAAGATTCTTACATTTCACTGAATGAAGCGTTGATACACGCAGGCATACGCAATCGTACAAAGGTCACTATCCGCTACTTCGATTCAGAGGATTTTGACGACGGTAATGTGGAGGCTTTGAATGGCGTTGATGCCATCCTGGTGCCCGGTGGTTTTGGCGATCGGGGGATTCAGGGCAAAATACAGGCGGTAAAGTTTGCGCGTGAACAGGGCATCCCCTTCCTTGGCATATGTCTCGGTCTGCAGGTAGCTGTGATTGAATATGCGCGCAATGTAGCTGGCTTGAGGATGCTCACAGCACAGAGTTTGATGTCAAGTCACCCAATCCTGTGATTGGTTTGATTACTGAGTGGCAGGACATGGACGGCACTGTGCAGGAACGGGGCGAGGAATCAGAATTGGGGGGTACGATGCGACTTGGCGCGCAGGTATGCAATCTCGAAGAAAAGAGCCGTGCCTTTGACATGTACGGTACCGCTCAGATACGCGAGCGTCATCGGCATCGTTACGAATTTAATAATCGTTATCTAGAGCAGTTTCAGGATAATGGCATGATATTTTCCGGTTTCTCGAACGAGGGGTTGGTGGAAATGATTGAATTGCCAGCAACGCAACATCCATGGTTCATAGCCTGTCAGTTCCACCCCGAGTTCACCTCGACCCCGCGGGAAGGGCATCCGCTGTTTACCGGGTTTGTTGCAGCTGCACGTGAATACCATACGCAGGAAGCCCCGGCGGCAGCTCGAGCATAAACCTCACATGAAGCTACTCGATTTCAAGGTGGGTGCCGATCAGCCTTTTTTTCTGATTGCTGGTCCCTGTGTAATTGAAAGTGAGGCACTGGCACTGGAAACGGCGGAGTATCTACGCGATCTGACAGCGAAACTTGGTATTCCGTTTATCTACAAGTCTTCCTTCGACAAGGCGAATCGCTCATCCGCAAAAAGTTTTCGTGGCCCCGGTATAGAGGAAGGGCTACGAGTGCTGTCCGAGGTCAAACGGCAGATCGGTGTGCCGGTACTGACCGACGTCCATGAAGATACGCCACTGGATGAAGTAGCCGAGGTTGTTGACGTTTTGCAGACACCGGCGTTTCTTTGCCGGCAAACAAATTTTATCGTCAACGTTGCGCGCGCAGGCATTCCCGTCAACATCAAGAAAGGCCAGTTTTTATCTCCTTGGGAGATGCAGAACGTTGCTGATAAGGCACGATCTACCGGTAATGATCAGATCATGGTTTGCGAGCGCGGGGTCTCTTTCGGGTACAACAACCTGGTTTCGGATATGCGCTCGCTTGCTATTATGCGCACCACGGGTTGTCCAGTAGTGTACGACGCCACGCATTCGGTTCAGTTGCCGGGACAAAAAGGCATAGCGTCAGGTGGGCAGCGTGAATTTATACCTGTGCTTGCACGAGCTGCTATTGCTGCGGGCGTGGCTGGATTATTCATGGAAACACATCCCTCACCCGATAAAGCGCTGAGTGATGGTCCCAATGCCTGGCCCATGAATGATATGGAAGCATTACTGACAACGCTTAAACAAATCGATGAGGTCGTTAAGGCGGCAGGGTTTCCGGAGGATTCGCTTATTCATGGATGATACAAAGTTGATTCAGGGATGACGCGCGGCGATCCGTGCACGAAACACAACCGGGAACAACACAAGCTATGAGCAAGATTGTAGAACTGCGTGGCAGAGAAATACTTGATTCACGTGGTAATCCGACGGTAGAGGCTGACGTGCGCCTTGACTCCGGCGCGTTTGGCAGGGCGGCTGTTCCGTCCGGTGCGTCCACCGGCAGCCGTGAAGCGGTAGAGTTACGTGATGCAGGCGACCGGTATCTGGGCAAAGGGGTGCTAAGAGCAGTTGCGAATCTAAACGGAGAGTTGCGCTCCTCGTTGCTGGGCCTCGGTGAAACGCAGCAGGCAGAGCTTGACCAGTGCATGATTGAACTGGATGGAACGGATAACAAGGCTCGACTAGGCGCAAATGCGATTCTTGCTGCGTCACTGGCCTACGCTCAGGCCAGTGCTGCCGAGCAGGCTGTTCCGTTGTTCAGAATGTTGGGGGATGGGCCCTACCAGATGCCCGTGCCAATGATGAATATCATCAATGGCGGGGCCCATGCGGACAACAGCGTCGATATCCAGGAATTCATGATTTTACCCGTCAACGCACCCAGTTTTGCTGAAGCGTTGAGGTATGGCGTAGAGGTATTTCATGCGCTTAAGTCGGTGTTGAAAAAAGCCGGTCTCAATACGGCGGTTGGCGACGAGGGTGGCTTCGCGCCAGATCTGCCCTCCAATATTGCCGCACTTGAGACGATTATGCAGGCGATCGAGATGGCAGGCTTCAGGGCAGGCGAGGATATCTACTTAGGGCTGGATGTCGCCAGTTCAGAATTCTACAAGTCTGGCGTATACAAGCTGAGTTCGGAAGGCAAGCAATACGACTCGGACGGATTCGCAGATTTCCTTGGTGAGATAGTGGAAGCGTTTCCAGTGATCTCAATTGAGGATGGCATGGATGAAGGTGATTGGGAGGGATGGGCTGTGTTAACCGCCAAGCTAGGTTCCAAAGTCCAGATTGTGGGCGATGATCTGTTTGTAACGAATACCTCAATTCTGGCGAAAGGCATCGACAAGCAGATCGCCAATTCAATACTCATTAAGCCCAATCAGATTGGCACTCTGACCGAGACCCTCAGTGCTATCAATATGGCGGTTGATGCGGATTATTCAGCGGTTGTATCGCATCGATCAGGGGAAACCGAGGATGCGACAATAGCCGATATCGCCGTGGGCACGGCCGCGACGCAGATAAAAACCGGGTCACTGTGCCGATCAGATCGAATGGCAAAATATAATCAACTGCTGCGTATAGAGGAGATTCTGGGACCCGATGTAGCTTATGCAGGCAAGGCTGGATTCCCGGTCAAGTTCTGATCGGACATAGACTTAACGGTAAGCATTCATGGCTAAGGCCCCACAGCACGTATCAGCAACACTCAGCACCCGCCTTGTTTTAGCAGGGCTGGCGGCACTGATCGTTGTATTGCAGTGGCGTCTGTGGCTGTCTGATGAGGGTTGGTCCGAAGTAATCCGACTGCGCAATAGTGTGGCGACTCAGAAGGCCGAAAATGAACAACTAGCCGGGCGGAACGCCCGGTTGCAAGCAGAAGTTACTGATCTCAAGGATGGTTTTGCAGCACTCGAAGAACGTGCACGTTCGGATCTAGGCATGGTGGGGGAGGATGAGAGTTTTTATCTGTTTGTGCCAACCAACACGCCTCCTGACTAATAATCGGCTACTCGATTGATTAACTTCGATGATGAGCAGGTGCAGTTGCGAAGCTGCGCAGATGTTGAGCATTTGCCACGATATCTCGGTGGAGTAGCTGGGACTGCTGATTTTCGTTGTGCGCTGACCGATTTCCAGGTTACCGAGTCCGGTTTTGAACCCTCAGGTTCGGGCGAGCATTTGCTGCTCAGGGTTCGTAAAGCCGGGCAAAATACACGTTGGGTTGCTAAACGGCTTGCTGAAGTAATTGGCATACCCTACCGGGCGGTGAGTTACGCAGGCCTTAAAGATCGCCACGCAATTACGGAGCAATGGTTTGGTGTCCACCTGCCAGGTCGTCCGGATCCGGATATGGATGCGTTCAGCATTGAGGGGGTCGAAGTGTTGATGGCTGTGCGCCACGACCGAAAGTTGCGGCCTGGCCAACTCAGCTTCAACTTTTTCGAAATACTTTTGCGGAATTGCGAAATTGACTCTGCGGATAAAGTAGCAACCAGGCTGCACGAAATTGCCGCTGTTGGCGTACCAAACTATTTTGGCCCCCAACGGTTTGGCCGGGGACTTGGGAATCTGGAACTCCTGCGAAAAGAAGTAGATATTCACCAATTGAACAGAGAGCAGCGTGCTTTCGCATTATCTGCCCTACGCGGCGCGTTATTTAATGGTTATCTGGCGAGTCGAGTGAGTACTGGGGATTGGGATCAGCTGCTTTCAGGTGAAGTTGAGATATCCGATCGACCACGCGGTATTGCGGAACAAGATCGCAGCGTATTTGAACCCGAACGCTTACCTACGGGTTTACTCTGGGGTAAGGGTGACAGTGTGGCCAGGGGCGAAGCAGCGGAACGGGAAAGGGCGTGGTTTGAGCAATTTCCGCGGGTCAGATCCATTCTGGAAAAAGCGGGTGCGCGAGCCTCGCGTCGGGTGCTCAGGCTACGCGTTGCCAAGCTGGTCTGGCAACAGCAAAATAAAGACCTGAGGCTTAGCTTTGCGCTGGGGCCGGGAGCCTACGCTACCGTAGTTTTGCGCGAATTATTTAGTCTCACGGACAGGTCACGTCAGGATGAAAGTCTGGTAACGCCGTGAGTATCTGTTAGCTATGTTGAAGATAATTGAGCATGACGAGATTATCGAGATTTCGATGAATCGGCCTCCGGTTAACGCAATGACGGCCGAGTTTCTCGATGCGCTGCTTCAGGCGCATACCGATTCGGTAGCACAGGGGGCTCGCGCCATTATTATTTCGGGCAGGGAAGGTTTGTTCAGCGCAGGACTTGACGTACCTGTATTGCTAGAGCAGACGCGAGCAGAGATTGAAACATTCTGGACATTATTTTTTGAAATTATGAAAGTCATGGCCAGCAGCCCGATACCGATAGGTGCGGCAATTACCGGACATGCCCCGGCGGGTGGAACAGTGCTGTCGCTCTTTTGTGATTATCGAGTGGCAACTCGCGGCGAATTTTCGCTGGGGCTGAACGAAGTCCGCGTTGGCCTGCCAGTATCTCGTAATGTTTTATTCGCGCTGGAACTGATAGTCGGTGCGCGAAAGGCAGCACTGCTTGCGACATCGGGGCAATTGATGTCTCCCGATGATGCACTGGCTTGTGGGTTGGTCGACGAACTAGCTGATATGGGTCAGGCTACAGACCGTTGCCTGCTTTGGGCGCGAGATCTTCTGGAGCTGCCATCCATTGCCATGAATAAAACGCGATTGGGAGTTAAGTCCGAACTCATTGAGAAAGCCTCGGAGACTGCCGCTTATACGCGACTAGCAGCTGATGCATGGTTCAGCGACGAAACTCAGCGCATGCTGAAGGAACTGGTAGCGAGGTTGAAAGCTTAAAGCGGGTCAGTGTTTACGCAACAGGACGTAAATGGCTCCTGTGCCACCGTCACTTGGACGTGCGGGACAGAAAGCCAGAACCGTATCCCACTGACGCAGCCAGTGATTAACAGCCGCTTTCAGCACGGGGCCATCCGGGCCGGACCGTATTCCCTTACCATGTATTACGCGAATGCAACTTAAACCTTGCTGTACGCAATCGTTGATGAACGCCTGTAGTGCGGATTTGGCCTCCGGGCGGGTACAGCCATGCAAGTCAATTTCTTCCTGTACAGCGTATTTGCCACGCCGTAATTCACGCATAATTTTGCGGGTGACGCTGCCGCGCTGGAACGACATATCATCAATGTGTTCTGGTGCGGATAAATCTAACTCAGAGCTGATTGATTCCTGTAGCATCTGCTGTTCGTCACCATGCCGCAGTCGTGTTTTGCTGCTGGTTGTGGTTTTCGGCAGATGGCGCTTGCGGACTCTGAGAGGCTGTGTGTCATTGACAACACTTCGGAATAGCGCGTCGCCCTCAGAATTACTATGTTTACCCTTTTTTGTGCCCATTAATCCGTAATGAAAATATTGTTGAGTAACGATGACGGCTACCATGCTGAAGGGCTTGCCGAACTGGCGCGTGCAGTTAGCGAGTTGGCAGAAATCGTCATAGTGGCGCCTGACCGTAATCAGAGCGGTGCAAGTCATTCTCTCACACTCGATGCTCCATTACGGGCGAGTCAGACAGATGAGGGTGTGTATTTTGTCAATGGCACACCGACTGATTGTGTGCATTTAGCCATCACGGGCTTGCTGCAGACCGAGCCAGATATGGTAATGGCTGGCATCAATCACGGTTCTAATTTAGGTGACGACGTGTTGTATTCAGGTACTGTTGCGGCCGCGATTGAGGGTCGATTCCTCGGCCTCCCGGCTATGGCGGTGTCTTTGGCCAGCGAAGAGCCACGTAATTTTGAGACAGCCTCAAAAGCCGCCTGTGAATTATTGCAGCGGCTGCAGAAAACCCCACTTCCAGCCGATACGATACTTAATATTAATGTGCCTGATATGCCGTTTGATGAACTGCGTGGCTACCAGGCAACACGGCTGGGCTTTCGGCATCGTTCTGAGGCAATGGTGAGGATGCAAGACCCCAGAGGCCGACCCGTGTACTGGGTCGGGTCAGCAGGACCAGGGCAGGATGCGGGTCCGGGCACCGATTTTCATGCTGTTAAAGAAGGCTATATTTCGGTAACGCCTTTACAGGTTGACCTGACCAAGTTAGATGCGATTGCATCACTCAGTAACTGGTTGCATTCATGATGGTTGGTACACGTAACATACAGGGCATCGGAATGACTTCGGCCAGAACCCGGGACCGATTGGTAAAACGTCTGCAACAAAACGGCATCCATCAGCAAGCAGTACTCGAGCGAATTCGTAACGTGCCCCGACACCTGTTTGTGGATGAAGCACTCTCGAGTCGGGCTTACGAGGACAGTGCGTTGCCAATCGGGCAGGGACAGACTATATCCCAGCCCTTTATCGTCGCACTGATGACCCAGGCATTACTTGAGCACGAAGGAGAGTTGCAGCACTTGTCGAAGGTATTGGAAGTGGGTACGGGGTGTGGTTACCAGACGGCGGTGCTGGCGCCGTTTGTCAAGCAGTTGTTCTCGATTGAACGAGTGGCACCACTTCTGAGTGAGACCAAGCAACGTCTGGTCGAGCTGGAAATTGGCAACATTCGCTTCCGACACGACGATGGCTTTCGTGGCTGGCCAGGTCAGGCGCCGTTTGACGGCATCATTGTCACAGCGGCACCGGCCGTAATTCCTGAGAAACTGCTGGATCAACTGGGCCCTGGCGGCAGGTTGGTGGTGCCGGTAGGCCCGATAGGTGGTGCACAGTTACTGTATCGCATAACCCGAACTCCGACCGGATTCGCGCGCGAACAGCTTAGTGCTGTGTCCTTTGTACCAATGCTGGAAGGAAGAGAAAAGGGCACGGGTTGATGAAGCTATTTTCCAAGCTCATGGATCGAGTGCTGACCTGGTCCAAACATCCCAAGGCACCCTGGTTCCTGGGTGGCTTAAGTTTCGCGGAATCATCTTTCTTTCCTATCCCGCCCGATGTGATGCTGATGCCGATGGTGATGGCGCAACCCGACAAGGCGTGGCGATTTGCCACCCTCACGACGATTACATCCGTGGCTGGCGGGTTGGCAGGTTTTATGCTCGGCGTCTGGTTTATCGATGCCATTATTCCTTTACTGCATGAGTTTGGTTATTGGGACGCGTATGAGCGTGCCCAGGCCTGGTTTGCCGAATGGGGTTTCTGGGCTGTGCTGGCGGCAGGATTTTCGCCAATTCCTTACAAAGTTTTCACAATCGCTGCGGGTGCATTGTCGATGGCACTGGTGCCATTCGCCCTTGCATCGCTGGTTGGTCGCGCAGCCAGATTTTTCCTGGTTGCAGCTCTACTCCGTTGGGGTGGGGCACGTTTCGAATCCGCATTACGGCGCTATGTCGACATCATCGGTTTGGTGATAGTGGCATTGCTGGTTATTGGCTATTTCTTCCTGCGCAATTGAAAACGGTCCCAGGTTACCTGTTAGCTATTTTCTGTGCGCTGCTGCTGGCGGCTTGCAGCAGTGCGCTTCGCTGGCATCCTGATTACCACAAGGTACGTTCGGGTGAGACGTTGTATTCCATCGCCATGCAATACAATCTTGATCAGCGGCAACTGGCCAGCTGGAACCGACTCGGTAGCGGAACCTATATACGCGCAGGTCAAAAGTTGCGGTTGACACCACCTTCTGGGTATACAAGTGCGCAAAGCAAGGATGGGAATGCTAAGCGATCTTCCAGCAGTTTAGCTGACCTGCCAGCTCCCACGTGGCGTTGGCCCACCCGTGGCTCCGTATTGCTGCGCTTTGGAGAATCATCCAAAACCCAATCTGGTATACGTATTGTGGGCACTGAGGGACAGTCAGTGACGGCAACTGCGGCGGGAGAAGTTGTATATGCCGGTACCGGGCTGAGGAGTTATGGCCAATTGCTGATTCTCAAGCACAATGAAACCTGGCTAAGCGCTTATGGCTTCAATTCGAAACTACTGGTTACTGAAGGTGCTCGGGTGCAGGCAGGTCAGGCCATCGCTTCGATGGGCCGTGATTCGGGTGGTCAGGCGCTGTTGCATTTCGAGATTCGTCGCAACGGTCAGCCCGTCGATCCACTGCGTTATCTGCCGCCACATTAAGCGACTTACTTCATCAGCAATGCAGCTACAACCATCCGATGTTCACCGATCAACACGTTAAATGTCCGGCAAGCTGCGCTCGTTTCCATCACTTCAAATGCGATACCGGCCTGCATGATTTCAGTCATCAAAGCCATGGACGGGAAGTGCTGCTTGATGCCCGTTCCGAACAGGATGATGTCCGGCTTCAGATCCAGTGCGGGTTGAAAATCGGCTATGCTCAGCTCGTCTATGTCGGGGATGTGCCAATCGGGGAAAATTTGATCGTGAGAAATGATCGTGTTGCTGTGAATTACCCGGCCACGCAAACGAATTTTGCCGCGCTCGAACGACTGGATCATGTTGCCCTGGCCGCTGTCAGGTGTGAATTTCATGTGGCTAGCATCGCATGAGAGCCACATTCGGTACAGCGGGCGTGAAAACGGGATTGTAAGCCTATGAACAGACAGCGCGAAATATCACGCCGTATAGTTCCGCCGGAGCTGGAGCAACCGCTGCCTACAGATATGCATCCGATATTGCGGCAGATTTATGCTGCACGTGGCGTAGACCTGGTATCACTTGATCTTTCCATGGCCAGCATGATTCCTGTTAGTCAGCTTGATTATGCTGCCGAAGCAGCAGAAAGACTGGCGCTGGCGCGGCATGAACAGCAACGTGTTCTGGTACTGGGTGATTTCGATGCCGATGGAGCCACGGCAACCGCTCTGATGATGACCTGCCTGCACGCATTCGGTTTCAAACACACGCAATTTCTGGTGCCGGACCGCCAGACCTTCGGATATGGACTATCCAAAGCTATTGTTGAATTGGCAGCGAAGCATCAGCCCGACCTGATAGTGACAGTTGATAACGGTATCAGCAGCCTTGCCGGGGTCGAGGAGGCCAATCAGCGAGGCATAGATGTATTAGTGACAGATCATCATCTGCCGGGCAAGACGTTGCCGGATGCTGAGGTGATCGTTAATCCGAATGCACCAGGCAATAGTTTCCCCAGTAAAATGCTTGCGGGAGTTGGAGTCGCTTTTTACGTCATGGCAGCTCTGGGGCAGCGGCTCGCGGCTGATAGCCTGATTGATGCGGCTAATGCCCGCCAGGTGTGCACGGAATGTCTCGACCTGGTCGCCCTCGGTACAGTCGCCGATCTGGTGCCGCTTGATCACAATAACCGGATATTGGTAGCGCAGGGCATGGCGCGGATTAGAGCTGGGATCAGTCGGCCTGGTATCAAGGCTCTGTTTGCGGTGGCGGGGCGCAACATGGTTGATGCGGCTACCAGCGACCTGGGGTTTGCTATAGCCCCCCGTCTGAACGCAGCGGGACGACTCACCGATATGACTGTCGGGGTCAATTGCCTGTTGGCAAATAATGATGCAACTGCCACGACCCTGGCGACGGAATTATCCCAACTGAATCAGCAACGCCAGGAACTACAAACAGAGATGCAGTTAACAGCCGAATTGCAGCTTGATAGAGTTGAAGAAGAGCTGGGAAAACAGGTTCGCGAGGCGGTTTGTCTGTTTGATCCTGATTGGCACCAGGGAGTCGTGGGTCTGGTGGCGACACGTATTCGGGAACGCGTAAACCGACCCGTCATTGCCTTTGCACCCGCGTCAGATGAGCTAAATCTCAAGGGTTCGGGTCGGTCAGTGCCGGGAGTACATCTGCGCGATGTGCTGGCGGCTGTGGATGCCAAACACCCGGACCTGCTCGGGCACTATGGCGGGCATGCTATGGCAGCAGGTCTGAACCTGAAAAAAGCGAATCTTGATACGTTTCGGCAGGCATTCATAGCAGAAGTCGCATTGTATGCCGATCAGATAGAAGACATAGAGCGCTTGTGGAGTGATGGTGAGCTGTCTCCGGCCGACCTCAATCTTTCAATGGCGGAAACCCTGCGTCACGCAGCGCCCTGGGGGCAGGGCTTCCCTGAGCCGACATTTGATGGGCGTTTCGAACTGGTCAACCAGCGAATTGTGGGCGAGCGGCATCTCAAGTTGCGAGTACGGCCCGTGGGCGGCACACAAGCGGTCGATGGTATAGCGTTCAATCACCCGGAATTGTTGCCCAACATTAGTGGCCAGCAATTCACGCTGGTCTATCGACTGGACGTTAATGAATTCAGGGCAACCCGTCGTCACCAACTGGTTGTTCAGCACATTGAATGCGTCTAGCATTACGCAGGTTCGCCCCTATCAATTTTATAAGGACAATTAAAGAGCCAACATGGAACTGAATCAGCTGCAGAATGTTATTGAAGACCTTCGTGAGCGCAGTCTGGCGCTGAGGGGGTTTCTTTGACTTCGATAACCAGCTTGATCGACTGAATCAGATAAGGCAGGACTTCGAAGACCCCGACATCTGGAATGATCACAACAAGGCGGAGATGCTCGGCCGCGAGCGGGCACATTTGGAAGCCGTGTTACTGCCGCTTGATCAGGTGGGTAAGGGGCTTGCCGATGCAGCGGACTTACTGGACCTCGCAGTAGAAGAGGGCGATACGTCGACCCAGCAGGAAATCGCCGCGGATCTCGAGTCTATGCAGGAACAGGTGGAGCGGCTGGAGTTCCAACGCATGTTCAACGGTCGCGCCGATGTATCCAATGCATTTGTGGATATACAATCCGGTGCCGGGGGTACCGAGGCACAGGATTGGGCCGAAATGTTGTTGCGCATGTATCTGCGATGGTGTGAATCAAATGGGTTTGCTGCAGAGCTGATTGAAGCATCATCGGGCGAAGTGGCGGGTATCAAGAGCGCCACCATTTACGTAAAAGGTGAATATGCATACGGCTGGTTACGCACCGAATCCGGTGTACATCGGCTGGTGCGTAAATCACCCTTTGACTCCGGCAATCGCAGGCATACTTCGTTTGCGGCCGTGTTTGTTTCGCCTGAGGTGGATGACAATATTGAGATCGAAATCAACCCTGCAGATTTACGCGTTGACGTGTACCGCGCCAGCGGGGCCGGTGGTCAGCACGTGAATAAGACAGAGTCGGCTGTTCGAATTACGCACAACCCCACGGGGATAGTCGTGCAGTGTCAGAATGATCGTTCCCAGCACAAGAATCGGGCGACGTGTATGAAGCAGCTTAAAGCGCGTCTCTACGATCTTGAAGAGCAGAAGCGTCAAAAGGAGGCACAGGCACAGGAGGAGAGCAAATCGGACGTGGGCTGGGGCAGTCAGATACGTTCGTATGTGCTGGACAAATCCCGGGTTAAGGATTTGCGCACCGGTGTTGAATCAGGTGACCCGGGTGCAGTGCTAAACGGCGGGTTGAACAAGTTTATTGAGGCGAGTCTGAAACAGGGCGTCTGAAGGACGTGAACAGGAACTATGCATGGTTAGTAAGGAACATGGGAACAAAGAGAACAAGCTCGTGGCTGAACGACGTCGCAAGCTCGATGAGTTACGCGCTGCCGGATTCGATTTTCCAAACGAATTTCGTCGCACCGCACTCGCGGCTCAATTGCATCATATCTACGATGACTACAGCAACGATACGCTGGAGCAAGACAAGATAGAGGTGCAGGTAGGCGGACGTCTCATGACCAAGCGTGTCATGGGCAAGGCTAGTTTTGTCACGATTCAGGACCGTACCGGACAGTTGCAGCTTTTTTTGCAGCGGGACCAACTGTCCGAAGACATCTATCAGCAGTTCAAGAGATGGGATTTAGGCGACATTATCTGGGCTAAGGGTCAGCTGTTTCGGACGAAGACCGGAGAATTGTCGGTGCGAGCTGACGACATCCAGTTACTGACCAAATCACTGCAACCTCTGCCTGAGAAATTTCACGGGTTGAGCGATCAGGAAATACGTTACCGGCAGCGCTATGTGGATCTCATCGTCAATGAACAATCCAGAGAAGTTTTTATTACGCGTTCCCGTATTGTGCAGTTTATACGCTCTTACCTGGACGCGATGGAATTTCTGGAGGTGGAAACGCCGATGATGCAGCCTATACCAGGTGGTGCTGTCGCCAGACCCTTCGTTACCCATCACAACGCGCTTGATCGTGAACTTTACTTACGCGTCGCGCCGGAACTGTATCTCAAGCGTCTCGTTGTCGGTGGCTTTGAGCGTGTCTACGAGATCAATCGCAGCTTTCGTAATGAGGGCCTGTCGACCAGGCATAACCCAGAATTCACGATGCTCGAGTTATACATGGCCTTTGCAAATCATGATGTATTGATTGAGCTATTCGAAAATTTGCTAAAAAGTCTGGCCGAATCCTTGTTCGGCTCTACTACAGTGACTTATCAGGGTGTTGAGTATGATCTGGGGCAACCCTTTGCACGCATGACGGTTGAAGAGTCGGTACTGCACTTCAACCAGGATTTAGATGCGTCTCAATTGCGGGATAAGGATTACCTGACAACGGTTTGCAAACAACTGGATATCAAGGTCGGGAACGGCGCTGGGAGCGGCAAACTGCTGATTGAAATATTTGAGAAGACTGTCGAAAACCGCCTGGACCAGCCGACCTTTATTATGGGTTATCCCGCTGAAGTTTCTCCGTTAGCCCGTCGAAACACTGCAGACCCCTGGTTGACCGAACGGTTTGAATTTTTTATTGCCGGACGCGAGTTAGCCAACGGGTTTTCAGAATTGAATGATGCCGAGGATCAGGCAGCGCGCTTTCAGGATCAGGTAGAGCAAAAGAAAGCGGGTGATGACGAAGCTATGTTCTATGACAGTGACTACATCACGGCATTGGAATTTGGTATGCCACCGACCGCTGGTTTGGGGGTGGGTATCGACAGATTGGTCATGTTGTTAACTGATTCGGCGTCTATACGCGATGTGCTGTTGTTCCCGCAGATGCGTGACCAGCGGGATTCAAGCTGAAGATGGCGAATGCAAATCTGCCCATTGGTATATTTGACTCGGGCGTAGGTGGGTTAACGGTACTCCGAGCGCTGCAAAATTTATTGCCCGCCGAGGATCTGCTTTATCTCGGCGACACTGCCAGACTGCCTTATGGCACCAAGAGTGCGGAGTCTGTGCAGCGTTATGCGCAGCATGCCGCCGATAGTTTGGTTCAACGTGGAATAAAGTTGCTGGTGGTGGCCTGCAATACTGCATCCGCGCTGGCACTCCAGCAATTACGTGAACATCTGGCACCCCTGCCGGTGATCGGTGTGGTAGAGCCAGGGGCTGCAGCTGCGGTTGATAGCAGCCGGTCACAGCGCCATCTTGTGTTGGCTACGGAAGCAACCACGAGCCATCTTGCCTATACCCGGGCAATTCTGACGCTCAATCCCGCTGCGGTTATCGAGGAAATACCGTGTTCGCTGTTTGTCGCACTGGCGGAGGAGGGCTGGCATGACGGCCCGATTGCCGAGGTAGTAGCCGAGGAATATATAGGCAGCATTCGTGATCGCGATGCTGAGGACCGACCGGATACGGCGATCCTTGGCTGCACCCATTTCCCGCTCTTACGGGCTGCGATTGGCAGGGCTTTGGGTCCGGATATTGCCATCGTTGACTCGGCAACGACTACCGCACTGGCCGTGCAACACGTATTAGAAAATCTCAACCTGCTGGTGGAATCAGGCAGTGCGGCACATGTGCAGTTGATTGCGACAGATGGGCTGGCACGTTTCGCGCGCATAGGCAGCGCTTTTTTGGGCAAAGAATTCACCGCCAGCGATATCGAACTTATCGATATACACCCGGCTGATACAGGCTTAGTTCCTTAAAGCTTCAGATTTTTTCTGGAACTGCATAAGGCAGTGCCACGGGTTGCAGCGGCAAGCCACCGTCTTCGCCCAGCGAGAGCGGGGAGGCCAGCGTATCAATCCTGATAACGGCCAGCAGTTCACTTGCATCAGCTGTGGTAACAACATCAACGATCTGTCCTACAGAATTGCCTTCCGCATACACCGGGTCACCCGGTTGTAAAGTTTCATCTGCGACGGTATGAAACCCGTACATTCTGCGTTTAATACGACCCAGATTTTGGGTCCTGGCGATGATTTCCTGGCCCACAAAACAACCCTTGCTAAAGTTAATGGCATCCAGCAGGTCGAGGTTAAGCATCTGGGGAAGAAAGGCCTCTCGGGTTTCGGTCCAAACGGATGGCAATCCTGCACGTATAATGGCCAGGCGCCAGGCGTCCATATTTCCAGCCGGTACATCCCCACTAACGACCAGCCCCGCATTTTCTGCCGGCTCAAGATAGAAATAATTATCATTATAAAAACAATCTATTACAGATATTTCCTTAGAATTAACATTAGGAGATGGTCGCCCTCCCATCAGATCGGGATCGGCAGGCTGCACGCTTACATCGGGGGTCTCTACCATTGCATCTGCCCTCAGCACATACATACGCAAACGCTGGGCAATACTGTCCCTGAGTGCCAACGGCACCAGCATCCAGACAGCATCCCGCCAGTCAAGCAACCAGCAGACACAGATCAGCCTTCCTTTGGGTGAAGTCCACCCAGCCAGAAGCGGCTGCTCAGGAGTGAGTTGCTTCATATCCTGGGTCAATTGCCCCTGGAGCAGTTCCAGCCGATCTGAGCCGCTTATCCGAACAGCACCCAGCGCTCTATCGGACACGCTATTCGAAGTCGCTGGTGGATTGTCGGACATACTTTGCATAAGAGCGTGCCTGCGTTGCGTGGCAAATCGGGCTTCATTCTGGCACACTTCGCGCCATGTCGGAGAGCGTCCCAGCCAGCAAAGCCACAGTAAACAAGGAGGCCTCAGATGAGACAGCTGAGGCAAGCCAAGGCGTGGCTCAACCAGATAAAATGGTAGGTGACAATGGTGCGTCCGACATGCTGGAAACGGGCGGCCCGACTGGGCCTGAACCGACTCGTTATGGGGATTGGGAGCGCAAAGGGCGCTGTATCGATTTCTGATCGTGTGATCTTCAGTATTTTAGCTACGTAAAAACTGAAAGCGTCTGGTCGGCGACCTTGATTTAAGGTTTTGCCGGACGTATTTTTAATTGTGCTTGTGCATCCCGGGTGCAGCAGATGCCAGAAATAAAAAGACCGCTTTCGCCTCATTTGACAATTTACAAGTGGGAAGTGAGCAATTCATTGTCAATCTTTCACAGGATGAGCGGTGTTGCGCTGTCTGCCGGATTACTTGCTTTGCTTGCTTGGCTGATCGCTGCAGCCCTCGGTGAGGCGGCTTATAACTGTGTACTGAATATTCTGAGGGGCCCCGTTGGAATCCTTGTGCTGTTCGGGTTCTCAATTAGTTTTTTTTATCATCTCGGCAATGGTATACGTCACCTTGTATGGGATATCGGTTACGGCTTCGAAAGGGAAGTCGCGCGGTTATCCGGATGGTTTGTGCTGGGAACATCAATTGCTTGCACAGCACTGTTCTGGCTGAGAATGATGTCATGAGCCTGGAGTCACCACTTGGCATAATTTTGGGCCATGTTTTGGCAAAAAAGGGGACCGGACACTGGTGGGCACAACGCCTGTCTGCCGTAGCTCTGATTCCATTGAGTCTCTGGTTTGTATTCGCTCTGACGAGCCTCGACTCACTGGAGTTTTCTTCAGTAACGGCCTGGATCTCAGAACCGCTCAATGCTGTCCTGCTTATTCTGATGCTGACAACGATGTTGTATCACTCACTGTTGGGGTTGCAGGCGGTGGTCGAAGACTACGTGCATACAAAGCGCGTCAAAGTAATGACCCTAATGGCGTTTAAATATATTCATATCGGTCTGTGCGTTGCTGGCGTATATGCCGTAATTATTGTTGGAACGGCTTAATGAGCGGCACTTACACATTTATAGACCATAGCTACGATGTTGTTGTCATTGGGGCCGGTGGCGCAGGTCTCCGCGCAACTTTTGGACTTGCCGAGGCTGGTCTGTCGGCTGCCTGTATTACCAAGGTGTTCCCCACGCGCAGTCACACGGTAGCAGCACAGGGTGGTATTAGCGCAGCCCTGGGTAATATGGGCGAGGATGACTGGCGCTGGCATATGTATGACACGGTCAAGGGTTCAGACTGGCTGGGTGATCAGGATGCGATCGAGTACATGTGCAAGGAAGCGCCAGCGGCGATTATTGAGCTTGAACATTATGGCGTACCTTTTTCGCGTACCGAAGCAGGCAAGATCTATCAACGTCCCTTCGGCGGCATGACCACACGCTTCGGCGAGGGTATTGCGCAACGCACCTGTGCCGCCGCAGATCGTACAGGCCATGCAATGTTGCATACCCTCTATCAGCAATCACTTAAACATGACGCAAGCTTCTACATCGAATATTTTGCTCTTGACCTGATAATGGAAAATGGCACCTGTCGTGGCGTCGTTGCGTTGGATATGGCCACCGGTGAATTACACCGCTTCCGGGCAAGAAAAATTATCCTCGCTACCGGTGGTTTTGGTCGAGCATATTTCAGTTGTACCTCGGCGCATACCTGTACCGGCGATGGCAATGCAATGGTATTGCGTGCAGGTTTGCCGCTGCAGGACATGGAATTTGTACAGTTCCATCCGACAGGTATTTACGGTTCTGGTTGCCTCATCACTGAAGGTTCACGTGGGGAAGGCGGATACCTGACCAATTCTGACGGCGATCGCTTTATGGAACGATATGCGCCGAATGCCAAGGATCTTGCGTCCCGTGATGTAGTGAGTCGTGCAATGACTATGGAGATTCAGGCGGGCAGGGGAGTCGGCGTGGAAAAAGATCATATTTATTTGCATCTTGAACATCTTGGCACCGACATCATTCAGGAGCGACTGCCTGGAATTGCAGAAACTGCGAAGATTTTTGCCGGCGTTGATGTGACCCGGGAGCCGATACCTGTAATCCCCACAGTTCACTACAATATGGGTGGCATACCCACGAATTATCATGGCGAGGTTCTTGATGGCCGTGGTGGAGAGGTCGAAGGATTGATGGCTGTGGGTGAAACGGCTTGCGTATCGGTGCATGGTGCTAACCGACTGGGTTCAAATTCACTGCTCGATTTAGTTGTCTTTGGTCGCTCTGCTGCGCAGCGCTGTGCTGACACGCTGGATAAGGAGGAGCGTCAGCGACCGTTAGCGGAGGATGCGGGAGATTTAGCGGTTGCCCGGCTGGACAAGCTGCGCAACGCAAATGGCAGTCGCCCCACGGCTGAAATTCGTCTGGAAATGCAGAAGATCATGCAGCAACATGCAGCGGTTTTTCGCACAGGGGACACTCTGCAGGAAGGTATTTCCAAGCTGGCGGCTACCTATGCGAGCTTCGAAGACGTGAGCGTTACGGACCGTTCGCTGATCTGGAACACGGATCTTGTTGAGACGATGGAACTTGAAAACTTGCTGATGCAGGCATCGGCTACCATCAAGGCTGCGAGTAACCGTACCGAAAGTCGTGGCGCCCAGGCACGCGAAGATTATCCCGACAGGGATGACGTGAACTGGATGAAGCACTCATTATCCTGGGTCAATGCTAAGGGTGATGTCGAGCTGGACTACCGCCCCGTTAACCTTGAGACGATGACCGATGAGGTAGACAGCGTGCCACCAACGGCCCGCGTCTACTGACAGCGTAAATTAAAGAGGATCAAACATGGCAGAGTTTCTGCTTCCGCCGGATTCACGGGTAAAAACCGGAACAACCCTAAAGGCTCCTGAAGGCGCCACGAACGTCCGTCGCTTCATGATTTACCGATACGATCCGGACAGTGGCGAAACCCCTCGGCTGGATACCTACGAAGTCGATATGGACGACTGTGGCCCGATGGTTCTGGATGTGTTGATCAAAATCAAGAATGATATTGACCCAACGCTGACATTCAGGCGCTCCTGTCGTGAAGGCATTTGTGGTTCCTGTGCGATGAATATAGCAGGCGGGAATACCCTGGCCTGCACCCAAGTGACCAGCGAGCTCAAGGGTGATATCAAGATTTACCCACTGCCACATATGCCGGTGGTGAAGGATCTCGTGCCCGATCTGACAAATTTCTACGCTCAGTATGCTTCCATCAAACCATGGCTGCAGACACGCACGCCATCGCCACCGGATAAGGAACGTCTTCAGGCAAAAGAGGATCAGGAAAAAATCGATTCTCCGTCTGCCTGCATCCTGTGCGCCTGTTGCTCTACCAGTAACTCGGGCAACTGGTAGAGCAACACGCGCACAGGATGCAGGCAGACGGAGAATC
>PVMS01100557.1_pt1 | contig 27988 bp, 30 predicted proteins | sample 1853461 | NCBI WGS metagenome assembly PVMS01 (sample SAMN08582032, study PRJNA380276) | Marine sediment metagenome, whole genome shotgun sequencing project. | isolation source: ocean sediment barecode stripped | collected 2017
CGAGACTTCTCCGAAGTCTCGTATGGTACCGGCTCGCAGGGTATCGGAGGCACCGGTTCTCAAGGTATCGGTGGCACCGGCTCGCAAGGCATTGGTGGCACAGGCTCACAAGGTATCGGCGGAACAGGCTCGCAAGGCATTGGTGGCACTGGCTCGCAAGGCATTGGTGGCACAGGCTCACAAGGTATCGGTGGTACAGGATCGCAGGGCATCGGGGGTACCGGCTCCCAAGGAATCGGCGGCACCGGCTCACAAGGTATCGGTGGTACAGGATCGCAGGGCATCGGCGGCACTGGCTCACAAGGCATCGGTGGTACCGGAAATCTCCTGGTCATAGGTAGCGTCGACTTTGTAGATGGCAACTTCGCATCAGTACTAGGCCAAAGTATATTTTCCGATTCGCTCGTTACGGCCGGATTCGGTGTTGGTGACTCGGTGGCTGTTTACGGATCAATCGATGCAATGAGCGGCGGCATTGTCGATGCGGTTGTTGTAGCTGCAGCGTCAGGCATGCCCGCTTCATACTTAACCGGAATTGTCGATGAGGTGAATCTGGTACTGGGTACAGCAGTCGTCAGTGGAGTAACCGTTGATTACACAGCGTTGCTAGGCGACGGAGTTGCACCCAGAATCGGCCAGAAAATCTCGGTTGCAGGTCCCGTTTATCGTGGCAGGGGTATGGTCGCCGAGCCGTAGGGAGAGATTCTGAATTCGCGTAAGACGCAGGCAAAAAAAAGTCGGCGTCCCTGCCGACTTAGGTCTCGTATCAACATAAAGATGATGCGAGGGTTGGAGAAGCCGCTTCTGAGCGATTAGAAACGACTCAGGCGAAATATAGGCAGGTCGGTAAACAATTGCTGTGAACGGCCTCACAAAACGATTGCAGTTAACAGAAAAAGGCGCCAACAGGCGCCCTTTTTTAACGATAATCTTTATTAAGTTAAGCAGAATTTATTCTTCCGCTGCCGCCCTCAATTCAGCGATCTTTGCTCTGAGCTTATCCGATTGCACGCTTGCCACAATGTTTTCACGCGCGCCTTCCAGAGGCGGCGGTTCGACGGCACGGGTATCCTCTCTGAGAATCACATGCCATCCAAACTGCGTTTGAACCGGATCGATTGTGTAACGTCCATCTTCGAGTCTTGCGACTGCATCAGAAAATGGTTTGACCATCTGATCCGGCATGAACCAACCCAGGTCTCCGCCGTTCGGACCTGATGGGCCTGTAGATCGTTCCTTTGCCAGTTCGATAAAGTCGGCCCCACCAATAAGTAATTCGATGATCTGAACCGCCTCGCCCTGGCTCTCAACCAAAATATGGCGAGCCTTGTATTGTTGCCCAGGCGCCAGCTTTATTTGCTCTTCGTAGGTCGCAAGAATTTCCTCCTCGCTAACCACAATGTCTTCCGCGAGCTTGCCGACGACCGCGCGTGCCAAAATGCCTATGCGTTGCAATTCAAGCTGGGCCGCTATTGCCGGATCTTTCGCAAGCTCATCTGCCATGTCGAGCGTCGATAACAGAAACACATCGGCAACCTCATTGGTCAGCATTTCTCGTTCCTGCGCAGTTGCCTGCTCGACCGGCTTTTGGATGCGGCCTGAAATGTAGGCATCCACGAGATTGGAATCCAGGTCCTGGCCATTAAAAGTCTTGACCGTCTCGGCATTAGCGATTGACACGCTGGCTAAGGCAGCGGTCACAATCAGCGTCGACGTTAATCTGACTCTGGCGACGCCAGAGCTAATATTCGAATACATATTGAAAATCCTGTTTGGCAAAAAATGAGGTGTCTTTACTGGTGCTCAGATGGCGTCAGCGCCGTGATACGGACCGCATGAATGTCGGTGTCCATCAGCTCGCCGAGCGCAGCATAAACCATTCGATGGCGTTGTACGCGATTTTGGCCGGCGAATCCATCCGCAACGATAACCACGTCGAAATGACCGCGGCCGTCCCTGGCGCCAGCATGACCTGCGTGCAGGTGGCTCTGATCCTTGATCAGCAGTTTCTCGGGAGAGAACGCTGTAGTCAGCAATTCTTCGATCTGTTTGCTTCTTTCGCTCACGGCAGCACCTGCTTGAATGGTTTGACCGTCACGCTTTGATAGACACCGGCTGCGAAATACGGATCATCATCGGCCCACTGTCGAGCTTCTTCAAGCGATGGGAAATTGACGACAACCAGGCTGCCGGAAAAGCCGGCATTGCCTGGGTCTTCAGCATCGATCGCTGGATGCGGTCCGGCAATCAGCAATCGTCCCTCAGTCGCCAGGGTTTTCAGGCGGCCTACATGAGCTTCCCTGGTTTTCAGTCTGCTTTCGAGGCTGTTGGCGACATCCGTGCTCATTACCGCATACCACATCAATCTGCCTCCGTTTGCTCTTGCTCGAGCTCTTTCATGTGTCGCATCAGCCAAAAGACCTGCCCGATAATAAATACGAAAGTAATCGCCGTGAAACCGAACACCTTAAAATAGGCCCAGGTTTTCTGAGAGAAATTAAAAGCCACATACAGATTCAGGAAGCCCGCTGCCACAAAAAACACAACCCACGCCACGTTCAGCTTGCGCCACTGTTCCAGTGGCATCTCACCGACAGAACTGAAGATTCGCTGGGCAACAGGCTTCTCGCCGACAAACTGACTGCCCAGAAAGACAGCCGCAAGAATCCAATAAAAGACGGTTGGCTTCCAGAGTAGAAAATTGGGGTTCTTGGTAACAAGCGAAACCGATCCCATTATCAGTAGAACCACGGTCGATCCGAGCAATATCTTGTCGACTTTTCGAGTGATCCGCCACTTGATCAAAAACGCGAGTGGCATTGCCACCATCAGAACCTGGAGCCCAACAAGAATATCGCCGGAGTAAATAAATGCTCCAAGAAATAGCAGTAACGGAAAGAAGTCGACCAGCATTTGCATTGAACGTAAGACCTGAGGGCGATGTAACGGTGCCGAATAATAGCCTAGATAATGCCCAATCTGAAACGTCTGCAAGAAGTTCGGCACCGCCACAAATCTGTCTATACAATCCGCGCATGGCCAGAATCGTGGAACTACACCCTGATGATCCGCAGCCGAGACGGGTAGCTGAAATTGCGGCGCTAATCCGGCAAGGCGGGCTTGTTGCCTATCCGACGGATTCCAGCTACGCGCTGGGCTGCCATATCGGCGACAAGGGAGCGATGGACAGGATTCACAAGATTCGGCGTACGGACAAAAAACACAATTTCACCCTGGTATGCAGCGACCTGTCTGAAATCAGCACCTACGCACGTTTCGATAACTGGGCGTACCGATTGTTGAAGTCGAAGACTCCCGGGCCCTATACCTTCATTCTCGAGGCCTCCAGGGAGGTGCCCAAGCGATTGCAAAACCCGAAACGGCGCACGATAGGGCTGCGAGTACCGGACCACAGGGTCGTTCAGGCGATTCTGGGTGCGCTTGGGGAGCCCATCATGAGTTCCACCTTGCAGCTGCCAGGTGATGATTTGCCGCTTACCGACATCCATGAAATCGAAGAGCGTATAGGCCATCAGATCGAGATGATCATCGATGCGGGGCCGACCGGCATCGAGCCGACCAGCGTGGTCGATTTAACCGGTGGCTCGGTCAAGGTTCTGCGTCGTGGACGTGGCGATACCAGTGGGTTTGAGTAACACTATAAACTTGCAGTACCCAAAGCGTTTTACGCTAGAATGCGCCTTGCCGGCCCGGTTAATCCAATGAAACCCGAACTTACAGTACTCACCGCCAAGGACGCCCCGAAACCTCATTCGGAGGCTGCGGCCAGCCCTGCGCAGGGAGAAATGCCGTTCGCGGTTGTTGATGGCGAGCCCGTCACGGAGCTGCCACAAGATCTCTATATTCCGCCATATGCATTACAGGTCTTTCTGGAGGCATTTGAAGGGCCTCTTGACTTGCTCTTGTACCTTATTCGCCGCCAGAACCTGGATATCCTGAATATTCCGGTTGCCGAGATTACGCGCCAGTATGTTCAATACATCGAGGTGATGAAGGAATTGCAGCTTGAGCTGGCTGGCGAATATCTGTTGATGGCTGCGATGCTGGCCGAAATCAAATCCCGAATGCTGTTGCCAAGACCGGAAACCGAAGAAGAAGAAGAAGATCCTCGCGCAGAGCTGGTCAGGCGCCTGCAGGAATATGAGCGTTTCAAGAAAGCGGCGGATGACTTAAGTGACTTACCAAGGCTCGAACGCGATCTTTATGTTGCGAATGCAGATGCACCGGAACGAAAGATAACGAAGGAGCTACCGGATGTAACATTAAAGGAATTATTGCTGGCGTTTCACGATGTTTTGAAACGTGCGGAATTGTATTCCAACCTGCATCTGCAAAGAGAGCCGCTATCCGTTCGACAACGCATGTCGGAAATTCTGACCCGTATTTCGGCGAACTCGTTTTCCGGTTTCGCTGACCTGTTTGACCCGGAGGAAGGACGTATGGGAGTCGCTGTAACATTCATAGCGATTCTGGAGCTGCTAAGAGAATCTATGATCGAAGTTGCGCAGGCCGAGCCGTTTGCGCCCTTGCATGTCCGTGCAGCCTCTTCGGTACGATTGGTCGGCGACGACGAAAATGCTGCCGATAGCGGTAGTGAGACTAACCAAGCATAAAGAGACTGATCCTGAATGGAGCTTAACGAAATAAAATACTTCATCGAGTCGGCGTTGCTTGCTGCGGGCCGGCCATTGAACATCGATCAGATCAAGGGTCTGTTCGAAGAGGATGCCGCACCGGAAAAACCGCAATTGCGAGAAGCGCTTGCAAGTTTGGGTGAAGAGTACGCAGGTCGTGGTATCGAGATCGCCGAGGTTGCCTCTGGATTTCGTATGCAGGTGAAAGCCAGCATGGCCGAACGGCTGCACAAGTTGTGGGAGGAGAAGCCCCCACGATATTCGCGTGCGCTATTCGAGACCCTTGCCTTGATCGCCTATCGGCAACCAATGACGAGAGGCGAGATCGAGGAAGTTCGTGGTGTATCAGTCAGCAGCAATATCGTTCGCTCGCTTCTGGAGCGCGAGTGGATTCGAATAGTCGGGCATCGGGATGTTCCTGGCCGACCCGCCTTGTTTGGCACGACCAAACTCTTTCTCGATTATTTTGGTTTGAAAAAACTGGAAGATCTCCCACCTCTGGCGGATCTCGCAGACTGGGAAAGCCTGCGTGTGCAGCTGAACCTCCCACAGGTTGAGGAGAATGAAGTGGCTGTCGAAGGAAATGACATTACTGCGTTGCCAGTGCAGCCGGCTGATGATTTCGAAGAGGTTGTTGCCACGGAGTGGCCTGATCCAGCAGAAGACGGCGATATTGCTGACAGCGAACTGCATGATCCTGATCCTTCAGAGGATGTTGACGCGACTGTATCCGGCAACTGACAGGTCAGCACGTGGCGGAGAGAGTGCAAAAAGTCCTCGCAGCAGCGGGTCATGGTTCGCGAAGAGAAATAGAACGCTGGATTAAAGAAAAGCGACTGAGAATCGATGGTCGGATCGCTGAGCTCGGCGAGACCGTTGACGGTGACGAAAAGTTTATGGTCGACTGCCGCAAACTTTCAGTCCGGATATCCAATGCTCCTCATCAGCACATCATTTATCACAAGCCCGGTAACGAAATAACGTCCCGAGATGATCAAGAGGGCCGACGCGTAGTCTTTGACTCGCTACCGAAGTTGCGTGGGGCTCGGTGGATTGCGGTTGGGCGTCTGGACCTGACCACGACCGGACTGTTGATCTTCACAACGGATGGGGCGCTCGCGAATAAGTTAATGCATCCTTCAGGGGAGTTGGTTCGTCGTTATGCCGTGCGTGTGCACGGACGCCCGAAAGAAGCCGAAATTGCTGCACTTAAGAAAGGCGTGGATCTGGACGATGGCCGCGCCAGCTTTGACTCGGTAGAAGAAGCCGGAGGCGAGGGCAGCAACCGTTGGTACCATGTTGCCATTCGCGAAGGCCGAAATCGGGAAGTACGGCGAATGTGGGAGGCGATTGGTTACCAGGTGAGCCGCCTGATGCGAATCGCTTATGGGCCTATCGAGCTGCCTGCCAATCTTCGAAGAGGCAGATACGTGGCAATGACGCCTGCGCAAATCAGACTGTTGTATCTGTCGGTTGGCATGGAACCACCCACCATGACGGTCAAATCAAGAAAATCGACAGGTAAAAAACACGTTAGAAAACAGCGGCGTAAGTAGTATTATTAAAGTATTTACTCACTGAGAATCCAGGCTCTGGCCGGTTACTCCCCGGCTGTCCGGTCCAAGCAGGTAGAGGTAAGGCGACAGGACCTGTTCCGGTGTCTTCAGAAGATCCCGGTCTTCCGCCGGATAGGCTGCCAGGCGCATTTTTGTCCTTACGGCGCCAGGATTGATGCAATTGGCACGCACTGTCGTGTGCTCGTTTTCTGCGGCAATAATCTGTGAAAGTGCCTCGGTTCCGAACTTGGAGACTGAATAAGCTCCCCAAAATGGTTTGCCAACGCGGCCCACACCGCTGCTGGTGAAAATGATGCTCGCGTCGGCTGACTGCCGCAAAGCCGGAAAAAGAGCCTGGGTCAGGGCGAACGCCGCTGTGAGATTTACGTGCAGCACCTGCTGCCATTCAGTCGCGTCGTATTGTTCGATTGATAGCCGCTTGCCAAGGATGCCGGCGTTGTGCACCAGGCCATCCAGGCGCCCGAACTCGTCGTAGATGCCATCCCCCAGCGAAACATATGCTGGGGAATCCGCCGTTGCGAGATCGAGCACCGCTATGCTTGGTCTTGCCGAATTCTCGATGGCGATGATTTCGTCGTGGACGGCTTCGAGCTTGCTGACATCGCGTCCGTGTACGATAACCTGGGCACCTAATCTTGCCGCTTCGACGGCCAGAGCCCTGCCAATCCCATCACTGGCACCTGTAATAAGAATCACTCGTCCTGCCAGGAGTTCAGCAGGAGCCGCATAATTTGCTGGGTCATCCATCAATGCATTTACCTGGATTGGGGCATTAGCCCGGAAAACGGCAAGATTACAGCAATTCCGGAATCAATTTCACCGCTCGATTATTTGATTGGCGTCAAACTTGGCAACACCTGAAGCTCCTAAAATGCGACCAGGTTCGACCGGATAGCCCCGCAAATACGCAGCTTGGTCTTCCGGTGACTCTTTGCATGGAGGCCATTATGAAACTCACCCAAACCCTGATCATTGCTTCTGTTTCCGTCATCGACGACGATGACGGAGTTACCCAGGTTGAACCTGACTATGACGTTATTATTGAAGCAGATCACGACGGTTTGAACGGCGTCGATGAGACGTTGTTCCTCACCTGGGCGGAGCTCGCGCAGTAAGCCGGGAACTTACTGCAGCATTTTGTCAGATTTCTCGATGGCTGCAGGTGGGGCGTCGGTTACATCATCGTCCTTGCCTGCCTCCACCATCGTGCGGGGCAGTGATTCAAGCGGCTCGAGTTGTTCGATTTCTTTCTTTGGCCTGATACCCAGCTCTACGAACTTGCGGGCGCCCGGCAGGACTTTTCGTTCAAGCGATCCGACCGCACGATTGTAATGTTCCACGCTGTTGTGGAGTTGGCGCCCCAGCTTGTTCAGATGACCCACAAACGCGGTTAGGCGTCCGTAGAGATCTTCCGCCAGCTTTCTTATCTCTTGCGCATTCTCGGCCAGCGCCAGCTGCCGCCAGCCGTAGGCAACTGTTTTCAGAAGTGCGACGAAGCTGGTTGGTGTAGCGAGGATAATCTGCTGCGACAACGCCGATTCGATGAGATCGGGATCTTCACTCAGTGCTGCACTCAGGAATTGATCGCCGGGAATGAAAAGGATGACAAATTCCGGGCTTTCCGAGAATTGCCCCCAATAGGATTTGCTGGCGAGTGCTCGAATGTGCTCCCGCACATTGCGTGCGTGTCGTTCGAGGGCTGTCTTTCGCTTGGAATCATCTGTCGCTTCGACCGCTTCGAGATAGGCGTCGAGCGGCGTCTTGACGTCAACCACCAGGGTTCGTTCGCCGGGCATGCTAACAATCATGTCGGGCCGAATGATTTTCTCATCCGAAGTGGTGGTGTGCACCTGCTCCTGAAAATCGCAGTGCTCGACCATGCCCGCAAGCTCTACCAATCGTCGCAGCGTAATCTCACCCCAGCGGCCACGGACTTCGGGCCGGCGAAGAGCGTTGACCAGGTTATGAGTTTCCTGCTTAAGCGATTGCTGATTGATCTGCATCGTTTCCAGCTGCGCTTTGATGCTGCCATAGGCCTCGCTTCGGGATTTCTCGAGGTCGGCAATTTGTTTGTGCGAACGTTCCAGTGTTTCCTTGATGGGCTTGACGAGATTCTCGACCGCCAGTTCCCGTTCGCTCATCTCCCGTTTGGCTATTTCGTGCTGTTTGCCGAGATTTTGTTCTGCCATGCGCAGGAAATTTTCACTATTCGCTTTCAGCGATTTGTTCGCGAGCTCAGCAAATGCCTGCGTCATACGGCTGTTCGCCTGTTCGAACGCCGCGTCCCGTTCAATTTGCAATGCGTCCTGTGCTTTAATTTTCGATTCAAGGAGTTCAACGGATTTTGCCAGTATCGTATTTCGACGTCGGGCAAACAGCCATGCAATCAATGCACCAATCAGTATCCCCGCCAGCAACGCGGGGCCGCCGATTTCGATGTACAGCGGGTCTATGGTGATTTCGGTCATTCGATTTCCAGGTCAACAGCACTAAGTAGCAAGGTCATAAGTGCCATTGTATCAGCGGCAAACTCATCTGCACCCCATTCGTTTGGGTCATCATTTGCGCTGATGTAGCCGTATCCCACTGCCACTGTCGCCATGCCGGCAGCGCGTCCGGCCTCAATGTCTCTCGATGCATCGCCAACATAGATGGCGTTTTCGGGCGCGACATTGGCGAGCTGCGCCGCATGCAGCAGTGGCGCCGGGTGTGGCTTGCGTTCGGCCAGGGTATCGCCACTGATTGCACATACCGCATGGCGGGCAATATCGAGTTGCGCGAGGAGCGGATCGGTCATTCGTTGTGGTTTGTTGGTGACGATGCCCCAGACCCGTCCATTTTCAGTAAAGGTGTTCAACAGGTCACGGAGTGGGGGGAATACCTCTGAATTCACGCAAAGTGCGCTTTTGTAGCTGCCGAGATATTCGGCCAGCAATCCCTGTAACTCATCGTCACTGGCAGCGGGAAAACCCAACCGTAGTAAACCGAGCGCCCCATTTGACACGCTGTTGCGCGCTACTTCGTAGGGTAATTGTTGCTGTTGTCTAGCGTCCTGCATGCTGGCCAGAATTGCAACCATGTCCGGCGCCGTGTCGACCAGGGTACCGTCGAGGTCAAAAAAAACTGCCTCGAACCCACCACTGGAAGGCAGACGACTTGAACTCACGCGCTACCCGCGCGCCTGAAGTGCATCAGGTAATTGACCTCGAGGTCGGAACCGAGCCGGTATTCATGTGTGAGCGGGTTGTAGTGCATGCCGATGCTGTTCTGAAGTTCGAGGCCGGCAGCGCGGGCCCAAGCTTCGAGTTCGGAGGGTTGAATGAATTTTTCGTATTCATGGGTACCCGCTGGTAGCAACCTCAGGATATATTCCGCGCCTACAATTGCGAATGCAAAGGCTTTTGCTGTTCGATTGATGGTAGAAAAAAATACGTCGCCACCCGGCCTCACAAGTTCGCTCGCAGCGGCGATGGCGGTGGAGGGCGATGGAACGTGTTCCAGCATCTCAAGGCAGGTGACTGTGTCAAATTCGCCGGCTTGCTCGTCGGCCAGCGCTTCGGCGGTTGTCTGCTGATAATTCACACTGACACCGGATTCATGCATATGCAGACGAGCGACGGATAGCGGACGATCCGCCATGTCGATGCCGGTAACACTGGCACCTGCCGATGCCATGGATTCCGCCAGGATGCCACCGCCGCAGCCAATATCGAGCACCTTGCTGCCAGCAAGTGGAGCGCGTTGCCGAATATAGTCGAGGCGCAGTGGGTTGATTTCGTGAAGTGGGCGGAAATCGCCTTCCGGGTCCCACCAGCGCGAGGCCAATGCATCAAACTTCGCTATTTCGGCGCTGTCCACATTCAGGTTGCTTGTGTTCATCAAATCTACTGCCTAAGTCTCGCGTTCGCCTGCAATCTGTTGCTGCCATTCTGCTGCACGTTTTAGCACGTCCACCTGATCAATGTGGGCTAATTCACCGCTATCCAGAACGTGCCGCCCAGCGACCCAGACATCGGAGACCTGGTGAGCGTTTGCGGCGTAAACCAGCTGTGAGGCCACATCGTAGACCGGCTGGCTGTGCAGCCAGTTCAGATCGATACAAGTCAGGTCAGCCCATTTGCCTGTCTCCACCGAGCCAATGCAGTCCGAGAGTCCCAGTGCTCGTGCGCCGTCCATCGTTGCCATTCTGAGTGCTCTTGAGGCAGAAATGGCCTCGGCGTCTTCCGCAACTGCTTTGCCAATGAGCGCTGCCGTCCGCATTTCGCCCAGTATGTCCAGGACATTGTTGCTTGCGGCCCCATCCGTGCCGAGTGACACGTTTATGCCTTTTTGCAGCATGTTCACAACAGGCGCAAAACCATCGGCCAGTTTCAAATTGGATCGGGGACAGTGGGCAACTGAAACCGCTGCATCCGCGAACGCCGCAATTTCGTCATCGTTCACGTGAACAGAATGAACAGCCAGGAGCGATGAATTCAGGAGCCCCAGTTTTTGCAGCCTTGCGATTGGCCTCATGCCACATTTAGAAACAGATTCTGCAACTTCCTGACGTGACTCGTGCAGGTGAAGTTGTACCGCGCAGTCCAGTTGATCAGCCAGCACGCGAATGTCATTGAATGTCTCATCGGAGACGGTGCCGACAGAGTGGGGAGCAAAACAACTGGAAACCAGCGGGTGATCAGCGTACATGTCGTGCACCAGGTCGGTTCCCTTGCTGAGGCACTCTGCCGCATCTCTCGCCCATGGAGTTTCGAAGTCGAGCACGGGAGTACCCACCATGCTTCGTATATGAGCCTCAATAGCCGTTTCCGCGACGATCTCCGGGAAGAAATACTGATCACTGAAGCAGGTGATACCAGCCTTGAGCATCTCAGCGATAGCAAGTTTCGTACCGTCTCTGACGAATTCTGCACTGACCCAACGTTGTTCGGCTGGCCAGATCGCCTCGCGTAACCACCGTTCCAGGGAAAGATCGTCTGCAAGACCCCTGAACAGGGTCATAGCGGCGTGCGTATGAGTGTTGACGAGGCCGGGAATCAGCACATGATCCGGCCGCCTGACGGTCACCCCTGGCTGGTACTTCTGCTCTGCCTCGCCGGCCGGCAATACGTCGACAATGCGCCCGTCAGCAACCGCAACAGCGCAATCGGCGATTGTCGTGCCAGATGGCTCTACGGGAATACACCAGCCAGCAATAATGAGCGAGTCACAAGGTTTCATACGCCGTTCCCGGAAAGTACTGCAGCAGCGGGTCCTGACCCGCGATTGACGATAATTATAGCGGCGAATATCGCCGGGAAATAGCACGATAAAGGGCATGGCTGTGGTATTATCACGGCCTTGATTCAGCACGGCGAATTCAAGAATTTCCCCCGAATATCACCTTGATTTAATGGATTGCGGCTCCGGGTCTCAGACCCGGAACCAGCGAAGTGTGTGAGTAAATATGTCTGAAATTGCACAGGAAGTACTGTCTGTAAGTCTCGAAGACGAGATGCAACAGTCCTACCTGGATTATGCGATGAGTGTCATCGTCGGGCGCGCCTTGCCCGATGTACGAGATGGCCTGAAGCCGGTACACCGTCGGGTTTTGCACGCGATGCGAGAACTCGGTAACGACTACAACAAAGCGCATAAGAAATCTGCGCGAATCGTTGGTGATGTCATCGGTAAGTACCATCCGCACGGCGATACGGCTGTTTACGACACGATGGTCCGCATGGCGCAACCGTTCTCCATGCGTTACATGTTGATAGACGGGCAGGGAAACTTCGGCTCCGTTGATGGTGATGCGCCAGCCGCCATGCGATACACGGAAGTCCGGATGTCGCGTATTGCGCACGAGATTCTCGCAGATATTGACAAGGAGACGGTTGATTTCGTCGAGAATTACGACGGATCCGAGTCGGAGCCGTCTGTCATGCCCACTCGCTACCCGAACCTGTTGGTTAATGGCTCGTCGGGAATCGCGGTTGGCATGGCGACCAACATACCGCCGCACAACCTCAACGAAATAATCGACGCCTGCATGGCGCTGATCGAAAATCCGGCCATCGACATCCCCGAGCTGATGCAGCATGTGCCCGGACCGGATTTTCCGACAGCCGGAATAATCAATGGCGCCCAGGGCATATATGCGGCGTATCGGACTGGCCGCGGGCGTGTGCACATGCGCGGGCGAACCAGCATCGAAACCATCGATCAGCGCGGTAAAGAAGCCATTATTGTCACCGAACTGCCCTACCAGGTGAACAAAGCGAGACTGATTGAAAAGATTGCCGACCTCGTGCGGGAAAAACGCATCGAAGGGATCACCGAGTTACGCGACGAATCAGACAAAGATGGCATGCGTATCGTCATTGAACTACGCCGTGGCGAACTCAGCGATGTTGTTCTGAATAACCTCTACAAACAAACCCAGTTGCAGAGCGTTTTTGGCATCAACATGGTTGCCCTGCATCACGGCCAGCCGATACTGATGAATCTCAAACAGATTCTCGAGGCATTCGTCGCGCATCGCCGCGAGGTGGTTACCCGACGCACCATATTTGATCTGCGCAAGGCACGGGACCGGGCGCATGTCCTGGAAGGTCAGGCGGTTGCGCTGGCGAATATCGACGAGGTTATTGCTTTGATCAAAGCCTCACTGACCCCGGCTGACGCTCGTGAGGCACTGGTCGCCAGTGGCTGGCCCCCAGGTGCTGTTACCGACATGCTCGGCAAGGCCGGCGCCACTGATACTCGACCGGACTCTCATGAGGAGGGTTGTGGGCTGATCGATGGCAAATATCACCTGTCAGCGGTTCAGGCCCAGGCCATTCTTGATCTTAGACTGCATCGATTGACCGGTCTCGAGCAGGATAAAATACTTAAAGAATACAGAGAGTTATTAGATAAAATTAAAGAGTTATCTAATATTGTTTCAGACCCCGACGAACTGCTCCGTGTGATCAAAGAGGAACTGCTCGAAGTGCGCGAAGCATTTGGCGACGAGCGCCGCACCGAAATAATACAGGATCACTCCGAGCTGCAGACCGAAGACCTGATTCCCGGGAGGAGGTCGTCATAACTTTGTCTCACGGCGGCTACGCGAAATCTCAATCGATTGATGTCTATCAGGCGCAACGGCGTGGCGGACGGGGCCGATCGGCAGCGAAGGTCAAGGATGAGGACTTCATCGACAAGCTGTTTGTTGCCAATACCCACGACACGATTCTTTGCTTTTCAAGCCGTGGGAAAATGTATTGGCTCAAGGTATACCAGGTGCCGCAGGCGAGCCGAGGCTCCCGCGGAAGACCGATTATTAACCTGCTGCCGCTCGAGGAAGGTGAACGTATCAATGCGTTCCTCCCGATACGGGAATTTGACGCAGACAGCTTCGTATTCATGGCAACCAGTGCGGGAACAGTCAAAAAGACACCGCTGAGCTTGTTCTCGCGGCCGCGCGCCAGCGGCATTATCGCCATCGATCTGCGAAATGGCGACAAGCTGGTGGATGTAGCGATTACCGACGGCAATCAGGAGATAATTCTGGTTGCCAGCAGCGGCAAAGCAATTCGCTTCAGGGAGGAGGATGTGCGCCCGATGGGGCGGGGTGCTGCAGGTGTCCGCGGGATCAAAATGCCTGCCGAGCATGAGTTGATTGCACTAAACATTGTGGGCGAGGGGCTGTTGTTGTCAGCCACCCAAAACGGATATGGCAAGCGCACGAACATTGATGAGTTCCCGGTACAAGGTCGCGGTGGCCAGGGTGTGATCGCGATTCAGACCTCCAGTCGCAACGGTCGAACGGTTGGCGCCGTGCAGGTGGCCGATGAAGACGAGATCATGCTTATCAGTTCCAGCGGAACACTGGTCAGAACCCCTGTCAGCGATATTTCCGTGATGGGTCGCAACACGCAGGGCGTTCGCCTGATTCGCGTCGAATCGGGTCAGCGACTGGTGGGACTGGCCCGCATTGAATTGATTGAGGAAGACGAATAAGCGAATCGTCTACCGGCATAACAAATAAGTTTGGCGCCAATGCTGAACTGTCATCTTTTTCCGGTTAGCATCGCTTCCCCTGGTTTGTACAACTAACTCTTACTAGCTTTTGACGAGACAATTCGAAATGTCGCGCGTTTACAATTTTAATGCCGGTCCGGCGGTACTGCCCCCGGAGGTCTTACAACAGGTTCGGGAAGATATCCCCAGCTGGAAAAACAGCAGAATGTCCGTCATGGAAGTCAGTCACCGTGGCAAGGACTTCATCGCAACGGCAGAAAAAGCCGAGCAGGATCTTCGGGACCTGATGGCCATTCCCGACGACTACAGTGTCCTGTTTCTGCAGGGAGGCGCCACGCTGCAGTTTGCAATGGTGCCATTGAATCTTTCGACCGCTGGCGACACCGTTGACTATGTGCAGACCGGCAGCTGGTCCAAAAAAGCGATCGGTGAGGCCAGACGATACTGCGAAGTGAATATTGCGGCGGATGGCTCAGACGGAAACTTCACCGATATTCCAGCGGAGAAAGACTGGCAGTTAAGCAACGATGCCGCATATGTCCATATAACACCCAATGAAACCATTGCCGGGGTCGAATACCACTTCATCCCAGAGGTAGGAGAGGTACCGCTGGTCGCCGATATGTCCAGTAACATCCTGTCACGACCCATCGATGTGGCGCGATACGGATTGATTTATGCCGGTGCGCAAAAAAACATCGGGCCGGCTGGTATCACGCTGGTAATCATCCGCAATAACCTGATCAATCAGCATCGCCCGGAAACACCAACACTCCTCACCTATGACGCGTTCGCCAGTTCAGGTTCGATGACCAACACGCCGCCCACATTTGCATGGTATGTGGCAGGCCTGGTATTCGAACACTTGAAAAAGCGTGGCGGTCTTGACGTGGTGGCCGAAGTGAACACGCGCAAAGCCAAAAAACTTTATGCAGCGATCGATTCATCCGCGTTTTACAGTAATCCGGTACAAAAACATTGCCGGTCAATAATGAATATCCCGTTCATACTGGCTGATGCCGAGCTTGATGCCCTGTTTTTACAGCAGTCCGATGCCCTTGGGCTGAAGAATCTCAAGGGCCATCGATCGGTCGGTGGTATGCGCGCCTCGATTTACAATGCGATGCCGGAAGAAGGGGTCGACGCACTCATTTCGTTTATGCGGGATTTTGAAAAGGAAAACGGCTGAGCCCAATGTACAAAGTACTAACATTGAACAATATTGCGGTGGCCGGACTGCGCCGCCTGCCACGCGACGGTTACGAGGTTGGTTCGGAAATTTCTGAGCCGGATGCCATTATTCTGCGCTCCCACAAAATGCATGATATGGATATCGCCGCCTCCGTCTCAGCCATCGGCCGGGCCGGAGCAGGTGTCAACAATATTCCTGTTGATCGGATGAGTGAGCGCGGTGTGCCGGTTTTCAACGCGCCCGGTGCAAACGCAAACGCAGTCAAAGAGCTTGCCGTCGCCGGTTTGTTGATTGCGGCGAGGAATATTTGCGACGCTCGCGACTACGTAAGCGCAATCGATGCTGACGGGGATGAGCTTAACAAGGCAGTAGAAGCGGGCAAGAAGCAGTTCGTCGGTTTCGAATTACCCGGCCGTACTCTCGGCGTTATCGGGCTTGGAGCAATAGGTGTTGAAGTTGCGAACGTCGCGCTTGCGCTAGGCATGAAAGTGGTCGGGTTCGATCCGGATATCACGGTACGAAGCGCCTGGCAGTTGTCGTCCGGAGTGCGACAGGTTGAAACGCTGGATCGCCTGTTCATGGAATCGGATGTCGTCAGCGTGCACGTCCCGTTGATCGATGCTACGCGCAACATCGTGAATAGCGATCGCCTGTCGTTGATGCCGGACGGGGGGATTCTGATCAATTTTGCTCGTGATGGGGTGGTTGACGATGCAGCGGCCATGCAGGCGCTTGATAGTGGGAAATTGCATGCTTACATGTGTGACTTTCCAACACGCGAACTGATCGAGCATCCGAAGGTCACCGTATTGCCGCACCTTGGCGCATCCACAACGGAAGCCGAAGAAAATTGTGCGGTCATGGTTGCGGAAAACATAAAGGACTATCTGGAGAATGGCATCATCCGTCACTCGGTAAATTTCCCTGAAGCGATAATGCCTCGCGTTGATGCCTATAGAATCACCGTTGCCAACGCCAATGTCCCGAACATGGTTGGCCAGATTTCGACCTGCCTGGCAGATGCAAAGCTCAATATCGTGGACCTGTTGAATAAATCGCGTGGCGACGTCGCTTATACCGTCATTGACCTGGATCAGTCCGTGCCGGAAGAAACGCTGGAGAAAATTCGCCAGATCGATGGCGTTCTGTCCGTAAGGAATCTTGGCCGGCCCACCGCATGAACTGCCCGCAGCGAAAGAAAAAGAATGCCATAAGTTACGGAATTTGCTTCAATTGCTGCTGAACGAGTTGCGCAATCAATGGTGGTAGGTAACTAAATGGCCAAAGCGCCAAAAAAGGATGGATCAATGCCCGATCTTTCATCGATTCGCGAGCGAATTGACGAGGTGGATCGGAAAATTCAGTCGCTCATCAGTGAACGTGCGCGATTTGCTCAGCAGGTGGGCCTTTCAAAAGGAGTCGTTTCCGCAGCCGTTGATTATTACCGGCCGGAACGTGAAGCGGAAGTTCTACGAGCAGTGCTGCAACGAAACGAGGGGCCATTGCGTGACGAGGAGGTGTTGCGGCTCTTCAGAGAGATCATGTCCGCTTGCCTTGCGCAGCAGGAACCCTTAAAGATCGGTTTTCTCGGGCCCGAGGGCACTTTTACGCAAACCGCCGTGTACAGGCAATTCGGCCACTCGGTGCGTGCGCTTCCGTACGCCACCATCGACGAGGTTTTTCAGGAAGTGGAAAACGGTGCAGCCGATTTTGGTGTTGTGCCGATCGAGAATTCCACTGAGGGCACGGTCAATCATACGCTGGACATGTTCTTAACCTCGCCATTGAAGATTGGTGGCGAGATTGAGTTGCGGATCGAACAACACTTGCTTGGCCAGATGAAATCACTTGATAAAATTCAACGTGTTTGTGCGCATGAGCAGGCATTGGCTCAGTGTCGCGGCTGGTTGCGTGAATACCTGCCAGAAGTAGAATTGGTTGGCGTAAGCAGCAACGCCATCGGGGCCAGGCGTGCTCGCGACGAAGACGGCACGGCGGCTGTCGGTGGTGATGCAGCGGCGGAAGTGTATGGCCTGAAGATCATGGTCAATAATATCGAAGACCGGGAAGACAACGCGACTCGATTTCTTGTTATCGGCCGTAAACTGCTCACAGCGAGCGGCGACGACAAGACGACGATCCTCGTGTCCACCAGCGATACTGGTGGCGGCGCGGGCGTTTTGTACACACTGCTGCAGCCGTTCGCGAAACATAAGGTGAACATCACACGCATTGAGTCCCGGCCATCGAGGCGAAAAAACTGGGACTACGTGTTTTTTCTGGATTTGGACGGTCACGCGGAAGAAGAACCGCTGGCGCTCGCTCTTGCCGATCTGGAAGAAATAAGCTCTTTATTTCGCGTACTGGGCGCATACCCGAAAGTCGTCAAGTAAGAAGCGATTCGTCCGGTGCAATTCATAGTAAAACCATCGTCACTAACAGGTGGCATCGTAACTGTTCCTGGCGACAAGTCTGTTTCGCATCGGGCGCTGATGTTCAGTGCGATTGCCACGGGCACCAGCCACATCACTGGCTTTCTGGCAGGCGAAGATTGTCTTTGCACAATGACAGCGTTGCGGTCGATGGGTGTCAGTATCAAACGCGTCGGCCCAACATCGGTCACCGTGTTTGGAGAAGGGCTGTATGGGCTGAAAGCGCCGGCAGGCGATCTCGATATGGGGAACTCCGGCACGGCAATGCGGTTGTTCAGCGGCTTGTTGGCCGGGCAGGCGTTCGACAGCGTTCTTACCGGTGACGAATCTTTGTCGGGACGGCCAATGGACAGGGTGATCGCGCCACTGACGCAAATGGGCGCGAGAATTGATTCGATCGACGGCAAACCACCGCTACATATTCGGGCGACTGAAGGCCTGAGAGCCATTAGCTACGACATGCCGGTGGCAAGTGCACAGGTAAAGTCAGCAGTGCTGCTTGCGGGTCTGTATTGCGACGGTCAGACCTGTGTCTCCGAGCCAGCGGTAACGCGGGACCACACGGAACGAATGCTGATCGCCATGGGTGCAAACCTTGAAAAGGAGGGCAGTTCTATCTCGTTACAGGGTGGAAACGAGTTACGGGCCGTCGATATCGACGTGCCTGTCGATCTGTCGTCCGCCGCATTTCCTCTGGTCGCCGCCATTGTGGCGAAAGACGCTGAAGTCACGGTGAGTAACGTTGGCGTTAACCCCACCCGCACCGGAATTCTGGATATCCTCATGCAAATGGGCGCGGACATCCGTATCAGCAATGAACGACAACCGGGCAACGAGCCAGTGGCCGATATCACGGCTCGCTCTTCCAGGTTGAAAGGCATTGACGTTGACCCTGAACTGGTTTCCCTGGCGATCGATGAATTCCCTCTGCTTTTCGCGGCTGCCGCGTTAGCGGATGGAACCACTCGATTTAGCGGAATTGCTGAATTGCGAGTTAAGGAAAGCGACCGGATTGGCGCCATGGCCGAAGGCTTGGCCAGGCTGGGCATAACGGTGCACGAGACCGAGGATGGAGCGACGGTCACAGGCGGAAAACTGGGCGGTGGCCAGGTAATGAGCTTCGGCGATCATCGCATTGCCATGGCGTTAGCGAGTATTGCGAGTCGGGCTTCTGCAGAACTTACGATTATGGATACTGAGGCCGTCAATACCTCGTTTCCCGGCTTCGTGGAGTGCTTACGCACAATTGGCCTGGATATTCTGGCCATTGATGAGGCTTCTCAATGATGGATAAGGCGAACATCCCAGTCCTGACAATTGATGGTCCCAGCGGGTCCGGCAAAGGCACTATCGCCCACAGAGTGGCTTCGGAGCTCGGATGGCACTTACTGGACAGTGGCGCACTATACCGGCTGACAGCCATGGCTGCGGCCAGGGCAGGGCTTACCGATGCAGGCGAATCGGATCTGGCAGACATTGCGGCAGGGCTCAAGGTGCGATTCGCGAGCAGTGACGGCGGCGAGCAACAGGTTTTTCTGTCCGGCGAGGAGGTCAGTGCAGAAGTCAGGGACGAGCAATGTGGCCTCATGGCGTCCAGGATTGCGCCTCTCCCGGCGGTTCGGCAGGCGTTGATCGGGCTGCAACAGAGCTTCCGCAAGGCGCCCGGGCTGGTCGCTGACGGGCGGGATATGGGCACCGTGGTCTTCCCCGATGCCGGGCTCAAGATTTTCCTCACGGCGAGCGCCGGCGAGCGAGCGAAAAGACGCCATAAGCAGTTGAAAGACAAGGGTATTGATGTTAGCCTTCCGGCCCTTTCGCGGGACATCGAGGATCGTGACAGGCGGGATTCCGAACGATCGGTAGCCCCGTTAAGGCCTGCGGACGATGCCCGAGTGCTGGATTCCAGTTACCTGAACATCGACGAAGTCGTCCAAATGGTATTGAGTTGGGCACACGAGCTCGATCGCGCGAAATAGTTATTTGTAAGTTGTTTTAACGGTAGTTGGTCAGGATGACCGATTATTTTTTTTAACCGTCCGCCGAAGGATGCGGTGGGGCGATTGGGTGAGAACCAATGCTAAAGCTTACGGTTCTCTTGGTGTTAATCTAATGTCTGAAAGTTTTGCAGAGTTATTTGAAGAAAGTTTTGCCAGTAAAAACATAAAGCCCGGTTCAATCATTACCGGAACCGTTGTAGCGATTAACGACGATGTTGTCCTCGTCAGCGCAGGCCTTAAGTCCGAGGCCGTAATATCAATAGATCAATTTTTTAACGATCAGGGTGAAACCGACATCGCCGTTGGGGATGAGATCGAAGTTGCTCTCGATGCTGTCGAAAATGGTTTCGGCGAGACGGTTCTGTCACGCGAGAAAGCGATTCGTGCGCGTACCTGGATCGAGCTTGAGAAAGCGTTTGAGAAAAGCGAAGTCGTCACTGGCATCATTAATGGTCGCGTCAAAGGCGGCTTTACCGTGGAGATCGACAATGTGCGTGCGTTCCTGCCAGGATCACTGGTAGACGTTCGGCCGGTTCGCGATCCCGCATATCTCGAAGGCAAGAGCCTCGAGTTCAAAGTTATCAAACTGGACCAGCGCCGTAATAACGTTGTTGTGTCCCGCCGTGCAGTGGTTGAACAGGAGCACAGTGCTGAGCGCGAGCAGCTGCTGGAAAGCCTGCAGGAAGGCAATACGGTCAAGGGTATCGTCAAGAACCTCACCGATTACGGAGCGTTCGTCGACCTTGGCGGAATTGACGGCCTGCTGCATATCACCGACATGGCATGGAAGCGCGTCAAGCATCCTTCCGAAGTCGTCAACGTTGGAGAAGAAATCGACGTGAAGATCCTGAAGTTCGATCGTGAACGTCAGCGTGTTTCGCTTGGCATCAAGCAATTGGGCGACGATCCGTGGCATGACCTTGCACGTCGTTATCCGCAGCAAACACGTTTGTTCGGCAAGATTACCAATATTGCTGACTACGGTTGCTTCGTGGAGATCGAAGAGGGTGTTGAAGGCCTGGTTCACGTGTCTGAGATGGACTGGACCAACAAGAATGTCAATCCGGCGCGGGTCGTTCAGGTTGGCGAAGAAGTGGAAGTCATGGTGCTTGAGATCGATGAAGAGCGCCGTCGGATTTCACTCGGTATCAAGCAGTGCCAGTCAAACCCATGGGCCGAGTTTTCCGCGACAGTTAACCGCGGTGACCAGGTCAAGGGCCAGATCAAGTCAATTACCGACTTCGGTATTTTCATTGGACTGGATGGTGGCATCGACGGGCTGGTGCATTTGTCTGATATTTCCTGGGATTTGACCGGCGAAGAGGCTGTTCATAATTACAAGAAAGGTCAGGAAATCGAAGCCGCAGTTCTGGCGATCGATTCCGAGCGCGAACGAATTTCGCTTGGCATCAAGCAGCTCGACAAAGATCCGTTCTCTGCCTGGCTTGCCGATCATCCGAAAAACACCATGGTCAAGGGTGTCGTCACGGAAGTGGATGCGCGCGGCGCGACAGTTGATCTTGGCGACGGTGTCACCGGATCGCTTCGTGCTTCTGAAATGGCGCAAGGTCGCGTTGAAGATGCACGTACGATGATCAAGATTGGGGACGAGGTGGAGGCCAAATTCACCAATGTTGATCGCAAGAATCGATCGGTTGCCCTGTCAATCAAGGCGAAAGAGGTACACGAAGAAGCTGAGGCGCTTAGCAGCTATCAGTCTGATTCTGGTGCAACGCCGGCGGGTACCACGCTGGGCGAGCTCCTCAAGGAAAAGATGTCCGGAGGCTCGAAATAGCAAAGAAATTAGCCCGGATCCTCGCGCTCCGGGCTATAATTCTTTTATAATCGGTAGCTTAGACAGGTTATAATAAAAAGAACAAGCGAAGGGTGTTATGACAAAATCAGAACTCATAGATATGATCGCAAGAAAACAGAAGCATCTGCCGGCAAAGGATGTGGAGCTGGCGGTTAAACACCTTCTTGATCTTATGAGTGACTCCCTGGCCAGGGGTGAGCGTATTGAAATTCGTGGGTTTGGCAGTTTTTCACTGCATTTCAGGCCGCCACGTATTGGCCGCAATCCAAAAACGGGCGAGGCCGTCGCGCTGTCCGGCAAATATGTGCCGCACTTCAAACCTGGCAAAGACCTGCGAGAACGCGTCAATGCCTCTCGCGATTTCCCGATTAAGAATTAGTCGCGCATTATTTAGTTGGGCCTTGAGCGTCCTGCCAGTTACCATATTCCTCCAATACGAGCCATTTCGTGATGATGTCGCGAATTGTTTAGCGCTACGGAGTTGAGCATGATCCGCAAGATCGCAGTAATAGTGATGATCTTGATCATTTTTGCCCTGATGCTGTGGTTTACGCGCATCAACCCGGGCCTGATCAGGATTGACCTTGCTTTTGGAACGATTGAACCATCCGTCCCGATGGCTTTTGCAGTGACTTTTGTCCTTGGCTGGATATTTGGCCTCGCCTGTACGGCTGTCTTTATCGTCAAGCTTGTCAATGAACGACGGCGTCTGCGTAAATCGTTGCGAATCGCTGAATCCGAGGTTAGCAGCCTGAGAAGCCTGCCAATCACCGATGCCGACTGAATCCACCTTTCTTCTTGCAGGGTTATTTCTGCTGCTGGCCGCGGCCGGATGGGCGCTGGGCCGTTTCGACGAGAGGGATGGAGACGAGCCTGTAATACCGCTCAACATCGATTACCTGAAAGGCCTGAATTTCCTGCTCAACGAGCAAACGGACCAGGCGCTTGAGCATTTTATGAAAATGGTTCGAGTGGATGACCGGACCATCGAAACTCACTTCGCGCTCGGCAGTCTTTTTCGACGCCGCGGCGAAATTGATCGTGCGATTCGTATTCACCAGAATATCATCGCGCGACCGGATCTCGCATCCGAGCAACGGGATCAGGCTTTGTATTCTCTGGCTAAAGACTACCAGAAAGCAGGTTTGCTGGATCGAGCGGAAAAGATGTTCGTAAGACTGTCACAGGGGTCGCGCTATCAGGTCGAAGCACTTGAACAGCTGTGCAGAATTTATGAGCAGGAGCAAGAATGGCAACGAGCAATAGATTCCGGCCAGAAGCTCGAAACGCTCAGTGGGCGTTCTCTCGCATTGCAGATTGCGCATTATTATTGCGAGCTTGCGGAAAATGCGGCAAGTGAAGGCGATTACGGTGCAGCGCGCGCTTTCATCAAGAAAGCACAAAGTGGCCGGCCTCGGACTCAGCGCGGTGCCCTGACTCGTGCCGATATCGCTCGCGACATGAATGACACGAAAACTGCGTTGCGCCTGTATCAGCGCATTATCGATGAACACACCTATCTCATTACTGAAGCACTTCCACGGATTATCGATATTCACACCAAAGAAAAGTCGATTGATAAACTTGAAAAAAATCTCGATGCCATGCTCAGGAAAAACCCGGAGATGAGCACCGATGTTGCTTACACGGCGATCGCGAACAACATCGGTGGTATTCCGGTAATCGATCGATGTGTAGAGGAATACATGCTTAACGAGCCGACCCTGCGCGAGTTTATTGATTTGCAGAGCGCGACCGAGGGTGACGTGGCCAGCCGCAAGAAAGCACTGGATAAGGTGCGTCATGCATTGAGCAAGCTCGCCGATGCTACACCGCGTTATCAATGCACAGAGTGCGGCTTTTCATCGCAGCGACTGCTCTGGCAGTGTCCGAGCTGCAAGGACTGGGAAAAACAGCGGCCGCATTCCCGGGTCCAGTTCGATTCGGTTCTTCAAAGAAGTACCGCCGCCTAGCAAATCGCGACCGCTTCACATCGACTTGTTTCCTGTCAAACCGCGCAGATTTGCCGGCTGTTAGTCGTGCAGGTGTTCCTTAAGCTTCAATATTGCTGATCAAACCTGACCAGCGTAATTGATGTACAGGAGCTATCAATGAATGGATTAAGACGTTTTTTGGCTGGCGCAGCTGTTGTCCTGCTGATGCCGCTTTACTCATGGGCCGGCCCGGTCAATATCAACACTGCCGATGCGGAGACCCTTTCTGCCGAGCTGGAAGGTGTAGGCCTTACCAAGGCTCAGGCCATCGTGCAATATCGTAAAACAAACGGCCCGTTTCAGTCGGCGGCTGAACTGGTGGAAGTCAAAGGGATTGGCGAGCGGACGGTTGAGATAAACCGGGACAATATCCTGGTTCAAGCGCCGAAGAAATCCTCCAAATAAAGCCGGTTTTCCCTAAGCTGAGTTTTGCTGCGCCAGGGATGCCTGGCGCAGCCTTTTTTTGCGCATGAGGCATGACGCCAGTCACAAATTTCGATTTATATGGTCACCTTATGGTCGCAGTTTGGCTATGATGCGACATCGAATTCTTCCATCGGGGACTTGTTTTGACTTCAATTGTTCGATCCGCTGTGTTTCCAGTCGCAGGACGTGGCACGCGTTTCTTGCCGGCTACCAAGGCCAGCCCAAAAGAGATGTTGCCCGTGGTGGACAAGCCGCTGATTCAATATGCCGTCGAAGAAGCCATTGCCGCTGGGGCGACAAAACTTATTTTCGTAACCGGAAGCTCGAAGCGAGCGATTGAGGATCATTTTGATACCGATGCGGAACTTGAAACGGTACTGTCCGAGGCTGGCAAGGACGGCTTGCTGAAGTCCATCAAGGACATTGTCCCTGACGGTGTGACCTGTATCTATATCAGGCAGGGTGAGCCACTGGGTCTGGGTCACGCGGTATTATGTGCGAGGCCAGCCGTTGGCGATGAACCGTTTTTCGTTCACCTGGCAGACGACCTGATCGATGGTGATCCACCGTGTTTGTCACAGATGTCCGACGAGTATCAAAAGCATGGGGGCAGCGTCGTCGCCGTTGAAACTGTGCCGAAAGAAAACACATCGAGCTACGGCATCGTCGCGCTGGATGCCAATGATGAGAATCGCGTTTCCTACATTGTCGAGAAACCAGCGCCGGCGGATGCACCATCGAACCTGGCTGTCGTAGGGCGTTACCTGCTTAATCCAATTGTCTTTGACAAGCTTGAAAAGACCGGGCGCGGAGCCGGTGGCGAGATCCAGTTGACGGATGCCATTGCCGATATGCTTGACGAATCACCGGTGTATGCACACGCATTTACCGGCGACCGTTATGATTGTGGATGCAAGATTGGCTACCTGAAAGCAACCGTTGCCTACGGACTCGCTCACGCCGAAACGGGCAAGGAGTTTCGGCAATTCCTTAAAGAACTAGCGCCCTGACTCAGCCGGATCTGTTGCGGTGCCGGCGCTAAGCGCTAGCAAAACCTGGCCACCGAAATAGAACGGCAATCCCCAAACGTAATTCGGAAAATCAGTTTGCACGAACTGCCCGGTGGCGACTGACAGATCAGAGAAATAAAACAACAATGCACCGATTGGCACCAATAGCGGCGCACCGGCCCCATGGGTACCGAATGCTGCTATCACCATCAGGCTGATCACAAGCGTATAGACCCGAACGGGAATCACCATGTCTGCGGGTACGAACGATGCCAACCAGATAGAAACGATCACGGAGAGCAGCGCGATCGGCGCGAGTGCGATCAAAACGCATGTTCGGTCAATTCCACGCACAGAAAACGCGATGATGTATGCAACGTGCGCGAGCAGGAAGCTCACCAGCCCGAAAAGAAACAGTTGCTCTGACTGTCCCGTAAGTAACAGATCTCCGATCCAGGAGAGAGCAAGTGCCACAAGGACGATTCGGCCGTACAGAGATTGAAATGCGCCACCGGTAATCGCAAGTGCCACGAAAGCACTAGATGCCGTCATTTTGCTGGCGATCGACATAGTACCCATTTCCAGGCGATTGGCCAGAACCATTGAGATTGTCGCGGCTGCGACAACGCCGATAAAGACGATTGAGTTTCGCTTCATTGTCATAGACCTGAAGTCTGGAATACGTATCGCATCATTATTCTCATCGGCCGCATCCTCGGCAGGGCGGTAATGTACCATTGCCGCTGCTTTTCTGGAATTGGCTGCAATGCCGGGCGAAGTGGCAATGTAAATTCCAGGTAAACTAGCGACGCCAGGTTTTACCTGGTTACGCCTCAAAATTTTCACGGCACTCAATCAGAATCTCCCTAACACGTCCCTAACACGTCCCGAAACAGACGGAATCAAGGAGATATCAAATGTTGAAGTCAGAAACCAAATCCAGGTGGCTGGGCGTCGTATTCGGCCTTTTTACACTAGTGCTATTCGGGCCCGCCAACGCCAAATCGCTGCAGACGGTTCCCTCGGAACCGCAACAGATTGATGTAGTCATCGCGCTTGATGTCAGCACTTCGATGGATGGCCTCATTGGCTCCGCGAAGCAAAGACTTTGGGATATCGTAAATGAACTGGGCAGGGCGCAGCCGCAGCCGGAACTTCGCCTGGCGATATTGAGCTACGGGAATCCGGAATACGGAAGCGCATCGGGCTTTGTTCGTGTCGATCTGCCGTTTACCAGGGATCTTGATGCGGTCAATAAGACATTATTCGAGTTCACAACCAATGGTGGCGATGAATATGTTGCCAGCGTTGTGAACACGGCAGTAAACGAACTGGCATGGAGTAGCGCACCTGGCGCATTGCGGGTGCTGTTTGTTGCTGGTAATGAGGGTGCACATCAGGATCCACAGATCCCTGTTCTTCTGGCCACCGAAGCCGCGGCCGCCAGGGGCATAATCATCAATACCATCTATTGTGGCAGTGAAACGGACGGGGATGCTGTGGGATGGAGGCAGGTTGCTGCATCAACCAACGGCATTTTCGCGAGTATCAACCAGGATGCGGCTGCGGTTGCGGATATATCGACTCCAATGGACAAGGAACTCGCTGCACTAAACGAAGACTTGAATGACACTTACGTTGCGTTTGGTCCGAATGGCGTAGCATCTCAGGAAAATCAAATTGAACAGGACAGTGTTGTTGGGCTCATGAGCGCCCCGGCTATGGCCAGCCGCACCGCTACAAAGGCCAGCCACCTTTACAATAACGAATCCTGGGATCTTGTCGACGCGGTGAAATCAGGAAAGTCGTTGGAGGAAGTCGCGAAGAAGGATCTCCCCGCTGAGATGCAAGAGATGGAAGCGGAAGAGCGCACCACTTACGTTGAGCAGAAAATGAAGAAGCGTGAAGAGATCCAGCGACGCATCCAGGCACTGGCAGGCGAGCGCCGCGACTTCATTCAAAAAGAACGCGCCGATAGTGATGAAAAAGGACTGGATGAAGTCATTCAGGCAGGCCTGCAGTCGCTGGCCGAAGAAAAGGGCTTTACCTTCAAAGAAGCGGAATGAAGCTGGGGGACCCGGGGACAGTTTACTTATCTATGCGCATCGATAAGTAAACTGTCCCCATAATTCCAACATTGCCATTTTGTGCACTGTGTACGGGAAATTGGCCGAACGCGCCTCCATAATTTGGCTTGATTCTGTTTCTGATGGTAATTCGCGATGTTGGTATCGGACCGGTTTTACGATCGAATTCCCAAGATTTGGCTAATAATGGGGATTCTGTTCCTGCTGTTCGGCTTTGCCGTGGGACCCGACTATGAATATTTCTATGCCTATCCCTTGCTGAGTGTAATCTGCATCGCGCGCGCCTTCCACATCTACCAGCAACGACGAAAATTCAGCAGGCGTAACCGGATGACGGTCCTGACGGAAACGCAAAAGATCGAACGCGACACACCACAAGAAAAAGCCCCCGAATAGAGGGCTTTTCAGTATTTGGCTCCCCGACCCGGACTCGAACCAGGGACCAATTGATTAACAGTTGACACCCGGTGGTACGCAGACGCACTCAGTGGACTAAATTCGTGCTTTTTCGTTCCACACAGAGCGTGGAGTGCGCTGTGGTCCACACAGATGTGGCGCGTTTTGTGGCGCGATTCGGATTCGGTCCAATGTCGGCTTTCCACCCGAAATCGGACATTAAGCTAGAATTGACTAAAGGGGCCGCTAATGACCCGAAGCGGACGTTCGGCGACATCCCTTAACTGACGGGACTTGGCGAGTAACGGGCCGGGGAGTACCCTGTTTGAACAGCAAGAAACGCAAGGCTGAACATTCGTTTTCAATCACGGAGAAACAGACATGGGCGATAAGGGAAAGAAA
>PVMS01097771.1_pt1 | contig 27937 bp, 21 predicted proteins | sample 1853461 | NCBI WGS metagenome assembly PVMS01 (sample SAMN08582032, study PRJNA380276) | Marine sediment metagenome, whole genome shotgun sequencing project. | isolation source: ocean sediment barecode stripped | collected 2017
CAGGCGTCCGCGTTGCGGTCGCCTGTTCAGAATCCTGGCCCGCGAGGATCTGCGCCACCTCCTAAAACACAAACGCACCTATCGCCCCGACCTGCTGACCAGGCGGGAACACAACATCCTGGACAACCCGGCAATCCTTTCAAAAATCTGGATGCAAACAGGCAAGCGCCTGTATCTGTTCGTTACCCGACGCATTCTCGGCTGGAAAGACAGGGTGGACGCAAACGAACGAAGTTAGGTTTCGTGGGTTGTTTCTGCTGGAGTAGGGTTTGGTTTGTCGCAAGGGGCCTGTGGGCGCCCGCGACTGACCAAACAACCACACAAACCTGGAGAAGACCCTGGCAAGCATCATTTCTTCACCATGCCTGACAGGTTATACTCCCGCCTGACGCTTACGCTTGGAACTACCGTGGAACTCTGTCACCAACACAATCTTGTTGATCCTGAGAAGGCGGGTGCCGAAAGGCGCTTTGGCATCAAGGTGTCGTTGCCGTCCGGCGATACTTTCAGATCCTTGCTTGGTGAGGACTGGAATCGATCGCATTGGTATGCAACTGAATCAGAACGGGACATCGCATACGATGCGATGTCAGTGCGGCACGGCTATTACCGCAAGACGGATACCCCAACACAAATTTTGATCAAGATCGTTCGCTGAAGTTCTGGTTTAGTTGATCGTCGTTCCGATTGACAGGTAAAGATTGGTATTACCGCCTTCACCATAACCGGCAGCAAGAAAAACCGGACCGACAAGCGTATCAAGACCGAGAAACAGGCTGCCGTGAATCAGGGCTGAGCTTGCGCTGATATCGGACTGGGTTTGCCAGACATTTCCTGCCTCCAGCGAGGCTCCTAGGTACAATGGCACGTCGAACGATCCCTTGATCCGGCCTGATCTGCGATAATAGACCAGTCTTGCGACCCCGGCGTGCGGCCCGCTGATCTGGCCTCGGGCAAATCCGGACAGATTCAGAAATCCGCCGATCGGGAAGAAATCTCGCGCGATGTTATTCGCCTCGCGCGAAGTGCTGAAGCGAATTCCTGCATTCAGGGTATGCCGACCCTTCGTCCAGACGCTGACCACTGATGTGTCCAGCAGTTCGTATTTGTCGTCTGAACCCATCTCGGGCCGAAAAAGCGTCCACTCGACACGCACGCGCTGGCCTTTCAATGGGATCTGCGCATTGTCGAGTGTATCGACGTTGAAGCTTGCGAAAAAACCACCGGAATCAAACTCGACTTGCGGAAATGCCGGATCGCCAACTTTGAGTCGGGCATTGCCGACTCCCCTGAACACACCAAGCCGAATCTCGCCCCATAGCCCGAGCTCGCGGCCGGTATCGAAGGCAATTGTCGCGTCACTGACACGATAGCGTGCGAGATTTTCTTCAACCAGGAATACGTTGAAATTTCTCTGGCTGATTCGCAGGCTGGGTGCCAGGAAATAGCGCGAATCGAAACTGAGGGGCTGGTAAAACTCGGTCGCAAGCAGTGGCTCGGTTCCCAGCTGCAAATCGGTACGCCATTCCGCACCCAGTGAATTAATGCCGGAACGAGTCAGGCGAGAGGAAACATTAAACGACGTATTACCTTCGAAGTCGTCCTGCAACGACAATCCGAATTGCAAGAAGTTGGGCCCCCATTCCTTGGCACGGGCAACGAATTCGACACCGGTTTCCTCGTCCACCGATAGTATCTGGTAGTCGACCTGTTCATACATCTGTAATCCGTACAGCCGGGAAGCATCACCGGCCAGCCTGTCAGCATCGATTTTGTCGCCCGGTTTTGACTTCAGGCGCGATTCCAGGACCCTGGCTGACAACGTGCCGTCGTCACGCACCCAAATGAAGTCCAGGGTTTCAGCCGGCGGACGGACGGTGCGGCTTGCGATGTGCTCAGCATACTTCTCGTCGCTCAATGAGAGCACAGATAGTTTCTCTGAGATTTTCAGAGTCGCCTCAGCTCCCGGTTCAACCGTTTGCAATATTTCTGCGAAGTTCGCCGAACCGAACTCGCCCAGTTCCGGCCGTATCAGGAAATCGCTGTCGGCCAGCATTTCCAGTTGTCGCGCGGTTTCCTTGCGGATGAGAATCGTCAGCATTTGCTCCGATATGCTTATCGCAGACTGCAACTCATCCGGTTCAAGCAGTGGAAATTCGACGTCGACGGCAATAATGACGTCGACACCCATCGCACGCATCGCTTCGACCGGGACATTTCCGACAAGGCCACCGTCGACGAGCAACTTGCCGTCAAATCTTACCGGTGCGAATACGCCCGGCGCAGACATGCTCGCTCGAATGGCTATCGCGAGATCCCCGCTACCCATGACCACCGCCTCGCCATTCGTAATATCAGAGGCCACCGCTCGAAAAGGAATTGGCAGCCTGTCAAAGTCGTCTACCTCGGCAACATGAAGTGTCAGCTCGCGCAGAATCAAACCGAGTCGCTGTCCCTGCACCAGCCCTTTTGGCAACAATACCTCGCCGTCGCGCAGCCCAAGCTCCAGGTTCATTGGAAACGATGCATCATCCTGTTTGCGGCGGTAGCGCAGGTTCTCACGACTTGAAACATCTTTGAATGAACCACCCCAGTCCAGTGAGCCAATCAACTTCTCCAGATCTGACGGTGTCATGCCGGACGCATACAATCCGCCAACTATGGCACCCATGCTGGTGCCCGCAACTGCGTCGATCGGAATGTTGAGTCGTTCCAACTCTCGCAGCACGCCGATATGCGCGGCGCCCCTGGCGCCGCCACCGCCGAGAACAAGGCCGACTTTGAGTCTCCTGGAACCGGAAGAGTCGCTTTGCGCCAAAACCGAACTCGAAAGCAAGAGTGCAAGCAGCACTACGAAAAGACGATTTTTCATAAATACTCCGTATAACTAGAGCGAAAATCCAATGTGTTGATTATAATATTGTCCCCAGGCGGAATAATTCCCGCACACAACATCCTTCCCAAAGAGCAGATAATGGCAGACCCAAAATGTCCCGAATGCGCTGCTACTGGCATGGACAAAATCGTTTCGACACCGAGCAAAGAAACATCGCGAACCAATACTGCATGGTTCTACATCACACACTGCGATGAATGTGGCCACGTATACGGTGTATTCACCAAACACGTTTTCGGCAATAGTGGTCCACAACTTATTGTCGATCGCAGTTAACGATTCATCCTGTTCGACCGTATCGAACGCGCCCACTGTATCGGACGCGGCCAATCGTCAGCTTGCCACCGAGAACCTGAGACTAAAGTGCTGCACTGCCTGAAGCTGTTCCTTCCGCTCACGCCTGCTCCAGTTCAAATGCACTGCAGCAACATCCGCAATACTATCAACAACATCGATGCCCTGATTCGCCGACAAACCAAGCATCATGCGGCGGTAAACGATATCGACCAGTGTTAATGCGTTCTCCTGCTTGATAACGAAGACGATCTCCGCGGCAAGAATAGTTTTCTCCTGATCCAGAGTTGTAGCCAGCTCGCTTTCTGATTTTGCCAATTCAATCAACTGTTTGGTTCGGCCACCATATATTTGCAGCAAGCGCTCTTTGCCTTCGATAGACAGCTCGACAAAACTCTTGAGTGCCTCGTGCGCCCCATCGATACCATTCGCGCCTGGAAGCGGAAGCGTCCGGGTTACGCAGTTCGATCCTTTCATACCGGTTTTCCTGTTAACGTGGTTTACCGTTTGCTCCGCCAGGTTGCGGTGGGTCGTTAGCTTGCCGCCGATTATGGAAATTAGCCCACGCGCCCGGATACTGTGCTTCTTGATGATGTGTTTGCGGGTAATCGCAGATTCCGGGCCGCTTTCATGCCTGGGTAATGGGCGCACACCGGAATAGGTGAAATGTATATCCTGCCGCTGAAGATTCGCCTGCGGAAACAAGCGATTGGTTTCGGTCAGGAGATAATCAATTTCTGCATCGCTCGCTCTCGCGTCACCAGGATCACCGGTATATCGAATATCTGTCGTACCGATCAGAAACTGACCGTTCCATGGAATGATAAAAAACGGCCGACCGTCCGACCCGGCTTCTGCGTATACGGCCGATTGCGGTGCACCGTCAAATACAGGAACTACAATATGACTGCCCTTGGTGCCCCCCATGTATTTTGGCAGCTCCCGGTTCACCGTTGCCAGTACACGATCGACCCACGGACCCGCTGCGTTGACGACCACGGTTGCGCGCACTTCCCTTTCCTCGCCGCTCGCGTGATCGAGGTAATGGACGCTTTCCAAGCGTCCGCTTTTGACGTTTAGCCCAATCACCGGGCTGTAGTTTTTTACGACTGCGCCCGCGTCCGCGGCACCGACGACATTTTCAATGACGAGCCGCTCCGCAAAGGTAACTTGTGCGTCGTAATATTGAGCACCACCGAGCAATTCGTCCGAATTCAAGCCTGGGATTTCCTCAAGCATCGAGTCGCGCTTCAGGATGCGATGTCGCGGCACGACCTTGCCGATCGACAGCATCGCATAGATAAACATTCCGAGCCTTACAAGCCACATGCCGCGCCGGCTGTATTTGTATACCGGTATGCTAATGCAAAGCTCCCGGACCAGGTGGGGAGCCAGCGTCAACAGGCGACGGCGCTCGTGCAGAGACTCGAATACCAGCGGAAATTCGGCGAACTCAAGATAGCGCAGGCCACCGTGAATCAAACGACTGGAATAACTGGATGTACCGCTGCCAAAGTCGTTTTTTTCGAGCAACAGCACACTGAGCCCGCGCAGCGCAGCATCTCGCGCGATGGCAGCGCCATTTATTCCGCCGCCGATAACAATAAGATCGAAATCGGCGGAATATGTTGTCATTGCGGCCGGACTTGGCCGTCGCCACGGACAACGTATTTGTAGCTGGTCAGCTGCTCGGCACCAACAGGACCGCGCGCATGTACCCGGCCGGTGGCTATTCCGATCTCAGCGCCCATGCCGAACTCTCCACCATCGGCATACTGCGTTGACGCGTTATGCAGCAGTATGGCGCTGTCGAGTTCCTGCAGAAATCGCTCGGCGGCATGCTGATCGCTTGCCACGATACTTTCTGTGTGGCCGGAACCGAATCGTCGAATGTGACTCATGGCAGCATCAATGTCATCGACGACCCGTACGGAAATAATTGCATCCAGGTACTCCGCTGACCAATCGTCATCGACAGCAGGCTTTGCCGCCGCTACCAGTGACACAACTGTTTCATCACCGCGTATTTCGCAACCTGCGTCAACCAGGTCCCCGCACACTTTCGGCAATAGCCGCTCTGCAGCATCGCGATCGACTAACAAGGTCTCGGCAGCACCGCAAATGCCGGTGCGGCGCATCTTCGCGTTCAGGGTTATTGCGCTCGCCATTTCTGTACTTGCCGATTCATGCAGATACACGTGGCAAATGCCTTCCAGGTGGCCGATGACCGGTACCCTCGCTTCCTGCTGCACCCGTTGGATCAGGCTCTTGCCACCACGCGGTACGACCACATCAATGTATTCGGACATGGACGACAACAGATAACCTACTGCGGCGCGATCCGTCGTTGGAATCATTTGCACCGCTGCCTCATGTATTCCGGCAGTGCGAAGTCCGGATTGCAAGCAGGCAAAGATCGCACGACTCGAATTGAAACTTTCTGAACCACCACGCAGAATCACCGCGTTTCCGGACTTAAGGCATAATCCCGCAGCATCGGAAGTCACGTTCGGTCGGCTTTCGTAAATTATGCCAATGACTCCCAGCGGCACGGACACGCGCTGAATGGTCAGCCCATTCGGCCGCTTCCACTCCGCCAACGTCCTGCCAATGGGATCCGGCAGCTCGACGATCGACTCGAGGCCGGCCGCCATGCCCTCAATCCGCTGATCATCGAGCAGAAGCCTGTCGAGTAACGCGGTGGAAAGCCCGCGTTTCTCCGCAGACGCCATATCGACCTTGTTTGCAGCGACAATCGTCGCTTTCTCATCGCGAATAGCGATCGCGGCGGCCTGCAATGCCTGGTTTCGGCTATCTGCATTCACTAACGCAAGCTCAGATGCTGCCGTCCTGGCAGCTTTGCCCATTGACATCATCATCGATTCCATGGAATCGCTGGTATTCAAGGATTCATTATCAGTAGTTGTATTCATGAAAAATTCTTTGTTCCAGCGAAGGAAAATAAGACAAGGTCATCGCGATGAATCATCACATCACGAACGCGGTAACCGAGTTTGGACGAGATTTGCTCGCTCTGACAGCCCTTTATTGCATCAGCCTCATCGCTTGCGTAGGCGGCAATCCCCCGACCGAGTTCAGCCCCGTTCGCATCACTGATCGTCACCGCATCACCGCGGCGAAACTGACCTGCCACAGCTACCACGCCAACCGGCAGCAGGCTTTTGCCGTTGTTTAAGGCCGCAACTGCGCCTGCATCGAGTCGGATGTCACCGCATACATCCAGCACGCCGGCAAGCCATTGCTTGCGAGCCGACTGCGGAGTGCCCTCGCTGATGAACAGCGTACATTTTCCGCCATCCATCAGTGCGCGAAGCGGTCGCTCCATATCGCCACTTGCGATGATGGTTGCGCAGCCCGCGTGCGTGGCGATACGCGCCGCCTGCAACTTCGTACTCATGCCGCCGCTGCCAACACTACTGCCGGCGCCACCGGCCATGTCAAGCAGGTCGTCACTCACGTTTGAAACCAGCGGAATATGTTCGGCTTTTGAGTCTTCACGTGGATCAGATGTGTATAAGCCGTCTACGTCCGATAACAGTATCAATCCATCAGCCATAACAATCTGCGCGACACGAGCTGCGAGCCGGTCATTGTCTCCATATTTAATCTCTTCAGTCGCCACGGTGTCGTTTTCATTGATTACCGGCACAACGTCAAAGTCGAACAACTTCTCAAGCGTGTTCCTCGCGTTCAGAAACCGTCGACGAACTTCCGTGTCGTCGGGGGTCAACAATATTTGCGCAACCGGGATGCCGAAACGCCCCAACGCTTCCTGGTAGGCATGCACGAGGTGCGCCTGCCCGGCCGCCGCTGCGGCCTGCAATTCCTCGAGCTTGGCGCGTGGGGCGCTAAGCCCAAGGACGCGGCTTCCCAGTGCAATCGCGCCCGAAGAGACAATCAGAACCTGGTGACCAGATTTCCGCAGCCGGGCGATATCCTCGGCGAGATAATTGAGCCAATCCCGGTTGACCCCCCCCATCAGCGCCGATGAGGAGCGCCGAACCGATCTTGATGACAAGGCGTCGAAGATCTTTGAGCGTAGGGCTAGTCATGCGGAATGTCAGCCTGTGAGGCGGTGATCTTTCGCATAGGACGACAACGTTACCTCGCCCTTCGAGACGGCGACGCTACCGCTGCGCGCGACGGCAGACAGCGTTCCAATTTCGGACGCCGCCCGTTGAAATGCATCAATCTGATCGGGTGTTCCTGTGAGTTGCATGGTGCAACTATTCTGCGCGTCGTCAAGAATCCTGGCGTCGAACTCTTTCGCAACTGCCATTGCCTTCGCAAGGCCACCGGTAGACAGCTTGAGTTTTACGATGGCCAGCTCTCGCTCAAAATGATCGCCGAGCGTCATATCATGAATATTGACGACATCGACCAGCTTGGCAAGCTGCGCGTTCAACTGAGAGATCGCCCAGTCCGAGCCAGACATTACGATCGTTACGCGCGATACTGTCGGGTCATCCGTTGGCGCAACGTTCAGGGAGTCGATGTTGTAACCGCGGGTGGAAAACATCCCCGTCATGCGGGTGAGTGCTCCGACTTCATTTTGCAGCAGCACTGATATTGCGTGTCGCATTCGTTTTGTCCTGAGAGTTTACCCTGGAAACGGCCCGCTCAAGCGAGCGGGCTACGCTCTTGAATGTTGGCTCAGTTGCGCCAGTATTGCAATGCAATAAAAATTAGTAAACACTCGGCCAATACACCGAAAACTAACGAATTTTCAGCACAATCATGATCAAACAGCAAACAGCAGACCAGGCAGCACCGCACCCCCTCGCCGGCACCCTGATGAGTGGTGCAGATATAGTCATCCAGGTACTCGCTGACGAAAATGTCGACACTATTTTCGGCTACAGCGGCGGTGCTATTTTGCCTACTTACGATGCCGTGTTCCGCTACAACGAGGAACATCGCAGAGCAGATGGGACACCCGCCATTCCGCTGATCGTTCCGGCGAATGAACAGGGTGCAGGATTCATGGCTGCGGGCTACGCCAGGGCAAGTGGCAAGGTTGGCGTGGTCCTGGTGACGTCGGGCCCAGGAGCTACCAATACTGTCACACCGGTGCGTGACTGCATGGCGGATTCCGTGCCCATCGTCGTGATATGCGGCCAGGTGCCCAGGAATGCTATCGGCACGGATGCGTTTCAGGAGGCACCGGTTGCTGCGATTATGGGCGCTGTAGCCAAGCATGTATTCCTTGTAACCGATCCTGCAAAGCTCGAAGCAACGGTGCGCACCGCCTTCGACCTGGCTCGAACAGGCCGGCCCGGGCCGGTCGTTATCGACATTCCCAAAGATGTACAGAATCACGAAGGTGAATTCACCGGCAGCGGTTCTTTGCCGCTGACCGGCTATCGGAATCGCCTGCAAGCTGTGATGGACAATCATTTAAGTGACGATGCTTGCGAGCGACTCTACGAAATGCTCTCTCAGTCCGAGCGGCCACTGATTTATGCCGGCGGCGGCGTGATTAATGGTGGAGCGACAAAACCAATGCGCCGATTTGCCAGCGCCCACGGAATTCCCGTCGCGACCACATTGATGGCGCTGGGCGCCAGCGACACAACACACCCTCTTTCGCTGCACTTGCTTGGCATGCACGGTGTGGCGTCTGCCAACTATGCCGTGGAAGATTGCGACCTGCTGATCACGATCGGCGCACGATTTGATGACCGGGTTGCCGGAGATCCCGGCGGCTTCGCGCCAAATGCCAGAAAAATCGCTCACTTCGACGTCGACGTATCTGAAATCGGCAAGGTAAAGAGTGTCCACTGGCATCATGTCGGCGTTCTGCGCCGCGATCTGGAGGACTTGCTGGATTTCGGCAAGCGCATAGGCTTCCAGAAGGACTACTCAGCCTGGCATGCGGAAATCTCGAATCTCAAAAAGACGCATTGCCTTAACTATGACCGCGAAAGCGAGCTGATTCAGCCCTATGCCGTTATCGAGGAAATCAACCGGCTGGCCGGCGGTAAAGCAATAATTTCCACGGGTGTCGGTCAGCACCAGATGTGGGCAGCACAGTATTTCGACTTCCGGGAACCCCGTTTGTGGCTGACATCCGGCAGCATGGGCACTATGGGTTTTGGTTTGCCTGCCGCGATCGGCGCTCAGTTCGCCGCCCCCGATCGCCTGGTTATTGATATCGACGGCGACGCCAGCATACGCATGAACATCGGCGAGCTTGAGACGGTGACCACCTATGACTTACCGCTGAAAATTATCGTAATCAACAACTACGGTGACGGCATGGTTCGCCAATGGCAAAAACTTTATTACAAAGGACGCATGTCCGGCAGCGACAAGTCATTGCATCGGAAAGACTTTGTCAAAGCAGCCGAAGCGGACGGATTCAAATTCGCAAAGAAACTCAGCAAAAAGAAAGATATTCCGCAGGTCATAAAGGAACTCATCGAGTTCCAGGGACCTGCGTTTCTGGAAGTCATCATAGACCCGGATGCAGGTGTCTATCCCATGGTGGGCCCAGGCCTGACCTACGACAAGATGATTACGGGCGACTTCATCGTTGGGCGAGATAAGCCCAGCGACGAAACGCCGGGACCCAGCGAGATGTTCTGAACACTGGAATCGCGGCTTCCAGCCACGATTCCATCTCATTTTTTTACAGTCCGCCTGGCCCGCAATCGTTTTCAAGAAAATCGACCAGCGACTTATAAAGCTTGATCTGGTGTTCGAAGTAAAAGACATCCGAGAAGTGACCCGCGCCTTCAATTTCCACGTACTTGTGGTCCTTCCCATACTTTTCGAGAAGTCCGACGTATTGTCGGGCAGACGCCAATGGCACGCGCTGGTCAACGCTACCATGGATCACAAGTACCGGCACATTCACTTTTTCCACTTCCTCGACCGGTGAAATGCTGTCATCCCACATCGACAATTGCTGATCGCGGCCGTGGCCGCGAAGTTGATTGTCGTAATAACGGGCCTGCACTTCGGTATCGTTCACCGCCGCACCTGCCATCACACACTGGTATATCTGCGGTGTACGGGAGGCGGCCACCAGTGCAGCATAGCCACCGTACGACCAGCCGAACATCGCGATCCGATCTTTGTCGACCAGGCCTTGCGCAACCAAATGCAGGGCGCCATCGTCCTTGTCGTCCTGCATCGCATAACCACCCTGCCCGCCGCCATTGATGGCACTCAGGTAGAACTTCGCGCCATAGCCACGTGACCCACGAAATTGCGGTTGCAAAACCATGTAACCATTGTTCGCCAACATCTGTGACCACTCGTCGTAATTGACGAACTCCTGTACGAACGGGCCTCCGTGAGGCAAAACGATGAGCGGAAATGGCGGCTCACCGTGCGGCCGGGTAACGAAGGCCGGAATGCTTTTGCCATCACGCGCCTTGTATGTAATGTACTCAACGTTAGCAAGCTGATCCGGGACCAGCAGGGGTTGCTTGCTGCCGACCTTTTTCAGTGCCGCGTCTTTGATCAGGTAGTAGGAACCGGGATCATTTGGCCCATCGTTGTAAATGGTCAGTGCCTGACCGTCTCGCGAGCGACTTGAAATAATCGTCCTGTGTGCATTCGGAATCAGCCTTTCCAGTTGCAGGTAGGTGCCCGCCTCCATTTCGTCAAAATATTCGTGGTGGGACCGGTCTTTGTAGTAGCTGACGCCACTAATCGTATCTTGATCGGTCCATTGGTTGGTGTGCATGCGAACGCCTGTTACATCTACGTCATCGCGGCGGTATATCAGCTCACCGAATTTGTTTGTGACCGTGTTATAAATCCAGAGCCCCTGTTTGTCATTGCCGTTCTCGGCTACAACAAGAACGCTATCCGGATCTTGCGGATCGATACCATAAACGTTGAATGATTCGTGACTATCTTCATGCAAGCGGTGGAACTCCTGCCAGCCGTCGACACCACGACGATACCAGACGTATTCACCATCGGCTGCTTTGAAGCCGCGTGCTAGCCAAGGCTCGCCGTATTCATCGAAATCAATGTTACCGAGATCCGGTTTGCCGCGAATAATAAGGCTCTTCGTGCCCTTCGACAGGTCGAATTCGTAATAGTCCCTTGGTCGAAATGTCTCCAACAATCGCAGCCCGATATCGTCGGGATCGTCCGGTTGCATGGAAAGAATTATTTTATCTGCGTCGTGTGGCAACACGTTTTCGATGACCGGATTCGCCTCTTGAAACGTCGTCATCTTTTTGCGGTCGACATCAAGTCTGGCGATCCGTGTCTCGTAAACACTATCGTTCAATTGAGCGTCTTCGTTTCGAACCTGCCGCCGCAGTGAAACAAGAACATCATTGTTGTTTGCCCACTGCGCCCGCGTTATTTCCATGGGATCCGCATCGATCCGGAGCGGTTTCTTCTTCAGGTTCGATGCCTTGTAAATCTCAAGGTGAGGATTCCCATCCCTGTCCGGATTATTGAGCAGCAGCAAACGCTTGCCATCAGGTGAAATACTGACATTTTGAATAACTTCCCGAAGCGCGAAATACTCGAGCGGGTACGGGTCAGCGGCCACGGCCGGGCCAGTTACGCTCAGGATCGCCAGTGCCGCTATGCTGCGGCGAAGAATGCAGAGCAAATCAACAACACGCACTCGACCTGCTCGATTTTCATCGACCTTCAATGGTATCCCCTTATGCAAGCTCTTATTCAGGGCTGAGACTATGTTGCCCCTTACCTGATCTGACCGACCGACTGGCGCCGAATGCGCCAAAGAGCTACATTGAGGAGCCAGCACGATAGAATCGATAGATAGTATCCATTATTGTTATTGCTGTTGCAAAATGGTCACAGCATTGATCCCTGCCAGCATTTATGATGTGCGAATCAGTGCATCAAAAGCCGTAAAAAACGATGCCATCAGTAGAAACGGGGGAACAGTCGTTGTGACACAAGACAGGGTTTTGTCTGGCGTTGCATTGACAACTTCGGCAATGCTGGCCTTCGCGGGCAACTCGATTATCTGCAGAATGGCACTCCAGGATGGCGCGATCGACGCCGCGAGCTTTAGCAATATCCGTCTATTGTCGGGCGCACTGGCACTGCTGATAATACTGTCGGTACAGTCGAGCGTAACCAATCTCAAGCAAGGCGGCAGCTGGTTATCGGCATTTATGCTGTTTCTGTACGCGCTCGCCTTTTCCTACGCCTATATAGATCTTGGGGCCGGTACGGGCGCGTTGATCCTGTTCGGCCTGGTCCAGGCAACGATGATCATCGCTGCGTTAATCGGAGGCGACAGGCCAACCGGCATCGAGATACTCGGCTGGCTGTGCGCATCTGCGGGCCTGACTTACCTGGTCTTGCCGGGCGTTGAAGCACCGTCCGCGGTCGGCACGATCCTCATGGCCATTTCCGGCATCGCCTGGGGTATCTATTCAATTCGCGGACAAAATGAATCGAATCCTCTTGCATCAACCGCGTCCAATTTTCTGCGATCAGTCGCTTTTATCCCTTTCGTTCTCGCAGTCACGTTCAAGTCCATTCATATAACAGGCAGTGGCGCATTGCTCGCTGTTCTTTCAGGCGCCATCACGTCAGGCGTGGGTTACGTTATCTGGTATGCCGCGCTAAAGCATATGAAAACGATCCAGGCCGCACTGGTACAGCTTTCAGTACCGGCCATTGCGGCGCTTGGAGGAGTGATCCTGCTGGACGAAGCGCTAAGTCGTCGGCTGGTCTTGTCCGCCGGAATGATTCTCGGTGGCATAACAATCGCGCTGGTCCGCAAATCGAGCAGAAAGAAAGCGTCCGAATAATAGGATTTTACACTTCGCCTGCGTCCGGTACTATGTGAACTGGCGCAAGGAAATTGTGCGTTGTATCACAGAGAGTAGATTGATGCTGATAACGTCGAACAGGGACAACCTTAACAAGATCGTCGTGCTCAACCCCAAAGGTGGCTGCGGCAAGACGACGTTGGCTACCAATCTTGCCAGTTATTACGCCAGGCGTGGCCCTGTCCCGGCCATCATGGATTGTGACCCACAGGGCTCAACCATGAGCTGGCTCGAAAGGCGCCCGGCATCGAGCGCGCCCGTTCATGGCATTGCTGCCTTTAAGAAAACCATGCAGGCGACCCGTAGCTGGCAGTTACGAGTACCCAACGAGACCTGTAACCTGATCGTCGATTCGCCCGCCAGCCTGACAAATGAAGATTTGCGAGAAGTGACAAGAGATGCAACCAGCATTCTTGTGCCGGTAATGCCCTCGTCAATCGATATTCACGCAGCATCCCGATGTATTGCCGATTTGTTGCTTGTAGCGAAAATTGACAGGCGCGACCGTAAACTGGCGGTCGTTGCCAACCGAACTCGTACAAACACCAAGAGTTTTGAAAAACTGATGCGGTTTCTGGATTCGCTCGGTATACCGATTATCGCAATATTGCGTGACAGCCAGAATTTCGTGCATGCGGCTGAAGCCGGAATCGGCATTTGCGAAATGCCGCCGCACAAAGTTCGCAAAGATATGGAGCAGTTGGAACAAGTCATACAATGGCTTGACGGCTGGGCAGAACGTCGTCGTGACCCCGCTGAAAAACGACGGATCGAGCAAGCGTCAAACGTGACTATTTTTCGAAAGCCGGGGATTAGTTCTGTTTAAGAACCCAATTGAATTTCCGCGAACAATTTCGCATCAACGTTGCCGCCACTGAGGACGGCGACCGTTACTTTATCTTTGGTATCAATTTTGCCCGTCAAGACAGCTGCTAACGCGACGGCGCCACCGGGTTCTACCACCAGCTTCAGATGCCTGAACGCAAAGCGTATTGCTTGCCGAACTTCATCGTCTGTCACGGTCAGGCCCAAACCCAGCAGTTGCCGATTGATTGCAAAGGTCATTTCACCCGGCGACTCGGCTTGTAGCGCGTCACAAATTGAACGTGCGTCAGGGCTGTTGCTTTCTCGAATGTCGCTCATGAGCGAGCGGGCCGTGTCGTCGAAATCAACCGGTTCAACCGGGTGCACAGCGGTCGATTCACAGGCTGACTTGATCGCGATAGCCGATCCTGAAATCAGCCCGCCGCCACCACAGCACACGAGCACCTGGTCGGGCGTCACACCCAGTTCGTTCGCCTGGTACATTATTTCCAGCCCGACCGTACCCTGACCGGCGATGATATGAGCGTGATCATACGATGGCACGATCGTCGCATTACGCTCAGCAGCAAGCGTCCTGGCAATTACCTCCCGGTCGCCCGTGTATCGATCGTAGAGAATCGTTTCGCCGCCAAGCCGACGCGTATTCTCAATCTTCGCAGCCGGTGCATCTTCCGGCATCACGATTGCCGTTTTTATGCCCAACATCGATCCCGCTGCTGCCACGCCCTGTGCGTGATTGCCGGACGACCAGGCCACGACACCACTCGCGGCTTGCACTTCGTCAAGCTGGCTTAGCAGGTTGTATGCACCACGAATCTTGAACGAGCCTGTTCGCTGCAGACATTCAGGCTTCAGGTAAACGCGACCACCTGCAATCTCGTCAAGTCGTGGCGACCAGATCAGTGGCGTCTTGACCGCAACGGAATCCAGCCGTTCCGCGGCCGCTACGATTTCTGAAAATTCGATCATCAAATGGCCGGTCGCGGGTTTCAGATTTCGGCTGCCAGCCGGTCGACCTTGGCTGCACAGATAAAATCGTTGTCCGACAGGCCATCGATGGCGTGAGTACGATAACTAACCAGGCAGGAACCGTAATTGACTGTCATCTCAGGATGGTGCCCTTCAATCGTGGCAATCCATGCGACTGCATTCGTAAACGCCATGGTTCGGGAAAAAGAGGGGAATTCAAAAAATCGTGAAATCATCGACGCGGTTTCATCGTACGACCAATCTGAGTGCAAAGCGCCGAGCAGCTCGGTCGCTGCCTCAGCACTCAGAGGCAGGACACCACCTTCGCATGGTTTACATTTTCGTTCGGCCAGCGGCTCTAACATGCCCCTCTCCCCGTGGTAAGAAGCTACTATAAGACTTGTCTTTGAGCTCCGCCACCCGCGCTCATGGAGATTCGCCGCTCCTGCGCATCCCAGTCCGCCTCCATGGACTATGTCTTTCGAACTGGCGATCGCCGACTGACATTTATTGCACTGAAGATCAATCCGCAATTGACCACGTCTCAACCCTATCATCGCGGGCGGATTGGGACATAAAAAAGGCCGACCCTCGCGGGCCGGCCAGGCGGAGACTCATGAATGAGTCCAGGGGAATCGTCTATTGAGTTGGATTCGATGCGAAAGATGGCGCTTCTTCCAGGTATAGCGTCATGCTGACCTTGCGTTCCAGCGCATAGCTATCGATATTCGTATCAATGGCCGGTGACTCACCATGCGCCAGGGTTTTAATACGTGACTCCGGAATACCGTTGTCCAGCAGGAACTGCCGCACATGCTCTACACGCCTCTGCGACAAATCCTGGTTGTACGCTGCATCACCACGCTCATCCGCGAAGCCGTCGAGCTGCACGTAGATATCCGGCATCGACGCGAGACTCGCGGCCAGATTCTGCAGGCGACTGCCGGTGGCATCAGACAGCACATGCTCGTCAGTACGGAACAAGAGATCCATTTCGATACCAACCTGCATCAAATCAATTAGTTCAGGACGCGCAACGGCTTGCAAATGTTGAAGTTCTCCGCCCATTTCATCGATATCGTTATTCAGCGCGTCAATGTTCTGCTCGAGATCGGCAATACGCTGCCGGGAGCGCTCGAGTGAGCTGCTGAAAGTATCGATATTGTCGTTTCGCTTTTTGAATTCATCGCCTATTTTTGCGCCAAGCGCAGCGCCGAGAATAAATCCAACAGGGCCTCCGGCAATAGCGCCGATAGTTGCTCCGGCCCCGATGCCAACCGACTCTTCTTTGGAAGCGCCGGACTTCGCCAGGGCTGGCCCTGCCAGCAGGATTGCAGTGATTCCGATAAGAATAGTTTTGTTTCGCATTGTCTTTTCCTCCGAGAGATTGGAGGCCACTCCTGTGGCCTTTGTCGGAATCTATTAAATGCAAACATGAGGGTGGCGAAAGGTCACAGGTATGGCAGGCTTAAGATCAATTGTGGCGAAAAATGATGACAACGGGACGCATCGTTGCCTGGCGTACTTTTCGACGTTAGCGTGACTCGGTCAAACCAACGAACGTGCCACCATTGCGTTCGCACAGGGCACGCATCAAGCCTGCAAAGCGTTGCGAACTTGGCGGAATATTCGATCCGCCGAAGGAATACGGAAATCCGATAGCATGAATTCTTACCCGACGATCGCCATTTTCGTCTTCAACATTGATGCCGTCGATCTGACGTAATACTGCTTCCATGGAGTTGCCCTGGAACTCGTCACCCAGAACATAAATACTGATTTTCTTGTCAGGCGCCCAAAACGTTCGAATGGCGTAAGCGATGCCGTCTGACGGGTCGCTGTCGCTGAACGGCGCCCACAAACGCATTTTATTTTTTATTGCCTGCCTGATTTGCGGCGTGTCGGGGATCCATGTTCCCGAGTGCTGCTGAAACATGTAACTGCCATTGTCGTTCATGATCTGCAATCCCTTGACCCGCGGATAGACATTCAACACTTCGCTCAGCTTGCGTTCCACGAGGCCCCATTTGGACTGCATGCTTCCCGACGTATCAATCACGAATATGATGTATTCGCTGTCGACCGGAATGCCGCCGATCGCATCGTCGGGCGCGCGATCAAATCGGCGAAGTCGCTGCATTTCCTCTGAAAGTCGTTGGCGTGCCGCTTTCAAATCACCCTCGTCCGCATTGAGAATCGGGTCGTCCCGATCCAGGAGATCAAACTGGCCTTGAATGGAATCAAGCTCCTTTTGCAGTTGTGCCAGTGTCATCTTCGTCTCCGAGGTGTCCATCCGCACCGCCGACAACAAGCGCGTCATCACGGTAGTCTCGCCTTGTATCTCGAACAATTCTTCCTGCAGCAGAGCAATGAGTTGCTGGAGATCCTCCTGCGTCTTTTCGAAAACAGCCGGTTCATAAATCTTGCTGAGTACCAACAACAGAATAATCGCACCGAATCCGCAGCAAATGCAGTCCAGGAACGACAGGCTGAACGCCTCAATGTTTCTCTGCTTACGACTCACGGCCAGTCCTTACTGATGCTCATGAAGGAACCGCCCGTACTCCAGGCATGGACCCAGAATGAAATGGTTGCCTCGTAGTCCCCTTCCATTGGAAACAACAGGACATTGATCGGCACACCTCTTGGCACCTCCTGCTCCGCCTCGAGGAACAGCTTGAACCGCTCGCGCCCGGTGATCATGCCGCGCTTGGTTTCTGGCGCGTTCATCGTGGGCAATCCATCGATCAGCAGGATGACATTGTCCGGGAGCGGGTTCATTTTCTTTATGACGTTATATGCGCCCAACATATTCGTGCCGTTTTCCGGAATCGTCCTGCGCAACAGGCGAATTGCCTCGTCGAGCTGTTTTCCATCACCGACCTCCAGCCAGATACCATCACTGCCCTTCAATACAGGTTTGGGTTCCGTATTGAATGTGTATATCTGAAACTTGCTTTCCTCCGGAAACTGCGCTGACAACCAGTCAACCGTAGCGACCGCTTGCCGCCATTTAAGAGAACGCAATTTGATGGCGTCTGACATGTTGCGGCGCCGGAGGATATTGATAATCTTTCGATCGAGCATGCTGGCCGATGCGTCGACCAGCACCAGTATGTGCTTACCGCCAACCTTGAGTCCGGTCAAGTATTGCCGGTCGCCGTCCCCGGTGAAACGCCTTACCTTTGCGCCTTCCTCTTCGCTGGCCTGCTCCAGCGCAAGCAAACGCTTGCGCTCTTTCTCGAGAGATTCGATATCTGACAGAAGCTTCTCTACCCGCTTGACCTTGGCCAGGGACTCTGTATCAAATTTCTCCAGTTCTTTCTTGAGCTTTTCGATCAAGGCAATAATCGCGGCAATCTGTTGCTCGGCGGTGGCCTTCTCGTCTTGCAGATCGTCTATCGAGTTCTTGGCCAGTACGAGATTCTTGCGCTGATTCAGAATCTCGTATTCAAGCCGGGTGGTTTCGCCACTAAGGTCAGGCACGTCATCTGTGGGTCTGCGGACCTGTGAATTTATGATCATGAAGAACAGAATCACGGCACCAAACCCGCAGCTCATGCAGTCGAGGAACGACATGCTGAAGACCTCCATTGGGCGCCGTTTTCTAGCCACCTTTTTCTTCCGTTGTAATCAGGTGAAACTCGTAGCCCGGCGAACCAACGCGAACTGAATCGCCGATTTGCAGCACAGTCGATCCATCAATACGATGACCGTTCAGGAACGTACCGTAGCGGCTAAAGTCTTCAATGACGCATTGGCCATTAACTCTCCGCAGCGAGCAGTGGAGACGCGAAACACCGGGCATTTCAGTGTCGAGCACGATCACCCGATCGGTGTCGGAAGATTCAGAGCCGAGAATAAGTGGCGAACCATCGATCGCGTATGCTGTATTGCGGAAAAGTACATGCGTTGGAACACCCGCTTGCACCTTCTCTGCCACATCATCGCTAATGTTTGCGGCCGCCTGGTCCCACGGCAGCTGCCGGATCAGGCTTACACTGCCGCTGGCGCCGCCCTGGTCACCGATGCGCGCCAGCGCGCCACGCGCCGTGGCCCCGGGCTCAAGAATAAATAGCTCTCCACCGACCCTGGCCTTCAGCATGTCGGCAAGACCCGGCAACCGTGCGACCCGGTCGGTTAGCTGTAGTGCCGGGATATCATCCGCACGAAACAGCGCTCTTAGCTTGCTCGTAATCTGCTGATAGACAGGCGCTGCTGCACCAACGAATGCAAGCGAATCCAGGGTGGCCTCGTAACTGCCGCTGGCCGCGTCGATTTGCAGGCGCACACGCTCACTGCGCGCCGCCTCAGACAGCCATCCCGCCATTTTGTTTATCAGCATTTGCTCCGTTTCTGCCGTATGCAGCGGATCGAACCGGGACTGTTGAACAAAGGCGTCGGACACCAGGCGCAGCCACGCCTCAACCAGTGCAGAAGTACCGCAACCCTTCAATACATCGGCTTTCTCAACCTGAACCTGTCCGGGCTGCGCCAGTCGCGCCAGTGTGGTCGAGTGCAGGCTGATATCGATATGCACCGGTACCGCACCCTTGTACTCACGCCGGGTCGCGGCGGCGGCGGCATCGACCATCGCCACAATCGGCAATTTCAGCTCGCCCGTGATGCCGAGCAGCAAGCCCAGGTGTTGCGGCGACATGTAAGCGGGTACGACAATCACGAGCTCATTGCCGGCACCGGCGCCAACCAGTTGCTCCAACTGCCGGCTCACCAGGTCGGCAGCGCTCAAATGCGACTTTCTGTGATCAGCCAGTGGTTCGGTTGTCAGGTCTGACCAGTAACGATTCTGGATATAACGCGGCTTAATCCTTGCCTGGCGGAACGCCTCGTCACCCGTGATGAGGTGGTCGTCTTCAAGCAGCGCAAAACCCGGTTCGCGATAAAGAATTTTTGCGCCATCCATCAACGTGATGCCGGCATCGTTTATGTGAACTGCGGTGCGCATGAACTAAATTCAGTCTCTTAATCAGACTTCATGTGGCGGATGAGTTTGTCATCCAGGTAATTCTCACTATCGAAAACCAGGCGCTCCTGCAATAGTTGCAGCTGGTAAACGAGGAACATCAGGAAAATACTGATCAACAGGGCGATGAATGTGGAGTTGAAGGCGACGCCCAGGCTTTGCGTTACTCCGGCAATATCGCCCTGCACGGCTTTATCCGCCTGTGCCAGCGCTTCGCCGATACCACGAACGGTTCCGATAAACCCGATTGATGGAATAGCCCATGAAATATAGCGAATCATGGACAATTCCGACTCAAGGCGGTCAGCTTCCGATTCGAAGATTGTGTGAGTGCTGCTCGAAACGTCCTGGATGCTGCGCGTTGTACTGAATCTTCTCAGCGCATGCAACAACGTGCGCGGTAACACCATCATTCGTTGCTTGTCTGGCAAGGCCTCGACCTGGCGGGAATATTCGCGCGAGTCTTCGGGCAACACCCGCATCCCCTCTGCGATAGCGATAAGATCTACGTCAAGCAGTTCGCGTTCGCTCAGGATCTCCTTGGTCTTGTATCCCATTATCGCAAGGGCCCAGAACATCAACACGAAGCAGGCCTCCTGCTCCATGTCCTTGATGAGTACCCAGGTGGATCGTTCACGAACGAAGTCAGGATTTTCCGCCACTTCCAGGGCTTGTTCTGCAACTACTATCGCGGCATTCGGCCTGACGACGGATACATAAAATGCATGCACAACGATGATGGCAATTATCAAGGCAAACAACTGGTATACAAATTCCACAGGGATCGTATTTTTCTTCATAGCTTTGAACTCGAAATTCTGGAATCAGATATTAGTCGGAAAAGGGATGGGCTCATCTGCGGGGATCTCTTCAGTGGGAACAAAGTCATCATCATCTTCGTCGTATGTTTGCTCATCAAGGTCCGCATCTTCTACCTCTTCATCGTCCGCTTCTTCAGCATCCGCCGGGGTCTCCTCTGCTGCGTCATCCGCGGCAACGATATCGGTCAGCGTATCATCCTGAGCAGCCGCGTTGCAGGCCAGTAGCAATGCAATAATAAGCGTGAGCAGATTTCTATTCATTTCATTCCAATTGCGGACGGATGCAATGTTGGACAACTATCTGGGCACAAAAGTCCCGTATTAATCGGCATTCCTGGCGAGTCTGAACCCGACATCCACACGGCCGCCCGTTCCGAAGTCCCTGTAACCCAGACGCAGCTCGGTTATCCCGGCGTGCCGCCAGCTCGAACCGCGAATTACCCGGTTGTTGCCGCGTTCTGCCCCGGATGGATCAACAGACGGTTCGGTTTGTCCAGGATTCGCTACAGAATAGTAATCCTGCACCCATTCAGCAACGTTTCCACCGCCATCGTACAGGCCAAGCGCGTTTGCCGGAAACGAGCCAACGGGGGCGCTCGACGCAAATCCATCGTTATAGTTTGGTAAAATGGACGGTACCAGCTCAACCGCGGATTTGTCGGCGAAATTTCCACTGTCGCGCCTCGGTGGCAGACGACCACCCCAGGGGAAGACAGATGCCTTGGAGCGGCCCTGGTAGCGAATCGCCCACACCCATTCTGCCTCGGTTGGCAATCGATAGCCGTCCGGTGTAGGTGAAATCGGCTGCCATTTCTGAAATTTCTTTTCGTAGGCAAGCGGCAATCCTTCCTGGGTGCTAAGCCAGTTGCAATATTCGACAGCATCTTCCCAGCTGACGTTTACGACCGGATTCAGGTCACCTGCGAGCGACGGATGCACATTGTTACCAGATATATGATTCTTGCGAAACTTGAGAAAATCCCTGTTGGAAACTTCCTTGACCCCGATATAAAAAGGCTTGGTCAATGTCACAGGCACCAGCACTTCATTAGCGTGCCTGCCCTGCTCTCGCCTCGATGTGCCCATTACGAAACCGCCCGGCTCTATACGGCGCATCGCCTGGCCATCACTGGTACTCACCGAATTTGCCGTGCCGCGCGCCAGCACTTCTGCGTCCGATAACAAACGAACCTGCAAGGATTGCGGATATCCCGGCCGCGGCGTGATGCTGCGGCTGAAAGTCTGATAACCGTCTCGCTTAACCTCGAGACGATGCGGGGCAGATGACAAATTCAAGGTCATTGAGCCGGTACCGCGTGCCGTGCCATCCACGTAAACCGTCGCCTCTTCCGGCCAGGTCGAAATTGTCACTTTTCCAACTCGTGCCGACAGATCGACCGTAATGGCTTCCGACGCCGCCGCCGCAAGCCGCACACGCCGCACGCTCGACCCGTATCCAGCCTTCGACAGGCCAATCTGGTAGTCAATATCCGGGGAAAGCGCCAGCTTGATTGGCGACTGGCCACGATAGCGACCGTTGACCGTGACGTTTGCGCCGCGAGGTATGGAATTGACCTGCAACTGCGCATTGGCGGGCTCGAGCTGAATAATCGGCAGTACCTGGTTTTCATTTGATACCGTTTCGATGCTGCCATCCCAGGCCTTAAATCCATCGGCAACAACACTGATTGTGTGTGTGCCCTCCATCAATTCGAGCGTGAGCGGCGTCACGCCCACTTTGTCCTGCCCTCTAAAAACAGTCGCACCGCTTGGCTCGGATGAAATATCGACATTGGCCCACTGCGGAACCAGTTGCACGTGATACTCCTGATGCCGGCCAAGACCCGGTACGACCAGTCTGTCTGCGAAAGGCAGGTAGCGGTCTGCGCTTACTGAAATTGCATGCGTGCCTGGCTCAAGTTCGATCGGGCCGTATGGCGCCTGACCCACTCTGGAATCGTCGACGGTCACGACAGCGTCTGCGACGTCGTCCGTGTAGACCGTCAGTTTTCCTGGAAGCTTGCGCAATTCGATCAGCACAGTCCTGCTTGGGGTCGCGTCAACCTGCAGCGCCTGGCTGATGTCATAGTAACCATCCTTTTTGACGTGCACATTGTAGGAGCCTTCGCGCATCAGCACACGGTCACCGAGCGGGAATTTAAACCAGCCACCTGATATGGAAAATTCATCCGGCTCACCCGGACGAATCTCAAACTGTATGGATCGGGAACTGAACAGTAACCACGACAATGCAACGAGAAGCAGCATTCCGCCAGCCACGAAATACTGCCAGCGATGCCTGCCTTCCAGCGGCACATCGGTTTTCAGGTTCGTAGCACGTTGAAAAACGGCAGGCGCGATCGTCTCGTCAGCGATGCCATCGCCTGAAGCCGGCAACTCCGGCGGCTTGGTAATGTATGCACTGCCCTCCAGCAATACCTGTAACGACATCGCGCCGGAATGTTCTTCAACGACAACTCGCGTACCGAAGAACTCCAGCTCGTCACCAGCTGTGAGTCGCCGGGAAGTACGGAGCGTAGTCCCATTGATATTCAGCGCCCCACCGCGACCCACTGGCTGGATGAACGGCTCCCCGTCCAGATCATCAATAACAGCGACCGGCGCATTACCCGGTCCGGGCAGACGAATCTCACAATTGATGCCGGTACCGAGTTTTAGCGGCAGTTGATCCGGCGTCAATCGACGCTCGCCTTCAGCGTCTCTGATTATTACCGCATCAAACTTCAAATCTGTTCCTCACACTGCACCACGATAGGCTTCATCTCGATCTCGGGTGCTACCCGGAACTCGATGCGTACATCACGATACCCCGGCCGGCTGCCAACCGCCACATAAACCCCCGGCCGAAGGCTTAGTTCCCGAGATTGAAACGCCCCCAGCCTTGCGACTTTGAAAATGGCCACCTCGGTTTGGCTATCGGAAATCAGATGCACTCCAAGCGGAGTCGCCGCGCGTTTCAGTAACCGGGTCAGGGTGTTTTTCTGATCTTCGAGTCTTGGGCCCATCGGAGAAATCCGCGTCAGGTCAAGCAACAAACGAGTTGCCGATTGCATCGTGCCCGGCGCGCTTAGCGCGTCGGGATCATTGATGTAGTCATTCAGTTTATTGTGCAGGTTTTCGCGCTGCCGGGTGCGCGTCAGGCCCTCCTGTGCGAACTGCAAATCACCATCGATTTCAAGGACCTCGAGGTAAACACCGCTGGCCGTTTCCCATTCTTCATTTTGCTCCAGCGTTTTTGCCTGGTGTTCCAGCCGCGCAATGCTTGCCAGCCGTACTTCCTGATCAACCTGCATTAATCCATCGGCCGGTTGGCGCGAACCCCGATCCAGCACCTTTGCCGCATTAAATGCAGCTCTTGCCGTTGCGAAGTCACCCGCAAACAAGGCGTCAAATCCCTCGGTCATTCGTTGATCGAACGAGAACTGCTTAATCGTCGCGCGGATACGTGCAAGCCCGGAAATGGCAGGCTCCCATGCGGCATCCAGATCCAGCACTTGCTCAAAGGCAATGCGGGCAGCATCGAGTTCAAGATCATTTTCGAATTGAAGCGCCTGATCCGTGAGCTCCAGCACGCTTTTCAGATTGAGCGCCCGGGCGAGTCCCGCAGTTGCTGCAGCGTGCCCCGGTGTAATCGCAACCGCCAGGTCGTACGATCTGACAGCGTTGACATGATCACCGTTGTCGAATGCCTCCCCGGCTGCCTTGAACGCCTTGTCGAATTCCATGTCCACCTGATCGAAAAACGGATCGACCAACTCGATTGCTTTCCGATAGTGCTGCCCGGCAAGGGCATAGTTCCTGGCTACGTATGCTGCATCACCCTTTGCATAAACATCGAGCATATCGAGGTAAGGTTGCCCGCCCCATCGGTCGATCGCACGATAGCGAAGACGCTCCAATCGGGATAACAAATCGCCCAGGACGTTGTCTGTCGCCGCTTTCGTAAGCGCGGCACTGTCCGTGCCAACATTTTCGATATTCTCACTGAAGCTCTCTCCGCTCCCGCTACTTTCATCTTTCGTTGCCACATCCCGGGATGACGGCGTGCTAATTTCGCCCTGTTCTGACTGCGAATCGCCAGCCTCTGTCGTTTCCGTCTCTGGACGCTGCGGTGAATCATCAACCGAGGGGGGTAACAGGAAAATCACACCAAGGAATACAGCGAGCGTCACAGCGAGCCCACCGAAAAGAAGTTTTGACGAAACGCCACGTTCACTGCTTTGATTCGACACGGAAGCAGGCACCGTATGGCCGTTTCGCTCGAGTGGGCGAATCGACTCAACGCTTACCGTCGCGGGGTCATTGACAGCACTGCCGAGCAAGCGTGCTGGAGCAACACCCGGTGCGAAGCCCGCTTCGGTGAGACGCTCTTTCACTGCTTCGGCTGCCGGCCGTGATGCTGCGTCATCACTGAGCATATCGCCAAGCAACGCGATTAGTGCGCCTGGCAAAGGGGCGTCACTATGATCAACCAAGACCTGTAGTGAACTGTCGCAAACATCCTCTGGCGGACGACCTGTTATGAGTTCAACCATCAGTATGCCGAGCGCATAAATATCGTCCGAAGCAGCCGGTGGCTCATTCGCCCTTTGCTGCGGGCTGGCATTTACCTCCGAACCACCGCCAGCTTGCGGCTGCCCGACAACGGCCGAGACTCCGAAATCGACCAGGTAGGGAATTCCGCGAGTGTCCAGCAGCAAGTTGGACGCCTTTATGTCTCGATGAATCAGGTTTTTGGCGTGTGCATAACGCAGGGCATCCGCAATCAGGCCGACAGGCCTGAGAATCTCATTGACTGAGATACCGGTAAGCACGCTGATATCCGGGCCACCAATAAACTGCATGGCGTAGAACGCACCATCGGGATCGTCGTGAAATTCGAACACGCGAATGATATTCGCGTGCATCAGGCGACTGCCAATGCGCCATTCTCTCTGCAAGGCCTCGACGGTCGATGCATTGGCCGGATCTGAGGCAAATTTCAGCGCCACCCGTGAATCAGATCGGCGATCTTCAGCGAGCCAGATTTCGCCCATGCCTCCGACGCCGATGCGACGAACAAGGACATATCTACCGGCAAGCAGCGTACCTTCGTTCAACACGTGCATGGTATTTTTGGGGTTATTCAGCCGACGGGTTCTGACGATCGGCTGGGTACAATCAGATCCACTTCTTCAGCGAAACCCGTTTCCACCTCATAGATCTCGTGCAGCAGCTTGCGCCAACTTTCGTATTGCGCCTCGGCCGTGCCAGTGAGGCGCCTTGATTCGCCTTCGACCTGGATGACCATCGGAGCCGCTTCCGCTACAAATGATTCGGATAATTCTTTAATGTTTTCCCTGTAAACGTTCGCAGACGAGCGCATGCGCCATGCATCATATATCGTGCGCATGCCGCGATTCACGCCGACATATTTTGCCGCTTGTTTGGCACGGGAATGTGAACCTCCGGTATCTATGCTCATAGAGCCTGCCACAACAACAACGCCTAAAAGGGCCTTCATCGTAGCAGATCGCCGGGTTTGCCGATATGCGACGGCCTGCTCTCTTGCCGTTTTTCGCCATCCTTCGTAAGGCAAAGCGATGCCATAGTAAAAATTCGCGTAGTGCTCGTTCAGGGTATCGATTACCAGGCGATCGCGCTCCCTGATCTGCCGTAGTCGGGAAACCATCGGGTCATTTTCGGCTGGCAGACGCAGGATGGTAGTCATACCATTTTCGTCAACCTCGAAGTGTTCGCCAAACGCGCCCGGTGCCATGTCCGCAAAAAATTTCAGCTCGGATGCCTGTCGCATACGGGTTATTACTTTCGGATCCAGAACGGAGGCATACGCCCGAAGATCGTTCGCTATGTCGTTAAATATTTTCTGGTACGGGTCGGTGCTGCGATCGCGGTATTCAGCATAGGATGTAAGACCGGTCTGAGTTGCATAGCTTTTCTCGAACCACTCATTTCCCAGCGAGTCTTCAGCCTTGATCATCAACGTTACGTATTCGCCATCGGAGCGCACGATGCGGCCGGTTAGCGTTACGTCTGTGAAAACGTAACGATTCGGAATTACACGCACTGCGCCCCAGTAACCAGTTCCCTGTAACGTTGTCTTGATGTGATACGGCAGGTAGCGTGCTTCGGCCATGCGCACTTCCGGGTAGATACCGCTTTTTTCTACGTCATTTTTTTTCGGAATACCTGCGTCGAAATTAATGATGCCAACATCGAGCAGCATGCTCTCCGAGATATCCAGCGACGCCACATTCAGTTCCGTGGTGTCTGCCGATATTACTTCGGACACAGTGCATCCGGTGTTGAAGTACGCAAGTACGAGAATCAGCGCTGAGTATCTTATTGTTCCATTCATTATCGAGCGACGTCCTGCTAGTGACTATTTCATTCAGTGTATTGGGGGATCAAAGGCGGTTGTAGTTTCGATACTCCTCCCAAAGTCGCTCCCTGAGCGCCGGATCCTCTTCCGCCACTGCCGCTTCCCGAAGTTGCTTCGCGACGATGTCTTCGCTAACCAGATCCGGAATATCGTCTGGCGTGCGTGACTTGATTTCTTCTTCGCTCATCTGGTCCACCGACGCCGACGACTGACTCGGTGCTGTAGCACTGCCTGCACCGCCGCCGCTACCGCCGCCGCCACCACCACTGCCGCCGCTACCGCCTTGTTTACCCAGGCCCACGCCACCGCCGGAGCCACCACCTGTACCACCACCAAATCCCTCGGTATTGCGCCCCACAGTGGATATCTCGCGCTGTTCCTCTGCCAGTACTTCATCAAAGTCACCGACAGATTTTTCAAGTGTTCCTTCAAGGCGGGCCTGCCGTTCGGCTGCGGTCTCACCCGGGTACTGGCCAACACCGCCTGCCCCGTCGCATCCTTCGTTGCCCTGTTCCATCCCACCTACGCCACCTGGCATTTCATAGCCGCCGCCGCAGTCAGCGCCCATACCATTGGCACTGCCACCCATGCCGCTGCCACCGCCAGTCTGGCTGCCGGCCGAGCCACCGCCACCTGCCGTGCGACCGCCAAGGCCCTGCATGGCGCCACCAGTACCGCCGGATGAACCACCCTGCGATCCGCCACCCGAAGATCCTCCACCCGATGAGCCGCCGGAAGAACCACCGGAGGAACCACCGGAGGAACCACCGGACGTGCCGCCAGATGAGCCCCCGGACATGCCGCCGGAGGAGCCGCCGGAGGAACCACCGGACATACCGCCAGATGAACCGGAAGAGCCGCCGGAGGAGCCGCCTGACATACCGCCAGATGAACCGGAAGAGCCGGAGGAGCCGCCCGATGAACCGGAAGAGCCGG
>PVMS01021268.1_pt1 | contig 27859 bp, 30 predicted proteins | sample 1853461 | NCBI WGS metagenome assembly PVMS01 (sample SAMN08582032, study PRJNA380276) | Marine sediment metagenome, whole genome shotgun sequencing project. | isolation source: ocean sediment barecode stripped | collected 2017
AAGTTGACGGATACAGCGGTGATTCTAGCCGCTCGTTCAAAGGATGCCTAGCAGTTGCCGGTAGTGAGTAATGCTGGGGATACAGCACTTGTACATAAGAAACTGAGGCAGCGCCAGTCAAATTAGACTAGGCGGGTGTGAAAGAAGCGCGAAGTTTGCTAATCGCGTTGCTCTCGATCTGCCGGATTCGTTCTGCAGAGACTCCGTACTTATCTGCCAGTTCATGTAGCGTTGCTTTGGTGTCGGCCAACCAGCGTGACTGCAAAATGTCACGACTACGTTCGTCCAGCGTTTCAAGGCCTTCCAGCAACAGGTTGCTGGTCTGTGTGTTCCAGTCTTCGGCTTCCAGTTTTACTGCCGGGTCGGCATCGGGGTTTGGCAGATAGAGTGCTGGCGAGTATGGCCTTTCCTCGTCATCTTCCGGTACAGGATCGAACGCAACATCTCTGGAATAAAGCCGCTGCTCCATTTCTGTCACTTCGCGTTCACTTACGCCGAGATCATCGGCAACCTGAGCGGTTTCCTGTTTTGAGAGCCAACCGAGGTGTTGCTTGGCTTTGCGCAGATTAAAAAATAATTTGCGCTGAGCTTTGGTTGTCGCCACCTTGACCAGCTTCCAGTTTTTCAGCACAAATTCATGAATTTCTGCTCGAATCCAGTGCACAGCGAATGATACGAGGCGTACACCGACGTCCGGGTCAAAGCGTTTGACAGCCTTCATCAAACCTATGTTGCCTTCCTGAATCAGGTCGCTGAGCGGCAGGCCATAGCCCGTGTAACCGCGAGCGATATAGACCACGAAACGCAATTGGGATGCGACAAGCTGGCGGGCTGCCTCCAGGTCATCATGTTCCACAAGGCGACGGGCAAGTTTCTGCTCAGCTTCTTTGCTGAGTACTGGCACAGCAGAAACTGCCTGAATGTAGCTATCCAGGCTGCCAGTTGGACCTGCAAGTATCAGATCCTGATGCGATGCTGTTAATGCATGGCTCATATTTGTTGTATCCAAGGTTCCAGTTGTATTCTCCCCGGGGCCGGGGATTCTAGCACTCGGGGTATTAGAGTGCTAACGACTGGTTCAGTTCCCTTAAGCGGAGCCTATATATTGTATATAAACAATAACTTACGATTATTTTGGTTGAATATCCGCCAGATGCCGCGTCACGGCGGTCCATGCGCCTCCCCATCCCGACAGGATTCCCCCGCCGACTACGAACAGGGCAGTCGCTCCATTCATGCCGAGCAAATCCATCTCTGTCGCATAGAGACCCATCAGTCGCTCCAGCGGTGTCGCAAGCAACCAGCCACCTGCTACTAATAGCAGCAGCGCTACGCCCCCGCCTATCAGGCCGTACCAGAGACCCACGTACAGAAAAGGTCGTCGCACGAAACCATCGCTTGCACCCAGCAGCTTTAGCACCTCAATTTCATCGCGATGATTCTGAATGTCGAGTCGAATGGTGTTGCCGACAATAATAATCACGGCAAAGATGAGCAGCAATGAACCTATGATCACGATCCGGCGCATGAAGTCCAGCATTGCGTTTAGTCGCTCAACCCACTCCGTATCGATCTTGACCATGTCGATAGCCGGGCGCGCCGCCAGCTCTTCGGCAAGCATGGCGAGCGCTTCAACCGTCGCACTATCTTTGGGCCTGACCACGAGCGTGTGTGGCAGCGGATTTTCATTGAGTGTATCGAGCACCTCTCCGAGCCCGGAAACATCGCGAAAATCACTCATCGCTTCATCAGCAGAAATTACGAGTACCGTATCAATGCCGTCCAGTGCGCGCAGTTCATCTGCCAGCGTTGTTGCCGCGGTTAATTCTCTACCTGGCTGCATATAAACAGAAAAGTCTCGGGCACTTTCCCAACCCCCCGCGAGACTGCGACCATTTTGCACGAGCAGGTTGAGTGACGCGGGCAACGCCAGTGCGATACCTATTACTGAAACCGTTAATATTGTTGCGACAGGTTGATTACGAAATTCCAGTAGTGAATCGATGCAGTTACGCACATGCAACTGACGCCAGCGGCTTAGTCGAACCATGAAACCTGGATTAGCACGCGACATCTATGATCCTTTAGAACACCAGCGCGTCTTCGCCCGGTTCAACCTGCTCGCCGTCAGCCAGCTGTATACGCCGGCCGTTCAGTCGATCAAGCAGATTAAGGTCGTGCGTTGCAATCAGTATAGTTACGCCAATCTCGTTAAAACGGCTAAACAGTTTCATTATTTCCAGTGACAGCCATGGATCCAGGTTGCCCGTAGGTTCATCGGCAATGAGGAGGCTCGGCCTGGTAACGACCGCTCTGGCAATGCCCACCCTTTGTTGCTCCCCCGTGGATAGCGTTCGTGGTGTCTGACGCTCTTTTTTTAGTAAGCCCACCTGATCGAGCGCAGCCCGTACACGACGCGGAATTTCGCGATCACTTGTGCCCGCAATAATCAGGGGCAGCGCGACGTTGTCGAATGTGCTCCGATCTGGTAGAAGTTTATTGTCCTGAAACACAACACCAAGCTGCCGTCGGTGTTTGGGAATCTGGCGTGCTGCAAGTCGGCCGACATTGCGTCCATCAACGAACACCTGCCCCCGTGTCGGTCGCTCGATCAGTGCGATGAGCCTGAGGAGAGTACTTTTTCCTGCGCCCGATGGTCCGGTAAGAAAAACCATTTCACCGCGATCAATTTCAAATGACAGGCGTTTGAGCGCATCTCCGCTACCGTCATATCGTTTGCTGACATTATCGAAACGAATCATTCGGTCGGTGCGTCCTGCTCATCTTTAAAGCCAAGCAAAGCATCAACAAATTTTTCTGCATCGAATGGCGCCATATCTTCTCTTTGTTCACCCATCCCGATAAAGCGAAACGGGACATCAAGCCGGTCAGCAATAGCAAGCAGTATGCCACCACGACCACCACCATCCAGCTTGGTCATCGTGATTCCAGTCAGGCCGATGGTCGCATTGAACTGTATCGCCTGATTCAGTGCATTCTGGCCCAGGCTAGAGTCAAGCACGAGCATTTTTTCGTGCGGTGCATCGGGATCTAGTCTTCCCGCTACGCGTACTATTTTTTCCAGTTCACGCATCAGGCTCGCAGAGTTCTGCAAGCGACCTGCCGTGTCAGCAAGCACAACATCAATACCGCGTGCACGAGCAGTTTCAAGTGCGTCGAATATCACGGCAGCCGGGTCGGCGCCGGGGTTCTGACTGATGACCGGCACGTCATTACGTTCGCCCCACACTTGTAACTGCTCTGTTGCTGCTGCCCGATAGGTATCTCCAGCGGCGAGCAGAACAGACAACCCTTGCTCCTTAAAGAGATGAGCCAGTTTACCTATGGTTGTGGTTTTTCCGGATCCATTCACGCCGACCATCAGAATGACAAACGGACCCTGGGTGGGCGGAATCTGCAGAAGAGTTGCACGCGGTTCGAGTATGGTTAGCAGCTCGGCTCGCAGGGCCTCGCGAAGGCTTTCAGGATTATCATTACTCAGACCACGGGCTCGTTTGCGCAAACCACTCAGGATGCGTTCTGTGGCCTCAACGCCAACATCTGCGAGTAACAGCCGCTCTTCAATTTCTTCTTCGAGTTCTGCATCAAGGCCTCGGCCAGACAGCCAATTGAGGGTATTAAGCCCCAGGCCCTGCCCCCGATTCAGCCGCTGGCGCAGGCGAGCGAAGAAACCGGGTCGCTTGTCAGAATTATCTTTATCAGCTGATGTGTTCATGAACGCGCATGTTAACGAATAACACCCTACCGAATAAACAGGGGGTCATAGTGTGACCAACCTCGGCTATGCTTGGCGCTGCAGAAGCGTGATTCTGCAAACCAATAACTAAAGACTATAGATGTAGTGGACAAATCAGAATATAAGCGTCAGGAATCATCCGTGCGAATCATTGCAGGTCGCTGGAAAGGACGGCGTATTCATTTTCTTACCGAGGGTATACGCCCGACGGCCGACCGGGTTCGGGAAACGGTGTTTAACTGGCTTGCCCCCTGGATACAGGGTGCCTGTTGCCTCGATATGTTTGCCGGGACGGGCGCACTGGGCCTGGAGGCGTTGTCTCGAGGGGCAGACAAGGCTGTATTTATAGAATTGAGCCGTCAGACTGCGAGTCAGCTTAAACGGAATATCGCTGTACTTGGCTGTGAGTCTGCGGAGGTACTTCAGACTGACGTCAGAAAGCTGTCGTTTGCGAGCCGCGGGCCGTTTGATGTTGTCTTTATCGATCCGCCCTTTAATAAGGTGGAGGATAAACGGGGGGAGAATCCGGACTTGGCTGAATTGTGTACACTGATCGAGTCGGCGGGGTGTCTGAGCCCTGCGGCACACATATATATAGAGTTGGCAAAACAAACAGAGTTTCCGTTACTTCCGACGGGTTGGGCTGTCATTCGCGAAAGTGCTGCAGGTCAGGTGCAGTTCGCGCTGATTCAGCGCCAGTTGGAATTGAATGTAGCAAAATTACAGGAGTGAACCAGTGGCAGCAGGCGCCCTATATCCTGGAACCTTCGATCCTTTTACCAATGGTCATGAGGAGATCGTGCGTCGTGCAGCCTCAGTTTTTGGCCGGGTGGTCGTGGCAGTTGCTGCGAGCCCAAAAAAACAACCATTGTTTGATCTGGAGCAACGCATAAACCAGATCAGCAGCATTCTGGATGATTTGCCGGATGTTACGGTGCTGGGTTATGAAGGGCTCACGGTTGAATTTGCCCGTAAACACAATGTGGGCGTTATTGTTCGGGGGCTGCGTGCTGTCAGCGACTTTGAATATGAATTCCAGCTGGCAACGATGAACCGCCATCTGGAGTCAAAAGTCGAAACCGTATTCTTAACGCCAACTGAAGAATTCATGTTTGTATCGTCTTCGCTGGTACGTGAAATTGCCAAAATGGGCGGAGATGTTTCTCGGTTTGTTGACAGCCGTGTTGATAAGGCGCTGAAAAAGCATTTCACCAATAATCAATGACGCATAATCTGGCAGATTTTCGCCGGCTGTTGTGGCCTTTGTTCCTGGCCACTCTTGTGCCTGGTGCGCTGCTCTTTGGGATTAGTGCCTGTGACGGAGCACTGCACAAGTCGCCAGGTAAAGCTGCTATTGCCAGCGCCGATTCGCTCGCAACCGCCGCAGGCATGGAAATTCTTGAGGCCGGTGGCAATGCTTTTGACGCAGCGGTGGCTGTAGCGGCCACGTTGAGTGTCGTGGAGCCCGCGAGTTCAGGGCTGGGCGGTGGCGGATTCTTTCTGCTGTATCTGGCTGATTCCGATACGTATCGATTTATAGATGCGCGAGAAGTGGCGCCGGCCGCTGCGACACGCGCGATGTTTCTCGATCAGGAAGGCGAGCCTATCCGCGGTGCTTCAATGAACGGCCCTCTCGCGTCTGGCATTCCCGGTGAGCCGGCTGGCATGGTGTATCTGGCAGAGCATTTTGGTGAGCTGCCGCTCAGTCAGACTTTGGCGAGTGCTATCCGGCATGCCGAAGAAGGTTTCGCCATCAGTCGGCGCGCCCTGCCTGGGTTGCGGTTTCGTAAGCAAACACTATTGTCCTCGCCCGCTTTTACCGAAATTTTCTACACCGATGGTGATGTCCCGGAAGAAGGCGACCTTATTATCCAGGCTGATCTGGCGCAAACGCTCCGTCGGCTTGCGAGTGGGGGGTTCGATGGCTTTTATACGGGCGAGACGGCTCAATTGTTGGTCGATGGTGTGCGGAGTGGCGGTGGCATCTGGAGTCTTGACGACCTTGCAGAATACCGGGTAGTCGAGCGCGAACCGACTGTCATCGAATTTGATGGCATGCGCATCGTGACTGCTCCGCCACCTTCGTCCGGCGGGGTTGCCCTGACTCAAATATTTAACTTTCTGTCTGCTTATCGATCAGAGAAGCTGTCTTCGGCGCAGTACACACATTACCTGATTGAGGCGATGCGCCTGGCGTATCGCGACAGGGCGGTGCATCTTGGCGATCCGGATTTTGTATCGATGCCGCTCGATATGCTCATGAGTAAAGATTACATGGAGACTCAGCGGAAGTGGGTAAGTGCTGACAGGGCGACTCCCAGCGAGAGCCTGCCCGGCCTGCCGCCGGATGGGTCAGAAGGCACTCAGACCACGCATTTTTCCATTCTCGATAAGGCTGGCAACCGGGTTTCAGCAACCATCACGATTAACACCTGGTACGGTGCTGGCTTTATCGCGCCCGGAACCGGCGTCATTCTGAATAATGAGATGGATGACTTCGCGATCAAGCGCGGCGTTCCAAATGAATTTGGCCTGATCGGTGATGAAGCGAACTCGGTAGCAGCAGGCAAGCGACCACTTTCAAGTATGTCGCCGAGTTTTCTTGAATCAGATCGCGGAGTCGCGATTGTCGGCACGCCGGGAGGCAGCCGCATCATTACGATGGTGCTGCGCGCTGCACTGGCCTGGCACCAAGGCGCCAGTGCTGAGGAAATGGTTAGTCTCAAACGATTCCATCATCAGTACTTACCGGATGTGGTTAATTTTGAGCCTGACGCTATCAACGAGTCAGACATGGTTAAGCTGAGGTCCATGGGTCACGAGCTGTCACCTGCCCGGCGCCCATTCGGCAACATGAATGTTGTTACCTGGGACTTTGCGACAGGTGAAGTGCATTCGGCATCCGATCCGCGCGGGGAAGGCGAGGGCCGGGTCTACTAACTCACACGATTAGATCATCGTTGGCAGTTCTTGCAATAGTAAGTTGCACGCTGCCCCTGTACAGTTTTTTTCAGTAGCGTATTACAGTGTCTGCAGGGTTCTCCCCCGCGTTCATAAACAAGTAGCTGCTGTTTGAAATAGCCTGGTTTGCCATCACTGTTGCGGTAATCGCGCAGCGTTGTACCGCCCTGTCGAATCGCATCCGCAAGTACTGCTTTAATTTCGCTTACCAGTTTTTCCATTCTCGGTAACGCTATCCGGCCCGCTTGTCTGGCAGGATGAATGCCTGCACGAAACATTGCTTCATTGGCGTAGATATTTCCTATGCCAGCAACAATCTTGCTGTTCATGATGTGATGTTTGATCGCAATGCGCCGACCGCGCGCTGATTGCCAGAGGTATATTCCGGTGAAATCGTCTTCCAGTGGTTCGGGTCCAAGCCCACTTAGTAAGGGATGTTGATTCGGATCAGTCCCCGCCCATAACAGCGAGCCAAACCGGCGTGGATCATTAAACCGAACGATATCGCCGTGTGCAGTGACAATATCGAAATGGTCATGGGTTTCGGGCGCTACTTCTGCAGATACGATGCGCATGCTGCCGGACATGCCGAGATGCACCATCGCGCTGCCCCTAGCTGTTTCCAGCAGCAAGTACTTAGCCCGTCGCTTCACGCTCAGTATAGTTTGTCCCCTCATTCTATCCGGCAGGTCAGCGGGCACAGGCCAGCGCAGACGAGGTTCACGAACCACCAGCTCGATGATTTTGCGCCCCTCCAGCACCGGGGCAATGCCGCGCCGCGTTGTCTCGACTTCCGGTAGTTCAGGCATGGTCTAGTTATAAGGCATTTGTGAGAGGTAGCGCTACAGGGGTCTTCAGGCAGACTCGCCACAACCCGGAAATGGGACATGGTGACTTTCGGGCAATTGCGTGGTGAGATATAGTTTCATGAATTATTGTTGGATTGGAAAGCTATGTCTTTTCTGAGCACCTATTTTTACGGGGTTCTGAACTTTAGTTTCTGGCAGTACGTTGGCCTGTCAGTTGCCTGCTTCTATATCTCGATGATGAGTATCACGCTGTATTTGCATCGGGATCAGGCACATCGCGCTATCGATTTGCACCCCTGGTTGCGGCATTTTTTCCGTATGTGGCTCTGGGTCAATTCCGGGGCCCTGACGGAGGAGTGGGTGGCAGTTCACCGCAAGCATCACGCGATGTGCGAGCGGGAAGGTGATCCACACAGCCCGCAGATTTTTGGCATTCGCAAGGTGCTGCTCGAAGGTGCCGAGCTCTATAAGGTGGAAGCTGCAAAACCGGAAGTGGTTGAAAAGTATTCGCGTGGCACGCCGCGTGACTGGATGCAACGTAATGTTTACTCCCGTTTTCACGATGGTGGTGTCTGGATTTTAGTGCTGGGCAGTCTCCTGCTGCTTGGCGCACCCGGGATAGTTTTTTTAGGCATACAGTTGATCTCCATGCCGTTATTTGCGGCGGGCATTATTAATGGTGCGGGCCACTACTGGGGGTATCGAAACTTCGAGGGCGACGATGCCTCGACGAACCTGACGCCGTTTGCTGTTTTGATCGGCGGCGAGGAATTACACAACAATCATCATGCCTTCCCTACATCTGCTAAATTTTCAGTACGTCGGTGGGAGTTCGACCTTGGTTGGTTGTACATCTGTATTTTTCGCGCTCTGGGTCTGTGTACAGTCCGGCGTCTCGCGCCGAAGCCGTATATAGAGGATAGCCGTCAGGTTGATCTACAAACGCTGCAGGCTGTTTTGATAAACCGCATGCACATCATGCGCGATTACACGCGCAGTGTGACGCTGCCAGAATTACGCCGGGAACGATTGGCAGATCGAAGCAATAAGGTGCTCCGCAGGGCAAAGTTATGGCTGATAAAACGGCCGCATATGCTGGACGAATTTACGCGCCAAAATCTGCTTAGAATTTTGGAAAATAACCACACATTGCGTACTGTGCATGATCTGCGTGAGAGCCTGGTGGAAATATGGGAACAGGCGAATGTTAGTAATGAGCACCTGGTTAAAGACCTGAAAGACTGGTGTGCAGAGGCTGAGGCGAGTGGTATTCGTTCACTTGAAGAATTCTCCGCCAGACTCAGAGGCTATATACCCCAGCCTGTATTGGCCGGTTAAATTCCCTGAAAATGCAAAAAAGCCCGCTTGATGCGGGCTTTTTTTATGGTCGCGGAAAGCTTGGAACAAAAAAGCCTGCGATAAGGCAGGCTTTCTTTTAAATTAGTTGAAAGCGACTTATTTAGTCTCGGTTCCTTGAACGGAACCTCGACATAAATTCGTCCGTTTAACCTTTCAGTCGACCTGCGGTCAGCTGAAAGTTAGGCACAAAAAAGCCTGCGATAAGGCAGGCTTTCTTTCACTTAGTCTCGGTTCCTAGAACGGAACCTCGACATAAATTCGTCCGTTTAACCTTTCAGTCGTCTTACTGCCGACTGAAAGCTTGGACTCACTTAATTTTGGCTTCCTTGTACATCACGTGTTTGCGTATCACGGGATCGTACTTCTTGGTTTCCAGCTTTTCGGGATGAAGTCGCTTGTTCTTGTCGGTGGTGTAGTAATGACCTGTTCCTGCTGACGACACTAGTTTGATTTTTTCTCTCATCACTCAGTTCCTCAAACCTTGACGCCCTTGGCGCGCAGGTTTTTAAGCACTGTATCAATACCTAGCTTGTCGATTATCCGCAGGCCTTTTGAGGATATACGCAACTTCACGTAGCGCTGTTCGCTTTCGACCCAGATTCTCTTGTTATGGAGATTGGGTAAAAAACGCCGCCGCGTTCTGTTATTAGCGTGCGACACGTTATTTCCGGCCATCGGATGTTTTCCGGTAACCTGGCAGACGCGGGACATGAGCAACCTCTGGCGAATTAATTAATTATCACCGAGCCGGATGATCTGGGTCGGTGGGAGCCGCGTTTTATACCAGTACCAGCCACTGTACGCAAGGTTCGGCACCGAATTCAGGGCTTTCAGAGCATTCCCCTGCTGGCCAGCGAGACGCAGTTGTTGTCGCCAATGACGAAATGGTCAAGCAGCCGCACATCGACGAGATCCAGCGCATCTCTGATGCGTCGCGTTATGAGCTGGTCGGACTGGCTGGGCTCAGCCACGCCCGATGGGTGGTTGTGCGCCAGAATGACCGCCGCCGCGTTTCGAGACAGCGCCTGTTTGACAATTTCCCGTGGATACACGGCAGCGGCATCAATGGTGCCGCGAAACAGTTCGTCGAAGGCCAGTACCCGGTGCCGGTTATCCAGAAACAGGCAGCAGAATACTTCGTGGGGCCGGTCGCGCAGGCTGGCGAGCAGAAATTCGCGGCTGTCCGAAGGTGAGCTGATCGTGGCACCCGGCCGCAGGCGTTCCTTCAGGTAGCGTCTCCCACATTCCCGCGCGGCCAGCAATACAGCGATCTTGGCCATGCCGATACCCTTCACCTTATGCAGATCGGATGGATTGGCATTCAGGATGCCGCGTAACCCGCCAAAGCGTTGCATCAGTATGCGCCCCAGTTCTACGGCGGAGGTTCCGATCAGGCCACGTCCAAGCAGCACTGCGAGTATCTCCGCATCTGATAGTCCGGCTGCGCCATGATGGAGCAGGCGCTCTCGTGGCCGTTCCTCCACCGGCCAGTCGGATATTTTCTGCGGTTTCATACAATTAGTCTGGGCCTGCAATGACCTGTTGCCGAGCACTCAATATTGTGCAAGTGTCAACAAAGCGCCCGAAAATCACTGAATTACGGTACTCTACTGGACGTTTTACAGCATTTGTAACGCATTCTGACCGGCCAAGATTTGATGAGTGACATTCAAGGACGGCGGGTGCTGTTGGGAGTAACCGGCAGCATCGCGGCCTATAAAAGTCCCGATATCGTCCGCCGCCTGAGAGATCAGGGCGCGGAAGTACGCGTAGTGTTGACCGCTAGCGCGGAAAAGCTGGTGTCTCCAACGGTCTTCCAGGCGGTATCAGGCGAACCGGTGCGTGGCGATATCTGGGACGAGCAGGCGGAAGCCGCTATGGGGCACATCGAGTTGGCGAAGTGGGCTGATCTGATCCTGATTGCTCCTGCCACAGCCAACCTGATTGCCCAACTTGCTGCCGGGTCGGCGGAGAATCTGTTGACGACGATTTGCCTTGCCAGCGAGGCATCCGTGACGCTGGCACCATCAATGAATCAGGCGATGTGGCGGGATGCTGCGACCCAAGCGAATTGTGAGGTACTGCGCAAGCGCAATGTGATGTTCATAGGTCCGGATGACGGTGAACAGGCTTGTGGAGATGTTGGACCCGGACGGATGTCTGAGCCAGCCAATATTGTCAGCCGGCTGGTGCGCGGTGGTGCATCGGGTCCGTTTGAAGGTTTGCGCATCATGGTGAGCGCTGGGCCGACACGCGAAGCGATTGATCCTGTGCGGTTCGTCAGCAACCGGAGTTCGGGAAAGATGGGTTTTGCGGTGGCTCGGGCAGCGGCAGATGCCGGTGCCGAAGTTACGTTGATAGCGGGACCTGTGAATCTGCCAACGCCACCCAGAATTGAACGTGTTGATGTCGAGACGACCCAGCAGATGTGTGATGAAGCTTTGTCGCGCATGGATGAGATGGATATGTATATTGGCGCCGCTGCCATTTCTGATTATCGTCCCAAGCAGGTATCCGTGCAGAAGATAAAAAAAACGGCAGATACCTTCGTGCTTGAGATGCTCAAGTGCCCGGATTTGCTGGCATCTGTAGCGGCACTAAAGAATGGGCCGTTTACTGTAGGGTTCGCGGCCGAGACCGAGAAGCTTGAGCAACATGCAAGCGATAAACTCAAGCGGAAAAATCTGGACATGATCGTCGCCAATCTGGTTGGTGAGAATTTGTGCTTCGATGCCGATGACAACGAAGTTGTCGTGCTCTGGCAGGGTGGTCGTCAGCCGCTGCCGCGGCTTTCCAAGCAGGAGCTGGCGCGCCGTCTGGTTGACGTTATAGCCACCCGCTACCGGTTGGCACGTCCCGCAGAAAAAATCAGCCACCAATAACAAACAGCACAGGAGTCGCGTGTGAGCCGTCGCAGTATTCAACTGAAAATTCTTGATCCCCGGGTTGGGAATGATTTTCCGTTGCCCGAGCATGCAACCGACGGATCCGCCGGCGTAGATTTGCGTGCCTGTCTTGACGAGCCGCTGGAAATAAAACCCGGTCAGACCGAGCTCATTCCCACCGGCCTGGCCGTGCATATTGAGGATCCGGGCTTAGCTGCAATGATTCTGCCGAGGTCGGGGTTAGGCCACAAGCACGGTATTGTGCTCGGCAACCTCGTCGGGTTGATTGATTCCGATTACCAGGGGCAATTGTTTGTATCCTGTTGGAATCGTGGTACTGAAAGTTTCACTCTTGATCCGGGTTTGCGGCTTGCGCAAATGGTTATAGTCCCGGTGGTGCAGGTGAATTTTGATGTTGTAAAAGAGTTCGATGCCAGCGAGCGTGGGGTCGGTGGCTTCGGCCACACGGGGAGCGGCTAGCTAAATTTTAATTTAGACGGTGCAGTTGCCTGAATCGATCTATATCCGAAGAGAATTTTGCCATCAACTGAGTTTGTTCCCCTCGGGAACGAGCCATGTTCTGCTCATACAGCATGATGGAATCGAGCGTGTCGGAGAGTTCTCGCGAGAGTTTTTCGTCGATTGGCCGTGCTTTCGAGTTCGTGCTGTACGGGCTGAAGCGTTTGGCTTCTTTCTCAAGCTTGATCAACTTTGTCCGCAGGTTGTCCAGATAAAGCTGAGTCACATGAATTTGTCCGGCGACAAGTTCCATGCGTCGGTCACGCAATGCTTCGATTTCTTCAACTGACAGGTAGGTGCTAAGCAACACCTTGTCTCTGAGTAGCTTGGCATCCCTGACCTTAAGTTGCTCGGCCAGCAATTCGGCGCGGCGGGCTGCTTCGGCTTTTTCTTCGGCGGTTTTTTCGCCTTCCACGTGACCGATCTCGATGCCCTGATCGTTGAGTAAGTAGTGCCCGATAGCTGCATACTCCGGCGGCACACGGTCGCCATAATGCAAGCTGCCATCGTCGTCCACCCAGCGATAGACAGGGGTATCCTGTTCATCGGCCATGACGACGCCAGCCCACAGCAGGGTTGCAACGGCTAAAAGTTGTAGTGCAGTTCCGGGCTTCATCAGCGCGCCTTTAGTCAGCTTTCCGCTACCAACGTTTGAGTTAGCACGCGAATGATTATCGCGCTGTGCTGCCGTATGTACCGTGACGCAGGTCGGGTTTGGTCTGTAAGGCTGTTTGACCGCAGAGTGGTCAGGCGCCGTACCGGGCCCGATAATCCTTCACTGAGGCCAGTAGATCTGACGAATCAGCCTGGTTTTCCAGGTGCGTTATGAGGTCTGTAAGCTGAATGATGCTGAATACCGGGATGCCCAGATCCTGCTCCACCTCCTGCACGGCTGAGAGCTCTCCTGAGCCTTTCTCTTGCCTGTCCAGAGCCAGAAGTACCCCAGCTATCTCTCCACCTTCAGTCCGGATTATCTCGATGGCTTCGCGTATTGCGGTGCCAGCCGTGATGACATCATCAACGATCAGAACCTTGTCGCTGATCTTGGCGCCTACAATGACCCCACCTTCACCGTGGGGTTTTGTTTCTTTCCGGTTGAAGCAATAAGGCACGTCACGCCCATGATGGTCCGCCAGCGCGGCTGCCGTGAGTGCCGCCAGCGGGATGCCCTTGTAGGCCGGGCCAAAAATTGTATCGAACTCAATATCAGCGTCTTCCGCCGCGTCCCCATAGCAACGCGCCAGGGCTGCCGCAGCAAGACCGTTGGAAAACATTCCTGAATTAAAGAAGTAAGGGCTAATTCGACCTGATTTGAGTTCAAACTCGCCGAACTTCAGTGCGCCAACTTCCAGGGCGAGTTGGATAAATTTTGTTTTATACGCTTGCATGATGCACTGATGAACCGCTTAATTAAGGCTGGTAGAGTATCGCACACCTGTGATTACCCTCTTAAGCTGTTTTGGGGATTCCGTATTTCAATGCGTATCGTGAGCCTTAACGTGAACGGGATTCGTGCGGCTGCCCGCAAGGGCTTTTTTGACTGGCTGCCTCGCCAGGCTGCCGATATTTTCTGCCTGCAGGAAGTTCGTGCGCAACTTGAACAGATTAGCGACCCGGTTTATTCGCCCAAGCGTTATCACGTCTATCACGAAGTCGCCCAGAAAAAGGGCCGCAATGGCGTTGCGTTGTTGAGCCGCGTTGAGCCAGACGATGTGATTCACGGATTTGCATCGTCCGAATTTGACTCCGAAGGCCGTTATATCGAAGCACGTTTCGGCAAACTGAGCGTTGTGTCTGTCTATATGCCCTCCGGCTCATCGAGCGAAATACGACTGGCTGCCAAGTTTCGGTTTATGGAAGAGTTTAGCCGGCATCTGGGTAACATTAGGGCATCTGGTCGTGATTACGTCATTTGTGGTGACTGGAATATCGCGCACAAGGAAATTGATTTGCGTAACTGGAAGCCGAATCAGAAGAACTCTGGCTTTTTGCCTGAGGAGCGAGCCTGGTTGGATGATGTATTTGGTGAACTTGGTTTTGTTGACGCCTTTCGTGAAGTGAACAAGCAGCCGGATCAATATACCTGGTGGTCCAATCGTGGACGTGCCTGGGACAACAATGTCGGGTGGCGTATTGATTATCAGGTCGTAAATGCGGATATAAGAGGATCGGTCAGAGCTGCATCCATATACAAGCGCAAGCGATTTTCCGATCACGCACCGTTGATTATGGATTACGACTTTGATTGACCAGGATAGAGGCGGGTTTGATGCGTCAGGTGGCTGGTTGCACTTGCTGGGCATCTATCGACACCCGCGGGTGTTCGCCATGTTGTTTCTCGGTTTTTCGGCGGGACTGCCCTTTGCACTCACCGCGGGTACTCTCACAGCATGGCTCACACGATCCGGGATTAGCAGGGGCGACATAGGGTTGTTCGCGTTGGTCGGAACCCTCTATGCACTCAAGTTCGTATGGGCGCCGTTGCTTGATCAACTGCGTGTTCCGTTTTTGACCCGCGTACTTGGACGCCGCCGTAGCTGGATGTTGCTGGCTCAGGTTGGTGTGGCCGCATCGCTGGTTGCGATGGCTGTGACCGATCCGGCTGCACAGTTACCACTACTGGCTGGATTTGCTGTGCTGGTTGCTTTCTTCTCAGCCACTCAGGACATCGCGGTAGATGCCTGGCGTATCGAAGTAGTCGATTCAGATTTGCAGGGGGCGATGGCGGCCAGTTATCAATTGGGTTATCGAATCGCTTTGCTGGCGGCAGGCGCCGGTGCGTTGATGATCGGGGGCATATTGTCCTATCCTGATGCCTATAGGGCCATGGCCTTGTTGATGGGTGTCGGCATGATTACTGTCTTGCTGGTCTCCGAGCCTGAGGTCAAAGTCGGGCAAAGTCGTGTGCAATTTTCGCCCCTGCAGGAACCTGTGCGGTGGTTCAACGAGGCGGTGGTGCAGCCTTTTGCTGAGTTTTTCCGGCGTAATGCCAATAACGCACTCATCATCCTGCTATTTATCAGCATCTACCGGATCAGCGATATGGTGTTGGGCGTCATGGCTAACCCCTTCTATCTGGAGACTGGATTTAGCGAAATACAGATAGCAGGTTACGTGAAAACTGTTGGATTGGGTGCTGTACTCGGTGGTGCCGCACTCGGTGGTTTGGCTGTTGTACGCTTTGGTCTCGGCGGACCGCTGGTGTTTGGTGCGGTGATACTTGCGGTGACCAATCTGAGTTTCGCAGGTCTGGCGATGTTAGGCGCTAACATACCTTTTCTGGTTGTGACGATCTGCGCAGACAATCTTGCCCAGGGCTTTACTGGCACGGTGTTTATTGCCTATCTATCCAGCCTTACAAACGTTTCCTATACAGCAACCCAGTATGCGTTGTTTACCTCGCTTATGGTGTTGCCTGGGAAAATCATTGGCGCTTCATCAGGTTTTGTTGTGGACTCAATAGGCTGGGCGCCATTTTTTGTCTACGCATCGCTAATGGGGGTGCCGGCAATTTTCCTTGCGGTCGTGGTGGCGCGCAGGTTGGACAAGCCATCGCCATGACGCTCAGCGAATGGCCAGTCGCCCGGTTGGATGAGATCGCAGAACCGGGTGCAATGGAATTTAAGGTAGGGGATGCAGACTGGCCGTTTCGGGGGATAGTCGTGCGTTGGCAGGGAAAAACGTTTGCCTATGCCAATGTATGTGCTCACCAGGGTCACCCGCTGAATCTTGAGTCCGATCGTTTTTTTAACCGAGACTTGACGCTCCTGATTTGTATGTCGCATGGAGCCCTGTTTGAGCCGGGTACGGGGGTATGCGTGGGTGGGCCGTGTATGGGAGCTGGCTTGCGTACTCTGGATTGCCGGGTACGCGATGGTGAAATATTCGTGCGCGCACCCAGTTCGCAACGTTCTGTAGGCCAGGATTAGATTTTTATCAGGGTGTGCGCGTGGCGAGTAGTGATGACGCTTAGTCGATATCGTCTATTAGTTCGATGCGGCTCTTCCAGTCCAGAAACAATGGATGGGTACTGTCAGGCATATCTTCGTTATTGATGTCTACCGAGCCGGACCAGTCTTCCGGTGCCTCAGCCGCTTCGGCGCGCATTGCAAGCCATCCGTCGGGTTCTGATTCTTCGATGGTGCCGTCGAAATGTTGCATCTCGATTGAGCCATCCCGATCATCGACCGCGACAACTTCGAACAGGCCGCCATTGGTACTGCGATACCAACGCCCGATTTCCGGAACTTCTACCCCATTTTTTAATGCCTCTGTTATGCCTGCCGAAGTTTTAGATTCAGGCAGGGTTTGGAACTATGCCCCGGGCATACAGCCTCTCGGGGCCGTGTAACTATTTATACTCCTTTAACTGGTCAATAGACAATCCGTTATTTGTTGCGGGTGCACCATGCACGCTCCCAGTTGGCATGCCCCAGGCGTTTGCCGCGCGAATCAAAACGGGTCGTAATTCGATCGGCTGGAAAGTCAGGTAGTACTTCAAAGTCATCACAGGAACTCATTACCCCGGCGATGTGTTCAGCGTAGTTAGGCCAGTCTGTTGCAACATGGAATATCCCCCTTTGCTTAAGTTTTTGCGCTAGCAGGGTGATGAATGCCGACTGCACAATGCGACGTTTGTGATGGCGCTTCTTATGCCAGGGGTCGGGGAAGAACAGGTTCACCCTGCTGAGACTTCTGTCCGGTATGCGGTTTTGCAGAACTTCAACGGCGTCGTCACGAATGATGCGTATGTTGTCTGTTTTTTGCTCTTCGATACTGAGGAGACAATGACCTACACCGGGTTCATGCACCTCTATGCCCAGAAAATTGTGTTCGGGGGCGCTGCAGGCCATGGATACGAGGTTATCGCCGTTGCCGAAGCCGATTTCCAGAATGACGGGTGCAGGTCTCGTAAATTGTTTGTCGAACTCGATTTCTGTGGGACTTAAGGCTATGCCGTAAAGCGGCCAGAGTTCATTCATGGCGCGGCGCTGGCCAGCGGTCGTCCGACCGGTTCGCAACACGAAGCTGCGTATCGGCCGTTGTTTAAGGGTACCTATGCCGATGGGGTTTTCCTTGCTAACGGTCATGGCCGCGAATGATAGCGTGCTGTCTGGGTTATGGTGCAGGTTGTCGCAGGTTATGCCGAGCTTACAGTCTGGTACGTGTGAAGTACCGCCAAGGGCCAGGCCAGTGCCACAAGTGATTAATTAATATAAAAAACAATAAGTTATTAGAATACGGCCGGGCTGGTGCGCGTGGACAATAGTCTGAAAACCCCAATTATTGTGCTTTGTGCCTCTTTTGTTGTCAGCCAAGGGTGCAGATTCTGCTGTGGCAGCTAGAATATGCCGCCCAGCTAAATGCTCGCTTCAGCATTGATGGATAGTTGATGAATGTTCCAACGGGTGTTGGATCAGATGTGTCAGGAGATAAACAAATATGTGGAAAGCCAGAAAAACTCTGGTGTCATTTTTGATGCTTTTAGCCATGACGATATTCCTGGCCGCTTGCGGTGAAACGGAATATGACATTGATAATGGTCCGGACTTTTCTGGGTCTGCGCTGGAAATATTCTCGCCACAGCAGGTTATTGGTTTACCGCCGGATAATGAGCTGCTGTTTTCCTGGGGCGAGGTAACGGACGCAGATTTTTACCGCTTTTATGTTGATCCCGATGGTCATTCCGGGTTTACACAGGTTGGCGACGATATTCCCGCAGATGAGCTCGCGATAACCTATCCTGTTTCTATACACCTGTTTGATTGGGTGAATGCACGTTTCATGCTGGAGTCGTGTGAAGGGGTTCCCGGAGAACCTGATTGTAATAATCGTCAGGTAGTAGGGGAGCAGTCTGCCAGTGGTCATGCGTCGGAAAATATTGGTATTTTTAGTACGCCTGGACCGGGCAATCAGTTTGTTACCACGTTCGGTATAGCAACCTCGATCAGTGAAGATGGCCAGACACTGGCGGTGGGTGCCAATACCGCCTCGCTGTTTGAGTGTGAACGGGAGCGTGTTTTTAAAGTCATGCATCCGGACTTAGCTGAGGCCTGCCAGACGCAGCTATTTCCCTTGTGTGAAAACCTGATCGACACGGATCCCGATCCTGATCCTGGACCGGACATGAACTGTGTAGAGATACTGCCGTTTTGCGTGTTTGTGCCTGGTGGCGAGCTGGGGGTGGACTGCATTAATGAAATTCCTATTTGCGACGATATAACGAATCCCAATCCGGGTGTAAATTGTATTGAGGTGCTGCCATTTTGTGTAGATGTATCTGAACCCGATCCGGGCGTGAATTGTGTTGATGAGCTGCCTTTTTGCGAGGATAGATCGGATCCCGATCCGGGCGTAAATTGTGAAGAGAAGCTGCCATTTTGTGTGGATGTATCTGATCCTGATCCCGGCGTTAATTGTATTGATGAGTTGCCTCTTTGCGAGGACGTGTCTGATCCCATTCCGGATGAGAACTGTGTAGTGCCGCTGCCCCAGTGCCTGGATGTGACTGATCCTGAGTTGGACGTTAACTGCGTTGGGGAGCTACCCGATTGTCAGGATGTGACTGATCCTGATCCGGGCGTGAGTTGTCAGATTATCTGCGACACTATCCCTGAGGATGAAGATTTACCTGACCAGTGTAAAGTCTATGAGGTCATTTCAAATGCAGGTGGGGTCTATATTTTTTCCAGGTCCGACAACACCTGGGATCTGGATGCTCTTCTAAAGGCGCCCAATGTCGAGACTGATGACAATTTTGGCTGGTCGGTCGCATTAAGTGATGATGGAGCGATGCTTGCGGTTTCAGCTCCGGGCGAAGATGGAATTGACAGAAGTGAGCTGTGGAATATTTGCGTGCCGGAGGTTGACGCTGAAGAGGGCGAGGAGAATATCTGCCTGGATTCGGCGGGAGCTGTATATATTTACACACAGGATGCTGATGAGTGGCAGTTCGACAGCTACATCAAAGCGCCGAATGCCGAGGCTTTTGATGTTTTTGGATGGGATCTCGCACTTTCCGGCGATAGCGAAATTCTAGCTGTCAGTGCAGTTCGGGAGGCAACTGCTAGTCTTGATGAGGTAAATAATGAATTGCTGTGTGAAGGTGCTGTCTATATTTTTGCACGTGATGTCAGCGATCGGTGGACTTCGCAGGCTTATCTGAAGGCACCGAATCCACAACAGAACGATATTTTTGGCCAGTCCCTATCATTGGATTACACGGGTTCTTTGCTGGCTATAGGCGCGAGTCAGGATCCGGATAATGATCTGCTTGATGAACTGGAATTTGATCTTGTGGACGGATCAGTACTGACTATTCCTGGGTGCGATGGAGATGCAAACCCGGATAACAACACGGGTGTTGTTCACCTGTTTGAGCGCAACGTGGATACATGGTCGCCGCTCGCCGAATTGCTGGCAGCGAATGCGGATTCTGGTGATCGTTTCGGCGCCGCGGTATCGCTCAATAGCGGTGCCGATCCCGATGGTTTGGGGGTCGCGACACACCTGGTGGTTGGAGCGCCATTGGAGAGGAGTTCGGCAACTGGCCTGAACAATGGCACAGGTAATGATTCAATAACCCCTGCGGCGGGCGCAGCGTATTTGTATGAAATAGATGGGTCGGGTGATTGGCTTCAGACGCAGTATCTGAAGGCCTCCAACACCGGAGCGCTCGACCTGTTTGGGAGTTCGGTTCAGATCAGTAGCGGCGGTGGAGTTATCGTGGTTGGTGCTACGGGTGAAGCGGGTTTTCTCACGGGCGTAAATCCAGGGCAGGAGTTTAACGGTGCGCCAGGTGCAGGTGCTGTATATGTATTCGTGGAAGATGCAACCCAGTCGTCATGGAGTCATTTTGCTTATCTAAAGCCGGTGGGTGCTTTATCGAGCCAGATGAATTTTGGCTGGCAACTGGGGCTTGCTGAAAACGGCAGCGCGCTGATCGTTGCAGCGCCCGCATTTCGAACCTTCGGGGCCGTACCGGGTAAAGTGTTTATATACTAAAACTGCTGATCTGGTCAGTCAGCTTTAGTCGCTTGCTCCTGCTCGGTAATGGCTGAGTTGATCGCTTAGCCACTGAGCACTGGTTTGTGACTCTTTATCGGGACACTGGATCTGGTAAGCCTTGCCAGTCCAGGAGCTTTTGCTGGCGATTCGGGTGATAAAGTCTTCCGCGCTGGATACGTAACGTACTGCATTTCTGTATTTCATTCTCAGGTGAGACTCGGCCTTGATCGCCGAATATTCGGTGTTGTTACGCACAAACAGGCAGCCACTGCTGCTTACGGCGGACAGCAGAAATTCGATTTCTGCGTTGCTTCCCTTTGCTGCAATGCTTGTCGTCGCCAATGTCATGGTTATTAGCCACAGGGCTTTGGCCATGCTTTGTCGAGGGCGCATCAAGGTCTCTTAGAGCAGTTCCAGAACAACAGAAATTGGATTGTGGTCTGAGTTCTCGGTTGGGTAACTCGTGGCGACAGCCGTTTGAATGCCACGTACATAGAAATGATCGACCGGACGCCCAAAGATTCGCGTTCGTTGATCATTGATAAACTGAACAGGCTGCAAGCCATGTTTACCCAGCATGCTTGCTACGACTATCTCGCGTTCCTTGCTCCAGGTATTGAAGTCACCGGAAATAATCACGGGGCCATCATGCAGCGCCACAAAGTCCAGAGCCTGCTCCAGTTGAGTCTGCATGGCGCTGATACCCAGCGTGAAATTAATCAAATGTACGTTAATAACGAGCAAGGTTTCATCAGTACCACTAAGTCCATAGCGGGTGATGTTTGTTGCTTTGGGCGAGCCGAGCCATGGTTCAATATTGCTAAATTTGCAATAAGCGAGTGGCGCCACCCTGCTTGCGGTCATGATGCCTGTACTGACGCTGGATCGTATATATCCCGGCGCAAATACCCAGTAGAGTTGCGCGTCAATATTTGCAATATGACTGTGGTCCACTAGTGCTTCCTGGAGAAGGATGAGATCAGCCTGCCTTCCTAGCAGACTTAAGGCATCTTGCATCTCCACATGGGCTTGTTTCTGCGTATTCCAGTTCAGCAAGCGGATGCGTTTTGAGTCGAATCGCTGCGAATTTATGTGCGGCGGCATGGTCAGGGCGTCACCGCAATTCTTAGTATTAATTATTACCGCTTGCTCAAGCGAGTTATAGTCAGGAATTGCATCCACACCGCGATTTCCCTGCCATGCGCAAGACGTGAGCATCAAACATACTGACAAGCTGTAAATACGTCGTAACATAAGTTTGTGTATATCCCGGTTCTGGCCCTCAACCCTGTTCGAAGTGAGGGTCGCCCCATTGAAAGCACCTATAGTGACGCAGCCCGCAACTGCCTTTATTATCCGCACGGGCCATATACGGCTCCCAAAGGGTCATTTTCCCGGTAGTGGAAATGGTCGACCGGATGCTGCTTGGACTAAGCGCACTTTTTCGGGGTAGGGTATGCGCTGTTTTGTCCAGCCCTACATGCTGCTGGGCACTGAATTGCTAAGGAAGTACTGCATGCCAGATAGACCATACAGGGTGCTCGTCAACACCAGCACATTGATGCAAGGTGGTGGTTTACAGGTTGCGGCCGCATTTATTGAGCATGCGTTGCAAGATTCGGATGCCGCCAGTTGGGAGTACTTGATCTCAAGATCTGCTGTGCGGGAACTTGAAGGGTTTGGTATTGATGTGTCCGGGCCACACTTCCATGTTTTCGAAAAATCACCAGCGCGGCATGCCGATGAGCGCGATCGGGCACTTAAAATTGAAGCACAAATGCAGCCGGATCTTGTATTTACATTGTTCGGCCCGGCTTACGTTAGGTTCAAATCCAGGCATCTATGTGGCGTAGCCGACCCCTGGGTGACACATTCAAGTTGGCTTGCCTTCAAAACGTTGGGCTTCTCACTCGAAACGCTAAAAATGATAGGCACTATGGCGTGGAAATCGCTTTGGTGGAAAAGGGTTGATTACTGGTGGACCGAAGCACCTGTGGCGCGTGATGGGTTAATTTCGCGGCTGCGCTGCCCGCCAGAAAATGTATTTATCATTCCGAATACCGCTGGGCCACAGTTTGAGCGGAATAAGGTGAGTGCATCGTTCCCTGCGGGAGAGAAAATTCAAATACTCTGCCTATCGGCGTATTACTGCCACAAGAATTTAGAGATTATTCCAGACGTAGTGCTGGAGATAGAAAAGTTACGACCCGAGCTCGATTTTGAGTTTACGGTAACATTGCCAATGGAAAAGTCGGAAGTTCAAAAGATTTTTGACCGGGCGGATACAATTGGGGCCAGTCACCGCATAAAAAATCTGGGCAGGGTGCCCGTTCGAGAGACCCCAGACTTGTACGCGCAAAGTCATATGACTTTTCTGCCGTCATTACTTGAAGTTTTTTCGGCTGTGTACCCTGAGTCCCTGTGTACTGGAGTTCCGCTGGTTACGACCGATCTTCGTTTTGCGCGCGATGTCTGCAAGGATGCCGCGGCTTATTTCAAGCCTACGGATGCATGTTCGGCAGCTGAGCAGATTGTTCGGCTGGCTGAGGATGAAAATTACTGGCAGCAAATATCGGATCGCGGACGTGAGGTTTACAAAGAGCTGCCGAATGCTGGTCAGAAGTGGGAGCTTCAGAAGGGCGTTATCACCAAGGTGGCAGCGCTGCAGTAACTATCGTATGACTGGAAGTTTGGCATGAGCAGGAGTTGTCGGTAGTATTGCCCCGGATAATTGCAGATACCGGGTCGAAGCGAGCAACAAGCTCGCTTAGGTAAGCAATTCTGTATTAATTTCTGGTTAAGGTTTATTGGGTGAGAACGGTTTCGTTCCCGGCCTTAGAGTAAAGATGTATGCGAAATTCAGAGCTGCGCTACGCGGGTGCACTTGTAGTCTTGTTGCTGGGTTGCCATTCGATTCAGGCGCAAGATGTGAGTGCCACCGGGGTGGCAACGGAAGATACAACCAAGGAATCCGTGCCAACGGGCAAGTATGACTGGGCTGCAACAGGCTACGTTGCGTGGCTCTCTGGAGATCAGCTGGGTGACATGCTGTTATTCAATGCCGAGTTGACCAGCAATAAGGTATGGGTAGCCGCGTTGAGCCGGAGGTTGACTACCTTCTGGCGAGATGTGGATTTCGAAGTCGAGGGTCAGATTGGCAAACATGCCGGACCCGATCAGCACCATTGGGAAGTCAATGCGTTGGCTGATCTGCGCTGGAATCGGTTCTATTGGGACAACACGATTGATACCAGCGCTGCTCTTGGCCTGGGGCTTTCATACGCAAGTGAACTTCCGGCGTTTGAGGTTGCCGAACACGGTTCAAGCAATAAGCTGCTCGCCTATATTATGATCGAGTTTGCATTTTCCTTGCCTAAATATCCTCAGTGGGCGCTGGTAACACGCATTCATCATCGTTCGTCCGCATACGGACTTTTTGAAGAGGATATTGAGGGGGCGTCTAATTCCCTCGGTGTTGGTATCAAGTACCGTTTCTAAAGGCCCCCCCGCCTGATTCAGGTGGTGGCATCCTCTGCGGAGAACCAGATACCGTCAGGCAATGATTCCTGACCAGTTAACGCTTTCCCCGGCTGAGCCTGCAGAGCTTCCAGCGGGTTTTTGATGGGGTGCATGCGGTATGGTCGGTACCATATCTGAATGATCCATTTTTCAGTGTCTTTGCCCTGCGGGGGCAGAGCCGCGTGCAAGGTTTCCATATGTTGGCTGCCATCGGGATTCGTATTGGTCCAGCATACCGCTCGACCAATACTAGGCCTGACAGCAACATTCAGGTTGCGGAAATAGGTTGCTCCGCCCTGATTTTCATCAAGCGAATTCAAATAAATCAACATTGTGCAGAGGCGGTGGCTGGTATGAAAATCTTGCGCAAAATCATAGTGGCCATGATACAGCTCGCCTTCCGTGTAGCGGCTGACATATATCTGTTCTGCGTGATCAAGCGGAACACCAGCAAGCATTGCGCCCCGGGCAATTATTGGCAATATCTTTTGGTCTTGGTGATGGCGATGGAAAACAACCGAATGTGAAGATGTTCTCCCCGCATCAGCTACAATTTTACCATCTATAACCACCTTGCTCTTGGTAAGCTGCTCCCGCGCTTTTTTTATTAAGTAGTTCGCTTCGTCTCTCGTACAGAAATTATCAATAACCTTTAAGCCTGTCTCTCCTATCGAGTGCACGGTAAAACCTTGTGGCAGGAAATACAGGGGGGCAGCCGGCACATTAAAAGGTATCAGTTTGGAGAGATAGTAGTTCCTTCGGTAGAAGAGCTGACCTAATTTATTACGCAATTTGAAAAGGATAGAGTTCATAAACAATCAACTAAATGCTTTTCCGTACGGGCTGTCGGGTGCAGTCTCGCCCGGCGCCCAGGCACCAAGGGGTAGTTGCTCATTACCTGTCAGCGGCTTGCCGAGAGCAGTTTGTGGGTTTATAAGCCCAGACACGGGCACATCAATCATCTTGTATTTCCGAAGCCAAAGCTGAATAACCCACTTTTCACCGCCATTCGTAACGGGCAGTGCTTCGTGACGGGTTTCAGGATGGTGTGAGCCATCGGGGTTAGTATTGGTCCAGATAACTGCCCGACCCAATTTTGGTTTGACCCCAATATTCAATTTTTCGAATATCGTGCCGCCTCCCTGATGAGGTTCCAGATCGCATAAATAGATTAAAACAGTATAGAGTCGGTCACCATCAAAGCCTTTATAAAAGTCTTCGTGTGCTTTGTAGTACTCACCTTCCAGATAGCGAGTCACGTAAACTGCCTCAACGTTTGAAAATGGTAATCCTAGTAACATGCCTGCACGATAGAGGAGAGGGAGTACCGCCGGGTCTTTATTTGAAGGGTCGAAGACCCTGGCAGTTTGCGAAGTTCGGTAATCATCCTTGATTTGCTTGTTATCGATGGTGATGCGGCTGTGGCTGAGTTTTTCGCGTGCACACTCGATCAAGTATTCAGCCTCGTGAGGAGTACAAAAATTATCAACAATGGCCACGCCAGTTTCACCCGCGACGCTAACTGAGAAACCATCAGGCAAAAATGCGAGAGGAAACAAGGGCACTTTTAATCCAAAGGTCTTGGCAAAAAAATAGCCTTTTCGATCTGGGATCCAGTAAAAATAATGTCGTAGTCTTGAGAAAAATTTTTTCATTTTGGTAAGAATTATTTGGTGCCTGCTTATATATGCGCTCTTTAAGCATCCGCTTAGCAGGGGTACGAATCCAACAATTATCTAAGCATGTGCCTGAACTGGGAGACTATCAGCACATATACTGATGGAGGATGCAATATGTTTACTCCTCAGATATCTCAGCATTGCAGTTCACGACTCCTTTGCTGTTGTCCGGGGGCACCCTGTTTCCCGGCTTGTTGTGAAAGCGATTATCCTGAAATCCAGCTCATTCTGGCCATGGCGATTGTACAGCCGTTCATTCGACTGGTCATCAACCTGTGGCACGCTAACGGTTGCGTACGAGGTGCAATACAACGTTATGTTGAGAATAATCGTTTGTATATTTCGCTAGCCAACAGTCGAATAGCGGTCTTGTCAATTATTTGTGACATTCGAGCTGGGTTTGCGGCATCATCTCTGCCAGAATCGTAAGTCCGGAAGAGACAAAAACTGCGTCCCTGATGGCTGTCTATTCGCTTTACCATGGGCTTATATACAGGTCGGACGGCTGAAAAATAAAAGGAATAATCGTATCTGTCCGATGTCATTGGCACCCGCGGTTCAAGTGCATGTCATGAAAGTGCCAACATACTGCAAGAAATCATCCTTAGCTGGATTTGGAACTATCTGCATATCTGGATACTTCGTCAATAATTGGCATAGGAGTTTGCGTGGTATTTGTCTTTTTGTGGGCAAGGGTGGCTCGTGAGAATATTGTCGGGTGAAAATTGGTCAGAAGGTTTTCTGGATTTTTCTTTTGGACCAGATGAGGCACGCATAAAGCCTGTACGCTGGCTGAATGTTGCCGATGTGCGGTCTCAGTATTTTGTGCGAGAGAAAAGTTGGCGTTTAGTTGTTAACTATATTCGTGAGGTAGGGTTAGGAGCAACGCTGCGTAAAATTCGGTCGCGAAGTGCCGAAGCTCACCGCAATGAAAAATTTCTGTCTATCGGTGTCGGTGAAATCATTGATGTGGGCGTTAACGTGGCCAATCATCAAAAAGGCGATTTCATCGGTTTCATTGCCTCCAATCATCCCAAGTGTGTCGAGCGGGTCGTTGTTAACAGCCACCTGATTTTTCCCGCTGATCAGCCTGACCAGGCTGATCCAACGAAGCTGTCCTATATTGGGTTAGAGCAGCTGGCATCGGAGGATGCCGAAGGGCTCAGTATTCTTAAAGGCTGGAGTCAACATTCCGGAAACATGTTGCCGGATAATATGACTGAACTTTTCACCATCGCTGTCAGTGTTTTAACTGAGATTGACTGGGGCAGCGCACGCAGGCTGGAAACTGGTAGTCAGGTTGTTACGCACCAGGCCTCAGCCAAGCTAGCTGGGAGCCAAGGACGCAAGACCGCTGTGCTGTATGGATACGGAAACTATGCAAAAACCATGTGCCTGCCCAACGTATCTCAATATGTTGATGTTGCGGCCGTGCATGAAATTGATCCGACACAGATGCCCAGGCCATTACCGGCAGAACTGAGCTGGGACAGTGGTTACCTGCCCGATGACTCCGAGAATTATGATGTTTATCTGATTGCTGGCTATCACCATACTCACGCACCACTTGCCGAATACGCCTTGCGAAGAGGTTCCTATGCCGTTGTAGAGAAGCCAGTAGTCACAACTTTTGAACAGCTTGATGCCTTGAGGACAGCGCTGGAGGCGACCAGTGCGGGATTGTATTCCGGCTTCCACAAACGCTACGCACGCTATAACGACTGGATATTTGCTGCCCTTGGGGCCGAATATGGCGATCCTATCTCCATGCACAGCATAGTTTTTGAGGTGCCTCTGCCAGGTTTGCACTGGTACCGCTGGAAGAATTCCTGTGGCCGGGTGGTGGCTAATGGCTGTCACTGGATAGATCATTTTCTGTATATGAATGATTTCTCCCCTGTGGCAGAAATTGATGTGTATGTAGCGGCTGATGAAACTATTAATGCGACAGTTGTACTTGATAATGGTGCGCTTTTTACAATGGTGCTGACTGATCGGGGTAGCGATCGTTTGGGTGTGCAGAATAATGTTGAGTTCAGAAACGATAACGGAACGGTACGGGTGATAAATGACGGAGCATATTTCGCGGAGTCGCATGATCGAATACTGCGCAAGAAAAAGATCAACCGGCTGGATACTTACGGGCGTATGTACCGCTCCATTGCCCGGGATATAGCTGAGGGTGGTAAGGGGCATAGTGTCGCTTCATTAGTAATAGCAGCTGGTTGATCTTTTTCTTGCGCAGTATTCGATCATGCGACTCCGCGAAATATACTCCGTCATTTATCACCCGTACCGTTCCGTTATCATTTCTGAACTCAACATTATTCTGCACACCTAAACGATCGCTACCCCGATCAGTCA
>PVMS01071319.1_pt1 | contig 27824 bp, 35 predicted proteins | sample 1853461 | NCBI WGS metagenome assembly PVMS01 (sample SAMN08582032, study PRJNA380276) | Marine sediment metagenome, whole genome shotgun sequencing project. | isolation source: ocean sediment barecode stripped | collected 2017
CTATCAGCGGCTTGTGTGTGAAGTGCCAGCGTAACTTCTTTGGAGGTGGCTATGAATATTAAAGACACAAAGCGATTCATACTGGCTGGGAATGCGACTATTACGGTGAAGTCCCTGGCCACAGAACGTCGGTATACTTTCAAGATTACGCGCACCAAGTTTGACGATAATGCGTATTTCATAGCCCTGCTTGGGGGGCCGGACAACAACGTGGACTATCGGTACATGGGCATGATGTACGCCACCGCTGATAATCCCTGGTACTGTCGGCTAACCGCTAAGTCCCCTGTGGGGGCAGCGACGACTGCATGGCAGGCATGGAATTGGTTCATGCGTGGCGTTGACTACGGCTACGGTTTGGAAGCCTGCGACTGGTGGCATGAAGGTGCCTGCGGCGCGTGTGGTCGGAAGCTCACGGTGCCCGAGTCGATTGACCAGGGCCTTGGCCCTGTCTGCGCAGGGCGGGTGTGATGTACGTGCCTGTGGAACTTATAACCATCTTGGCGGTCATTTTTATTGTGCTCGCCTTATGCGGAGGTTCTAAATGAATAAGCAGCAGAAGTTCTGGTTAGTTGTCTTGGGGGTGTGCGTGATAGTACTCTGGTCCATGGGGGCCGGTGCGCATTATCATGATGGTGGGCGAATAGGCACGACGTATGGTACGTGGATTAACGGCGTCTATCACATATGTACTTATGTGACGCCTGTCCAGGTTGTGTGCCAGCCGGGTTGAGTACCCACGATATTTTGTGCGATGCAGCACGATTTGGTGACTAGGACGGCGTGGGTACACTCGCAAGTGTACCCACGCTTGTACGAATACCCCCGCAAAGCTAGGTCCCACGCGACTGGGTACTGAGGGTACTCTGGGTACACTTAAATTAAAATATTGATAACACAGTAATTACGTCATAGTCACCCCTGTATACCCGTATATAAATAAACTGTTTCGCAAGTGTACCCAGTACCCACGAATACCCCATGTCCCCCTTGGGGTAGGGACCGGTGTCTGATTTACCCCCCATTTGGGGACGACCAGCGACATAACTTAGCGTATTTGATTTCCGTGAGTATAGATGACGACTGTCGTCATAGTCCTCCCCACGGGTGATCTAGATCAGGATCGGGATCTGGATCCTGATCGTCATCTTGATCGTCGTCGACATAATACTATATGATGACGATCCCTTCGTCAGGACGACCGGGCGGCGCGGCAGCGACGACCGGACGACCTGTTGAGCGAGCGCAGCGAGCGAGGCGCGCAATATGGCGCGCACCTTTCGCCCGGTAAGGGCGCATGAGCGACAGCGAGTATGTGCGCAATATTGCGCACACCTTGTCACTTCTGCTTTTGCTTTTTTGCGAGCATATGCGAGTACTTTACGCCCGGAAAGGGCGCAGCGAGCCTGCGAGCGTTGCCGCAATATTGCGGCACATTGACGCCGTGCCAAGCGAAGCGAGGCTCAGGCGAAAAAAATTTTAGAGTACTGTATAAATGCACAGTTGTACCAGGGAGCGAGCTATGGCACTATGGCTGTGGGGCAACCCGCCCCGACATAGGAAGTAAGAAAATGGCACAAGCCAAAAAAGCACCGAAGCCGGAGTACTTGACGCTTGACAAGGGCAAGCCGTACAACCCGCGCACTGACCATACCGACAAGGGATGGGCCAGCCTGAAGCGGTGCATAGAACAGGGCTATACCTACGCTGCCCTGCGAAGCAAGAAGGATACGCCGATAACTGGCAACAACCACAATCACCAGTTTGCCGCGTACTGCGTGCGCCGGCACTGGGTGAAGGTGACCACCACTGCCCCCGCTAACGCGAAGGGCTAACAAGGAGGCGGCGGGCGCAAGGATGCGCCCAAAGCTGCCGACCCTACCGCCATGTAGACCTTCCGCGGTGGGCAGCTGAGTAGTTGCTGAAACCGCCCACAACGTGAGCGCCGCCGGGCGCAGCAACAACGAGCGTTAAGCGAGTGCCTTGCCGCTTCTTTCCGCCGTTCAGTTGGCACGTTGGTTGGCGAAGCCACTAACCCCCCGGAGGGGGATGCACTAGGCCCCCCGGGGGGGTACTCCCCCAAAAACTTTCCCTGCGCAGATACAGGAGCACAGGACATGGAGATGATATTCCTGATAATCAGTGATGTGGCACAGGAGTTGCAATCCAGCAAGCCTACGTGCTAATATCACGCGCATGCTCATGAGCAAACTATGCACGAGGAACCTGAGGGTGCGTTAAGCGCCCTCAGGTTCTACGCCATGACTGATATTACCCAAGCTACCTTCCGGGCAAACCGCCCAGGCTTCGTACGAAGCAATAAAGCGAATAACAAGTACGCGAAGCCGCCCGCGTCGTTAGACCGCGAGAGACTTCCAAGACCAAATCCCAGAGGCAGGAGACGCCCATGAAAATGAAGCCGTACAAAGAAGGCTCCCGCCACGATGACGTCAGCAATGCGTACAACGCTTGCTCAACGTGCTACTACGTCAAGGATAAAACGGGTAGCCTGACCTGCACGCATCCGGATCGAGGCAAGCTCAAAGTCTACTGCATGGCGAACAACGGTAGTGAAGAGCATTCTAGGGATATGAGTGACAGCACCAATTTCCAGGTCGATGCGAAAGAATGGTGTGCGAGCTACAAGGCTGCTGACGCACCCGACGCTCCTGAGTACGAAAATATGTACGAAGCCATGGAAAGTGCCTATGAACAGCATTCGCCCACGCCACACGCTGAATACGGCACAGGTGGGACAGCGAGCGGCACGGGTGCTGGTGGAGCGAGTTAGTGCCCACCGAGACCACCAAGATAGAGTTTCTCACTGAAGATGAACTCAAGGAACAAGATGCCAAGGAACTGGCCCGTATTTCCGACGCTCCCAAGAATGTCCTAAACTTCACCCGTAGCACCAAGGTCACGCGGCAGGAAGTCGTGAATGCGTTTACGAACGCATTCCAGATGATTGGAGGTGTTGACCGACTGGCGCTGTGGGCAGACCAAAACCCAAGCGAGTTCTACCGCTTATATGGCAAGCTCCTTCCGCCCTCCAACGCCGACATTCTCGACGGCAACCGTGAGTTCATTGTGCGCCATGTCCTTCCCCGCCCTCAGATTATCGACGCGCAGAACGTTGTAGATGGAGAGTTTACCGAACAATGAGTGCCCTGCGAAAAGCGATAGAGGCTGCGATACGGTCCATTGGCAAGATTGCCAACAAGGACGCCACGGTACAGGGGATGCAGAAGAAGGGCAGCCCTAAGCGCCCGCTGCACCCGAAGAAAGAAAGTGAAGAAGAAAAGTCTATGACTGAATACGGGTACACCCGGGAGCACAAAAAGGCAATGGAAGATGCCGGGGTGCTGTAATTAAGGAGATTTGAAAATGAAAGAACTTTGGAAAAAGAAACCCGTCAAGTACGGGATCCTCGCTGCGGCAGTGATCGCTGTTCTTATCATTGTCGCTCAACTCAACGGTTGGCTAAATACGCTTTAATCAGATGCCCGAAGTAACGGTAGCGTATGACCCTCGATCGATTTTCATGCCCTTCCACACACGGACTCAGCGGTGGGCCGTTGTGGTGGCGCACAGGCGATGTGGTAAGACTGTAGCGACTATTAACGACATCGTAAGCCACGCTCTGTATAGCGAAAAGGTGCGAGCGCGATTTGGATACATTGCTCCTTACTACAGCCAAGCAAAACAGATAGCCTGGGACTACCTCGTTGAGTACACAAAAGAAATCGCTACGAAAGTCTCCATATCCAGCCTTTCCGTTGACCTTTTCAACGGTGCGAGAATTACCCTCTACGGTGCCGATAATCCCGATGCTTTCCGCGGGTTGTACTTCGATGGGGTGGTCATTGACGAGTATGGTGATTGCCGCCCCAACCTATGGACGGAGATTATTCGGCCAGCCCTGGCTGACAGACGTGGCTGGGCTACGTTCATCGGCACGCCCAATGGGTTAAATCACTTTTACGACATCTGGCAATTTGCCCTGGCCCACCCCGATAGGTGGTACACGGAAGCACTGCCACAATCTAAAACAAACATCTTGGACGCAGACGAAGTAGAAGAAATGCGGTCAATGATGGAGGAAGACGAATTTGACCAAGAAATCGAATGCAGCTTCATGGCCGCGACCAGAGGAGCCTATTACAGTCGCGAACTCAAGAGAACTCTTATTGGAAGCTTCCCAGTTGACCCGTCACGCCCCTGTCACTATGTCTTTGATCTTGGGTATACTGACTCGACGGCTATATGGCGATGGCAGGAGCATCCAGACGCAATTGAACTGAGTCTAGCCTATGAACAAGATTCCCGGCCTATTCAGTATTACATTGATTGGCTGCACTCTCAGCGGACAGCCGGTATTACGCCTGGAGAGGTGTGGCTGCCCCATGACGCGCTCGCCAAGACACTCCAGACTGGTAGAAGTATTGTCGAACAGTTCATCTCGGGTGGGATTCGGCCTAAAATTGTCGCCAAACTTGATTTGTTGGACGGAATACAAGCGGCAAGGCAGATTTTCCCAAAGTTAGCATTTGACAAGGAAGGATGTAAGGATGGCCTACTTGCCCTGCACTCGTACAGACGTACCTGGAATGCAGACCGCAACGAGTATAGCGCCAAGCCGCTACATGACTGGTCTAGCAACTTCGCTGACTCTTTCCGCTATTTCGCATTGGTTGCTAAGCTCGAAGATCCCAGTAAAACCGCTTTAATCCCAGCAAAAGACTTTGCTCGTCCTTTATACGGGTTTACGCTGGATGAGGCCTGGAAGTGTGGGCCGTCAGAAAATAACTCCTGGCACTGATGGCCCGCGCATTTAAAAACTTCATTACATCCTCAAGTCTGTGGGCTGTAGAAGTTACGGACAGATTAAAGGCATTAGAGGATCTTGTTTCTTTGCTTGGCGGGGCGATTTATATCTTTGATAATAACAACACTGAGGCTGATCCAGGGAGTGGCAGGTTCAGATTAGACGACTCTACTAAAGCAGATGCCACGGAGATGTATATTAGTGAATTTACTCTGGGCAATATAAACATAGAGGATTTTATAGAAGACGTTGTTGCAGGCGACGCTATAATAATCCGCCAAGAAGACGATATTAGCCGCAATTTGCACGCGACTGTGACTGGAACAATAACTGACAACACCACTTGGTTCAAGATAGAATTTACTGTTGACGTAGCGAACGGTAGCGAGTTTCAAAACAACCGCGCTTGTAGCATTTCAATTGTGGGTTAGACGTTAGGAGCTAAAATGTCAGATACTGACTCGAAAACAGAACAATCACTGGCTGCCAGCGATAACAGGACCAACAATGACGCCGGTGAAGCGAAATTAGGGGCTGATTTCGGTACTCCCAAGTACGATTTTGAGTACTGGAAAGACCAGATTGCCATTGCGCAGAAAGCAGTGGAGAAATTCCATGAGCGTGGGCGCAAAACGCTTCGTCGCTACATCGACGAACGGGAAGCCAACGATGAACAGGCCAGGAAATATAACCTTTTCTGGGCGAATACGGGCGTGCTTATGTCCGCCCTTTACGCGAATCCTCCGAAACCCACCGTTAAACGCACGTGGGACGATTATACCGACGATATAGGCCGGGTGGCTGCTGAAATCTTGGAGCGTTTGCTTAACCAGGGTCTACAGCGCCCCCGTGGTGATATGGACGCTGCGTTTTCCTATGCCATGGAAGATCGGCTTGTACCGGGACTCGGACAGGTCTGGATTAGGTACAACGTAGAGACCAAAGAAGAAACAGTGCCCGGTACTACGATAAAATACGAGAAAATCACCAACGAAGAGGCAGTAACGGACTGGATTTATTGGGAAGATTTTCTGTGGGCACCTTGTCGCGTGTGGGAAGAGTGCAGGTGGGTGGCTCGCCTTGCGCACATGACCAAAGAATCGGCGTATAAGAGATTTGGAGCCAAGGCAGAGGGGTTAAGTTACACTGATAAGTTCGAAAACATTGACCGCGTGGGTGCGCAGCGCGTAACTCCAGAAATACGCCCCGAAGCAACGTCAGACGTCTGGGAAATCTGGAGTAAGACGGATAAAATGGTCTATTGGGTCTCCACAACCGATATGGAGCGACTTTTGGATAAAAAAGAAGACCCAATGGAAATTGAGGGCTTTTTTCCATGTCCGAAGCCCCTCATGGGCACGCATACGACGTCGAACCTCTGCCCCCGCCCTGATTACTTTATGGTCAAGGATCAATATGAAGAAGTTGATACCCTTAACACGAGGATCGGATGGCTCACAAAGGCTTGTAAGGCTGCTGGCGTCTATGATAAGACTGCAGAAGGCATACAGCGGCTATTTGAACAGGGCACAGAAAATTCGCTTATTCCTGTGGATAATTGGGCAATGTTTGCCGAGAAAGGCGGCGTCCAAGGCCAGATTGACTGGATCCCGATCGAGCAGATCGTAAAAACTATCACGGCGCTCAAAGAATACAGGCAGGACTGTGTAGCCCAGATTTACGAGCTAACCGGCATATCTGACATTATGCGGGGCGCGACGAACGCGAGGGAGACTCTGGGGGCACAGCAGCTGAAGGCTCAGTACGGCAGTGTCAGGCTTCAGTTTCTTCAAGGCAAAACCGCTGAGTTTGTCACAGAGGCAATGCGAATAAAAGCTGACATTATCAGCAAGCATTGGCAGCCGGAAACCATTGTTGAGAAGTCGCTTATCATGCAGACTCCTAAGGTGGATCACCAGAAGGTGCAGCCGGCGATTGAAATGTTGAAAAATACGCCTATCGCGCAGATACGGCTGGAGATAGAAAGTGACACGATGTCCATACCGGATTATGCGCTTGAACGTGCGAGTCGTATGGAGTACGTCACAGCAATGGGTCAGCTTATCTCCCAGAGTTGGCAGGCAATTCAGGCCGAACCTCGCTTCGCGCCGCTTGTACTTCAGACACTCCAGTGGGCTGCTGCGGGATTTAAAAACGCGCGAACGATGGAAGGGGTGCTCGACCAAGCGGTAGAGGAGACGCAGAAGGCTGTGCAGGAGAAAATGAACCAGCCGCCCCCACCTGACCCAGAGATAGAGAAGCTGCAAATGGAGATGCAGATGAAGCGGGAGGAGTCCCAAGCTAAGTTGCAGGCTAAGCAGATGGAAGGCCGCATTAAGGCGATGGAAGCGAAACTTGGTATGGAACAAGATCGACAGCAACACGACCAGGAGATGGCTCAGGACGAGGAGCGTCATATACAAGAAATGGACCAGACCCGGCAGCGTGGAGCAGTTGATAGGGAGGTGCGGCGTGCGGCGGCGTTACGTACAACGTAGACAAGAGGACGGCAGCTATAAGCTGGAAGAAGTGGATGTTAATTACTGGTCCCCCAGGCGGAATCTGTCAGACACTGATGCGCTTATTAGCGATAGACACTATGACGGGATGCAGGCGACGGACGGTGCTGATATTTCCACTCGTGCGAAGCACCGAGAGTATATGCGCAGGCATAGTCTCACAACGATTGACGATTTTACCGGACACTGGAAAACGCACCACCGTACAGAAGAGCTTAAAGACAGTAAGAAACGTCGTGAAACAATAGAACGAACAATAGCGAGGTTAGACCCACCATGAGTGAGAGCAGTTTAAAAGAATCTTTGGAGGCCGCATTCGATGGAGACACTGAGTCTGTTGACAGAAGTGCTGTGGAAGAGGCCGCTGGCGTGGTTGAAGAAACAGTGGCAGAGGTTGAAGGCAGCACTGAAGAGACCGAAACTGCGTCTGCGGGAGAATCCTTACCAGATGAAGGTGACACCAGTACCGTCGATGCAGGAGCAGAAGGAGAATCACGAGAAGGAGATGAAGAAACCGTTGTAGAAGCAAAGTCTGAGGATGAGCTGGCAAAAGAAGAGAAAACTGAACTAGCCGCCCCCTATGGCTGGAAACCGACTATGCGGGAGAAGTACTGGAGCGGGCTTCCTGACGAGGTAAAGGCTGAAGTAATACGCCGTGAGGTGGATATCGCCAAGGGAATGGAGATAGCCAAAGGTGCCCGTGACCTGGAAAAGGAGTTTAACTCTAAGGTGGAGCCTTATAGGGCTGAAATTGCCAGCCGGGGCGTGCAGCCGATGGACGCCTTCGAAAACTACTTGGCGACCGCCCACAACCTCCGACACGCGACCGCTCCTGAGAAAGCCGCTCTTGTAGCTGGAATCATTCAGCAGTATGGTGTGGATGTGGAGCAGTTGGACGGCATTCTTACAAAGCAGATTCAGGGTGCCCCACCAGGAGCAGGAGCTGGCACTGGCGTAGTAGAGGCCATCAACAAGGCTCTGGCTCCTGTCAACCAATTCATGAGCAGTTACCAGAATCAGCAGGTTACTCAAGCTGAGACTCAGCAGATCAATATAAACGAGGAGATAGCTGCGTTTAAAGAGAAACCTGAAAACGAATTTTACATGGATGTGAAAGGTGATATGGCAAATCTTTTGGAAGCCGCAGCAATGCGGAGCCAAAATATGACTTTACAAGAGGCATACGACCGTGCTATATTGTTGCACAGTGACATAGCACAGATCGTCTCAGAGCGTAAGCTGCAAAGCGAAGCTCAGAAAAAAGACGAGGCGGCTAAAGCGGCGAAAGCGAAGAGTGTGGGAGTTGTCAGTACGTCACCAGACGCAGGGCGTGCGGCAGCAAAGTCCACATCACTCCGCGGAGCCTTGGAAGCTTCCTTTGATGCTAATGCCATGGACTAGTCTCCCGCTTGGGGAGTCTCTACAGCAAAGGGTTCATAGCCCAGCCCAGTAGAGGAAAACCGAGTAGGTATCCACTCATTTATGGGAGACTAACGTGGCATTTCCAAACGTATCCGACATCATCGCTACGACCATCGAGAGTCGTACGCGGCAAATCGCGGATAACGTCACCAAGAACAACGCGCTACTCAAGCGCCTCGAAGATCGGGGCAACGTGAAGCCGTTTGGTGGCGGATCCGTTATCTATCAAGAACTCAGTTTCGCCGAGAACTCCAATGCCGGTTGGTATTCGGGTTACGACCTCCTGCCCGTGGCAGCGCAGGACGTCATCAGCGCGGCCGAGTACAACATTCGCCAGTTGGCAACTCCGGTGGTCATGTCCGGTCTGGAAATGCTCCAGAATAATGGCCGCGAGCGTATGATTGACCTTATGGAAGGCCGGTTGTCCGTGGCGGAGTCCACAATGGTGAACCAGCTTTCCGAGGGTGTGTACTCCGATGGCACCGGCGACGGTGGCAAGCAGCTGGAAGGTCTGGACCTCGCAGTTCTCGAGAGCGGCGTGGGTACCTATGGCGGTATCGACCCTGGCTCCTTCGCTTTCTGGTCTTCGGGTGCATTCGATTCGGCTGTGGTCAACAGTGGCAACCTCACGGCAGCCAACGTCCAGAACCTGATGAACCAGGCATGGGCGAGCCTCGTCCGAGGCAGTGACCGCCCCGATCTGATTCCGATGGATTCCGGATTCTGGAACTTCTACGTTTCCAGTCTGCAGAGCCTCCAGCGTTTCGCCGGCACCGAAGTCGGTAAGCTGGGCTTCCCGACCCTCAAGTACATGGACGCCGACTGCGTTCTGGACGGTGGTATCGGCGGGTTCGCTCCGACGGACACCGCGTGGATGCTCAACACCAAGTACATCTTCCTGCGCCCGCACAGGGACCGGAACATGGTGGCCTTGATGCCGAGTAAGCGGTACGCTATCAACCAGGATGCTGAAGTGCAGATCCTGGGCTGGGCCGGAAATCTGACCTGCTCGGGTCGTCAATTCCAGGGTCGCCTCTTTGACCTGACGTAAACTCAGGTGGTGGGTTGTTTCGGGTAGGGGTTCGCCCCTACCCACTTTTTTAGGAGAAATTAGATGGCTGCAACAGGTAAAGTGGGTTCAATCAAAGACTCCGATGCCAGTCAACCTCTCGGTGGGCTGTGCAGCGGTATTGGCATCGGCACTCAAGAGGTGTACGATGAAGTGGACATTGGTAGTGACTTGGACTCCGGTGTTCTAGGTTTCGTGGATGGTGAGCAGCCGATACAGGCGCGCCTCGGCACGGGTACCGGCCCCATTTTGGAGGATGTTAACGAGGATGCTGACATAATTTTCCATAAGGCCGATGCTCAGTTGGCTGATGGTGCTCAAGATGGTGCCACGGGTTTCTACAACCATACTGGTAAGACCATCGAAATCGGTCAATATGCGTGGCTCAGCGAGAACGCGTAAAACTGATTTAGCGGGCGTGTATGGACCTGCTTGATGACTATCGCCTTTATAGCAGCGACGGAAGCTGGTACACCCTCCGCTTCTACATCTCTTGCCATCAATGTTCCCGGCGGTGTTAATGATGACGATTTTCTTTTGTTGTTCGGTGTTACGGCTGATGGTGACGATGGTGGTTTCAATACTCTTACAGGTTGGAACCAAATTGTTGATAACGAGGAGACAGGCGGTGCCGCACCTTCACCTCCAGGTACATCAGTTTGGTGGCGCATAGCAGATAGTGAGCCTGCAAGCTACACCATCACGCCCACGGCAGGTTCTACGGGTATCTGCGCCCAAATGCTCGCGTTCAGCGGTGTGGATACTACGACACCTATTGACGCCACCACAACGATAGTCTCAGGGGATGGCACTGCTAATCCAGCCTCAATCACTCTGACGAATGCTGACTCTACGGTAGTCGTTTCTGCTACATGGGATTCAGCAGGCGGGGAATTTATAGCTGTTCCGACTGGATACACCAGTCCTAGTGGTTTGGGCGATGTTATTGCTCTCGGTGGAGGTAATGGAGCTTCGCTGGCGGCTGCGTATGACCTCTCTGTTTCCAACCCTGAAAACCCGGGTGCGTATACAGCCAATACAGAGCAATGGTTTTGTCCCACTGTCGCGCTTCGTGTGGGTTCAACTGTTGATCGTGAGCAAGACAGTTTCCGATTTTACGAAGACGGTACTGAGTCAGGAGCGGTCGCTATCGACTCTCAGAATGCAGACATAAATCGCTCAAGAGAGGTGATAACTCAATTAAGAGTTGGGTGTCAGTATATTGGTGATCCTGATGCAGAGGCCGGAGAGCTTCAGTACAAGGAAACTGCGGACGCAGCGAGTGAATGGCGGAAGGTGCCGTAATGGGAAACGTGACGCAACTAGGCGAACCTATCTGGTATTACGAGTACCACCCGATCAGAGACGACACGAAGCGATACAGCGGCATTGTTCGTGTTGTGGTCGAGACTGATAGGAACGGGAAACAACATCTTGAGATTGATGATCCCGGTGAGGCTTCAGGAAAGCGTAACGTCAACAACGTGGAAAGCGAAGAATTTTGGGATAGCCGCGTCGAGTTGGATAAGCAGAACTATTGGGAACGTGCTGACGAGGGCTGGACCCCCTAATGGGTACGAGATTAGACGCTGCTGAAGCACAAGCTACCAGCTCTGGCTTCAACTATACCGTTAGTGCGGGGACTAATCGTTGCCTGATCGTCGGTGTTCAACAAGAAGATTCGGATCTCGGTACGCCCACCGCCACTTATGGTGGCGAGACGATGGCCGAGGTCGTCGACATTGAGGTTAATCCCGCGCTGCCCTGTCGAGTTACACTATTCTATCTGAATGATGCGGGGATCGAAGCGGCCAGCAGTAGTGCGATTGCTGTCAGTAATACCACAGGAGCGACAACAGTCCATGCCGCCTCTTACGAATCAGTAGGTCAATCCACACCGACGAACACCGATACCGATAGTTCAACGTCGTCGACACCGAATCCGCTTACCGCCTGCGACATCGTAACGGGAGCCGCTAACGCCATTGTTGTCGCTTTTGCCGGTATGGGTAACGGAGGAACGGCTGCCTGGGGTGGCACGTTAGTAGAACAAACCGAGCAAGAAGAAGCTGGCGCAAGTGCTACTGGAAGTCTGGCCGATGACGAAGTTGCTGGTGCGACTACCATAGCGTGTGAGTGTACTTGGACGACGCCGAACCGGCAGGTGATCTGCGCGTGTGAGCTTATTCATGACGCAGGCGTCGGCATTACCGCTATTGTCCCGAATGAGTTTGACATGGACAACGCCGACATTGATGTCGACGGGTCGGGTTTTGAAAGCACGCAGACCAGTGGCACCATCTACCTGTCAGATGCTAACACGCTCGCCGGCAGCGCCAACGAGGTGGACATCAGCTCGGCGGTCAACACCTGGAACGACACGCAGATTAATCTCGACCTGACCCAGCTCTCCGGTGCGGAGCTTGACGAACTTCAGACTCTCGGCCCAGGACAGCGGTTCATCATTGTTTTAACAAGCATTCCGAATGAATTTGGCTCGGCCGCGATCACGCTCCACCGTCCGCAAGCATTACAGATGGTGCTGGGTGCTGCGACTCCGGGCTCTACGACTGCGCGCCTCACTGGAATGTCAGGTACATTCGGCGGCGGGCGGATTGAAGAAACAGCGGCTCAGAATCCTTCTACTACCGATACCGATATTGCCGACAACGGCAACCGTGAAGATGTTTGGAGTATTGAGGGCGTCCCGGCTGCTAGAGAAGTGTCCTACGCCTTCCGCGTTTTGTATGACGACACTGTTCCAGATACAATCACCGAGACGCCAAACATCACGATTGTAGAAGAGGTTGCTCTCTTTCTTCCGTTTTATACAAAGAGACCAGACACACTTTTGAGGATGTGATTATGGGTAGAATTGTTTATCAAAAATTTAATGTAGTGCTGGCCTCAGATGTAACTCAGGATATTTGGTCAGTAGTTGCCGGTTCTGGTAGTCCGATTCTTTTGCATGGCTTTGAGATCACAAGTGCTGCTATCGCGGCTGCCATAATTAACGTCGATCTACATAGAATTACGGCTGCGGGAACTGGGGGTGTTGCTCCTGGTACTGAGGAACTTGCCGATGAGCGTTTTAGTGCGGTAACTGCTACTTTCCGTACTGAGGATACGACCCCAGGTGCGGGCGGCGGAGGACTCATGGATTGGCAATGGGAACAGCTCGGCCCTGTCGGGCACGTTTACACGCCGGAAACGAGGCCCAGAGCGAATGCCGGTGACGGGTTCGCATTTGGTATGTTCACGGCGGCAACGCCTACACTCTCAGGCTGGGTATGCTGGGAAGAGTTTGGTTAATAGTGGAGATTTGATATGGCTGCTTACAACAAGTTTGAAATTTTTGTCGGAGACCTTGGGATAGTAGTCCATAATCTCAATGTCGACACTTACCACGTTTATGCCAGCAATGATGCACCGAGTGCGTCGTTGGATAACGTCAAGGCGGATTTGGCTGAGATCACAGCGCAGTTTGGTTATCCCGCTGGCGGTTCCGATATTTCGGCCAGTTACAGTGAAGCTGGTGGCATCGGCTCCTTTTTGGGGTCAGACGTTACGTGGACTGCTGTTGGTGGGTCGTTTGGTCCCCTTCAGTACATCGCGCTTTACAACCAGAGTACAGGGGTCAAAACAGATCCATTGATCTCCTGGTGGGATCACGGCTCTTCCGTCACTATTAACGACGGTGAATCTTTCACAGTGGACTTTGGAACTGAGGTCTTTACCATACAATAAAAGGAGGCTATCATGCCGGACAGAGTACAAATTGGAGAATCTCGGAAGGTTAAGGACGCGGTCCTGGAAGCCCGCTACACCGATGGCATTAAAGCAAACAAGGCACTGAAAGCCTGTTGCCGCAACGTGGACACGAGCGCTGTGTCGCTCTGGAAAACCCACGCAGATGCCAAGACACCCGATATGATGATAATCGAGTGTGACGTCTGTAAACGTAAGCAATATCGCACAGCAGTCGGTCCGGGGCGCATCGGCGGGTAATAACGAAGTAACGAAGCGTGGATAAATTTCCGCATGGTGTTGGAGTCTATAGACTCCAACACCAGCTTATTTCGAGAAGGCTGCGTGTCGTCTTTTTGGCGGCGGTCGCCGTTACGATTAGTGCAGAGGCTGGAGCGTATGCTGTTACTGGCACTGCTGCGAATACAGAGCACCATTCGGCTATTGATGCAGCCGGTGGTTCGTATTCAATCAGTGGAACGGATGCTAATACTGAGCACCATTCAGTACTCGATGCAGTCAGTGGCGCATATACAATTTCAGGAACCGCTGCTGATCTTCAACACCATTCAGCAATCGACGCGGTCAGTGGTGCGTATCTCGTCACAGGAACCGCTGCCAATACTGAGTATAATCGAATACTCGGTGCGGTTGCTGGCGCGTATGCTGTCACAGGTACTGACGCTAGTCTTGAGCACCATAGCGCAATTGATGCAGTTAGTGGGACGTACTCTGTTGCGGGCACTGCTGCTAATCTCGAACACCATCGGCTCATTGATGCAGTTGGTGGGTCTTATTCTCTCTCTGGCACTGCTGTTACTTTCAAGCACAGCAGGGTCATTGACGCGGTCAGTGGCGCGTATGCGATTAGTGGTACGGATGCGACTACGACAGTCAGTGCTGTTCTTGACGCAGTCGGTGGTGCGTACTCTGTTACGGGCACCCCCGTTACTTTCAAGCACCAGAGAATTCTTGACGCAGTTGGTGGAGCGTACTCTATCTCTGGTACCGCTGCTAACACCGAGCATCATAGTGTCATTGATGCGGTCGGTGGTGTTTACTCCATCTCTGGTACAGCAGCAGGACTTGAGCATCACAGCGCAATTGATGCAGTGGCTGGAGCGTATTCAGTCACGGGTACTGCTGCGAATCTCGAACATAACTCTATCCTTACAGCGGTTGCTGGGGCATACACTCTCACAGGTACTGACGCCACTCTTAAGAAACTTCTTGCTGGTGCTATCGACGCAGAGGCAGGAGCGTACTCTGTTACAGGAACGGCTGCTAATACTGAGTATAATAGGATACTCGGTGCAGTCGGTGGTGCGTATACAGTCAGTGGTACTGCTGCCGATCTTCAACACCACAGTGTCATTGATGCAGTCAGTGGTTCGTACTCTGTTACTGGTACTGCTGTCACGTTTAAGCACCAGAGAGTCATTGGTGCAGAGGCAGGCGCGTATGTTATCACCGGCACTGCTGCGAACCTTATTGCTCCGTCGACCGATTTGGGAGACAATATCCACTTGGCTGGCACGTTGCTCACCTCAGAGGGTGTTGTGGGTACAGTAGTACTCTTCGTCCCCTCCACTCCTTTACCCGCTGATGTTGTATATATTGCGGGCACGGCGCATACTAACGCAGGACTACTCTACGTTGTGATCGATGACGAGGCAATGGACCGCGTGTACATTCGAGGAATAGCGCATAGGCACGACGGAGTGAGGATAATAGAGAATACCTTGGAAGGCGACCACGTTGTCGGTGGATGGCAGGTGACAAACTTGGGAGCTCAGAATGTCGAATACGTTGCACCCCCTCTAAGCTTCTTTAACTGGGGCCGAGCTATTGACCCAGACAGTAAGATGCTCACCACTGCCCTAATCAGCTGATGGCTAGCAAGATACTTGAAGGTATAGCCCGCGACGGTGGTGGCCTGATGCACATTGTAGAAGAAGGTCCCACCGATACCTTCACCAACGGCATCCCCATCACCAATGACGGAATTGTTGGCGTTGACAGCGTCGCCGCCATTACTGGCACTTCAAGAGGACTTCCTTTTGTCGCACTTGGTTTCCTGGCTATTGAGTTTGATGTGCCAGTAATCTTTGTAAATGGCTGGCCTCTTACAGCGGCAGGTAGGATTGCTGTTGGTTCAGGGCCAGTTACTGAACAAACTAACGCCATTCCGTTGAATGCTAATGGTGAAGTCGCCATTACAGAGCTAAGTCCCACCTAACCTAAAGGAAAAATAAAATGAGCGCACCACCTAATGTAATGGATTCTCGTGAAGTAGACGAAGCAAGTGCAACAAACTCACAGATGTGGCGTTATGATGATCGTCTATTTGTGGTTTTCAGATCACAGGTTGTGTTTGACCAGCTCGCCAGTAACGAGGCAAAGCGGCCTATCTACAAGGACCAAGATTGGATTACCATCCAGGCCCCCGGCAACAAGCTGAGTAAGGTTGACCGCCCTATTCGGGATCTGGATCTCAAGCGGTTCGCCAGCAGGTACCATCTATTCAAGCAGGGCAAGTCCGAGCAACAGGTGGGCACTCCCTTGAAGTTGCTGCCGTGGATGCCCGAAGGGAGAGTCGAGGAGTACCGGCATTTCAAGATTCATACTGTGGAGCAGCTTGCCACAGCAGCCGACGCCATCGGTCAGAATTTCATGGGTTTCCAGACGGATAAACAGAAGGCGCAGGACTACCTTGACGCCGCTAACCGTGGGGTCAATGCCCAGGAGTTGGAGGATAAGCTCTCCAGTCGTGACGAGGAAATCGAGCTCCTGAAAAAGCAGGTGGCGGCAATGCTGGCGGGTCAGTCTGTGGTAGAGAAGGTTCCTGACGAAGTGGTAACGCCTATGTCGGTGGGGATTGACGAGGAGGCATAAGTGGCTTTTCAAATTACACGGGATGAATCGTTACTGGACGTAGTCAACCGTACACTTTCTGCGGTGGGATTTCCTAACGTAACGGACGCAGTAGGTTCAAACGACCCCGCTGTGCAGCAGATGGTGCAGTCTGTAAATCAGGCAGGTACTGACTTGCTCGGTATGCACGACTGGCAGCAGATGCTCACCACATTCAGCACTACCATACAGGCAACGGAACAACCCCCGGAGTCCAGTATATTCGTCGACTTACCCGAGGATTTCTTTGCCTTTAAGGACCAGAGTCAATGGAATGTCAGCCAGCAGTTGCCTATGATTGGCCCCGTATTATCGCAAGATTGGCAAAGGGTTACAGTCCGTACTGCGGATTTTGTTACCCGGCTCCTCTGGCGGATAAAGGGCAACAAGTGGGAAATCAAAAGCCCACCGGCCGAAGAGCAAACGATAACGATGGAGTACATCAGCCAGGGCTGGGTAAAAGATGCTGATGACAGTGGCTTATACAAGAACATCGCCACTAAGAATGGGGATATCATGTTGCTGGACAACTACCTGACCTACTATCTGGCGAAAGCCAAGTGGTTAGAGGTCAAGGGGTTTGACAGCGCCGCTGCTATGCGCGATTTCAACGTGGCCTTTGGACAACGCTTCACAATTGACCAAGGCGCCCCCGTGCTCAGCCTCATTAACCGCACGGGTTATCGTTACTTGGATTACTGGAATATTCCTGACACGAACTACGGAGTCTGATGCCTCTTCAGCCACTAGCTAGAAGTGCCAGGACCATAAGGTCCGGCCAGACTAATCTCCAGCAACGGGTTACGTCTGGAGCGCCTGTTCGTGGACTTACTTCTCAAAAGTCCATTGCTGAGATGGATTATAAGGACGCTGTTCGGCTTGACAACTTCATTGTAAAGCCTTTTGGGGTTGAGTTACGTCACGGTTTCCAGCTTCATCAGAATACTTTTGAATTTCGTATTAACACGATCATGCCATATGAAGCGCGTGATCCAGATGATAGTCGGCTGTGGGGCGTCACCCATGAAGGAATTTATGACATCACTTCACGTCAGGATAACGCTGTCAAACCTACTCCTGACGTTACATTCGCTACACAGACTGAGTTTGTCACCGATACATGGTCGTGGATACCGTTCTCCAACCTTGGCGAGAACTTCCTTTGCGCAGTAGGTGATCTCAACGGCTACTACACTTACGATGCTACGAATGAGTGGGTGCTACAGAACGGAAATATGACTGGCCCTGCTGGTTTTGATTCTCTGGAACTTGACTACATCATGTCGTGGAAGCGGCGACTGTGGTTCGTGCCACAGGAGAGTACGAAGGCTTACTACTTACCTGTTAACGAGATTGTGGGTGAGGTGCAAGAGTTCGACTTTGGCCCCTATATGCGCCAGGGTGGTCACATAAAACAGCTAGTGTCCTGGACTCGTGACGGCGGTGATGGCATTGATGACTTCTTGATAGTGTTAGGGTCTCAGGGCGACGTAATTGTCTACCAGGGAACCGACCCTGCAAATGCCGACACCTTTGCAATGGTCGGCATTTGGGATCTTGGCAGTTTGCCCACTGGACGACGGCTTGCTATTAAGTCTGGTGGCGATGTCAAGGTACTATGTGAAATAGGGCTTATTGATCTTAGTGTGCTATTTCAAGGCGCGGTAAACCTTGCATCACCTGAATCATTGGGCTATCCAGTCCAGACCGTCCTCTCTAGTGTGGTTAATCGCACACTGAATACTGAACAATGGGAAGTTCATTATTTTTCACGAGAAGAACTGTTTATAGTTAAAGAACCAATCACTGCATTGCTCACTGAGTCACAAATGTGGGCAGCCAACGTACACTCTCGGGCTTGGGGGAACTTAAATGACCTCCCCCAGCAAACTCTGGGTATGTTTCAGGAGGACTTGTATAGTTCTGATAGCGACGGCAACGTGTATCAGATATTGGAAGGTAACGTAGACAATTTAGATTTTGAAAGTACCTCTGATGAGATTACTGGTAGAATACAAACTGGTTTTCATAACTTCGGGGTGGCTAAATTAAAGAAATTCCAAGTTGTTCAGCCTACGTTTCAATCTCCCGTTGCTCCTGCTGTGCAACTACTCATGTACACAGAGTTTAATTTTAACGTCATCCCAGGTTCTCCAGGAGCTGGAGAACCAACAGAAGGGGCACAATGGGATATTGATAAATGGGACATAGCTCTCTGGGCGGGACAAGCAGGAACGTTTCAGGCATGGATAGGTGTTGAGGGAGTCGGATTCTTTGGTTCACTAGCCATGAATGTTCGCGGCGTAGGGGGTACGATCTTTACGCATTGGTCCTTCGGGTTTGAGGAAGGGGGCTTCGTGTGATTGTTACCAACGGCAGGCACTTCATGCACAAGTGGCTCAATGAGCGGGTCACCGTGTCATTTTCTGCCGATTTTCGGGCTATAGGATGGACAGAGCACGGTATGCTGAAGGCTGTGGTGGGATACACTGACGTCAATGGCAAGACCGCGCAAATCCATGTCGCCGCGGAAGGAAAATACTGGATGCGTCGTGAGTTTCTATGGTATACTTTTTATTATCCTTTTATCCAGCTTGATCTTACTTGGCTAATCGGAGTAGTGAACGCTAACAACGATACTGCCCTGAAGATGGACACTAACATAGGTTTTGAAGAATTTGCACGTATACCCGACGGCTACGCTGACGGGGAAGATCTTGTTATGTTACGCCTGCATCGGGGCAGCCCCCGAGTGCAGAGATGGCTCAGCTTAGGAGAGCGATATGGGAAAAGCATCACCACCAGAACCGCCTGATTACAGAGGTGCTGCTGAAGAACAGGCTAAGTCCTCGCAAGAGGCTGCCAATCAACAGATGTACTACAACCGACCGGAGCAAGTTACTCCGTTTGGTAGTCAGCTGTGGAGCTATGGTACCACCGTAGATCCCGTCACCGGCAAGGAGTACACTACCTCCAAGCAGACAAGCTCGATAATACCAGAAGCGCAGCGTGCCTTGGATGCTCAGCTGAATATTCAGAGTGGCCGCAGTGAGTTTGCTCAAGATATGCTGGGCCGCGTTGAAGAGGGTACAAAAGACCCCTTTGACTTCAGTCAGTACGGAGACTATCAAGGGTTACAGGGAGGTCGCGACCCGCAGGCACCTGGGGCCTATCGGGACGAAGCCTTCACGAACATGCAGAACATGGCTGCCCCTCAGCGTGCCCAAGACCGCGCTCGTATGGAAACGCAACTCGCGAACCAGGGTATCACGGCGGGCAGCGAGGCGTACAGAAACGCGATGCGCCAGCAAAGTGATCAGGAATCCAGGCAGGAGATGGGCTTCATGACCCAGGCTGGGGCTGAGGGCCAGCGCGTACAGCAGATGCAGGGTGCAGAGCAAGGCATGGATGTGACAGGTGCCAGCTATGCGAACAACCTGCGCCAGATGCAGATTGCCGAAGGGTTACAGGGGCGTAACCTCCCCCTCAACGAGCTGAATGCTCTGTTGACTGGGCAGCAGGTATCTCAGCCAACGATGCCTGGGTTTAAGGAAGCTGGCAGGGCTGCCGATACGCAGTATTTGAGTGCTGCTCAGATGCAAGGCCAAGCTGAGATGGACATATTCAATACTCAGCAGGCCAGCAAGGATGCCCTCATGTCTGGGGCTATGAGCATGGGCAGCAGCGCCATGATGTGCGACCTGCGTGTTAAGCGTAACCTGGAGCACGTAGGTTACTATGACGACGGTATTCCGCAGTACGCATTCCAGTACATCTGGTCTGACGACTGGTACTTCGGCCCGATTGCTCAGGAAGTTGAGCAAGTACGTCCAGACTTGGTCGGTGAGGTTGATGGTATTAAATTCGTGAACATGAGAGGACTCGGCTATGCCCATTGATCCACGTACAGGGCAGCCTATGCCCTATCCCTCCGGTCCTCCCGGAGCACAGATGCCTTATCCACCCGGTGGTCCTCAGCAAGCACCTAACGTGCAAGCGCAGATGGCCGCTGCGATGCGTCAGCAACAACCCGTCCCCGCTCAGCGACCTCAAAGTGGGCTGGGGCTGGCAGGGCAGGGTCCAGCTATAAACGCTGGAGTAGCTCCCCAGCAGTTACGTCCAGCGGACATGGCTATCATGGCTGGCGGTCTGCCCAGCGAGGAGCGTTTTCAGCAGGGCGCACGGCAAGGTGCGATTGCTGACAGTATGCGTGAGTCTGCACTGGAACCCATCCGAGGTAGGATGGTGGGCAATGTCTACGTACCTGCGAGCATTACCGAGGGCGGGGCCAAACTGATACAAGCCTACGTCGTACGCCAGAAGGAGAAGGAGCAGAAATCTGAGCGTGCTGAAGCAAGAGAGACACAGGCTGGCTTGTTGGCTGACTGGTTGAAGTCGCAGGATGGAGGCCCTTCTAACACAGACCGGGCTATGATAACTCCTGAAGCAGGCAGGTCTGGGAGGTAGTCGTGGCTGAATCTGACAATCCTTATGGGCTAAGCCAAAGCGAGCTAAAGCAGATTGACGCTATGGCTGCGGCGGCTGCCAAACCGAATCTCAGCTACACGGCGCTGGGTCTGTCTGGCATACCCGGAGCTCAGAATGTCGGTACTCAGCTACAGGCACAAGAGACTCGTGTACGCGGGGGCCAGTTGAATTCGTTGACCAATGCTCTAAATGCTAGGGCAGCTCGGCGTGAGACAGGGGCGCTAGCCTCTTCCCTGGCGTCTACGAAAGCATCAGCCCTGGTAGGGGCAGCTGGAGCTAAGGCTAAGGCGACCTTATCTGCTTCGGAGCTCGCTAATACGCGGAGGATAGCCGCTGAAGCTCTAAAGGAAAAGAATAGAAATCTGCGGGCTAAACAAAGAGCAGACCGACTTTTATCTGGACAGCAAAAGTTAGATGCCAGAGCAGCAGAAAGGGAGAGAGGCAGAAAGTTTGCGTACAGACAAAAGTTCACGCCGCGAGCTCTACCCCCCTCCATTCAAACAGACCTGGGGGATCAGGTCGATCAGGTGATGGCTTACGAGCGCGGTATTAAGGAATGGAAACCAGAGTATGCTTCCGGCCTCACTATGGTGGGCAAGGGCCTGAACTGGATAGCCAACAACGCCTCCATGATTTCTGACAATTTTCCAGAGATGCGTGCGCAGGCTGAGTGGTGGCGCGACTACGGGTACGACCTCGTATTGGAAGCACGCCACTCCAAGTTTGGCTCCGCCTTCACAGCCAACGAAGAGCGTATGTGGAATCAGGTTAGCGTAAGCGAGGGTATGCCTGCCGCAGACCTCATTAAAGCTCTGAAAAAACGTGGGAAAATTGCCAAAGATTCCTTTGAGCGGCAAGCGCGTGCTACTGCTGAATCGAGCTTTAATCCAGAGGCTGTAAAAGATATTGCTGGCCCAGACTACAAATGGGCTAGTTCTGAGCCTTTGTTCACGATGCCCCCGTACCTAGAGCCGGAAGAGGAAGCTTCTTTAGCTGGGGAGATGAGTGAAGATGAAGAGGCAGAGCTTGACAGACTAGAGGCTAAGTATGGCACTGACTGAAGAACAACGCACGCGGCTTCGTAAGCTGCGGCTACGTGAGCTTCAAGAGCGGGAAGCTGCTGAGACTGCCTTGCCCGACCCCATGTCTGCAGAGGGGTTGGCTCTGCAAGGTTCCAGCACGAGCCCAGCACAAGCCCGAGTCGTGGCCTCTCCTGGCCCGCCTAGTGATGTCCCCGAACTTCCTGGTGAGGTGGCTCCGCCCTCACGACTGCCTCAGCATATTGGCCGGCGAGCAATGCCTCGTGTCATGAATGAGTTGATGGAAGAGCGGGGCATGGATTACGGTGATCGCGCCGATGCTATGCTGGGCTCTGGTCCTATGGCTCTATATCAGGGAGTCAAACAAATTCTGGGAGTGGGCGACCAAGAACAGAATGAAAGGGACATACGTGACTGGCGTTCGCTATCTAGAGGCGCAAGCATGGGTGAAGGACAGGGTCTTATCAACGCTGGTACGATGGGAAGAATTGCTAGCGACCTTGGCACCCTGGCCCTCCCTATGGGTGCCGCTGAGCAAGTCGCTGGTAAAGTTCTAGGTAAGGCGTTGCCACGGTCAGCAGCGAAAGTCGCTGCTGCTTCGGGCGTCGCCGCTACTGAAATGGCTGCCCAACCTGTCTTGCCCGGAGAGTCACGCCTCACGAATGCCCTCATGGGTGCGGGCCTCGGTGGAGGGCTTAGTACAGCCGTGCAAGCTGGTCGTAGAGCTACTACTGGTATGTTTGATACTAGCGCCCCCGCTTCACGTCTAGAAATGGACTCCGACATTACTCCTACTCTTGGACAGGCTATTGAAGGTGGAATTCCTGCTAAGATAATTAAGAATATTGAGGACTATACTGAAGGTATAATCCCAGGAGTTGCTGGTGGGCGCAAGCGGGCCAGGCAAGAACTCTTTGATGCTATTGGCGCGGATGCTTCACCTAAAAACTTGACGAGCATCGGCAATGAGCATCGGGTAGGTAGCCCAGAGTACTTCAACACTCTACGAGATCAGTTTGATGATGCTTACGGGCAGCTACTTAACGATGTTGAGATTGAAGCTCCGGGTATCATTAACCTTATTGACGAAGCTCTTGAGGCAGCAGGTACAGAGTTTGACGCACCTTTGCGGGCACGGTTAAGGAGATCGTTGCTTGAGGGCATTCCAGAAGAAGGCGTGGCGATGGTAACTGGACGTCAACTTAAGAAGATAATGTCCGAGGCTGCTGATGGAGTGAGCAAAGCTACTCTGGGCGGTGATGCTGGTAAAAATAGGTCGGCCATCGCCATGTATAATGCGGTGCGCGATAGTCTTGCTGACCTCTTAGAGAAGCGGGCTGGGCCAGAACGAGTAAGGTCTTTGCGCCAACTTGACACTGCCTATGCAGAACGACAGGTGCTGGAAGAGACTGCTGGCAACGTGTTTCAAACTACTCCTGGCGAACTTACTGCTGAAGCTCTAGCTGCAACGGTGGCTAGTCGTAGTACTCCATCTATGATGGCTAATCAAACTGGTACTGCGTCACAGTTATCGGCAGATGCCACTAACGTGATGCGTCCTGCTAGAGAGAGCATGTGGGTACGCACGCTGGGTGGTCTTGGCTTGGGTGCTGGAGTCTATACTAGTCCCGGTGTTACCGCAGCAGTCGCTCTGCCTCTCGCCGGTATCACGGGAGTTGGATCTACTAAAATGGGGTCAAAATTCTTCCGAGGGCAGCTCGGCAATCAGCAGGCTATTGCTAAGACTATGCGTGACATTGTAGAACCTAAGATTGGCACGGCCAGCGTCTTACTTACAGATTATGAGGAATAACCATGTCACGTAATGCGTCAGGTGTGTACTCGCTGCCAGCGGGCAACCCAGTCATAACTCAGACTCTTATAGAGTCTGATAATTGGGCGAACCCAACCATGGAAGATATTGGGGCCGAGCTAACAGACAGTCTCAGCCGCGATGGTAAGGGGGATATGCGAGCACCGCTCGGTATCGTTGACGGCACTGAAGCTGCTCCCGGTGTGAGATTCAATGGTGAGTCAGGCAGCGGCATCTACAGAGAGACTGCTGGGGACTGGGGCCTTACTCGTCTTGGTGCCAGATTCCTGCGCCTGAGTGCTGTGGGGTTGACAGCTACCAAGACTTTCGTATGTAACACTGCGGCTGATGTCGTACAGGCTATTGTCAAAGGACATACTACGCAGACTGCTGATTTACATCAGTGGCAGGACGATACTGGTACGGTGTTGGCACGTATCACGGCTGCTGGGCTATACTTGGGACCGACAGAAGGTTCGCCTCCTGGTATGATGAGCGGCTATGGGGGACTAACAGCTCCATCTGGTTGGTTAGAATGTGATGGTGCCAGCTACACAGTCGCTGCTCAAGGTAATCTTCACACTGCCATTGGTGATTTATATGGTGGTGATGGAGGTACGAATTTTAACGTACCAGATATTCGTGGCAAGTTTCTTCGTGGTTGGGACCACGGCGCAGGTGTGGATCCCGATGCTGCTGGTCGCACCGATGCAGGCGGTGGTGGTACTGGGGATAATCAAGGAACGCAGCAAGCTGATGCAGGTGGGGCGCACGTACATGATCTCACGCACACCCACACTATTACCCACACTCACACTATGGCGCACACCCATGATCTGACTGCTGGGGATACATCTAGCGCCGGAGCGCACACCCACACTTATAGTGCGGTGATATCCTCCGTACAGGGGAGCGCTGCAAAGTCTGGCAGTGGCGCCCTTCAGTTCTCTCCGTCAACTTCTTCTGCTGGAGCGCACACGCACTCCCTTACTGGGGTTACTGCTGAGCCAAGTACCGCTGACACCGGCGCATCCAGTGCTGCTGACACCGGCGCATCAAGTGCTGCGGATACAGGTTCTACCGGAGGCAACGAGAGCAGGCCCATCAACATCTACACCATGTACATCATCAAGACATGAAGTGGAATGGTACAGCGACATCCATCACCGGCATAGCTACTGTCGTAGCTCTAGCATTCGGCGCGTGGTTTGCTGTCATGGGAGCCATTGCTGGGGAATCTGAAAAATTACAAAGTAGCATCACTGGCATAGAACTTCAACAACAAGCAGAAGATGTAGACTTTGCCATCTATCAGGTAACGCACAAGATGGATGTAATAGATGCACGTATTGATAATGGTACGGCATACGCCAATGATCGTACTCAATTAAAACTGTTGAAGCGTTCGCTTAACGTACTCTTACGTCGGCAGGATGTAGTTCTCAAACGTATTGAAAGTTCAGTTAAATAGATTTCTACAGACAGCCGAGTGTAGCCTCGGCGCTCTCGTTGCAGAGGGCTTCCGCGCTTTTGTCCTTGAACCTCCATGGAAAAACAACGAACCCAACGAGTCTTGTATACCCCCCGGAGAATACAAATGCTTTTGGCATCGTTCTTCTAAATACGGTTGGGTCTACCTCGTATCTGGTGTGCCCGATAGAAGCCACATACTTATTCATCCGGGCAACATACCCAGACATACCAGGGGGTGCCTCTTGCCAGGAAATAAGGTGGGAGATATATCTGGTTTCACCGCTGTTCTGAGTAGCCGCACCACAACCCGTCATCTATTTAAACATCTGAGAAAGCAACCGTTTTTGCTGGAGGTATCATGAGTATCATACTTAGTCTACTCACGGGCGGAGCCACTGGACTCATTGGTACCGCGCTATCAGGTGTTATGAAGTTTCTCAATGCCAAGCAGGAACAAAGCCATGAGCTCAAGGTCATGGAAATGGAACTCCGCCACATGGACAAAGAGGCTGAAGTTGCACTCAAAATCGAGAGCAAGAAGCAAGAAGGTAAGGAAGCTATTGCAGCATGGGCGGGACTGGAAGCTAGCTACAAGGAGGCAGGGCAACGATGGTCTACAGGGGACAGTGGCTGGATAGTGTTCGTCGATGTAGTACGTGGCCTGATGCGCCCTTTGCTGACTCTAACCTTGGTAGTCCTCATGGGCACCATCTATTTCACGCTTGCTACAGACAACATGGAAATGCGTGACCAGATTATCGCTACAGTTCTATACCTCGCTACTGCGAGCGTCTTGTGGTGGTTTGGCAGCCGCGCCATAAGTAGGAACAAATAAGACGCCCTGTACGGCCTCGTGAGCGTTTTAAACGGGGTACCCTTGGGGGTAGGTAGGGGGTAAAAAGTGACTACTGGACAGGCACACAGTAAAAACCCTTTAAAAACAAGGGGTTAGGCTGGCTGAAAGCGCAACGGGGCCAGCGAGCTCCGCACATAGGCGTCGGCGGGGGAGACTGGCACCCCATCCGACTGCTCCCGCTAACTTGGAGCAATCTGTTAGTCTTGGTCCACATACCCCTTGCCTTGTGGTTCACCAGTATCAAATTCTTTAGCATCAGGATTCATGTACCTGTTCATGGCATCCTTACTGCTGAGTGCTTTCCTGCACTCTTCTAGATGGGCGTCTTCAGCTTCTTGCTGCGCCAGCACGTCACCTGTAGGTTTTTGAGCGCCACTGCACACGTCAACCACAGGCTTCTGTGCAGCAAGCTCCCACTCTATCAGTTTCTCGATAAAGTGCTGGGCCTTGCGTAAGTCATGAAGGCCGTTCTTATCCTTCCAGCGCAGTACGTACTTGAAAATCTGTGCTTCCATGTAGGGCATCTTGTGCATAAGCACGAAGTCCCAGTGCTGTATCGGCTTGCCCTTGTAGTGAGCACCGTCCACTTGACGTTCGTTTGCTGTCATTTTTCACCTCGTCTATGCAACCAACTCACACAAGCATAGTTCCAATCAGGGGCGGCTATCTGCCCGGCCCATTGATTTGCCATATTTAGGCTTCCATCCTTGTAAAACTTGAATGCCTGCCACATAGGGTATGCTACCACAGACAAAAATGGATAGCTAGTGAGCTCATCGTCGGGTTTTTCCAGCCAGCCACGGAGCACACTGTAGAACTTACGGTGGTCCCCTGTAAACAACTCAGGCCCTGTTTGTATTTCTTTAGTCAGGGCGTACAGGTTATTCCCATCACCAGGGGCAGCCCACATCTTTTCAAACCTGGGCATATCGGGATAAACATGGAAGTTGTGGCTGAATTGCGTGTAACGCCCGACGTTCATTTTGAGTGCGCAGGCTATATACTCCTGCAAGAAGCTCATGTGGACCACGTTTGCCCCGTAGCACCCCCAGATAGCGTCGTTGCTCCGGCAGCACACGCTAATGTCAACTTCTGGTTCCGTGTTGCGGTAGCTGAGGCTCACATAAACTTGAGTATTGCAAGGGAGATCCTTGCTACCGTATGCGATGTCATAGGAGGGGTCCCACATCGTTATTACGGCCCGTCTGCTTTCAGGCTCGTTGTGCAGGTGGTCAATTACCCATGTTATTTGGTCATAGCCAAACTTATGTCTCCAGCGATACCCGTAGGCCCCCTCTAAGATTACGCCGTCTTCGCTGTAGTCGCGCATACGGGAGACAAACTGCGCCACGTAGTCAACGTCCTGTCGCCCCGCCAGCATCCACAGAGATTCAAAGAAGTGGAAGAAGGGGTTGGCGTCCCTTACAGAGTCAAATAGTACGCGCTCCCTAGGATTATGATAAACATTAACCACGGGATTAGGAGCGACAATAACTCTGCCATTGCGACTTTCTTCCACATTGCCGTTAATCTTGAGATACCACAGGCCATCTGGGTAAGCGTCATTTACGTTTCTTCTAGAGATCGTGTGCATCAGAAGTCACCTCGTCAATAAATTCTAGACCGTGATCTTCTGCAAATATCTCTGCATCTTCTATA
>PVMS01106757.1_pt1 | contig 27772 bp, 31 predicted proteins | sample 1853461 | NCBI WGS metagenome assembly PVMS01 (sample SAMN08582032, study PRJNA380276) | Marine sediment metagenome, whole genome shotgun sequencing project. | isolation source: ocean sediment barecode stripped | collected 2017
GCTAGCACTCACACGTGCAAGCGACCAGAAACTCTCGGCAAACATGGTTTGCTGCTTAAGGTCCGCTACTCACAAAAATTGGCGTGGCGGCGTGGTTTCATGTCGAGATGAAAGTGGTCCCGATGGGCCTCGTTGGCCTCTGGACCCAGCACCGTGCCGAAGATTTTGCAGGCCTCGGCGTGCATCGTCACGACAAAGGCCGATTTCGGATCGGCAGTTGGCTGATCGGCAAGAGCCAGATCGTTAGGCGGTTCAGCCAAAGGCGGGGGTGCCGGGGGCACGGCCGGGGTCGCATTGATTCTGGTGGCCGCAATGGGGATCTCGGTCGGCTTCCGCATCTCGGCATCCCGCGTCTCGGCGCTTCGCGTCGGGTTTGGCGCGGGCAATGGGGGCGCCGCATGTGGCCAGTCATTGAGCACGGTAATGCGTTCCCCCGAGGCCAGCACGAATTCGGAGATGTCCAGCGCATTGGCCAGGGCGTGCTGGCTGATCGTGGTATTGGCGCCGCCATACCGGTTCCGGCATTTGTAGGACGCGGCATTGTGAAGCTTCACCGCTTGCGTTCCGAAGACTGCCGTAGCCGTCGGTTGGACCTGCTCCTTCAGCCAAGTGTCCAAAGTGACCGCCATCTTGCAGGTCATGGTCGCGGCAGGCTCGATGACGACTGCGGGATCGCTGCCGATGGACCGAACGAGGATCGGAACTGGCGTGCCGCAAATACCCTGCTTCAGGGGCGGCAACCTTTCGAAGTCGAGCGTCATTCCGGCGAGCTGCTTCCTGCATATCTCGACGGCGGCTGAGACCTGACTGCTGCTCCAGGCGACAGTTTCCACGTCACCAGGAAGGTTTGGCGTTGTCTCTGTCGGTGTCGTGACGGTCGCCTCTGGCGGCGCGCCAAACTCCTGCGCCTGTACGGAGATCGTGAGCACCCACAGACACGAAAGACCGAGCATAATAAGCGCCGCAGGTTTCATTTCACGTCCAATTGCCACTAAGGCAAGTCCCTGGATGCCAAAGCTTGTGGTTGTTGCCATTGAGTGTTAGCTGCCGCAGGCCGTTCTAAGCTTGAATTTGGACGGAAATTGTAGGGGTTCATCGCGTTTGTCCGAAGCACTTGGCATCACCTTCGAGGAAACTGACCGCGCCGGGGTGATAACCCTCGACCGGCCGGGCAGGCTAAACGCGCTCAATGGCGAAATGTTCGAGGCTCTGAGCGAGCATTACCGGCGTTGGGCCCCGGCGCCACACATCTACGGTGTGGTGATGGAATCGTCCCACCCGACGGTGTTCTGTAGTGGTGGCGATCTCAAGGCTTTGAACGCGCTCAATCAGCAAGGCGCCACCAACGCGGTACGCGAATTCTACCGGACCGCTTATAGCCATGTCTGGCTGCTGGAAAACTTCATCAGACCCAATGTCCCCCTGATCGACGGCCTCATCTATGGCGGCGGCATCGGCATCACGCTGTTTGGCACCCATTGCGTGGCGGGAGAAGGCTATCGCTTCGCCATGCCACAAGTTGGCATCGGATTTCTGCCGGACATTGGCGCCACGTATTTCCTGGCGCGCCTGTTTGGCTGGACCGGGATTTACCTCGCGCTCACCGGCCGTTCCATCGGCCCAGCGGACGCTTATCGCCTGGGCCTCGTCACCCACACGATTCCGGCGGCGCATTTTAGCGTCATCAAGGATGCCCTCTCCGACAACCATCCCATCGATCGGCTGCTCGACGGGCTCCACCGCGACCCAGGCGAAGGCGACCTCGTGCGCCTGACGCCGCAGATCGACCGCATCTTCTCCGCGCCGTCCGTCGAAGCGATCCTAGAGCGCCTCGATGCGGAAGACGGCGAGGACGAGGCATGGGCGAAAGAAACCGCGGCCGAGCTTCGCAAGAAGTCGCCGACCTCGCTCAAGATCGCGTTCGCCCAGATGAAGCGAGGAAAGTCGCTCAATATCGCGGACGCCCTCAGGTTGGAGTTCCGCCTGGCCAGTCACGTCATTGGAACCCACGATTTCCGCGAGGGCATCGACGCCCGCATCGCCGGCAAGGGCCGCAGCCCCGTTTGGCAGCCGGCGCGTCCCGAAGACGTCGACGACGACGCGATCATGGCCATTTTCGACACGCCGATCGACGGCGAGCTTGAACTCGACGAGCGCCGGGCAGGACCAGAAAGTCCATGAGAACTGGCGGAATATTCGCCAGCATCATCAAAAGTTAAGCGTAGCTTTTCATGGGCTCTTAAGCGTCTTGCTTAAGCTCGTCTTAGGCGCTGCCGCCTAGTTTCATCGTCAAGTTTCGAACAAACAATAGCGAATGGGGGCAGGCGATGAACGTAGCACTGGATATTGGAACGGCGGTAAGCACCGATGGGGCGCAAGACCTCAAAGGCCGCTATCTCGTTTCCCTGAAACTCGTTGAGCGGCTTCACCGCTTGTTGCTCGACGTCATCAAAGACGAGTTCGACCGTTTGGGCCGGGGCGACGTCAACAGCATACAGGCGCTGCTGATGTACAATATCGGCGACGCCGAGCTGACCGCGGGCGAACTGACCAGCCGCGGTTACTATCTCGGCTCCAATGTCTCCTACAATCTCAAGAAGCTGGTCGAAGCCGGTTTTATCCGTCACGAGCGTTCCACCACCGACCGCCGTTCGGTGCGGGTGCGCCTCAGCGTCAAGGGCCTCGATGTCTGGAAAGTGGTGACTGGTCTGTTTCAGCGCCAGCTTGGCTCTCTGGAACAAGTGGGCGGCGTCGACCGGGACGACCTTGAGACCCTCAATAAGTCCTTGGTTCGCCTTGAGCGCTTCTGGACCGACCAGATCCGTTATCAGCTCTAGACGTTCTTCTCTGAGCTTTCGTTAGGTCACAACGATCGTTTGGCCCTCGATGGAGATTTCTCCGCCGGGGGATCGTTGTTTTTGGCCGTTTAGCGCCTCGAACTCAGCCAAAATTCGCCCCATTCCTAAGGCATTCTTGATCTCGAGCGTCGGCCCATCATCGGATGAGCCGGCAAAAACGGCTGATGAAGGAAGCTTTCGTCCGTTCAGTCGTGGCGCCATGGACCGCCTGAGACCGTAAAGCTTGGTTAATGAATCTATGACACCAAGCTAGAGGTATGGGGCCAAAAACGAGTCGAGCGCCAAAGACAATGCGCCTATGGTTCAGCGGGACAGAGGCCGCAACGCACGGGGAGCGGCATATGCCGAGATTTTTTAACGATTTCCGCAGCGGGACCCTGGCCACGGGCCTGATCGCGGCGCTTCTTGTCGTCACCGTGGTACCGGCCAGTGCTGGGCCGTTCAATTGGTTCAAGGGCAACAAAGGCGGGGGCCAGACGCAACCTCAGCCGCAACAGGGCTCAAGCGGCGGTGGCTTGTTCGGGGGCCTGTTTAACGGCGGCTCGCGCGCACCAGCCCACGAATCCCATGCCTCCGAGCTTCCCCGCGGCAACGCTGAAGTAGCGATGATCGTCAATCCGGCGCTGGGCCTGCCAACGCTGACGACGCGAAACATCGCTCCGACCCGAGCCGCCATCAAGAAATACAAGGTGATCGTCGCTCAAGGCGGCTGGCCCATGGTGCCGGCCAAGGCCATGAAGCCCGGCTCGCGCGGCCAGGAAGTGATCACGCTGCATCGCCGGCTCGAGATCAGTGGCGATCTCGTCGGCATGAGTATTCCAAATGAGTACGATGCCGCGCTGGTTGCCGCGGTGAAGCGGTTCCAAAACCGTCATGGTCTGCCGCCAACCGGCGTCATCGATTCTAAAGCGATGATCCAGGCTCTGAACGTGCCCGCGAATGTTCGTCTCGCCCAGCTTGAATCGAACTTGAAGCGCTTAAAGAAATTGGCGCCAAGGGCATCGAGCCGCCATGTGCTGGTCAACATTCCCGCCGCGCAGGTCGAGGCGGTGCAGGGTGGCCGGGTCGCCCAGCGTCATACCGCCGTGGTCGGCAAGGTCGCGCGCCCGACGCCGGAGCTGCGCAGCAAGATCAAGGAAGTGAATTTCAATCCCTATTGGTACGTGCCTCGCAGCATCATCCATAAGGACCTCGTGCCCAAGGGGCGCCAGTTCGCGAGCCGCGGCCAGGACATGCTTGCCGCCTATCACATGGAAGCCTTTGACTTGGCTGGCAATCAGCTCGACCCGCGCCAGATCGATTGGTTTGGCGAGGAGGTCTACAAATACAATTTCCGCCAGCAGCCCTGGAAAGAGAACTCGCTTGGTTTCGTGAAGATCAACTTCCCGAACAGTGATGCGGTGTATCTGCATGACACCCCGCTGAAGAGCCTGTTCGGCAAGCCGGTTCGCTTTGAAAGCTCAGGCTGCGTGCGCGTGCATAACGTGTCCGCGCTGGTCAACTGGTTGTTGGCGAGCAATTCCGGCTGGGACATCAACCGCATCCGAAACATGAAGGCGACAGGCGAACAGCTCAGCGTGAAGGTGGTGAAACAGACCCCGGTTTATCTGGCCTATGTGAGCGCCTGGAGCACGCCTGACGGTCAGATCCATTTCCGGCCGGACGTCTATGGCCTGGATGCTGGGGCCCATACCGCTTCCGCCTACTGATCGTTTTAGAGACTTCGCGAACAAAGAAGGCCGTCCAGTTCAATCTGGGCGGCCTTCTTGTGGTCGGCGTGCGGGGGAGGGGCGCACACCTTTCAAAACGATCCAGCGAGGTGGCCGTTGACTTGTATATTAGCGTGACCTTATATTAGCATTAGCTAATGCACTAGGAATGGACCCATGCCGGACGCGCCAGCCGAACTCGCCGCCTTCGAGGCCGACGTCACCAAGGTCGCAAACCTCCTGCGGGCGCTCGCCAACGAGCGCCGGCTGATGGTGCTTTGCAAGCTGGTGGAGTGGGGCGAGGGCAATGTGGGATCCCTGGCCGAAGCGGCTGGACTGTCGCAATCCGCCACCTCCCAGCATCTCGCCAAGATGCGGGACGAGGGGATCGTGGCGTTTCGCCGCGAGGGCCAGACGCTCTGGTACCGCATCGCCGAGCCGCGCACCGAGCTGCTGCTTGGCTACCTCCACAAACTCTATTGCAGCGAAGACTGAGCCCGTTTTCGACGGAGATCCCCTCATGAGCCTCCCCACCATCGCCCCGAAAGATGCCAAGCGCCTGATCGATCAAGGCGCCACCCTTATCGACATTCGCGAGGCGGACGAACACGCGCGAGAATACATCCCGGGCTCGCTCCATGGACCCATCGAAGCGATGCCCAATCTCGACGAGGTCAGTAAGCCCATCATTTTTTATTGCCGGTCCGGCACGCGGACCGCCGCTAGTGCCGCATGGCTAAAACAAGCGGCGCCTGGCGAGGCCTATAGTCTGGCGGGCGGTCTTGAGGCATGGAAGGGGGAAGGTTTGCCCTGGCATCTCAACACGGGCCTTCCGATCGGAATCTACCGGCAGGTCATGATTGCCGCTGGCGGCCTTGTCATTCTCGGCGTGCTACTCGGCGTCTTGGTCTCTCCAATCTTCTATTTGCTGGCCGCGCTCATTGGCGGCGGCTTGATGTTCGGGGGAATATCCGGCCGCTGTGGAATGGCCATCCTGCTCGGCGCCATGCCATGGAACCGGGGCGCCGCCGGGACCTGAAGCTAGGGCCTCGCACGCGCGCCGAGTGAAGGCCTAAGAACCTCCTCTAACCCGCCGGAAACTGGCTGATTTGCCTCATTGCTCCGGCCGCCCGATCCAAGCACATCTAGGGTTGGGGCGTTGCTGGCGCGCTTTCCCGACATGTGGTAGAGCCAGCGCAATACGTGCCTAGCGTGCGCTTCGCGGGGAAAACCTAGCGGGCAGGTCGCCTGGGCCGGCTGGGTTTTATCTGAGTTCGAGGAGCGGTTAGCCATGACGGCAAGTGACATCCGGCGCGCCGAGGCGCGCGAGAGCGACTTTTTCACCAAGCATTTGGAAGACTCGGACCCCGAAGTTTGGGGTGCCATCGAGGCCGAGCACGAGCGTCAGCAGAACGAGATCGAGCTGATCGCCTCGGAGAACATCGTGTCCAAGGCTGTGCTGGACGCCGCCGGTACGCTCCTCACCAACAAATATGCCGAAGGCTATCCCGGGCGCCGCTATTACGGTGGCTGCCAGTGTGTGGACGTGGTCGAGCAGATCGCCATCGATCGCGCCAAGAAGCTGTTCGACTGCAAGTTCGTCAATGTGCAGGTCCATTCGGGCTCCCAAGCCAACCAATCCGTGTTTCTGGCGCTGATTAAGCCGGGCGACACCGTGCTTGGTATGAGCCTCGCCGCCGGCGGTCACTTGACCCATGGCGCGCCGCCGAACATGTCCGGCAAGTGGTTCAACGCCGTTCAGTATGGCGTCACCAAGGACACGAACCGCATCGACTATGACGAGGTCGAGAGCCTGGCCAAAGAGCACAAGCCGGCCCTGATCATCGCCGGTGGTTCGGCCTATCCGCGCATCATCGACTTCGCGCGCTTCCGCAAGATCGCCGATGAGGTCGGCGCGTATCTTCTGGTCGACATGGCGCATTTCGCGGGCCTGGTCGCGGCTGGCATCCATCCGAGCCCGCTGCCCTTCGCCGACGTCTGCACCACCACGACCCATAAGACTCTGCGCGGTCCGCGTTCGGGCATGGTGCTTTCCAACGACGAGGCCATCGGCAAGAAGATCAACTCGGCCGTGTTCCCGGGTCTGCAAGGCGGACCGCTGATGCACATCATCGCCGCCAAGGCCGTCGCTTTTGGCGAGGCGCTTGAGCCTTCGTTCAAGGTCTATGCGCAGCAGGTGGTCGACAACGCCCATGCGCTCGCCGAGACGCTGATCAAGGGCGGCCTCGATATTGTTTCCGGTGGCACCGACACGCATCTGATGCTGGTCGATCTCCGGCCGAAGGGGCTCACCGGCAAGGTGGCGGAGATCGCGCTCGGCCGTGCCAACATCACCTGCAACAAGAATGGCGTGCCGTTCGATCCGGAGAAGCCGATGATCACGTCGGGTATTCGCCTCGGAACACCGGCAGGCACGACGCGCGGCTTCGGCGTCGCTGATTTCGAGTCGGTCGGCGGTATGATCCTCGAAGTGCTTGACGGCGTCGCGGCCAACGGTGACGAGGGCAACGCTGCTGTCGAGGAGAGCGTGAAGGCACGCGCCATCGAGCTCTGCTCGCGGCATCCAATTTACGAGTAGGCATCCGGCGCGACGTTCGGAACGGGGAGAGCGGTCGACCATGCGATGTCCCTATTGCGGCAGCACGAACACGCAGGTGAAGGATTCTCGCCCTAGCGAGGACCACAACACGATCAGGCGCCGGCGGATCTGCGCCGATTGCGGCGGTCGCTTCACCACGTTCGAGCGGGTGCAATTGCGCGAGCTGACCGTCATCAAGCGGAGCGGCCGCCGTATTCCCTTCGATCGCGACAAGCTGATGCGTTCGGTGCAGGTCGCGCTGCGCAAGCGGCCGGTGGAGCCGGAGCGGATCGAACGCATGGTGAGCGGCATCGTACGGCGTCTCGAAAACCGTGGCGAGAACGACACCAAGTCGGAGACCATCGGTCATCTGGTGATGGAGGCCCTGAAGGGTCTCGATGACGTGGCCTATGTGCGCTTCGCGTCCGTCTACAAGAACTTCCGCGAGGCCAAGGACTTCGAGGCGCTGATTGGCGAACTCGCGGGAACCGAAGACGACGACTCCGACAAAGACACCGCCGACGATAAGTAGGCCGCTGTTCCATGAGCGTGAGCGACCTTGAGCAGATGAGCGCGAGCGACCACGAGTATATGAGCGCAATCGACGACCAGCATATGGCGCAGGCATTGGTGCTGGCGCGTCGCGGGCTTGGGCTCACCTGGCCTAACCCATCTGTCGGGGCGATCGTCGTGATGCCGTTGGGCGAAATCGTTGGGCGTGGCTGGACCGCACCAGGGGGCCGTCCCCATGCCGAAGCCAATGCGCTGGAGCAGGCCGGCGCCAAAGCTAAAGGCAGCAGCATCTATGTGACGCTTGAGCCATGCGCCCATAAAGGGCGCGGGCCGGCCTGTGCCGACAGCATTGTCGCAGCAAAACCCAAACGCGTTGTCATCGGCTTGCGTGATTCCGACCCCCGGACTGCCGGGCAGGGCATCGCGCGGCTGCAAGACGCCGGCATAAACGTGGAGGAAGGCGTTCTGGCTGAGGATGCCGCGGCCGTCACGCGTGGTCATATCATGCGCGTCACCAAAGACCGTCCCGCCGTCACCCTCAAAATCGCCGTGGGTTCGGACGGGCTCGTGCCCCGGGGGCACGGCAAGCCTGTCTGGGTGACCGGCCCGGGCGCCCGCGCTCATGGTCATTTGCTGCGTGCCAGAAACGACGCCATCTTAATTGGCCGTGGCACGGTCGCCGCCGATGATCCGACGCTGACTTGCCGTCTTCCCGGCATGTCGTCCCATTCGCCGGTGCGGGTCGTACTCGACCGCCGCTTGCGCACGCCACCCGAGGCAAAGCTATTCGCCGGCGACGCCATGGTGCCGGTCTGGTTGATCTGTGCTGATGGCGAAAACCAACCGAACGCCGAGGGACTGCTTGAGCGTGGTGGCGATATTGTTCCCGTCCCCGTCGATGCCGAGGGGCTTATCTCCCTTAAAGATGCCCTTGCGACGCTCGCGGGCCGGGGGATCACAAGCGTGCTAGTGGAGGGCGGACCGACGGTGGCGCGGGCTTTTCTCGAAGCCGATCTCGTGGATGAGGCCGTCATCTACCAAGGGCCGAACTCTGCCGGCGACGATGGACTTACGCCCTTCGCCGGAGACGGGCTTGCTCGGCTGACGGAAAGCGGCCATTTCACTGTCATTGCCTCGCGCTTTTTCGGACCGGACCGGATGACGTGTTGGCGGCGGATACGAACATGTTCACTGGAATCGTCAGCGGCCTAGGTGCTCTCACGGAGCGAGACGGATCGCGCTTCGTGATCGACAGCCCCTATAAGCCCGAAACTCTCAACGAGGGCGCTTCGGTCGCCTGCGACGGCTGCTGCCTGACCCTCGTCGAGATCGGCAAGGGTCAGGGCGACGGCTCGGTCCTGGCGTTCGAGTTGTCGAACGAAACTCTGGGCCTCACCACGCTCGGGTCATGGCAGGCCGGGCAGACGATCAACCTCGAACGGGCCTTGGCTCTCGGCGAGGAACTTGGCGGGCATATCGTCACAGGACATGTGGATGGACGCGCCAAAATCACCGCGCGCGGCGCTGACGGCGACAATGTCAGGTTCGAACTAGAGGCGCCTTCGGACCTGGCCGGGCTCATCGCCACCAAGGGCTCCGTGGCGTTGGATGGCGTTTCGCTGACTGTTAACGAGGTCGGCGATACCCGCTTCGGTGTGAACGTCATTCCGTACACACTGGCCCACACCACATTGAGAGATTGGCAGCCTGGCGATCTGGTAAACCTTGAAGTCGATCTTCTCGCGCGCTACGTGGCGCGGCTTGGACAATATGAAGGCCGTCAAAAGTGACCGCTGTGACTGAGACAACGAACGAAGCTCCGCACGCCGAATTCCTGTCTCCCATCGAGGAGGTGGTCGAGGACGCGCGCAATGGGCGCATGTTCATTCTCGTTGACGCCGAGGAGCGCGAGAACGAGGGCGATCTCGTGATCCCGGCCCAGATGGCCACGCCGGACATTATCAATTTCATGGCCAAGCATGGCCGGGGCCTCGTTTGCCTGGCACTGACTCCGGACCGGGCCCAGCAGCTCCGTCTCGAGTTGATGTCGCGCTCGAACCGCTCGCGGCACTCCACCGTCTTCACCGTGTCCATCGAAGCGCGCGAAGGGGTCTCAACCGGGATCTCCGCCCATGACCGCGCTCACACGATTTCGGTCGCCATCGATCCCACCAAGGATTATCGCGACGTGGTGACGCCGGGCCATGTGTTCCCGCTGCTCGCCAAGGAAGGCGGCGTGCTCATTCGTGCCGGCCACACCGAGGCGGCTGTGGATCTTGCACGCCTTGCCGGGTTGAACCCCGCGGGAGTGATCTGCGAGATCATGAATGACGACGGCACCATGGCGCGTCTTCCCAACCTCGTTAGCTTTGCCCAAACTCACGACCTCAAGATCGCGACCATCGCCGATCTCATCGCCTATCGGCTGCGCTACGACCACCTCATCAACAAGGTCGCCGAGACCACATTGGACAGCCCCTTTGGTGGCGAGTTCGCGGTGAAGGTCTATGCCACCACCGTCGACCCCGCCGAGCATATCGCTTTGGTCAAGGGTGACGTCTCCTCCGGCGAGCCTGTGCTGGTGCGCGTGCACGCCATGAACACGCTGGACGATCTGCTGGCTTCCGGCGCGGATCGCGAAAGCGCCATCCACAAGGCCATGGAGATCATCGGCCGGGAAGGGCGCGGCGTGATCGTGCTCATTCGTGAGTCTCGCCCCAATGCCATTTCCGCCCGCCTCAAACAGGTGGAGGGTGGACAGGGACAGCAGCGGCTCATGGAGTATGGCGTCGGCGCCCAGATCCTGCTCGATCTCGGTGTCCATGAAATGGTCCTGCTGTCGAATTCGCCGGCACGCAAGATTGTCGGCCTCGACGGCTACGGGCTAAAAGTCGTCGGTCAGCGCAGCCTGGAGCCGAAATCGTGAGCCGCAAAGGGTCCAACTCCGTCCTCATCATCGAGGCCCGCTTCTACGAAGACATCGCCGACGAGCTGGCGCGCGGCGCCATCGATGAATTGCGCGGCAATCAGGTGGACTTTGAGCGGATCGCGGTGCCGGGCGCGCTCGAAATTGCCCTGGCCCTCAGTCTCGCGCTCGCCAACGGTTTCGTCGGCCGGGCCGGGCGTCATCGCGGCTGCATCGCGCTTGGCTGTGTGATCCGCGGCCAGACATCCCATTACGACGTGGTGGCCCGGGAATCCTCGGCCGGCTTGCATCAGCTTGCCGTCCAGCACGGCGTCCCGATCGGTTCGGGCATTCTCACCTGCGAGACCCGGGAGCAGGCCTGGGAACGGGCCAGCGTCGATGGCCGCAACAAGGGTGGCGACGCGGCACGCGCCTGCCTCACTTTGCTGCGCCTCGAACAGCACTTCTCCTCGGCGAGCCGGCGCTAGCCCATGGCCGAGCGCAAAGCAAAACCCAATCGCGCCGCATCGCGAAGCGCCGCCAGGCTCGCCGTGGTTCAGGCGCTTTATCAGATGGACATGAGCGGGATCGACTTGAACGAGGTTATCATCGAGTTCGAGGCCCATCGGTTGGGAAAAGAGATCGAGGGCGACCAATATAACCAAGCCGAAGCGGTGTTCTTTCGCGATCTCGTCGAAGGTGTCGTGCGCGAGCAGCGCCGCCTCGATCCGCTGATCGATAAGCAACTCGCCGAAGGCTGGCGGCTCAATCGCGTCGATTCCATCCTGCGGGCGATCTTGCGGGCAGGGGCCTACGAACTTGCCTTGCGCGACGATGTTCCCGCCCGCGTCGTCATCTCCGAATATCTGGACATCGCGCACGCATTCTTCGGCGACGAGGAGCCACGCGTGGTGAACGGCATTCTCGACCGGCTTGCTCACAAAGCCCGGCCCAAGGAGTTAGCGTCACGGGAGACCAGCAATGGTTAATGGGGTCGAGCATGTCGACAAGGGGCACGAGGATGAGTTCGAGCTCATCGCCAATGTCTTCGCCCCCTTAGCCAAAGAGTCCGGCGCACTCGGACTGCGCGACGATGCGGCGGTGCTGCGGCCGCCAGAGGGCCACGAAATCGTCGTCAGTTGCGACGCCATCAACGAGGGCGTCCATTTCCTGAAAGACGACCCGGCGGACAGTATCGGCCACAAGGCACTCGCCGTGACGTTGTCGGACCTCGCCGCCAAGGGTGCGCGGCCGTACGCCTATCTCTTGTCATTATCGCTGCCGCGTAATGTGGTACCGGACTGGCTCGCCGATCTCGCGGCGGGGCTCCGTGCCCTTCAGACCCACGCGGGCGTCGCGCTTGTTGGTGGTGACACCACGTCATCGCTCGGCGGTGTCAGCATCGTCGTCACCGGGCTTGGCCTCGTGCCGCAAGGACACGCCGTCTTGCGCCTTGGCGCCAACCCAGGCGACCGGTTCTATGTGAGCGGTACGATCGGCGACGCATATCTCGGCCTTCGCCTGCTGCAAGATCCGGCGCGCGCCAAAGCCTGGGGACTCGTAGACGAAGACGTCGCGTTTCTCGTTGAGCGCTACCGGCGCCCGACGCCCCGTTGCGATCTCGCGCTCCTCGTGCGGAATTTCGCGCAAGCATCGATCGATATCTCCGACGGGCTGGTGGGGGACATCGAGAAACTTTGCCGGGTCTCCCATGTGGGCATGACGCTGAACACAGAGCGTGTCCCATTCTCGCCCGCGGCGCGAAAAGCCCTCGCGGCCGAGCCCGGTTTGCTGCCGGAGCTCATCACCGCAGGCGACGACTATGAGCTGGTCGTGGCGGTGCCCGAGAGGAGCGCGGCCGCCTTCGAGGCCGAGATTGAGACCAAACAATTGCGATTCGCGCCCATCGGTGACGCCACTGCCGGCGATCCGCGCGTGACAGTACGTGATGCTAAAGGCGAAGCAATAGTCTTAAGCCACCGTGGTTTCAGCCATTTCTAGAGCGTAGCAGACGCCGCTGGGCCAAAATGCCGCTTCGCGAGGCCGTCGGTTGCTTCCGCGCCCCAATTTTGGCATTTTCCGGCCAACTCAAAGTTCACTCTTGGGGGGCAACCACGCCGCGAGCACCTATCGGTGTATCGCCGTTCGCGGTCGGAATGCCCTCGCATCTCATTCGATCTGAAAAACGGGGACTGTCCGATATGACCATGGTTCTTTACCTCATCATTGCTTGCGGGGCGCTGTCCATCGCGTATGGCGTCTGGACCACCAGATCCGTTCTCGCGGCTGACGCCGGCACGAAGCGCATGAAGGAAATTGCCGCCGCCATTCAGGAGGGCGCGCAAGCCTATCTCACCCGCCAATACCAGGCCGTCGCCCTGGTCGGCGTGGTGATCTTCATCGTTCTCTACTTCTTACTGGGACTGCTCCCGGCCATCGGCTTTGCGATTGGCGCGGTGCTGTCCAGCGCCGCCGGCTATATCGGCATGAATGTTTCGGTGCGCGCCAATGTCAGGACGGCACAGGCCGCAAGGAAAAGCCTGGCCGCTGGTTTGAGCCTCGCCTTCCGGTCCGGTGCCATCACCGGCATGCTCGTGGCTGGCCTCGCGCTTCTCGGCGTCTCGGTCTATTTCCTCATCCTCACCCATTGCCTCGGCTATGAGCCGGCATCACGCACAGTTATTGACGCGCTTGTGGCTCTTGGCTTCGGCGCCTCGCTGATCTCCATCTTCGCCCGCCTTGGCGGCGGCATCTTCACCAAGGGTGCCGATGTGGGTGGCGATCTCGTCGGCAAGGTCGAAGCCGGTATTCCCGAGGACGACCCGCGCAACCCGGCGACCATTGCCGATAATGTCGGCGACAATGTCGGTGACTGCGCCGGCATGGCGGCCGATTTGTTCGAGACCTATGTGGTGACCATCGTCGCCACCATGGTGCTCGCCTCGATCTACTTCATCGATGGCGGCCGCGTCATGGAGTTGATGGTCTATCCCATGGCCATCGGCGCCGTGTGCGTCATTACCTCGATCATCGGCACTTACTTCGTCCGCCTTGGCAAGAGCAACTCCATCATGGGCGCGCTCTATAAGGGTGTGCTGGCCACCGGCGTATTCTCTCTCATCGCGCTCTGGCCGCTGACCGATTGGCTTGTGGGCATGGACACGGTGCTGACCGACGGCAACGTGACCTTCACTGGCCGGTCGCTCTATTTCTGCGGCGTTGTCGGCCTCGTGGTCACGGCGCTGATCGTGGTCATCACCGAGTACTACACCGGCACGCACTACCGCCCGGTGCAGTCCATCGCCAAGGCCTCCGTCACCGGCCACGGCACCAACGTCATCCAGGGCCTCGCCGTCTCGCTTGAATCCACGGCGCTTCCCGCGCTGGTGATCATCGGCGCTATTATCGTCGCCTACGGGCTTGCCGGGCTGTTCGGCATCGCCATTGCGGTCACCACGATGCTGGCTCTGGCCGGCATGATCGTGGCGCTCGATGCCTTCGGACCGGTTACCGACAATGCCGGCGGCATCGCCGAAATGGCTGGCATGCCCGCCGCGACCCGCAAGACCACCGACGCCCTCGACGCCGTGGGCAACACCACGAAGGCGGTGACCAAGGGCTATGCCATTGGCTCAGCCGGTCTTGGCGCACTTGTGCTGTTCGCCGCCTATACCGAAGATCTCAAATACTTCGCCGCGAACGCCGCTGAGTTCCCGTATTTCGCCGGCGTGAATCCGAGCTTCAGCCTCTCCGATCCTTACGTGATCGCGGGGCTGTTCCTGGGCGGTACGCTTACGTATCTGTTCAGCGGCATCGCCATGACGGCGGTGGGGCGTGCTGCCTCAGCCATCGTCGAGGAGGTGCGTCGTCAGTTCAAGGAGAAGCCCGGCATCATGAAGGGCACGGAGCGCCCCGACTATGGACGCGCCGTGGACATCCTCACGAAGGCCGCGATCAAAGAGATGATCGTCCCGTCGCTATTGCCGGTGGTGTCGCCGATTGTGTTCTACTTCATCATCGAGGCGATCGCGGGCCGGACCGCGGCCTTCTCGGCACTCGGCGCCATGCTAATCGGCGTCATTGTCACGGGCCTGTTCGTTGCCATCTCCATGACGGCTGGCGGCGGCGCTTGGGACAATGCCAAGAAGTATATCGAGGACGGCAATTACGGCGGCAAGGGTTCGGAGCCGCACAAGGCGGCCATCACTGGCGATACGGTCGGCGATCCCTACAAGGATACGGCTGGCCCGGCGGTGAACCCGATGATCAAGATCACCAACATCGTGGCGCTGCTGCTGTTGGCGGTTCTCGCCCACCACTAGGGCGAGTGACCGTTAGATGCCTGGGATGCCGGCTGATGCGCCAGCACTTCCACTTTGGTCTTTGAACATCTTGCGGTTGGCCATGTTGCCGAAGAGCTGTTCGATGAAGCTCACGTCCTTACCGCGGGCCGGCGTCTCGTCCTTGAAGTAGTTGACGACGATACCGTCCTTCTTGCCGTAATGGGCGACCTGCTGGACGGTATCGCTGCTATCGAAATAGACGGCCAAAACTTGCCGGTCGATCTCATAGGGCTTCATGAAGGCGACGGTCTTTTGTGTGGTCGAGATATAGTACCAAGCATCGCCGCCGATCGTGCTGGTCGTGTCGGGCGAGCCGAGGACGGTCTTGACCGCATCCTTGGACTGGCCCGGCCGAATGTCGTTGACGTCGATGTCGATGAAGACATGACCGTGCCGGTCGATCTGAGCGCCGCACGCTGTCAGCGCCACCGAGCCAGTGAGGAGCACGGCAAGCATGGGAAGCGAGGCCCAAACGGATGCAGGCTTAACCTTACGCAAGATTCCGATGTCCCTCTTTGAGCCCCGAGAGGACCTTTCCATGCCCGCTCCGTACACTGATCCTGAATGGCCTAGAAGCTAGACGAGATGGCCCTGTCTTTGAACCTTTTTACATCCCTGCTGCCCTGGCGCCGCAAGGATCCCCATGCAGCCGAACTCTATGGCGCGATTGTGGCGCGCACACGGCTTCCTGTTTTCTATCAGGGGTTTGGCGTCCCCGACACGCTTGAAGGCCGCTTTGTCGTCCTGTCGCTGCATCTTTTCGCGGTCCTTCATCGTCTGAAGTCAGGCGGGGCACAAGCGCTTCAAATGGCGCAAGACCTTGCCGACCACTTCACCACGGATATGGAAACCGTGCTCAGAGAGATTGGCATTGGAGATCTTAAGATACCGAAGAAGGTGAGGGGGCTCGCTGCCTCCGGCGCGGCGCTGCTGCAAGACTATGAAGCGGCTCTGTCCAATGGGGACGACGCGCTCACCGCCACCATCGCCCGCGCGCTGCCCCAGCAAGACCCGTCGGACGGGCAAGAGTCTTCCCGCGAGGATGCAGCCAAGCGTCTGGCAGCTTATCTTCGGGACGTAATCCGGCACGTGGAGGCGGAACCTGTTGAAGATCTTTGCGCCGGGACGTTGAGCCTTCCGCCCGCCACAGTGCCCCAGGAACGGCGCTCATAGGCCCAAAGGCCCCAAGGAGATGAGGAACGCCATGGACGACGAAGACACCGGAAGCCCGCCCCTGTCGCGGCCGCTACGGATCGTCGACATCGACGAGGTTGTCGACCATCGGATCGAGGCCACCAGCGCCGAGATGGCCGAGATGGCGACCCTGCTCGGCCTGGTGACGCTGGACGGCTTCAAGTTCGACTATCGCCTGCGCCGTGGTGCCGCTGGCCGGGTGCATCTCAAAGGCCGGCTCCAAGCCCATATCGCCCAGACCTGCGTGGTCACCCTCGAGCCGATCGAATCCCATGTCGACATTCCGGTGGAAGTTGAATTTTGGCCCGCACGCATGGTGGAAGAGCTTGAGGCCGAGCCCGAGGATCCCGGGCAGTCCAGCCGGATCGATTGGCCGGAGGCCATCGCCGAGGGCATGATCGACCTCGGGCCCGTAATCTACGATAGCTTGGCGACAGGGCTCGATCTCTACCCAAAAAGGGCCGATGTGAAGCTCGAATGGTCGCAAGCGGCAGAAGACGCTGAAGCCATAAACTCTGGGCCTTTTGCAGCCTTAAAGAAGCTCAAAATGCCCTGACGCACAGGCAGGCAGGGCAAATTCAGGTTGTCACTGGCCGTCATTTAAGTTTATTCGGGTTTGTTTTTCGGGGGTTGCCGTGGCGAAGCCGCGGCTGGGTGAAGTCTTCCAGATCGGTAGTTCAGAATGGGTGCTCCAGTCACCATAGCGCTTGACGCCATGGGCGGGGACCACGGTCCCAGCGTGGTCGTTCCGGCCGCGGCCATTGCGCTCGTCCGTCATCCGGATATGCGCTTCATCATTGTCGGCGACGAAGCGCAGATCCAGCCGGAGCTTGCCGCCCATCCCGCTCTCGCGGACAAATGCGAAGTCATTCATACCGACGTTGCCGTGGCCATGGACGCCAAGCCGAGCCAGGCGCTCCGTAAGGGCCGTTGGAAGTCGAGCATGTGGCTCGCCATCCAATCCGTGCGCGATGGCGGCGCCACCGCCGTCGTATCCGCCGGCAATACTGGCGCGCTCATGGTCATGGCCAAGTTCTGCCTGAAGGCAATGAAGGGCGTCGAGCGCCCGGCCATTGCCGCCATCTGGCCGACCATCGATGCCGAATGCATCGTGCTCGATGTGGGCGCCAATGTTGGTGCCACGTCCCGCCAAATTGTCGAGTTCGCGCTCATGGGGGCTGGCATGGCGCGCGCGCTGTTCGGCATGGCAAAGCCTTCCGTGGGCCTGCTGAATATTGGCGTTGAAGAGATCAAGGGCGTCGAGGAAATCAGGGATGCGGCGGCCGTGTTGAAGGAGGCGCCACTGCCGCTTCGCTATCACGGTTTTGTCGAGGGCGACGATATCGGCCGTGGCACTGTGGATGTCGTGGTCACCGATGGGTTTACCGGAAACATCGCCTTGAAGACGGCCGAGGGAACGGCTAAGCAAATCGGCGCATATTTGCGTGCCGCAATGGGGCGCTCACTCCTTGCTCGCCTTGGCGCCGTGCTCGCGCAGGGTGCCTTACGCGCCCTCAAGGACAAGATGGACCCGCGCCATATGAACGGGGGCATCTTCCTTGGGCTGAACGGCATTGTCGTCAAGAGCCATGGCGGAACCGATGCGACCGGCTTCGCTTCCGCCATCGACCTGGCTTATGAGATGGCATCGAGCCGCGTCGTCGAGCAACTCGGAAATGACGTGGCCCATTTCCACACCAAGCTGGAGCTTGAGGGTGCGGCGTAGGCGTTGGAGTCGATTGAGTTGAGCACAATACGGTCAGTGGTTAAGGGGGTCGGCGGGTACTTGCCCGCGCGCGTTGTCACCAACGACGAATTGGCCAAGCTCGTTGACACCTCGGATGAATGGATCACCGCACGGACCGGGATCCGCGAGCGCCACATCATCGCCGATGGCGAGTTGACCTCGACCATGGGCGTGATTGCCGCCAAGGCCGCGCTCGCCAATGCCGGCCTAAAGCCAGACGACATCGATCTCATCATTCTGGCCACCTCCACGCCCGATCAGACCTTTCCCGCCACCGCGGTGACCATCCAGGCCGATCTTGGCATCAACCACGGAGCCGCCTTCGACATTCAGGCCGTTTGCTCCGGCTTCGTTTTCGCCTTAGCCACAGCCGATAACTATCTGAAGAGTGGCATGTTTAAGCGCGCCCTGGTGATCGGCTCGGAGGCCTTTTCGCGAATTTTAGACTGGGAAGACCGCAATACCTGCGTGTTGTTCGGCGATGGCGCAGGCGCGGTCGTGATCGAGGCGCAAGAGCTCGACGGAACCATGAGCGACCGGGGCATCCTCGCCACCTGTCTGCGTTCCGACGGCCGCCACCGGGACAAGCTCTATGTGGATGGCGGACCGTCCTCCACCGGCACCGTGGGCCATGTGCGCATGGATGGCCGTGAGGTTTTTCGTCATGCGGTGATAAAGATCAGTGAAGTCATCGGCGAGACGCTGGAGAAGTCGGGGTTCCAGGCCTCCGATATTGACTGGTTCGTGCCGCACCAAGCCAACCGGCGCATCCTGGATGGGGCGGCCAAGAAGCTTGGTCTCGACCCCGACCGGATCGTGATTACCGTTGATAAACATGCGAATACGTCGGCGGCGTCGATCCCTCTAGCCCTCGATACCGCTTGCGTCGACGGCCGCATCAAGCAGGGTGATCTGGTTCTCTTGGAGGCCATGGGCGGCGGATTTACATGGGGCGCGCTGCTTATTCGCTGGTAGGTGCCGCGAGAATGTCACACCCCTTCCGAAATATTACGCAATATCAGGAATTTGTTCCCTCGGGAGATTGACCCGTCTGCGCCCGCTCGGCTAGCATGTTGGTTCGTCCCGCGACTTTGGGGGAGCCGTAAGTACGATGAGCGGGAAGACACTGACACGAGCCTGCCTCGCGGAGGCCGTGTTCCAGAAAGTGGGTCTGCCTCGGAACGAATCCGCGGAGATCGTGGAGCTTGTGCTCCGCGAGATCGTGGCGAGCCTTGAGCGCGGTGACCCCGTAAAATTATCTTCGTTTGGTTCGTTCGGCATTCGCGACAAGGGCCAGCGGATTGGACGGAACCCAAAGACCGGTCAGGAAGTTCCTATTACACCTCGGCGGGTGCTTGTGTTCCGCGCAAGCAATATCATGAAGCAGCGCATCAACGATTCGCTGTCTCGGGGGGAAACTGCCGAGTAGGCGAAGTGTCTTAACGCCAGGAGGACCAGCGTTTGGAGAAGGCGCCCGAGGCATTTCGCACGATCAGCGAAGTCGCTGATGAGCTGGAAGTCCCGAAGCATGTGCTTCGTTTCTGGGAAGCAAAGTTCGCCCAGCTCAAACCCATGAAGCGCGGCGGCGGCCGGCGCTATTACCGGCCCGAGGACGTGGCGCTTCTGAGCGGCATTCGTTTTCTGCTCTACAACGACGGCTACACCATTCGCGGGGTCCAAAAGATCCTGCGCGAACACGGCTCGCGATACGTCATGGACTACCGGCGGCTCGCGGCGGAAGCCGCGGACGACAAATTGCCCTCCGTGCCCGATATTCCGGACATCGCCGCCGAGACGGCGAAAGGCAGCGCCACGCCGACGCGCCCGTCTGGCGGCAAGATCGATGGGAATACGGTCGGAGGCCTGCTCGAGGAAATCGAGATCTGCCAGCGGCTTCTTGCTGCCGCCGACGCCAAGGAGTAGGGCGCGTCCGCCTCATCTCCTGCTTTGGCTTGTTTCCCAGGCCCGATCCAGATATCCAGTCTTCCTGATCATCGAGATGTCGGAGCGTGGCGCAGTTCGGTTAGCGCACCGGTCTGGGGGACCGGGGGTCGGGAGTTCAAATCTCCCCGCTCCGACCATTTCTCCCAAAGAAAATCAATGCGTAGCGAGTTCTTCTCAGAATCCGTCCGATCTCAAAATTGGAACAAAGCGGCATCAAACGTCCGAATCTTTTGGATGCGTGAAGCGTGGGCGGTCCCGAAAGGCCGCGTTCAATCCATAGTTAAGAGCTGGTTGAGCGCTCGAGTTCTGGAAGCTTGTGAATGCCCGCGCCGAGTTCCTCGATATAGAAATCGACCACGTCGCGCGTCATCCCATCGACGGTGAAATGCCGAAGGACGTATTTCTGCAATTCCGCGGCGCGTGCCAGGAACGGCTTGGGATCGGTAAAGAATGCCCGCAGCTGACTGGCCAGCGCTTCCACATCGCCAGGCGGGATCAACGGCATGCGAACATCGCCGACGATTTCCGGAATTCCGCCGACTCGCGTGGCGATCAGCGGCATCTGTGCCGCGGCGGCCTCGAGCACGATATAGGGCAGGGACTCCACCAAGGACGGCACCACCACGCATCGCGCCCGGACGAATGCAGTGCGCGCAGGTTGTGGGCCCGTGAACGCTACACGCGAAGTCAGTCCAAGTTTACGGGCCATGCGCTTGAAGTATTTTTCGTCGGGACCGCTGCCGACAATGATGGCCCGGCCCGGGAAGGTGGTCTGATGGGCGGCGAGGGCTTCGAGAAATACATCGACACCCTTCAACTTCCGCAACTCGCCGATAAATACGAAATCCACGGCGTCGTCGGTCAGCAAGGACTCATAGAACTCTTGGTGATAAAGGCCGTTATGGATGATCCGCGTTGGGCAGGGCGGTGGCCCGATCACCTCGCCGTAGCATTCGGCGGCGTACTGGCTCTCGAAGATCATGCCGTCGGTGACCGCCGCCAGCTTGCGTTCGAGCCCGAGATAGATGCGGCCCGACAGGGTGGAGGGGGGGTAATGCAGCACGCCGCCATGGGGCGTGTATACGACCTTCGTACCTTTTCGCTTGCGTAAGCCCCGCCCAGCGAGCCGGACATAGACGCCGCCCTTTGCGCCATGGCCGTGAAGCACGTCCACATCGAGCTTGCGGGCTAGCTTGGCGATCTTTCGATAGGTCTGCCAATCGCTCAGGCCGATCTTCCGGCCCATGGGGATCCGGGTCACGCCCAGCGCGCAATTGTCCCGAAGGCGGCTCATGGCCACGGCGATTTCGCTGCCGCCAGTCCGGGAATCGCAAATCACCCCGACCTCGGCCCCAAGCTCGGCTTGGCCGAGCGCCAGATCATGCACGTGGCGGAAGAGACCTCCGACCGGCGCGTGTAGACAATGGAGGATGCGAAAATTGGAGCTCACGAGACCCGTTACGCCGCAAAGGGAAAATGGTCCCTTGAGCTTTAGAAGAAGCGCTCCAGGACGTAAATAGTATCTCCGGGCTGTACCGGATAATCGGCGGGGACCATCACGGTCGACATAACTCCGCCGAACCGCCTCGTGAGCCGAACGAAGCGCAGTTTAGCGCGCTCGGTATAGCCTCCGCCGATAGCGACCACGGCCTCAATAGTCATGGCATTGGCGTATGGGTACTGGCCGGGCTTGTTGACCTCTCGGAGTATATAAAATGGGCGGTGGGTCTCGACCTCCACCGTGACGGCGGGATCCTTAAGATATTTCCGCTTAAGGTCGCGCCTTATCTGCGATGCCAGCTGAACGGTCGAGAGACCTCTTGCTGTGACCGATCCGATCAGAGGCATCGTCAAAGCACCGGAACCATTGATCCCGTAAACGCCAGAAGAATGTTCTGGCCAAACACTATGACTCGGACGCGGTCGCCACTATCTAGGGTGTAAGTCTCGTTGGGGATCACAGGCACACCTGGTGGAGCATAGCCTGCGTTAATTGGTAGCGGTTGGCCGGGTGGCGGCAACGGAGCCGGCGTCGACAGGGCGGAATCGAGCCCTCTTAGGCCCGGCCCGGTGCGAAGTCGGCAACCCTAGGCATGCGGCAATTATTGCCAGCATGAGAAGCGCGATACGCGCCACTTGAACACTTCGAGTCACCAACATGGGGCCTGCATGGTTAATGAGTACTGAGTTTCCGTGTCAGAGCGGGGCGCGATTTAAGCACTTAATTATAGCTATCCGTCTTTAATGCCTCACGCGTTCAGGAGTCCCCGCAGAAGTCCGCGCCTGGCACCGCCATGCTGCTTAACCGGCTCCGGCAAGACTACGGGGACGACGACACCGAAACTTCGCCGAGCCCTAAAAAGACCAAGCCGGCGCGATCATCCCGCAAACGTTTGCGTCCAACCAAGACCAAAGAGGCTGCAACAACCAGCCTCAAAACAGCCGCCACCAAACCAGCATCAACGGGTGCCGAGATGTCCTCACTCAGTTCAAACGACCTTCGCCAATACATGACCCGACGGGTCGCCTCTCCGGACGACGACGAAGCAACGGGCGTCGCGCCAGCCCCGCAGAACGGCGGCAGGTTCGGCCCCGTGCTGAAATCCCTCGACACGGTCCTTGATAAGGTTCTTGCCTTGTCGGCCGGGGGAATGCCGCGCGCGCTTCTCGTCGCCGGCGTCTCTCCCGATACCGATGCCACCAGAGCGGCAATCGGACTGGCCCGCGCGCTCGTTGAGCAGGGCGAACAGGTCGTGCTCGTCGATTTGGCGAAAGGCGTCTCCGCCGTATCGGGCCCGCTCGGCCTGCCGCGTACACCGGGCTTCACGGATTTGGCCACCGGCCATGCGAGCTTCGCCGACGTCATTCGCATCGATGAGGACAGCCCGTTGCAGGTCATCACTGCGGGCAATCCCGCGGCAAAGGGGGTTGGCCCCGAACCGGATCGCTTCATGCCGGTGTTCGAGGCATTGACCGAGGCTTATGGCTGCGTCGTGCTTCACGGCGATCTGCGCTCGGTGCGAAAGTTGATGCCAGCGCTTAAGTTTGAATTGCCGGCGATGGTTGCGGTGTTGCCGGACGGGGCCAGCATCGCGAGCGAGAAGGGCGCCTTGACCAATTTCCAGGCGCTTGGCTGTCCGGTCCTCGTCTATGAGGAAGGCGGCGGCAAGCCGCGCCGCATGGGGCTATTCAGCCGGGCGGCCGCAGTCTGAGACGCAAACGGGCGAGGCCTAGCGGCTGCGTAACCGCCTTCGCACCTTCTGGGCTAACGACCAAAGATGGCGATTGGATTTGATTGCCGATTTGACCCGCGCCGCGCCTGCCAAGGACGGCGTCAACAAATGCTCCTGGGGCTTGAAGGCGATGAAGCTGTCGAACAGCGTCTCAACGACGTTGGACCATTCGTCCTTGTGCCGCGCCTGACCCACGCCGAGATCGTAATAGGCGAGACCCGCTTTGGTGGCTTCCGCGATCTGGTGCCGCAAGAGCAGGGCGCCTGGCGATTGGCGTTGCGTGTCGCCCTCGGCGAGGGAGGACAGCGCGACTATCATGCGCTTATGGCAAACCGTCGTGTTGAAGACGGCCAACACGTCGTCATTCACTTTCACGTAGCCCAGTCCGAGGCGGCTGGGATTGTCGCCTTCGAGCAGCGCCACGTCGCGATAGAACGCACGGGCGGGGGCGTCGGGCATCCGCCAGGTCAACGCCGCTTAACTTGAGATCAGTCGGGCCGTTGCATCCACCGGATCAGAATCCCGGCGGGAAGTACCCATAGCAATCCCGCCACCATGAAGAAGGCGAACTGGATCCAGGCGGGCGCCAATGTGATGCGGCCCATGCCGACCGCCGCCGCGATCCACACATAGACCGGCAGAAGTACCACCAGCACGAGAGTGCCGATCAGCTTGCGGGCTCGCCTGGTCATTTGCGCGCTATGCTCATTCGATTACTCTGACGGTGCGGCGACACGGTTCCAGGCTTGAGATTGAGTTGAGGCCGCGCTGCGGCTATCACCTTTGCCATGTCTTCTGTCATGTCTTCCGCCGCCGCAAAAGGCCACAAATCAGCACCACCCGTCATGCCCGCGCACCATGTGCGGGCGCTGCGCATTTGGCTTGGCGTCATCGCATTTCTCATCGTCGCCATGATCTTAGTCGGCGGGGCCACCCGGCTGACCGATTCCGGTCTGTCGATCACTGAGTGGCAGCCAATCATTGGCGCCATCCCGCCGCTGTCCACCGCCCACTGGCAAGAGGCGTTCGAGGCCTATCAGAAGATCCCGGAATATACCGAGATCAATCGGGGCATGAGCCTCGACCAATTCAAGGCCATCTATTGGTGGGAGTGGGCCCACCGCTTTCTCGGCCGCTTCATCGGCGTCGTGTTCCTATTGCCGTTCATCGTGTTCTGGATCGCCGGCTACATTCCGCGCGCGCTGCTGCCCCGGCTCTCGGGGCTGTTCGTGCTTGGCGGCCTGCAAGGCGCGCTTGGCTGGTACATGGTGAAGAGCGGACTGGTCGACCGCACCGACGTCAGCCAATACCGGCTCACCGCTCATTTCGGTGTGGCGCTCCTGATCTTCGGCTACACGCTATGGCTTTTGTTCGGCCTCGGGGCGGCGCTAAACGAGCGCGCGAGATCCAGCGCGGCCACCTGGGTCGCCGCCTCGGTGCTGCTTCTTATCTTCGTGCAATTGCTGGCGGGCGCTCTTGTTGCGGGGATCGATGCGGGCATGGGCTTCAACACCTGGCCGCTGATCAACGGCGCTTTCATTCCCAACGGGCTCGACGAAGCGTCGCCCTGGTATCTCAATCTGTTTGAAAACCCGCTCACGGTGCAGTTCGACCATCGCATGCTGGGCTATGCGGTCGTGGTGGCCACAGCTGCTCAGGCTCTTTGGCTCGCGCTCAAACGTGACGGGCAATTGCTCGTGGGCAGCGCCGCGACGTTGGCGGTCATGGCGGTTCTGCAAGCGACGCTCGGCGTATGGACGCTGCTATTGGCTGTCCCCATTGAGCTTGGCCTTGCTCACCAGGCTGGCGCCATCATCGTATTCGCCGCGGCCATCACCCATCTCTGGCTGGCGCGCTACGGCACGAGCAACGCACCAGAGGCTCAGACCTTCGTCAACGCCTGATCGAGATCGGCGATGAGGTCGTCCACATCCTCTAATCCAATCGACAACCGCACCACGTCGGAACCCGCGCCCGCGCGTTCCCGCTGCTCATCGCTAAGCTGGCGGTGGGTGGTCGAGGCAGGGTGAATGATCAGGCTCCGCGTGTCGCCGATATTGGCGAGATGGCTGAACAGCTCAACATTGCTGACCAGCGCGATGCCCGCGTTGTAGCCGTCTTTGAGCCCGAAGGTGAACACAGCGCCGGCGCCTTTCGGACAATAGCGCTCGGCTAAGGCATGAAATTCATTGTCCTTCAGCCCGGCATAATTCACCCACGCCACCTTGTCGTGAGCCGACAACCACTCAGCGACTTGCAGCGCGTTGTCGCAATGGCGCTGCATGCGAAGCGGTAAGGTCTCGATGCCGGTGAGAATAAGAAACGCGTTGAACGGTGAGATGGCCGGCCCGAGATCGCGAAGCCCGAGTACACGGCAGGCAATCGCAAAGGCGAAATCACCGAAGGTCTCGGCCATGGTGATGCCGTGATAGCTCGGGCAGGGGGCCGACAGCGTCGGATAACGCCCGCTTGCCATCCAGTCGAACGTGCCGCAATCGACGATGGCGCCGCCGATCGAATTGCCATGGCCGCCGAGGAACTTGGTCAGCGAATGCACGATGATGTCGGCGCCGAGTTCTTTGGGCTGGATGAGATAGGGCGTGGCCAAGGTGTTGTCGACGATGAGCGGCGCGCCCGCTTCTTTCGCTACCGCAGAGATCGCGGCGATGTCGGTGATGATGCCGCCGGGATTGGCGATGGACTCCACGAAGATCGCTTTGGTCTTGGGCGTCACCGCGGCCCGGAATGACTCGGCGTCCGTGGTGTCGGCCCAGCGCACCGTCCAGCCGAATTTGGCGAAGGCTTGCGAGAACTGGTTCATGGACCCGCCATAGAGCTGGCGCGCGGCGATGAACTCATCGCCTGGCCCAAGCAGGGTGTGGAAGATCACCGCCTGGGCTGCGTGGCCCGAGGCGAGGGCGAGCGCGGCGGTGCCACCTTCCAAAGCGGCCATGCGTTCCTCCAGCACCGCCTGGGTCGGGTTCATGATGCGCGTATAGATGTTTCCGAAGGTTTCCAGATTGAACAGCGCCGCGGCATGGTCCACGTCGTCGAAGACAAAGGACGTGGTTTGGTAGATCGGAGTGACCCGGGCGCCGGTCGAAGGGTCCGGCTGGGCTCCGGCATGAATGGCAAGCGTGTTGAAGCCGGGCTGGCGCTCTTCAGACATCGGCAAACCTCCCTCGATCGGAAAAAACTGACGCAGCGGCGATCAGTGTAGCAGAGCAAATGCTGGCCGCATGGGGCAAGACGCGCAACGACTCTGCGTTCATTTTGTTGGACGGAGCGCACGCTTCTGCACGCCCTTGTCGCTCAGCAGAGGCCGCTTGCTCGACAGCACACGGGAGTTGACGCCGGCCCAGCCGATCTCGCCGGACAGGCGGCCATATTCAATTTTTGGGCAGCGGTTCATCACCACTTTCAGTCCGGCCGCCTCGGCGAGCTCAGCCGCCTCGTCATTGCGCACGCCGAGCTGCATCCACACAACCTTGGCCCCGATGCGAATAGCGTCTTTCGTGATCGGCAACGCGGCTTGGGCATTGCGGAAGATGTCGACAATCTCGATGGGTCGATCGATGTCGCCGAGGGTGGCAAAAACCGGCTGACCGAGAAACTGTTTGCCCGCATGGCCTGGATTGACGGGCACAACATCGAACCCTCTGGCCAGAAGATATTTCATCACGAAATAACTTGGCCGCGACGGGTTGGGGCTGGCGCCCACCATGGCGACGACCCGGTGGCGCACCAGAATGTCCCGGATGTCGGAGTCGCGATAGCTGTCGTGAACGATGGTGGTCATGAGCAAAGGGGCGCGGGAGAAAACTCAGCGCGGCCAGTTGGGCTCGCGCTTATCGAGAAACGCGCCGATGCCTTCTTCCGCCTCGGCGTCGAGCATGTTCTCCACCATGATTTCGCTCGCGTAGCGGTACGCGTCGTCGAGCGACATATCGAGTTGCCGGTAGAAAGCCTCCTTGCCGATCTTGAGCGTGCGCGCGGGCTTGGTTGCGATCTTGCGGCCGAACTCCACCGCCTCGTTGACCACGCGGTCGGCTTCGACCACGCGATTGACGAGACCGAGGCCAAGTGCCTGATCCGCACTCACCATCTCGCCGAGCAGCAGCATCTCCATGGCGCCCTTGCGGGACACGTTGCGGCTGAGGGGCACCATCGGCGTCGAGCAGAACAGCCCGATATTGACGCCGGGCGTGGCGAAGCGCGCATCCACAGCCGTGACGGCAAGATCGCAGCTCGCCACGAGCTGACAGCCGGCCGCCGTGGCGATGCCGTTCACCGCCGCGATCACGGGCTTCGGCGAACGCACGATAGCCAGCATCATATCGGAGCAGGCGGCCATGGTCTTGGCGTAGAAGGCGCGGCCTTTGTCCGGATCGATCCGATGGGCCGTCAGCTCTTTCAAATCGTGACCGGAGCAGAAGGCGGGGCCAGCACCCGTCAGCACGACCGCCCGGACCGTGTCGCTCTCACCCGCCTCGGTGATCGCACCATGAAGCGCCGCCATCAGCCCGAGCGAAAGGCAATTGCGGGCAGGGCCCCGATTGAGGGTCAGGGTCCGAACGGGGCCGCGATCCTCGCGGAGCAGAAGGTCGGTGTTTTGGGACGCCTGAATGGCCATTTTCATCGATTCCGGTGGCTCAATGTCTGACAACCGCTTACAACAAAACACGCGGAATTGCCTGTGGATTCCCGTCAGTGGATGTACCTACTTT
>PVMS01029749.1_pt1 | contig 27741 bp, 30 predicted proteins | sample 1853461 | NCBI WGS metagenome assembly PVMS01 (sample SAMN08582032, study PRJNA380276) | Marine sediment metagenome, whole genome shotgun sequencing project. | isolation source: ocean sediment barecode stripped | collected 2017
AAGAGGACGGCCACTCCGGCATAGGCCACCGCGGCGCCAACGATCAGCGCGGCGACCGATGCGCCTGCGCTCATGACGAAGCGAGGGGCCACGATGGCAACGATCGACGCCCGGGTTCTGAGGAACACCGCCATCTCCCGGTTGGCGTCGAAGGCCAGAGCGGCAGCAGCCACGAAGGCAACCGCCAGGACACCGATCTGGAGCGCGTTGGACATGAACTCGGCCAGCGCGAGCGCCGCGGTCGGCTCCGGCAGTGTGATCTGGATCCCGGCGCCGAACCGCTCGATGATCTCGGGCAGGAACCGTGTCGTGACGGGCCCCAGGATCGCGAAGAACACGAACACGCCCACGAGAAGCAGCAGGCGTCGGGTCCGGTTGAGGCGGAGCCACTCGAGACGCCACAGGCTCATCGGGTCACCTCGAGAAAGACATCTTCCAGAGTTGGCTCCCGCGGCACCACGGACACCACCGGAACACCGGTATCGGCCAGGATTCGGACCAGCTGTCGCTCCGCTGGTTCTCGATGCTCGGTTTCGAGGGTGATGCGGTTCCCATCCACGTCCACCGCCGCGACCCAATCGGCTGTTCCCAGGGCCTCCCCCACCACCGATCCCCCTCTTCCCACGGTGATCACGTAGGTCGTCACCCGGCGCCGGCCGGCGAGGAGGCCGTCGAGCGGACCCTGATACACCAACTCGCCGCGACGGAGAATGCCCACCTCGTCACAGACCTCCTGAACATCGTCGAGGATGTGGCTGGAGAACACGACGGTGGCCTGCCCCCGGAGGCGGGCGATCAGATCGAGCACCTCGCGCCGCCCCGCCGGATCGAGAGCCGCCGCCGGTTCGTCCAGCAGGAGCAGATCCGGTTCGCCGATGACGGAAGCGGCCAAACCCAGACGCTGCAGCATGCCCCGTGAGAAACCGCCCACCCTGCGACCGGCTACCTCGGACAGTCCGGCCCCTGCGAGGACCCCGTCGACGCGTTCGACCGGAATGGCGGGATCCGCGAGGGTGCGGGCGAGATCGACCACCTCACGGGCGGTGAGCCACGTGTCGAATCGGGGGGTATCGGGCAGGACGCCGACTCGGGTCGATGAGACCTCCATCGAACCCGCGGTCGGGCGGCGCAAACCGGACAGGATGTCGAGCAGCGTGGTCTTCCCGGCGCCGTTGGGCCCAACGAGACCGTAGACACTCCCTGTGGGCACGGTGAGACCGACCGACTCGAGGGCCACCGTCTCGCCGTAGCGTTTCGAGAGGTCCACGGTACGGACGCTCACGCGAGAGCCCAACCGATCGCGAGATCCACGATCACAGATCGAGGAGGAAGCGGAGCACACGACCGATCTCGAACATCACATCTGGACCGACCCGGCCAAGACGGCTGATGAGACGCTTCTCGGAGATCGACTTGAGGTCTTCGCACTTGGCATAGGTCACCTGATCGAGTCCGGAGTCGCCGGGTTCGATTTCGATGTGGGAAGGAAGATCTCGTCGAGCCGTCGTGCCGGGCACGACCATCAGAACACCCGCGGGACTCTCGTTGAGCCGGTCCGCCGAGACCACGACCGCCGGGCGAAAGCCCGCCTGCTCGTGCCCGAGCGACTCACCGAAATCGACGACCCAGACCTCACCGCGCTGTGGTGTCACGTCGAACCGTCGACCACGGCATGATCCTCGTCGGCCCGTTCAGCCTCGATCTCATCCCAGGCCGAAGCGTCGCTGCGAAGCTCCGCGAACCGCCGGCTCATGTGGTCGAAGAACAAGCGACGCTCGAGCGCATCGGCGGCTTCTTCGAGCAGTTGGGTCATCGGACGGCCGGTTTCGGCTGCGAGCCTCGAGAATCGATCCCGCGTGGCTTCGCTGACGCGTATCGTGGTGCTCATCGTGAAGAAGTATACCCAGGTGTAGATGGATATGTCTACACCTGTCGGAGTGGCTTCCGCATCGTGTCTGCTCTCAGCTCTCGATCAACTCGGTTTCTGGCTTGAAACTGGACCAGGCGAACCAGAACGTGTCGAGGTGCTCGATCCTCTCGAGACTGGTTCCCTCGAGCGGGCCGGAGACCGCGTCGCCGGAGACGAGCCAGACACTGCCGGTCTCGGCATCGACGAACCGATCGCCCTCGGCGGTGAAGGTGAGGGTCTGTCCGTCGACGACTGGGTTGAACACGCCGACCGTTCCAACGTCCTGACCGGCGTCCAGGCTCGCCGTGTCGAGTGCCGAAACCTGGCCCGCCTTCCACAGGATCACGAGGGGAAGGCCGTCGATGTCGGTGTTGGTGGCCTTGGCTTCCCCGCCGGACACGCCCTCGAGGGCGTACGCCTTGGACACCCCGTCGATCTCGACGCCGACGACCCTTTGCTTGGCCCGGGCTCGTCCGTCGAGGTCGCCGCGAAAGAGGAACGGATCGGTGGCGGGGTCGTCGTAACCGGTGTAGGGGTTCGTTCCGTAAGGACGGCTGACCCCGGTCTGGGTCCAGTCGAGGACCTGCCCGGCCGGATAAGCCTCACGGAAGTCGCCCCACGACATCAGTGGCGCCGGGATCGACTCGAGTTGCTCGCCTGCGAGCACACCGACGACCCCCCGACCGTCGAAATGGGTCCACAGCGACTCGGTCGCTCGGTCGTACATCACGAGCGAAGAGGCGAACAACCTGCCCGAGGTCCCGAAGGTGGTTTCCACCCCCCCGGATGACTCGCTTGTAGGTCGTTGCGGAGTTGCACAGCGGGCAATACGTCACCGTCACGGGGACACCGCCGACCGTGTCGTTCACGATCTCGTGCCAGATCATCGCCCGGACCGGATAGGCGCGAGCATCGCCATCGATCTCGAGAGCGACGACAGATTCGTCGGGATCGAGGATGTCGATGTTGTCGATCACCGGGAGGAACACGGGATCCTCGATGGGGGGTATCCCGTCCGGAGGTGGTCCGCCGGAGATGATCTCGTCGATGTCGATCAGCGCCGCAGGAAACTCGTCGGCGCGCATGTCGTCGAGGGCAGACGGCCCGGCGGGCAACACACCCTGTGCCGCCTCGGGTTGGTCGTCGGTCGCCTCACTGGTCGTGGATCCTTCGGTGGGCACGGTGCTCGCGGCCTCCTCGGTGGAGGCGATGTCCGCGGCATCGTCGGTCGCTGCCGTGGCGCACGCCGTGGCGAACACGGCCGCTGCCGCCGAAAAGGCCAGCCACTTCTTGATGTTCAGCATTCGGTATCTCCGTTGGTTCATCCGTCGAACGCTCGGTTGCCCTTCCGGCGTTCCCAAGTATCGCGCGCGCGACACTTGTGGGAGACGCGAGCCGGTACGGCAGTTGCTCTCCTCATGCAGACCATCACCACCCGCGCCGGAAGCGTGCGCGCGATCGCCTGGGGTGGCGGCTTCGCGCTGCTCTGGGTGATCCTCGCGTTCGCCCGGCCCTCTCTCACCTTCCACCTCGCACCGTTCCTGGTGGCCGCAGCGCCACCCGTGCTCCTTGCTCTCGACGATGCCGCGCATGCCTCGCGGAGGCAGATCGTCGTCGCGACCGTGATCGGGGCCAGTCTGGCCCTTGTCGGCACGGCGGTCCTGGCAGGCGGCGGACGGCTCGATGGCGCGGGGTTCGGGCCGTTCTCCAGCGCTCTCTCCGAGGCGCTCATCCTCATCGGCGCGGGAGCGGTCGTCGGACTGGCGATCGGGTGGTGGAGAACCGCGACGACCGAAACCGGGTGACGAGCTCCACAGCCAAGGAAGACTGCTCTGGGTCCTCGGCTCAACGATCCGTGATCGCTTCGAGCGCCTCACGATCGAGGACACGGATGACGCGGTAGCCGGTTTCGATCACGTCCTTACGTCTGAGTTCCGACAGCGCCTGGTTCACCGACTGCCGGCTGGCTCCCAACAGGTTGGCGAGGCTCGTCTGACTCAGCCGAACTTCACCGTACCGGTCCGCCTCGTCGAGTACGAGCTCTGCGACCTGCTCGCGCACCGTACGGTGCATGAGCCGGATCACCTGTCGCTGAGTTGCCTCGAGCTGGTTCAAACCGGCAACGAGCCACCGCATCGCGATCACCGGATGCTCGATCAGAACCGGAAGGAGCTTCGCGCGGCTCAGTCGAAACGCCGTCAGAGGGGTCAATGCCCGGGCGGAAGACACATACGGCGACCCCTGGAACATCGCGATATCGCCGATCACCGCCCCGGGACCAACCCGACCCACCACCAGGTTGCCCTCGCGGCGGGTGCGGTACAGCTGGGCTTCGCCGTGTTGGATGACATAGGCCGCGTCCGCCTCCCCGCCTTCCTTGAAGAGGTGCGTCCCCGGGTACTTCTCGACGTATTCCCCGGCGCCCGCAAGAGCGCTGAGATCGTCGGGGGTGAGCGGCAGGTAGTCCGTTCTTCCGAACGATCGTGCCAGCCAGGCGAAATGCTGTTGATCGGCGTTGTCCATACGGTCGTCAACCCGTCATTCCGGCCCCTCCTTCCGGGAAATCGTCGTCGCGGTGACAATCAGCCGAACCGAAGGGACACACCCCGGTTGTACGAAGCATGAAGATCAACGGCGTATTCGAGGGAGGGGGTGTTCGGGGAGTAGCGCTGGCGGGTGCAGCGGCTGCAGCCCTCGATCTCGGGTACGAATTCGACCAGGTCGTCGGAACCTCGGCGGGAGCACTCGTGGCTCGCTCCTCGCGGCCGACTACAGCGCGGATGAGTTGTCGGCCTCGGTCTGCGCCGTCGACTGGCCCGAACTGCTCGATCCCGTCCCCGGAGCCGGCATCCCGCTGGTGGGAAAACACCTGGCATTGATCACACGACGTGGCATCTTCCACAGCAAGCGACTCGAAACGGTGTGGGGCGGCCTCCTCGCCGATCACGGCGTGCGAACGTTCGCCGACGTGCGCCCCCGATCGCTCGGGATCGTCGCCACGGACCTCAGCCATTCTCGCGGCGTGCTCTTCCCCGCCGGCCTCGCTCGCTACGGCCACGATCCCGCCCGCTTCTCGATCGCCCGGGCCGTGCGAATGTCCGCGGCGGTCCCGTTCCTCTTCACCCCCGTGACGCTCCACGATCGCCTCACCGGGGAGAAAGTGATGATGGCCGATGGGGCGATGGCCGCGAACTACCCCGTCGGCGTCGTCCGTAGAGATCGGCCCGTCGTCGGCTTCCGCCTCGTGGCCGACGGGGACGGACACGACCACCATCATGTCGGCGGACCGCTCTCGCTGGCGAGGTCCGTCATGATCGCCGGCATCCGCGCCCGCTACTCGCTCCCCCGTCTCATCGACTCCGGAGCGCACGTGATCCAGGTCCCCGTCTCCGATGATCTCGACTTCGAGATGAGCAACGAAGAGGCGCGCCGGGTGTTCGATCGGGGGCGAGCGGCCGCTGCCGACCAGCTTGCCGACCTCGACCTCGCGCGACCCCGCAATGGTCGCATCCACGACGATGGTGCAACTTTCGACGGCTCCCACGTCGTTACCGCGAACACATGGACGAGCGTGAGCGGATAGGAAGATGGATCGGCATCCTGGGGTTCGTCACCATTGCGGCGCTCGCGCTGTTCCTCTTCTTCCGTACGGGAGGGGTCGAACCCGTCGCTCGCGGGATCTCGCCGACGACTTCCGATGCGACCCCATCGTCGACCCGCGACGAACCGATGCCGGCCGGTGACGCCGCGACGTCGTCGCCCTCTGCTCCGAGCACGACAACGACGAGCCCGGTGTCGCCGTACGATCCGGTGGCGGCCGGCGAAACGCTCCCAGAGGGCTACCGCGAGCTCCTTCCCCGCGACGCGATCCGTCCCGTCTACCGACCTTCGTTCGTCCGCGCCGCGGACGTGGCCTGGAACGCGGAGGCGCTGGTCATCGGGGTGGTCATCGACGGAGAGGCAAGGGCCTACCCGGTGAGCTACCTGAACAGCCGCGAGATGGTGGTCGATCGACTCGCAGGTATCCCGATCCTCGTCACCTGGTGACCGCTCTGCGGTACGGCGATGGTCCATCGCCGCGAGATCGACGGGGAAGAGATCGTCCTCGGCAACCAGGGCGACCTTTTCGGCAACGCGATGACATGGTGGGATCACGACACCGGCAGCGTCTGGAGCCAGCCGCTCGGTCGCGCGATCCTGGGACCGCGGACGGGTGAGACGCTCGAGCTTTTGCCGTCGACGTTGACCTCGTGGGGATCATGGCTGAGGACCCATCCCGATACCGCGGCGCTCGATGCGCCTGTAGGGGGCGAGTACTTCGCACTCGAGCAGATGGCGATCGTCGTGGACCTCGGCGAGGAAACCGCCGCGTACCCGATCCGCGACCTACGCGAGGTGAGCGTGGTGAACGACGTCCTCACCGGCATCCCGATCGCCGTCGTGATCGACCCGAACGACGATGCCTCGTGGGCGGTCTTCAGCCGGCGGCTCGATACCGATGTGGTCGATCTCTCCCTCGTCGACGGCGAGATCGTGGATCGAACCTCGGGTACCGTCTTCGATCCCAACCGCGGCATCGGGCGAGGCGGCAAGCACGACGGCCAGATCATGGACCTTCTCCCCGGGATCACCTCGTTCCCCCGGGACGTCGAGACGTTCTGGCCCGACGCCCGATTCTGGGAGCCTTGATCAGCCCATGCCACCGGCGAGCTGGCTCGCCTCGGGAGAACGTCTCAGGATCACCATCGCGACAACACCCAGCGCCGGTCCGATGGCGAGCCACGGGAAGGCCCACTGCCAGCCGACGGCATCCGCGATGACCGGGACGCCGCGGATCGTCACGAGCGTGAGAAGGAAACCCAGACCGGTCTGGAGCGTGAGTGAAGTCCCCCGGTACGCCGGCTCGGATGTTTCGGTGACCATCGCCGAGAACTGTGCGGAATCGGCGACGACGCTGAACCCCCAGACGAGGAACAACGCCACGACCAGGGCCGGATGCCTTCCGAACACGAACGGTGTGAGGAGGGCCGCGGTTCCCGAGATCGCCATCGACCAGCCGGCGACAAGGGTCCTGCCGTTGCGATCGGCCGCCACGCCGGCGAGCCACGCACCGAGGCCGCCGATCGCGATGATGACGAACGTGGCGGTGGGAACCCAGCCATCCCCCCAGCCGCCGGCGGTGGCCGACGCGGCGAGGAAGGCGGCGGTCCAGGTCCACATGGCATACAACTCCCACATGTGCCCCAGGTAGCCGTAGGTCGAGAGCCGCACTCCCTGGTTGCGAACCACGATGCCGATCTGATTCCACCCGAACTTCGGTGACGTCGTGTCGTAGGGGCCGTCGGTGACCGTGAACCAGAGAAGCAATGCGCCGATGGCGGCGAGGGCCGATGCGCCCAGGATGACCCCCTGCCAGTCGAATCCGATCCCCCTGATGAGATGCGGCCCGGCACTGCCCACCGTGAGTGCACCGACGAGAACGCCGAGGGCCATTCCCCGACCGCGACGGAACCATCCCGCCATCACCTTGAGCCCGCTCGGATAGACGCCGGCAAGGGCCACACCGGTGAGGAAACGCAAAGCGAAGGCAACCCACAGTGTGCCGGGCCCGACGAAGAGAAGCCCCATGTTCAGGCCCGCTCCCGCCAGCGCAGCAACGAGGAACAGGCGCCGCGCCGGGACGGCATCCGCAAGACCCGCCACCGCGATCCCGACCGCGCCGACGACGAAGCCGATCTGAACGGTGAGCGTGAGCCAGGCGATCTCACCGACGCTGAGGTTCCAAGCTGCCTGGAGCTGGGGTGCGACGGCAGAAGCGGAGAACCAGAGCGTCAGGACGAGAAGTTGGGATACGGCGATCCCGACGAGCGCCCTCCGCTGGAGTGTCGCGGCGTCCGGGATCGCCGTGGCGTCCGCGAGCGAATCACCCGACATCGACCGGCTCCGGTTCCCGACCGGCTTCCCCCTCAGGCGCCACTCCGGCTGCTCGCGTTCTCCGCCCGCCGATACCGAGCGCCACCCCTGCGAGGACGATCACCGCGACCATACCGAGCCCCCACAACAGCGGGTTCGATCCGATCGTATTGAGCGCCCACTGGGAAAGGCTCTCCACGAAGCGGAAGGCTCCTGCGTTCCCGAGGGCACCGGCGCCCGAAACGATGTTCGTCGTCCAGAACCAGATGATGTAGGCACCGGCCAGCACGAGGATGAACCCCGAGATCCGGCTGACGTAGCGCACCGACCCCCGCAGCCGGGAGACGAGCGTGTTCTTGCCGAGCGCAAGCGCCACCGTGATCGCGACGAGGACGAGTGACATGCCGAGACCATAGGCGACGAACGTCGCGAGGCCCGAGATGACCGTGCCGTTGGTCACCTGGGTGGCAACGACCGTGAGGAACACCGGCAGCGTGCAGGAGAGGGAGGCCACGGCGTAGGAGACCCCGAACGCGAAGACCGACCCGTAACCGCGACCCTTCGACGCCTTCTTGGCCTTGGGGAGTCCGATGGTCAATTCGTAACCGCGGATCAGGGCGATCCCCAGGATCACCACAGCGAAACCAACGATCAGTGCGAGCCACGGGATGAGGTCGATGACGAGACGCACTCCGAGCGTGATGAGGATGCCCGCCACCCCGAAAACCAGCAGGAATCCCGACGAGACCATCGCGCCGACGGTGAGCGCCGATCTGAGCGATGAGCCGCGCCCCCGATCCGCATCGTCGTTGAGCCCCATGAAATACGACAGGTAGGCGGGGAGCATGGCGAACCCGCAGGGGTTGACCGTGGCGAGAAGACCGGCTCCGAAAGCGAGCGCAAGCGGTGCTTCGATCATCCGAGCAGCACTTCTTCGATCTTCTCGACCAACTGCCCCTCGGTCAACGGGCCGTTGTGCTCATCGACCACCTCGCCGTCGGCGTTGATGAAGACGGTGAACGGCATCCCGAGACCACCGAGTTCGACGTAGAGCGCCCCATCCGCATCCTCGGCGAGATCGAAGAGCACACCCGTCTCGTCGACGAGTTCTTCCGCTTTGGCTCGTTCGTCCTGGATGTTCAGCCCGACGAAGGCCACCTGGTCGCCGAGGCGTTGCTGGGCCGGGAGGAACGCGGCGGACATCTCGGCGACGCACGACGGACACCACGACGCCCAGAAGTTGACCACCAGCGGCGTGCCTTTGTAGTCGGCAAAGGATGCCGCGGAACCGTCGAAGAGGACGAACGGGGTGGTGGGCGCAGGGGTCCCGGCCGGCTCCTGGGCAGTTGCCGACGACGTCGCCGGATCGGCACCGGCGGACGCGCCCGAAGCCGTGTCGCCGCCCGACGTGCATGCCGCCGCCACGAGGGCCACCGCAGCGATGAAGGCTGCCCATCGAACTCGGTTTCTCATCAGCTCGGTCCTCCAGAATCGGCTCCACCGGGGAAACGAAGAAACCGGGCACCGCGGCGTCACAATTGTCGTCTATATGACAATCAACCTACCTGCCTCCTCGGCAGCGAGGTCTCGCCACCGGGGCGACGAGAGCCGTAGGCTGCGCCCTCGATGCCTCGGAACCCGACGGTCGCGTTCGAACTACGCCGCTTTGCGGAAGCGGAGTTGCGTGAACGCGCCCGGTTGGTTTTCGACGAGATGGACCGCCGCAGATCGGTCCGTTCCTTCAGTGCCGATCCGGTGCCGCGAGAGGTGATCGAGGATGCGATACGCGCTGCATCCACCGCGCCGTCGGGCGCTCACCGTCAGCCGTGGACCTTCGTCCTCGTCGGCGACCCGGAGGTGAAGCGTCGCATCCGGATCGCAGCCGAGGACGAGGAGCGAGAGAACTACGCCGGCGGTCGTCTTCCGCCGGAATGGCGCGAAGCGCTGGCCCCCCTGGGCACCGACTGGAGGAAACCGTTTCTCGAAACGGCACCGTGGATCGTGGTCGTGTTCGAGCAGCGGTACGGCTGGAACGGTGACGGCACGCGCCGCCACAACTACTACGTCAAGGAGTCGGTCGGGATCGCCTGCGGTCTGTTCATCGCGACCCTCCACCGGCTTGGACTCGCCACCCTCACGCATACCCCGAGCCCCATGGCGTTCCTCTCAGACCTCCTCGGACGTCCCCGGAACGAGCGGCCGTTCATCGTGTTCCCGGTGGGCTATCCGGCCGACGACTGCCGGGTTCCTGAGCTCGTGCGCAAGCCGCTCGACGAGGTCATGATCGAGGTTCGGGCCGGAGACCTTTCCCACAATGGGGACAACCGGCCCTAGGGAGACGGCACACGCCGTGTTTCCATGAGCGCGATGCACGAACACTACGTCCAGCTGTACAACGCCATCGGCGAGCCTTTCGACCGCGTCCGGGAGGTCCTCGCCGCTCGTTCGCTGAGGTCCCTCGAGGCTCCCCGCCGGCTCGCCATGGACTGGCTGCACGAGGGTGAGGCCCGCCTCGAGGTCGAGTTGGCCGGCCTGCACCTCATGAAGGAGGTCTGTTTTCGCGTTTCGGACTACATGGATGTTCCCGGCCGGCTTCCGATGGGTCGACTGCAACTCTCCTGGGAATCGGTCGAGCACGCGGATGTCTACCCCATCGTCACCGCGGATCTCGAGATCGAACCCATCGACAACAACCGGACCATGGTCTCGCTCCTCGCATCGTACGATCCCCCGCTGGGGCGGCTCGGAGCGATCGTCGACCGGGTGGCGATGCACCGCGTCGCCGAAGCCGCGCTGGGGCGTTTCTTCACCGAGCTCGTCCGCGACCTTCGCACCGCGGCGCGAGTCGAAACGGCCTGAGCCCGTCCGATCTCAGGCGTCGAGGGCGATCCGGATCCGGCGGAATCCCCGCCCCTTCGATTCGATTTTCACGATGCGAGCCCTGCCCACTTCTTCCGTCGACCCCACGTGGGTACCTCCGTCGGCCTGCCGGTCGAGGCCGACGATGTCGATGATGCGCACTTCGGTGAGCGATGGAGGCAGCAGGCTCACTTTGGTACGGATGAGACTGGGGTCCTGGTCGGCCTCGGCTCTGGGCAGGAACCCGACCTCGACCGCCCGGGCCGCGGCGAGTTGCCGGTTCAGTTCCGTTTCGAGCGGCTCCCTCTCTTCGGGATCCCAATCGGGTAGTTCGAAGTCGAGCCGGCCCTCCCCCGGCTTCATGTTCCCACCGGTCACCGGGCTCTTGAACTTCGCCCACACGACGCCACACAGCGCGTGCATCGCCGTGTGTGTCCGCATCAGGCGGTAGCGCCGCTCCCAGTCGATCACGCCGACAACACCGGTCCCCGCGGGGGGCAGTCCCCCTTCGAGCCAATGCCAGACCCCCCTCGAATCCCGGGTGACCCGCACCACGGTCAAACGGTCGTCGCCGATGACGATCTCACCCACGTCGTGCGGCTGCCCGCCCCCGCCCGGGTAGAAGACCGTGCGATCGAGAAGGATCCTCGCGTCTTCCTTGTCCACGTCCACGACGGAGGCGTCCATCTCCCTGCGATACGAATCCGTCGAGTAGATCTGCTCGGTCATGTCCTCGCTCCTGAGCCGGGACAGGTCACTGTAGAGCCCCGGCTGGTAGCGTCGGTGGTCCGCCAACCTCCCGCCCGATGACTGGAGACGCAATGGCCGAGATCTACTTCACCGACGACGACGGCGCCAACGACCTGCTCGCCACCGACGACTTCGCGATGCTGGTCGGGCTCACCCTCTACCAGCAGGTCCCGGTGGAGAAGGCGTTCATGGGTCCCTTCGTGCTTCGGGATCGTCTCGGCGGCGACCTCGAATCGGCCACGATCGCGAACATGGACCCAGACGAGCTGAACGACCTGTTCCGGGAGAAACCGGCGCTGCACCGGTTCCCGGGTTCGATGGCGAAACGGACCCAGGCCGTCGCCGCGTACGTCGTCGACACCTACCACGGCGACACGTCGGGCATCTGGGAAGATGTCGACGACTCCGCCGAACTGCTGCGCCGGATCGAACAGCTCCCCGGGTTCGGGGACTACAAGGCACGGGTCTACGCCGCGGTGCTCGCTCGACAGTTCGGCATCCGCCCCGCCGGATGGGAGGACCATCTCCCCGACTGGCCCAACATCTCCGAGGTCGCCAAACCCGGGGATCGGGACGCGATGAAACTCCGCAAAAAGGAGTGGAAAGCCGCCCAATAGGCGTCTGGCGTCCAGAACCGTACGATGATGCGGATACGGACGCGCCAGATCGTCGACCAACCCGAGGCGGTCATCAGAACTCTGGCGTCCATGTGCGCACGATGATGCGGATACGGACGCCAGAATCCTGGAGGTGTGGCGCCTAGCATGCCCGCCATGTCGAGTCGGGTCGCAGAACAACCGCCGGACATCATGCCCGACCCCACCGGCCGGCAACCTGTCCGCATGTCCGAACGCACCCGGGCCGCCGTCTGGTTCGTGATGATCCTCGTCGCACTCGTTCTGCTCTGGGAGGGCTACAAGCTCGTTGGGAAATCGGTCGAAGGCACGATCCCGCTGCCGGTTCGACCCGACGACACCTCCATGCCACACGTATGGGAGATCTTCGGCGTGTTCTTCACCCGTCGCACTCCGAGCGAGCCGATCATGCTCGAAGTGCTGCTGCGCGAAGCGCTCTTCACGTTCCGCGAAGCATTGCTCGGTTTCGTGTTCGGGGCCTCGCTCGGCTTCGGGCTGGCCATCGTCTTCTCCCAGTCCAAGCTGATGGAGCGAGGATTCATGCCGTACGTCGTGGCCTCCCAGACCGTGCCGATGATCGCCATCGCTCCGATCATCGTGATCTGGGGCGGCCGCATCGGGTGGCCGGTCTGGGTATCGGTGTCCGTCATCGCCGCCTATCTGGTGTTCTTCCCCGTGACCATCAACACGCTGCGCGGCCTCCGCTCGCCCGATCCGACCGCGATCGAACTCATGAGATCGTACGGGGCGACCCGCCGTGCAACCCTCTGGAAGGTCCAGGTGCCGTCGGCCCTCCCCTACATCTTCTCGGCCCTCAAGATCTCCGCCACCGCCGCGGTGGTTGGAGCCCTCATCGGCGAGCTTCCGTCCTCGCTCAACCAGGGCCTCGGCAGGGCACTCCTGTCGTTCACCTACACCTTCATCACCGGCCCCGAGAAGCTCTACGCCGCGGTGCTCATCGCGGCTTTGGTCTCCATGGTCTTCGTGGGCGTGATCACCCTCGTCGAGCACTTCGTGCTCCGGAACCGGAGAACCGCATGAGCGATATCGCCGTTTCGTGCGGGAACGTCGGCATGGTGTTCAACCCCGGCAGTCCCGACCGGGTCGAAGCCCTCCGCGCCATCGATCTCGAGATCGAGTCCGGCGAGTTCGTATCGATCATCGGCCCATCCGGGTGCGGGAAGAGCACGCTGCTACGACTCATCGGTGACCTCGTCACCGCCACCTCGGGTGAACTCGTCGTCAACGGGAAGACACCACACCAGGCCCGGGTCGACCGCGATTACGCGATGGTGTTCCAGCGTGCCACCCTGCTCGATTGGCGCACCGTCACCAAGAACGTGCAACTCCCGCTGGAGATCATGGGTGTCGCCAAGTCCGAGCGAACCCGTCGCGCCGATCAATACCTGGATCTCGTTCAGCTCTCCGAGTTCACCGACCACTATCCATGGCAGTTGTCCGGCGGGATGCAGCAGAGGGTGGCGATCGCCCGCGGCCTCGTGTTCGGTCCGTCGCTGTTGCTGATGGACGAGCCGTTCGGTGCCCTCGACGAGATGACACGAGAGCGGATGCAACTCGAGCTCATGGACATCTGGCGGGACACAGGCAAGACCGTCCTGTTCGTGACCCACTCGATCCCCGAGGCGGTGTTCCTGTCGACTCGCGTGGTCGTGATGTCGGCCCGACCGGGTCAGATCACCGACATCATCGATATCGACCTCGAGCAGCCGCGGCGCTTCGAGACCAGAGAGGACCCCGAGTACTACGCCAAGTCGACCGAAGTCCGCGAGGCGCTCCGCAGAACCGAAGAGGCGCCCACGTGAGCCAGACCCACGACCCGGACGTCCTCGAGGCCTTCGAGGGGGACATCCCGGCCGAACCGCAGATCGAGATCGGCCGGTGGGCGACGCGCCTGCGTGAGGTCGCACCCGCCATCGCGATCTTCTTCGGAGCGCTGCTCGCCTGGGAGCTGATCGTGGCCGGCTTCGGTATCGAGGAGTTCCTCCTTCCCCGACCCTCGGTGATCGTCAGGACGCTCGGGGTCGAATGGAGTGAGATCCTCAAGGCGTCGTTCGCGACCTTCCAGGAAGCTCTCGGCGGCTTCGCGATCGGTGCGACCCTGGGTGTCACCCTGGCCCTCGCCACAGCCCGCTGGACGGGCTTCCGCGAAGGCGCGATGCCGTTCGCCATCCTCGCCAACTCTGCACCGATCATCGCCCTCGCTCCGATCATGAACCAGTGGTTCGGGCTCACGAACATGTTCTCCAAGATGGCCGTGGTAGCCGTCATCGTGTTCTTCCCCGTGATGATCAACACGACCCGCGGCCTCGTCGAGGTCGACCCCGGCGAGATCGAGCTCCTGCGCTCCTACGCCGCGACCCCCCGTCAGCTGGTGGTCAAGATCCGGATCCCGAACGCGCTCCCCTTTCTCTTCAGCGCGCTCAAGGTCGCGACGGTTCTGGCCGTCATCGGCGCGATCGTGGCCGAGTACTTCGGCGGACCCCGGCAACGGCTCGGCGTCTACATCACCCAGCAGGCGAGCCTGCTGCACACCGCCGAGGCCTGGGCCGCCATCTTCGTGGCGACGGTCCTCGGAGTAGGGTTCTATGTGTTGATTCTCGTCGCCGAGCGCGTCGCCATGCCCTGGCATTCTGCGTACCGGGCGGGAATCCGATAAGGGAGAGGAGACCGGACGGATACACGTCCGGCCGATACGGGAGGAAATGGATCCGATGAGAACGAACAAAGTGGGTTGGCGGACCTTGCTGGCGATACTCGTGATCGCTCTGGTCGCTGCCGCCTGTAGCAGCGATGACTCCGGAAGCGACACCACCGCAGCAGGCAGCGACGGGACCGAAACGACCGCTGCCGGCGGTGGGACGGAAACGACCGCCCCCGCCGAGATGGAGAAGGTTCGGCTCCAGCTGCAGTGGTTCACCCAGGCCCAGTTCGCCGGGTATTTCGCCGCGGTCGACCAGGGCTTCTACGCCGATGAAGGCCTCGACGTCGAGATCCTTCAAGGCGGCGTCGACATCGTGCCCCAGCAGGTACTCGGGGCGGGGAGCGCCGAGTTCGCCCTTTCCTGGGTGCCGAAGGCGCTCGTGTCGCGCGAAGAGGGAATCGACATCGTCAACGTCGGCCAGGTCTTCGAGCGGTCGGGCACCCTCGAGGTCGCCTGGGCCGACTCGGGGATCACGACACCGGAAGACTGGGCAGGTAAGAAGGTCGGCAACTGGGGATTCGGCAACGAATTCGAGCTGACCGCGGCCATCGAGAAGTTCCAGGTTCCCGACGTGGAACTCATCCAGCAGGCCTTCGACATGTCGGCGCTGTTGAACGACGAGGTCGACGCTTCCGAGGCCATGATCTACAACGAGTACGCCCAGGTCCTCGAAACGGTGAATCCCGACACCGGTGAGCTGTATCAGCCTGAAGATCTCAGCGTGATCGACTTCAACGAGGTCGGCACGGCCATGCTCCAGGATGCCGTGTGGGTCACCCAGGAATACCTCGATGCCAACCAAGACACGGTGGAGCGGTTCCTCAAGGCGTCCTTCGAGGGTTGGATCTGGTGCCGGGACAACTTCGACCCCTGTGTCGATGTCGTGCTCGCCAACGCCCCGACCCTGGGAAAGAGCCACCAGCAGTGGCAGCTCAACGAGATCAACGGCCTCATCTGGCCATCGACCGAGGGCATCGGTGTCGTGAGCCAGCCGTTGTGGGACCAGACCGTCGAGGTCGCGGTCTCTGAGGGCATCCTCGCCGAAGCACCCGACGAGGGCGCGCTCCGAACCGATGTTGCGGCCGCCGCGAACGATCTGCTCGCATCCGAAGGCGTCGACGTCACCGGCGCGGATTGGGAGCGGCAGACCGTCGAACTGAACGAAGGTGGCAACTAACGTCGACACATGAACGAACCGGGCCGGGGGCGGGCGATGCCGCTCGCCCCCGGTCACGGCACGAGGGTCGGGCCGAGGCCCGGCGAGGAGGAAACGGATGACCAACATCGTCAGAGCCGCGATCGTCCAGACGGAGTGGACGGGTGACCAGAAGTCGATGATCCAAAAGAACGTCGACTACGCCCGTCAAGCCGCCGCAGACGGCGCGCAGGTCATGTGCTTCCAGGAGTTGTTCTACGGCCCCTACTTCTGTCAGGTGCAGGAGAACGAGCACTTCGACTACGCCGAGCCCATCCCCGATGGGCCCACGACCAGGCTGATGCAAGATCTCGCCCGTGAGACCGGCATGGTCCTGGTGGTTCCGATCTTCGAGAAGGAAGACGACGGGGTCTTCTACAACACGGCCTCGGTGATCGACGCGGACGGCACCTACCTCGGGAAATACCGCAAGCACCACATTCCCCAGGTCAAGGGCTTCTGGGAGAAGTTCTACTTCCGGCCGGGAAACCTCGGCTATCCGGTGTTCGACACCGCGGTCGGCAAGATCGGCGTCTACATCTGTTACGACCGCCATTTCCCGGAGGGATGGAGAATGCTCGGCCTCGGGGGCGCCAAGATCGTGTTCAACCCGTCGGCGACCAGTCGCGGCCTGTCCATGCACCTGTGGAACCTCGAACAACCGGCATCTGCCGTCGCCAACGAGTATTTCATCGGGGCGATCAACCGTGTCGGTACGGAGCCCCTCGGGGACAACGACTTCTACGGCTCGTCCTACTTCGTCGACCCCCGGGGTCAGATCGTTGGCGAGGCCGCGTCCGACACCGAGGAGGAACTGGTGGTGCGCGACCTCGATCTGGACATGGTCGACGAGGTCCGTAAGCAGTGGGCCTTCTACCGGGATCGCCGACCGGAGAGCTACGACGCCATCGTCGCCAAGTAACGGAGCCGAAGATGACAACACACGCCGAGCTACTCGCCCGCCACCGTACCGTCCTCCCGTCGTGGCTGGCTCTCTACTACGACGATCCGATCGCGCTCGTCGACGGCAGTGGCCGTCGTGTCGTCGACGCCGAGGGCAACGAGTACCTCGACTTCTTCGGCGGGATCCTCACCACGATGACCGGGTACAACGTCCCCGAGATCGTCGAGGCAGTCCAGGCACAGGCCGGGCGAATGGTGCACACGTCGACGCTGTACCTCATCGAGCAGCAGATCGAACTCGCCGAGAGGATCGCCGACCTTGCGCCCATCCCCGACGCCAAGGTCTTCTTCACGAATTCGGGAACCGAGGCGAACGACGCCGCACTGCTGCTCGCGACCACGGTTCGAGGCTCGAACCAGGTTCTGGCCTTGCGCAACAGCTACCACGGTCGTTCGTTCGCCGCGGTGTCGATCACCGGGAACCGGTCGTGGTCCCCGTCGAACCTCAGCCCCGTCGACGTGACCTACATCCACGGCGGTTACAAGTACCGGAGCCCGTTCGGACACCTCTCCGATGAGGAGTTCACCGCGGCCTGCGTGGACGACCTGCGCGACTTACTCACCGTCGCCACCTCGGGCAATGTCGCCTGCATGATCGCCGAACCGATCCAGGGGGTCGGTGGCTTCGCCACCCCGCCGGACGGTTTCTTCGGAGCGCTGAAGGAGGTGCTCGACGAGTCGGGCATCCTGTTCATCTCGGACGAGGTACAGACGGGTTGGGGACGCACCGGTGAACATTTCTGGGGCATCGAGTCGCACGGTGTCGAGCCCGACATCATGACCTTCGCCAAGGGGCTCGGGAACGGCCTCGCCATCGGCGGCGTCGTCGCTCGAGCCGAGATCATGGACAGCCTCGGCGCCAACTCGATCTCGACCTTCGGGGGCAACCCGCTCTCCACCGCGGCCGCGCTCGCCAATCTGGACTACCTCATCGAACACGATCTCCAGACGAACGCTCTCAAGGTCGGCCAGTTCCTGCGGAACGGGATGGACCAGGTCGCGGAGGAGAACGAGATCATCGGTGAAGTCCGCGGCAAGGGCCTGATGATCGGCGTCGAACTGGTCGTGCCCGGTGGCAAAGAGCCGAACGCGGCCGCAGCCGGCAGGATCATGGAAGAGGCCAAGAAGGACGGCCTGCTCATCGGCAAGGGCGGGCTCTGGGGCAACGTGCTCCGGATCGCTCCCCCGCTGACGCTGACCCAGGAAGAAGCCGAGGAAGGGCTCGAGATCATCGGTCGTGCGGTCGAGAACGCCGCCGGCTGAGACGAGGAGGACGACATGCGCACACTCATCAGCGGCGGCACGGTGGTGACCGCGACCGAGATCATGCAGGCCGACGTGCTGATCGAAGACGAAACGGTGGTGGCCATCTCCGCCCCGGTCGAGGGCGGTCGGTCGGGAACGGATACAACCGCATCGCCCGACCAGGTCATCGACGCCACCGGCAAATACGTCTTCCCCGGCGGCGTCGACGTACACACCCACATGGAACTGCCGTTCGGCGGCACGTACGCATCGGACACCTTCGAGACCGGGACGCGAGCGGCAGCCTTCGGCGGGACGACGACACTCATCGACTTCGCCGTCCAGACCATCGGAGAGCCGATGATGGACGGCTACGACGAGTGGATGGCCAAGGCGGACGGTGAATGCGCCATCGACTACGGGTTCCACATGATCGTCTCGGACGTCAACGAGCAGACGCTCAAAGAGATGGACATCCTCATGGGTGAAGGCGTGACGAGCTTCAAGCTGTTCATGGCGTACCCGGGAGTGCTCTACTCGACCGACGGTCAGATCTTCCAGGCGATGCAGAAAGCGGCCGACAACGGCGCCACGATCATGATGCACGCCGAGAACGGCATCGTGATCGATGTCCTCCGCGAGCAGGCCCTCGCTCGCGGCGAAACCGACCCGATCTATCACAGCGTCACCCGGCCGCCGGTCACGGAGGCTGAGGCAACCCATCGCGCCATCGCCTACGCCGAACTGGCCGGAAGCCCGCTCTACGTCGTGCACCTGTCCGCCAAGGAGGCCCTCGACGAGGTCGTCGCCGCCCGGGACCGCGGTGCGAACGTGTTCGCCGAGACCTGTCCTCAGTACCTGTTCCTCGGATGGAAGAACCTGGCAGAACCGGGGTTCGAGGGTGCCAAGTACGTCTGTTCCACACCGGTGCGCAGCGAAGACCAGGGCCACCAGGAGGCGCTGTGGCGAGGACTGGCCACCAACGACCTCCAGGTCGTGTCGACCGACCATTGTCCGTTCTGCATGAACGACCACCCGACGCTGGGCACGCAGAAGCAACTCGGGGTCGGCGACTTCACCAAGATCCCGAACGGGCTTCCCGGGGTCGAAGAGCGGTTCACCATGATGTACTACGGAGCGATCGACCAACATCGACTCAGCCTGAACCGGTTCGTGGAGATCATCGCGAGCACACCGGCGAAGATGTTCGGCCTGTACCCCAAGAAGGGAACGATCGCGATCGGTTCCGATGCGGACATCGTCATCTTCGATCCGGGAACGAGCCAGACCATCTCGGCCGACACCATCCACATGGACGTCGACTACACCTGCTACGAAGGCACCGAGGTGCAGGGGAAGGTCGACACGGTCCTCTCCCGCGGCCGCACCATCATCGAGAACGGCGAGTACCTCGGAGCCAAAGGTGACGGGCAATACCTGAAGCGAGGCACGAACCAGTGTCTCATCTGAGATAGAACAAGCGACACGCCTTCACGGAACCACGGAGCACACAACGATGCAACTCATCAACCACTGGATCGACGGCAAGGCACAGGCGGGCATCCCCGAACGTACCGGACCGGTCTTCAACCCGGCAACCGGAGAGCAAACGGCCGAGGTGGCGTTCGCGGACGTCGAAGTCGTGAACACGGCGGTCGACGCCGCACGCATCGCGTTCGAGACGTGGAAGGACTCGCCACTCACCCGACGCCAGAACATCATGTTCGCGTTCCGCGAACTGTTGGTGCGACGCAAACTCGACATCGCAAAGGTGCTCAGCGCCGAGCACGGCAAGACCCTCGACGACGCTGCGGGCGAGGTCCAGCGCGGCATCGAAGTGGTGGAGTTCGCCTGCAACATCGCCCACCTGCTCAAGGGCGACTACTCGGAACAGGTGTCCCGCAACGTCGACACCTACACGATCCGTCAGCCGCTCGGCGTGGTCGCGGGCATCACACCGTTCAACTTCCCGGCCATGGTTCCCATGTGGATGTACCCGATCGCCATCGCGACGGGGAACACGTTCGTGCTCAAGCCGTCCGAGAAGGACCCGTCGCCGAGCCAGATGGCCGCGGAACTGCTCGCCGAGGCCGGGCTGCCCGATGGTGTGTTCAACGTCGTTCACGGCGACAAGGTCGCCGTCGACGCCATCCTGCACCATCCGGACATCGCCGCGGTGAGCTTCGTCGGTTCCACACCGATCGCGCAGTACATCTACGCCACCGGGACGGCGAACGGCAAGCGGGTCCAAGCCCTCGGCGGGGCGAAGAACCACATGGTCGTCCTCCCCGACGCCGATATGGAGCGCGCCGCGGATTCCGCGGTGTCGGCGGGCTACGGCTCTGCCGGCGAGCGCTGTATGGCGATCTCGGTCGTCGTCGCCGTGGGTGGCGCCGGTGAAACGCTCCTCCCCAAGATCGAGGAACGGATGGCGAAGCTCACGGTCGCGTCCGGACTCGATCCGGACGCCGAGATGGGACCCCTCATCACCCGCGAGCATCGCGACCGGGTTGCCTCCTACGTCGGACAGGGAGCCGATGCGGGCGCCGATGTCCGGGTCGATGGTCGCGGCTTTTCCGTGGACGGATACGAGGACGGCTTTTTCATCGGACCCAGCTTGATCGATCGGGTCACTCCGGACATGGCGGTGTACCGCGACGAGATCTTCGGACCCGTACTCTCGGTCGTGCACACCGACACCTACGAGGAGGCCATCGAGTTGATCAATGCGAACGCGTACGGCAACGGAACCGCCGTGTTCACCAACGACGGCGGGGCGGCGCGCAAGTTCACGAACGAGATCGAGGTCGGCATGGTCGGCGTGAACGTGCCGATCCCGGTGCCACTCAGCTTCTACTCGTTCGGGGGGTGGAAGGACTCGCGGTTCGGAACGAACTCGATCTACGGACCCGAAGGCGTGAGCTTCTACACCCGCGGCAAGGTCATCATCAGTCGGTGGCCCGATCCGATCCATCGCGGAGTCGACCTCGGCTTCCCCCAACACGGCTGAAGGAGAGGTCAACGATGAACTACGGAATCGTGCTCCAAACCGATCCCCCGGCCAGTCGAGTGATCGAACTCGCGCAACTCGCCGAGCGCAACGGCTTCGGATATGCCTGGGCCTTCGATTCCCATGTGTTGTGGCAAGAACCATTCGTCATCTTCTCGCGCCTGCTCGCCGAGACCGAGAACATGATCGTCGGGCCGATGGTGACCAATCCGGGAACGCGGGACTGGACCGTGCTCGCTTCGATGTTCGCCACCCTCAACGACATGTACGGCGATCGGACGATCTGCGGCATGGGTCGCGGCGATTCCGCGCTCCGCTACATCGGCCGCAAACCCAAGACGCTCGCCACCATGGTTGAGGCGATGGCGGTGATCAAGGGCCTCGTCGGCGGTGAGGAGGTCGACTATCAAGGAACTCCTCTCAAGTTCCCGTGGATCGATACCGGCTGGGATCTTCCGATGTGGGCCGCCGGGTACGGTCCGATGGCGTTGGCAACGATCGGCGCCCACGCGGACGGTTTCATCCTCCAACTCGCGGATCCTCAGATCCTCCAGTGGACGATGGACGCCGTGCGCACCTCCGCCGCGGATGCCGGTCGTGATCCCGACGACATCTCGATCTGTGTCGTGGCGCCGGCCTACGTCGGTGACGACATCGGGCATCAGTGCGAGAACCTCCGCTGGTTCGGTGGCATGGTCGGCAACCACGTCGCCGACATGGTGAAACGCCACGGCGAGGACCACGACAAGATCCCGAAGGATCTCAGCGACTACATCCGGGAGCGGGAAGGTTACGACTACGAGCACCACGGCCGGACCGGGCATCCGTCGACCGATTTCGTTCCCGACGAGATCGTCCAACGCTTCTGCGTCCTCGGCTCGGTCGACGACCACATCGAGAAGCTGACGCTCCTGAAGGCGATGGGAGTGGACCAATTCGGCATCTACCTGATGCACGACGACCAGGAGAGAACGCTCGAGACTTACGGTCGCGAGATCATCCCCGCGGTCGGCTGAGCCCGATCCGAACGGCGGCTCAGGGCGGACGCTCCGGTCAGGGGTCGATCGTGGCCCGTTCGGTCTCTGTCGACGCCACGAGGAGGATCACCTGGAGCGGCGCCGACAGATGCTCGGCGAGGAGCTCCGCGAGGGCATCGACGGATGGCGCCACCTGGGAACTGGCCACGACGATGTCGACCTTGGTCATCCCGTCTTCGATCTCGACCTCGACATCGACCACCTCGGCGCCGGTGCCACTCTCGGTCACGTAGTCCTCGACGACGGCCGTCACCTCCTTCGTCGGATCGGAGGGCGGGAGGACGTTCCCACGCCCGAATTGCATGGGAAGCACCACGATGATCGCGGCGATGGCTGCCCATCCGATCCCGCGGAGGATCGACGGGTGGCCCTTCAGCGGATTGCGGCCCGGAACGAAACCGGCGGCGAGGAACGTAGCCGACGCGGCGATCACGATGCCCACCACGTTGGCGAGGAAGAGGAGCAGGGCTCCGACGGCGAGTTGCCATTCCGTGAGCTGCAGTGTGATGCCGACGACGGTCAGCGGTGGCAGGAGCGCCACGGCAACGGCGACGCCCGTCAGGGCATCCGCAGCGTGCCGTCTGACCTGTCCATATGCGCCCGCGGCTCCCGCGGCAAGGGCGATGCCGAGATCGAGCAGGTTCGGAGATGTACGAGCCATCAGTTCGGCGGGAAGCGGATCGGTGCGACCCGGAACGATGTACGAGATCACCGCCGCTAGGAGAACGGCGAGCACGGATCCGACAACGACGAGCAGCGCTCGGCGGATGATCCGAAGGGGCCACCCCATGACCACCGCCGCAGCGGTGCCCAGGACCGGGACCATCAGCGGGGCAACGAGCATGGCCCCGATCACCACCGCCGTCGAGTCGGCCAGGATCCCCAGCACGGCGATCGCCGTCGCCAGCAACATCAGGGAGGCGAACCGAGTGAAGAACTGGCGACGCGGCACTCCTTGGGGAAAGAGTCGACCGATCACATCGCGTCGCTCGATATCGTCGAGCGGTTCGCGACCCGCCCACAGCCGCTTGACCTCCGACCATGCCGAGCCGATCAGTCCGGTCGGGGCTGCTCCGCGAGGACCACGGGTATCCGCCTGCCCATCCGGTCGCGTTGAGACCGCATGCGAACCGGCCTCGTTCGCCGAGTCGACGAGCGGCGGCGGTGGCCGCTCGTCAACGAGATAAATAGGTCATCCCCGAACTCGGCTGCCGGCCACCCCTGTACCCGTTTCGATCGATCCACATCTTCATCCGTGGCCCTCCTCCCATCGAACTCGTTCAGCATGGGGGGAAACGGGATAAGCGTGCGTTAAGGGGACGTGAAGGAGTCGGTAACCACGCTCAGCACCGGTGCCGAGCGGACAGAGCTTCAATCGACCACGCCATCAACGCGGGACGAAGCCGGCACACCGCGACGACTCGCGGTACGGAATACGAGCAACGGGAACCCGATGGCGACGACCGTGGCGAAGAGGAACCATTGGACTGCGTAGCTGAGGTGCGGCCCTTCTCCCGGCTCGACGAGCAGGAGCGGAGCCGGCAGGTCGCCCTGCTGGGCCGGGTCTTGGGTCTCGAGAGCGAGATAGACGGGGAGCACCTCAGTCCCCCATCCTGATGCGAGCGTGGGCAGGTCGATCCGACCGATGTGTGTCACTGGGCCGGATTCGGGAACGTTCCCGAGCGGTCCGTAGGTTTCGCCCCTCCTGAGGACACCGGTGAGCGTCACATCGACGGCTGTGGGTTCGGCATCCACGATCGGAGGGCCCTGAACATCGATCGGCACCCATCCGCGGTCCACGACGAGCACTTCTCCCGTCGTGGTCAGCAGCGGGGTCAGCGCGTTGTGGCCCGATCGTCCGCCCTGGCTCCGGCTCTGGAGGATCGCCTCGTCGGTGAGCCGATAGGTTCCGGAGACGGAGACGCGGCGGTACTCGAGTGTCTCCGGATCGGATCCGAACTGGGCGAGCACTTCATTGAGATCCTCGGGGGTAGCGGTCATGCGGTCGGCGATCGTGGCGTTGAGAGCAGTGCGTTCATCGAGGCGGCGTAACTGCCAGAGGCCGAGGTTGACGAACAGAACGACCGCGATCAGAGCGATGAGGATCCCGGCGATCCACTTCGGTGACTTGAGAAACGAGAATTCGCGGTCGCCCATGAGCACGATCGTAAGAAAGGTGGCTCGCTACCGCGAGCCGATGGACTCCCCCGGGGGGCACGCCGTCGAGGCGACGAGTTCATGTTCCTCGCGATGCGCTCGTCGTCGGCGATGCGCAAGAGACCGGCGCGGTGTTCGATCGCCCACGGCTCGAGACGAAGGTTCGGTCGTCTGGTGGCCAGGATCGGGCGGCGGTTGCCCTTGGGAGCGATGCCGGACACCGTCGACGGCTCGGTCATCGTCAGTCGGCCCCACCGCGAGCGATCCCACCGCTGCGACGAGGATCCGCCGCACCATAGAGACCCGCGATCGGATCCCACAGCGCCGCCTGAACCCCGCCGAAGTACATGGCGAGGTCGGGGAAACGCCGTGCCACCAGCCCGTCGAATCCCTCCACCGGCAATCCCGGCTCGTATGCGATCGTGGGCTGGCCGGCGAACACCTCAACGTGCATCCGGGGATGAGCCACGGATTCGCGCAGGGACATGCCGAGGTGAAGGAAGTTGATGAGGACCTGAGTCAGCGCCGTGGTGATCCGGGAAGCGCCCGGACTCCCCACCGCGAGGACCGATCCGTCCGGCCGCCGGGCAACCGTCGGTGACATGTTCGATGACATTCTCGTCCCGGGCGCCAGGGCATGGAAACCCTCGGCGATCAACTCCACCTCGCCCAACGAGTTGTTCATCCACAGTCCGGTGCCCGGGACTATGGCTCCCGAGCCGTAGCCGGCCGAGACGGTGACCGCACAGGCGTTACCGTCGGTGTCCACCGCTGAGGTGTGGACGGTGCTCGGTGACGACAACACCGCTTCGAGGTCTCCCTCGTGAGCGAGCTCGAGGAGCGCGGCAGCGGCGCCGTCGCGGGTGTCGAGCGAGTCGAGCGCACCCGATCGGTAGCGCAATACCGCGCGCTGGATCTCGGCCATGCGCCTGACCTCGTCCCGGGTCCAGCCCTCGAACGGCGGGTGACACGCAAGCAGGAGCATCGCACTCATCGCGACCCCACCTACCGCGGGAGGAGGATTCGCCGCCAGGTCCCACTGATCGACGTGGAAGCGAATCGGATCCCGAATGATCGGGCGGTACGCCTCCAGGTCTTCGACCGTGACGATCCCTCCACCGGCGATGATGGTCGCGGAGATCGCCCGGCCGAGATCGCCGGTGTAGAGCGCCTGGGAACCCTCCTCGGCGATCACGTGCAGCGTCTCGGCGAGATGCGGAATGTGCACCATGTCGCCAACGCCGAGTGGACTGCCGTCATCGTGGTGGACGATGGCGCTGCTTTCGGCCTCCCAGCCGAAGATCAGCCGGTGGGCATGACCCAGGTACTCCGCCGACGCTCGGGTCATCGGGAATCCGCGTTCCACGATGTCGATCGTCGGGCGCAGCACATTGGCCCACGAGGTCTCTCCGAACATGTCGTGGGCGAGCTCGAAACCGGCGAAGGCCCCGGGAGCAGCGATCGACCCCCAGCCCACGATCGTCTCGGTGTGTCCGCCGTACTCCATCTCGATACGCCGCCCGCCGCTGCCGAACGCCGCCTCCGGATGTCCCCGACCCGCCATCTCGGCGTTGGCATCGATGACCACAGGATCGCCGTCGGCAGGCCAGATGCTGACGAACCCGCTCGCCGTCGGGGCGATGATCCCGATCTCGCTACACATCGAGGCCAGCGAAGCGCCGATGGCGACATCGACCGCGTTCCCGCCTGCGTCCGCCACGGTGGCGCCCGCATCCGCGGCCAGTTGGGTCGCCGACGCGACCTGGACTCTTCGCATGCCGAAAGAGGCTAGCCCGACTGCAGCGACTCATTGAAGGCCACCTCATCGGCGCTCTGGACGTGGTGGGCAACGACCTCGATCCGACTCCGGCGACCATCGCCGCCCTCCCAGAAGCGCCGTTGGATCGACCCGGCCACCCAGACCCTTCGCCCCGGCTCGAGGTCGGTCGGTGAGCCCTCGTCGGGATCCCAGAGAACGACCGGTACGACGTCGATGCGGCGGCGCGGTGCTTCGCTGCGGGTCGTCACGAGGTACCGAACGAGGGTGGCTCCGTGGTCGAAGGTTCGCACCTCCGGGGCTGCGGCCAGCCTGCCGGCGAGAACGACGAGATTGAGGTCCATGTTCCGCTCCTCTCCGTTGCGGGGAGGTGCGGGTCGTGCGAACGTATCGCAGGGGTGTGACACGAATCGGAGGCCGATCAGCCGGCAGCTGCGATCTCCCGGTCGAGTGCCTCGATTCCCGGGAATCCGGGATCATTCCGGATGATGGCGTCGGCAAGCTGACGCGCTGTCACCGTATCGCCGAGCTTCGCGGCCGCCCGGGCTGCGACGTACCACACGCGGTGCTCCGACTCGGCCCCACCATCGACGATCTTCCGAGGGGCCGTCAGTTCCCAGGCGCCCGCGGCATCGCCCCGGTCGAGGAGATACGAACCGTAGACGACACGACCCTCGCGCTCGACGATCGGCCTCGTATCCATCCCGCGAAGCGTCTTCCACGCATTCTCCACGTCACGGTCACGCCCCTGGGCGCGCAGCACGTCCATCTCGATCGGGAGATGGGTGGCGTCGCCCGCCATACGGCGGTAGGCCCGCAACTCACGGATCGCAGTACCCCAGTCGCCGACCCGGTACGCGGCGAGACCAAGCGTCTCGCGCACGGTGGCGTCCTGGGAGGAGAGTTCCTTGGCGCGACGGGCGTGCTTCACTGCCGCGTGATACCGACCATCGCTCATCGCTGCCGATGCCTCGCCGAGCGCTTCGAGCGCCCCCGACACGCGTTCGTCCGGTGTGACTCGCTCCAGGGCCTCGATCACCCAATTCGGCAGATCCACAGCCGCGCCCTTGAGGTCGCGCCGCCTCCGGTGTTCGCCACCACCATCGTGATCGCCCCTCGAGCGGCCGGCGCCGGCCGACGATCCGCGATCCCGGCTCGAGTCGCTTTGTCGTCTTCCCGTACCACCCGACTGCTGAGACGATCCCCCGTAGCTGCGCCCGGATCTCGACTTGCCGGACCGGTAGTTCGCGGATCCCGACTTCCCGGACCCTGACTTCCCCTGTCGAGAGGTACCGGATCTCGAGTCGGAGCGTGACCTGGAGTAGGAACCGCCGCGCGACGACTTCTTCTTCTTGTCGTTGTCGCTCATCTCGGGAACCTCCAGAACGCACTTGGGCCGCCCCTCGCGGGACGGCCCAAGTCTACTGATGTTCGGCAGCGACCTACTCTCCCGGGGCCCTTCGACCCAAGTACCATCGGCGCTGACAGGCTTAACTTCCGTGTTCGGAATGGGAACGGGTGGGTCCCTGTCGCCATGGCCACCGAAACGCTCTGAGCGCTCTTCGAGCA
>PVMS01064035.1_pt1 | contig 27725 bp, 32 predicted proteins | sample 1853461 | NCBI WGS metagenome assembly PVMS01 (sample SAMN08582032, study PRJNA380276) | Marine sediment metagenome, whole genome shotgun sequencing project. | isolation source: ocean sediment barecode stripped | collected 2017
AGACACCGGTATCGTCTACCCATCGGTACAATCTCTTGTGCTCGGAGGCGGCCGACGCCAGCGGGATCAGAATAATTGATGCAGTTGCAACTAAAAGTAATCGCATAGGATGAAATATCACACAAAACGCAACGCCCAAGGAGGGACTAGTTCGCGTATTCAGAGCTTAGTAGTCATTCTACGTTCTGTAAACTTGTCGAAAATAACTACAAAAACAACAAGTTATAGTTATATACCGTATTTTTTCCTGTATTCTGTGACGGCTGTAAGGAACTCATTATATTCGTCGGACTCCTCGAGCATATCGATAAGATCCTCGAGTTGCACGATACTGATTACCGGGATTCTTAGCGTCTGCTCAACTTCCTGAACAGCCGATCTGGAATCTCTGCCGAGTTCCTGCCGGTCGAGCGAAATTACGAGCCCGGCGGCATCTGCACCTGCGGAACTCACGATCTGCTGAGCCTCGCGTGCCGCTGTACCAGCGGTAATAACGTCATCGACGATGAGCACCCTGCCGCTCAGCGGTGCCCCGATTATGCTACCCCCTTCACCGTGGGCCTTCGCCTCTTTTCGGTTGAAAGCATAAGGCACATCCAGATCGTGATGTTCGGCGAGTGCTGAGGCGGCAAGAACGGCAAGCGGGATGCCCTTGTATGCCGGGCCGAAAAGCATGTCGAATTCAATCTCGGAATCTGCGATCGCAGATGCATAATAGCGGCCGAGTTTTGCAGCAGCGTATCCGGTGTTGAACAGACCGGCATCAAAAAAGTACGGGCTTATGCGACCCGACTTGAGAGTAAATTCACCGAAACGCAGAACGCCGAGCTCGAGGGACAGTTCCAGAAATTCTCTTTTGTAAGCTCGCATTTTGTTGGACTGGGTCCCAGGTTCTGTATCATTGGTCGCCGCAGGGCCCGGCAGTATGCCATACCGATGCCGGCTCAGATACGGGAGAAAACGTGTTTCGTGTTATCAGCCTGAATGCGAACGGCATACGTGCCGCAGCAAGAAAAGGATTTTTCGAATGGATGGATGAGCAGTCGCCGGATGTCGTTTGCATCCAGGAGACCAAGGCGCAGGTCCACCAGTTGACCGATCCCTGTTTTTCCCCGACCGGTTACCATTGTTTCTACGAGGATGCCGTCAAGAAAGGATATAGCGGCGTCGCCATCTATTCACGTCAGGAGCCCACCGAGGTCATTCGCGGCTTCGGCGCAAGAGAATTCGATGATGAGGGCCGTTATCTGGAAGTACGCCTGGGGAAGATGAGTGTCGTATCGGCATATCTGCCGTCCGGTTCGTCGAGCGACGAACGCCAGCAAGCGAAGTACCGGTTCCTTGACGCGTTCACGCCACATCTCGAAAAATTACAGCAGCGAAACTCCGAGTACATACTGTGCGGCGACTGGAACATCGCCCATAAAGAAATCGACTTGAGAAACTGGAAGGCCAACCGCAGGAACTCCGGATTTCTACCCGAGGAACGAGAGTGGATGGACAAAGTATTTGGCCCCGTGAAATACGTCGATGCATTTCGCGAGATTAATCCGGAGCCCGATCAATATACCTGGTGGTCGAATCGCGGCCGTGCCTGGGACAACAACGTCGGATGGAGACTCGACTATCAGGTTGTCACGCCGGGCCTGAGAGACAAGATCCTGAGTGCAGACATCTACAAGGAGCAGCGATTCTCGGACCATGCACCTTTGACGATGGACTACGAATGGAAATAGAAGCGACAAGCAAACCCGGTTGGCGCTACTACCTTCAGGACAAGATTGTCGTCATCTTCTTCCTCGGCTTCTCGTCGGGACTGCCGTTTCCGCTGGTTTATTCCACGTTGTCACTTTGGCTGGCGGAGGCAGGCGTTGAACTCAGTACAGTCTCCACATTTGCATGGCTCGGATTAGCTTACAGCCTGAAATTCATCTGGGCACCATTGGTCGACTCGGTTCGGCTACCTGTGTTGAGTAGTATTTTGGGCCGTCGCCGTGCCTGGATGTTACTTGCACAGCTTTCGATCGGCGTCAGCTTGCTGGCGCTGTCCGGCATCGACCCGAAGCAACATATCGAAGCCTTCGCTCTCGTCGCATTTGCCGTCGCGTTCTCCTCGGCGACGCAGGACATCGTCATCGACGCCTACCGAATCGAGTCGGCCGAATCCCGCATGCAGGGCGTACTCGCCGCCGCGTATCAGTACGGCTACCGAGTGGCGATGCTTGTCGGCATGGCCGGTGCCCTGGCGCTCGCCGAGTATGCATCCTGGACGGAAACCTACATGGCAATGGCCGGGTGCATGATCATCGGAATCCTGACGACACTCTGGTGCAAGGAACCGCTTACAAAAATTGCGCAATCCTTGTATGCCGGAAAATCGGCACTCGAGAAAGTCGCACAGTGGTTCACGCACGCAGTTTCCGATCCGTTTGCGGATTTTTTCAAACGCTACGGTCAATTCGCGATCGTGATGCTGGCGTTTATTTCTCTGTACCGCATCAGTGACTACGTGTTGGGCATACTCGCCAATCCGTTTTATGCCGACATCGGCTTTTCGAAATTGCAGATTGCAGGGATCGCCAAGTTTTATGGTCTCTGGGTGTCGCTCTTCGGCATCGGTGCGGGAGGCTGGGCGGTGGTGAAGTATGGTGTCGCCCGGTGCCTGGTCATTGCGACGATACTTATCGCGAGCACGAACCTGTTCTTTGCGGTGTTGGTGCTGGTCGGCCCGGAACCATGGATGCTTGCCGTTACTATCAGTGCCGACAACTTCGCGCAGGGCTTGTCGGGTACCGTCCTGATCGCTTATTTGTCGAGTCTGACGAACATGTCATTCACGGCGACGCAGTACGCGTTGCTTAGCTCGTTCATGTCATTGCTGGGCAAATTCACGGCTGGATATTCGGGCGATGTGCAGATGTCGATCGGCTGGCTCGGCTTCTTCCTGTATGCGGCGGCACTGGGCATACCGGCAATCGTGCTGGCAATGGTTGTTGCCAGGCGGCATGCAGAAATTGCAAAAAATGGAAACGACTGAAGAAGTATCAGTTTGCCGGTTCGATGAGCTGGGAGATCCCGACTCTCGAGAGTTTCGTATTGGAGATGGCGACTGGCCATTCAAGGGTTTCGTCGTACGGCAGGGAGACGAGGTATTCGCCTACCAGAACTTCTGCATGCATCTCGGCCACCCGATGAACTGGAAGCCCGATAGTTTCCTGACGAAAGACCGAACGAGCATTATTTGCTCCTCGCATGGAGCTATCTATGAAATCGCGACCGGTTTATGTATCGGTGGCCCTTGCACAGGCAAGACACTGCGGACATTGCCCGCAGAGATTCGTGATGGGGTTATTTACGTGCGGGGGCCGATTGGCAAGTAGACAGAGCGGGTCAATCGGCTTTGTCGAGCATTTCCATGGGATCGTGCCAGCCCAAGGGCAAATCACCATTGTCATCGCCGAGATAGTCTTCGGGGTCCATATCCACCGAACCCGACCAGTCTTCAGGTGCGCCCACAGTTTCGATCAGCAGGCTAGGCCAGGTTTCGAGGTCTACCTCATCAATCGTGCCGTCGAAGAACTGCAGCTCGACCGTGCCGTCTTCTTCATCTAAGGCGACAACCTCAAAGAGAGTTCCGTTACTGCGTCGGTACCAATGCCCAATTACTGGATATGCGACAGCCATTGTCTTGCCTCTGGTCTGCTAAACGACTCCACCTGATTACTCATTAGCTAATTTATAGGGTATCAAGTCATAGACGCAAGGTAACTTGCGGGGACTACCTACAGGCGATTTGAGTGTCGTCAGGCAGCTGTTTGATACTGCTCAGGATATTCGTGTGAGCTGCCAGTCCCAGATTTTGTGACCGAGCTTGAGGCCGCGTCTTTCGAACTTGGTTATTGGTCGGTCCAGCGGATTGTCCCCAATATGAACACGTCGTTCCGTCAAGCGGAATCGTTCCTGAGACTCGATGAGTGCATCGATGTGCTTAGCATAGTTCTGCCAGTCTGTCGCCAGGTGAAGCGAACCGGCAGCTTCAATTTTCTGCGCGGCGAGCGCCAGAAAGGAAGGCTGCACCAAGCGTCGCTTGTGATGGCGTTTTTTTGGCCACGGATCCGGGAAATACAGGTTGATCCGACTCAGCTTGCCGTCGGGAATCTGCAATGCCATGACTTCGACTGCGTCGTGACTGATCAGCCTGACATTTGATAATCCGGCCGTTTCAATATGCAGTAGGCAATGCCCGACACCCGGATCGTGTACCTCGATGCCGATGAAATCGATGGCGGGATTAGCGGAGGCCTGCTCGACAAGTGTCTCTCCGTTACCGAAGCCGATTTCGAGCACGCGTGGCACCGTTCGGCCGAAAACTGCCTGTAGATCCAGTTGCTCTTCCGAGAACGCGATACCGATCTCAGGCCATAGCTCCCGCAGTGCTCGATCCTGTGCCGGAGTCATGCGCCCTACACGCTTGACGAAACTCCTTACCGAACGTTGCCGTTGTTGTTCCCGATCAGACAATGCTTCCTCCATTTCCGTGCGCTACGTCAAGGTTAAACTCCCTGTCGGCAGTCACAATAGGTTTTTTCCGCTGTGGACAAAAGCCTACCGTGACCTCGCCCGTCGCATATATCCTTGTTGCAATGGCGCTGAACAGCGCCATGCTCTCGGTGATATTTTTTCTCGCCTGGAAAACTCAAGGGAATAAGCCGTACGCGCTGACCTGGTCGCTGGCATTTTTAGCTGCGACGGCCCAATGGTCATTCAATATTGCTGGTGACGTTTTTCCCAACTTCGAGAGCTATTGGCTCACGGTAAACGCTTTTGGACTTGCACTGATTACTCTCGGACTGCGCGGCCACTGCCAACGTACTGATTGTCAGATACTGCCGCAAAACCTTTGGCCATATGTGGCCGCGATATATGCGACGATTATCTGGTTTACCGTCGTCGAGCAGCACGTCGGCCTGCGCACGGCGATCTTGCCGACGGCCGCTGCAGTGGCCCTGTTCCTTTCCGCAACAATGATCATGCGTCATCGTGATGAACCGCGCCCGGCGGAGTGGGCGGCTGCCATTACGATGCTGTTATTCGGTCTGTCACAATTTGCCGCAGCCTATGTTGCTGTCCTGCAGGGCCAGGCCGGAAACGCCGTCTACCAGGCGCTCTATGTCAACATCAACTTCCTTTCTCTGCCTGCCGGCTACACAGGCGTCGCCATGTTCGTGATTTTCATGCTGGCATCCGATTTGTCGGAGCAAATGAAGGAAATTGCAGTCCACGATCAACTAACCGGGCTCTTAAATCGGCGCGGTTTCGCAGAGCAGACGGAACGCGCATATGCGACAGCACGGAGAACTGATCGGTCTATATCGGTAATCATGACTGACATAGACCATTTCAAGGACATCAATGACGAGTTCGGGCACGCCGCGGGTGACGACGCGCTTAACCATTTCGCGAAAATTCTCAAAGTCACCAGACGTTCCGACGATATTCTCGCCCGAATGGGAGGGGAGGAGTTCGCCATCGTGCTGCCAGGTACGGTGCTCGAGGAGTCTATTCGCATTGCGGAAGAGCTTTGTCAGCTACTCGAAGAAGGGCCGATGATCGTCGATGGTAAAACCGTAACGATGACCGCGAGTTTCGGTGTCGCTACTCTTTCTCTAAACGACACCTGCCTAACCGATGCAGTCATCCGCGCCGACCGCGCGCTTTACCGTTCGAAACGCGCCGGTCGAAATCGCGTTGATCTCGAATCATCGCAGCTGATGCGCCGTAACGACGGCAGCCTCAAGCCGGTTTCAAGCTGACAAACACTGCTCTACACTACTGACTTCGAAAGTTCAGCGGGTGTAGTTCAACGGTAGAACATCAGCTTCCCAAGCTGAGAATGAGGGTTCAATTCCCTTCACCCGCTCCAGCCTGATCCGACCCTTGTGGTGAGACGTGTTTTTTTGACGCCGGACCGTCTTTATCAGCGAACACGGCGTCGCTATCTTGTTGCGCTTCTGCCGGACAAAGACTGTCGAGCCTGAGGAACGACGTGTCACGTAAGCCAAGATGTTTGTAGCGCGCCCTTAAAGGCTCTTCGTTCTCAATCTTGTACAGAGTGGGGTCTTCCCAGAACTCGGGGCACAAGCCGACCATTCTCTCGCGTATATGCTGGTAAATGAGATCGTCATAGCCATTAATGTTGAGGGCTTCGTCCCAGTATTCGTTGACGTGGTCCGCCCAGTCGAATTCCCTTTGGACAATCCAGCCGCCATTCTCCCAGCGAAGAATGGCTGGTTTTCCAGGAATTACATCATCATCGAACAGGCTACGATAAAAGCGGTAGCCTTCGTAGTTGGCAACTAGGTCGGCATTTGAATAGGCGCCGGTAGTGCCGCTTCCGAAGATGGCGCGTTCCGTATAAGCGGACTGCTTGGCGGCTTCTTTTTCCGAACCGTACTTGAGGTATCGCCGATAAAACTTTCGGCCTTGTGACAAGAAGTGACCAATCTTGTCGGAGCCGATGAGTTGTTCATTAACCCGTATAGTGCTGCCGATGCCGAACAAGAATGTCGTGCGGGTGGACCAGATCGGCATGCCGCCGTAGATGCTGTCGTATCTTGACGTTTCGAGTTTTTCCACCTCGGGCGACTTCATCGCCCATCGCTCGAGCCTGTCGACCCAGTGGTGACCACCCAGCTTCTTATACACACTGTTTACGAATGCCCGCTCATCGTCATCTTTGTTCCAAGTGACGACAATCTCCCGAAGTGTCTCGTTTACCTTTCGATTGAGCACTTCGGTCGAGTCCGCGATCGGCTGTGATCGGTTATAAAACTGATCCGTTTCGTAGGCTTTTGCCGAACAACTTAGCGCTAGCGTTGCGCCTGCTATGACAAGAGCTGCAGCAATTGAATTTAGCCACTTGCTCATCAGAATCTGTACGTCAGATTCGCCAATGCCGTGTTTCGGTCCCCGCCGCCAATTTCTACGGTCGCTTCCCAGTGCTCAGAGAACATTGAGTGGAGGCCGAGACTCAGATTGAAGTCTTCCTGCTGCGAGAGATCCACCGCAAACCCGATCGGAATCGGAAAACCGGGTCCCGCGGCCCCGAGATCCAGATTGATGGTTCCGCTGTGCGATTCCTCGGCATCGATAAAATACCCGCCGATCCATACTTCGGTGGTTTCTGTCGCGCGAACGCCGAATCGCGGCTGTATTGCGGTCGCAGATACCGATGAATTGAAACCGCCACTAAGATCGGTATCTGTATAGGTATAAGTGAGCGAGGCAAACCACTTGTCGCCGCCAACGACCAGTACAAGGCCGCCGCCGTAGACATCTCCGTGATAATTAAGCGCCACTGAATCGAGCAACGGGATTCCAACACTGCTCAAGTCGATCGTTGTCCGTCCATCAATGCTGCCATAAATACCGAACACGTTTAGAAACGGAAACAACCACAGGTCGAGCTTCAGATCGACGTGTTCGATCTCGTTCTGTACGAGAATCGAACTCGGATCCGAGATCGGCGGGAGCGGAAACGTAGGCGGCGTCATAAAGCTCAAGCTGTCGATCTGATAGGGCTGATCCATGTTGAAGTAGTCAATGCCAATGCCGAAAGCGCGTGGAAAATTGCGGTCACCGGCCATTTCTTTGCCGAATAATGGATCGGCTTGGCCGGAAAGCGGCAACACCAGGATTAGCAGCAGCAGGAATCTTCTTGTTGTCATGGCGTTATCCCTCACTGATTCGCAAACGGGGCGGACTGCGCCCCCGCCCAGACACCTGAAATATAGTACTCAGACTGTCAAGGTGCCGGATCGTTGCGGTCCGATCGCTGGCGACATGTTCTTCCGTCGGCGAAACCGAGCCCTTGATTTACCTCAGATTTTGAGCAGAGCAATCAACATGAGCAAAGATCCTGCTGCCGCGACGCCATAACAGATGAGCATGATCACTGTGCCATTTCGGATGCCGAGATCATGTGCGGTTATGCGCGTCCGATGCGCAGCATGCCAGATGATCATGAACAGCAGGGCGAAAGTGACGAGCTTGCTGAACGGGTGTTGTACCAACCCGAGTACATGCTCGTACGAGAGAATATCGGCCGGGAGCAGCCCGAGCGGTACAGCCAGGCAGGTTATCAGGATGAGAGCCGGTACCACGAACGCCGCAATGGTGCCGCCGGCGGCAAACAGGCCCCACACAATCGGTTTGTTGGAGCGAGCCATGCCTAACTCCCCGCCACCAGCCACAGTGCGGCACTGACGACGACGAAACCGAACCAGTGTGCGGCAACAATAAACGGTCCAGGTATTCGTTTGCCGCCAATCACTAATGGCATCGCCTTGGGCGTAACCTGAAACCAGGTGAACGTGTGATAGACCGCGAAGGCGAAAGCGAAGATGGCGAAGATCAACCCGGCGGTTCCCTCTGCCTTTTCGAGAAAAGCCTCGTACGCAGCCTCACCCCGGGACAGTCCAAATAATCCGGCCATCAAAATCAGTGCGTAGATGCCTATAAACAGTGCGCTCATCTCGCGGGCCATGTAACGAATGTATCGCGGATGCTTAAGCCACCAGCCCGTCTTGGAAAATTCACGAATATAGGGGCGACGGCTCATTTGCGCTTCCAGGGCATAAGAAACTTCATGAAGTAATCTGCGGTGCTGGCGATCTTCATCTGTTGTATAGCTGCGGCCGGGTCGACCGCCTTGGGACAGACCTCGGAGCAAGCACCGACGAAACTGCACTCCCAGATGCCTGGATTGCTGGCGACGACATCTTCGCGCGCACTGCGACCGACGTCTCGAGAGTCGAGGTTATAACGATGGGCGAGAGCAAGTGCTGCCGGCCCGATAAACGATTCGTTTAGTGCGTACTGCGGACATGCCGAATAACAGAGGAGGCAGTTGATACAGGCGGTGTATTGCTTGAAACGGGCGAGCTCGGCAGGATTCTGCAAATACTCACCGTCGTCGATGTCCCGTTCTTCCTTCGGCACGACGTAAGGTTTTACGCTGTCGAGTTTGTCGATGAAGTCGTCCATGTCAACGACAAGGTCGCGCTCGACCGGAAAGTTTTGCAAAGGTTCGATGCGAATTCTGTCTGGGCAGTCGCGAAGAAAAGTATGACAGGATAGCGAGGGCTCGCCGTTTATCAGCATGCCGCAGCTGCCGCAGACAGCCATGTGGCACGACCATCGATAACTCAATGTCCGATCGAGTTCATCCTTGATGTAGTTAATGGCATCAAGAACGACCCAGTCTTCGCGATACGGCACCGTATAAGTCTGAAACTTTGGTGCGTCGTCCTGATCCGGATCGTATCGCAACACCTCGAGTTCAACGGTTCGCTCGCTCACTACTGCGCACCTCCGTAGACTCGCTCGGCAGGCTGCGAACGCGTTATCGTGACATCGCAATAGTCGATAGTTGGCAGGTCTTTCGGCGAATAATGTGCAAGGGAGTGCTTGAGATACGCTGCGTCGTCTCGCTCCGTATAGTCGAGTCGTTGATGTGAGCCTCGGGACTCCTTTCGCTGCATTGCCGAGCAGGCCATGGCGGCGGCAACATCGATCATCGAGCCGAGTTCCAGCGCTTCGATTAGATCGGTGTTGAAGACATTGCTTTTGTCGGTCAATATGACGTTCGCGTATCGCTCCCGAATTTGCTGCACTTTGTCAGTACAGACTTGCAGTGAGTCCTCGCTACGATAAATGCCGGCGCCAGCTTCCATTGCCTCATTCATGTCGCGACGAAGGCCGGAGACGCTTTCAGTGCCGTCATTACGACGGAACAGCTGCAATACCCGATCCTCTGCAGCATCGGCCACGGCTTGGGCTTGCGGGTCGGCCGAACCTGCACCGCCCTGTGTCGCTGTCTCGGCGGCACCCTGGCCGGCACGAGTTCCGAATACCAGGAGCTCGGTGAGTGAATTGGATCCGAGGCGATTGGCGCCGTTGATGCTGACGCAGGCGCACTCACCTGCTGCGAATAGGCCACCAACTTTGGTTGCAGCATCGATATTGGTATCGATGCCACCCATCGTGTAATGCACCACCGGCCGGACGGGGATGGGTTCATGTACAGGATCGACGCCGATGTAACTCTGACTTAGCTCGCGCACCATTGGCAAGCGCTCGTTGATCTTTGCTTCGCCGAGCTGTCGCAGGTCCAGATGGACGACATCACCATAGTCTGTGCTGATCGTGCGGCCTTTCTGCTGCTCGTGCCAGAACGCCTGGCTCAGGCGGTCCCGAGGGCCCAGCTCCATCGCTTTCTTTCGCGGCCACGGATCCGGCGGTCCGAGATCATAATCCTGCAGATAACGATAGCCGTCCTTGTTGACGAGAATGCCACCCTCGCCGCGTGATCCTTCGGTGATCAGGATGCCGGTACCGGGCAGGCCGGTTGGGTGATATTGCACAAACTCCATGTCCTTGAGCGGCACGCCGGCACGATAGGCCATCGCCATGCCATCTCCCGTCTTGATCGCGCCGTTAGTTGTAAAAGGAAATACACGGCCCGCACCGCCGGTCGCAATGATGACGGACTTCGATTGAAAGTAGCGTACCTGGCCCGTACGCATCTCGATCGCTATCACGCCGTGACAACGGCCATCGACAACGACGAGATCGGTCGAGTAATACTCGTCAAATCGCTCGATCGACGTGTACTTCATCGAAGTCTGAAAAAGCGTGTGTAACAGGTGAAAACCAGTCTTGTCTGCGGCGTACCAGGTTCGTTCCACTTTCATACCGCCGAACGGACGGACAGCAACGTGACCGTCCGGCTCACGGCTCCAGGGACATCCCCAGTGCTCGATGCGTGTCAGCTCACGAGGTGCTTCATGAATGAACAGATCAACCGCGTCCTGGTCGCAGAGCCAGTCACCACCGGCAACCGTATCGTGAAAATGATATTCGAAGGTATCGTTGTCTTTTATAACGCCTGCAGCGCCACCCTCGGCCGCGACGGTATGACTGCGCATTGGATACACCTTCGATATCAGTGCGACCTTGAGAGAGGGGTCTGCCTCTGCAACTGCGATTGCCGCGCGCAGCCCAGCACCGCCAGCTCCGACAATTGCGACATCTGTCTTGATCGTTTCCATTTAGTCGTATCAGGCCTTTCTCGTCATGTAATGCGTGGAGCGACTACCTTAGACAGTCTCGTGCAAGCCGGACTGATCGCGCGTATTCCATTGTGTGCCCCCCTTTTGGCCTCTTCAAGCCAAATTCAACATCGCAAGTCTTCTTTGAATTATTTATACGATGCGGCGATGGGTCACAGAATAGGTATATGTCACGAATTTTTGTGAGTGATCACAGGCCGCAATGTGATCCAATGATTAGTGTTGCCGGGGAGGTCTTCCGCCAATAAAAGACACGATTCCGGCAACGAACAGCACCCAGCCCAACCACGGCATGGTTTCGAGTGTGAGAAGCAGTGTGCCCGAGATGGCGGAGGTGGCGCCTGTGGCCAACAGGAAGTGCTGCCGTTGTTGGCGTCCAATTTGTTCACGCAGTTCTTTTAGCTCCGGCACCTGCGTTTTCGCATGCAGATTTCCCTCCGCAGCCTGGTCCGCCAGATGTTTGATGACGACGGGCAATTCTCGCAACGCCTCGCGCAGCTGTGGCAGGTTCTCGCGAATGTCGTCGAGCATCGCGCGCGGCCCGACTTGCTCGTCCATCCACTGGCGTAACACCGGATGTGCGGTCTTCCAGAGATCGAGCTCGGGATACAGCTCCCGCCCCAATCCTTCGATATTCAGCAACGTCTTGTGCAGGAGAATTAATTGCGGTTGAATTTCCACATTGAATCGTTGCGCGACGCGGAAAAGCCGGATGAGGACTTGCGCAAAAGATATTTCCGCGAGCGGTTTGTTGAATATGGGTTCGCAGACGGTTCGAACCGCAGTTTCGAGTTCGTCGATTCTCGTGTCCGGCGGTACCCATCCTGAATCCACATGCAGTTTCGCGATCTTGTAGTAGTCGCGATCGAAAAAGGCCAGGAAATTGCCTGCGAGATATTGCTGATCGACGGCGCTCAGTGTGCCGACGATACCGAAATCCACGGCTGCGTACTTCGGATGTTCCGGATCCTCGACCGTTACGAAGATATTTCCCGGGTGCATGTCGGCGTGAAAAAAATTGTGACGAAAGACTTGCGTGAAAAATATCTCGACGCCGTTTTCTGCAAGCGTCTGAATATTTGTGCCGGCGGCGCGCAGCGCATCCATATCACTGATCGGAATGCCGTAGACCCTTTCCTGAACGAGGACCTCCGGCCGGCAGTAGTCCCAATAGACCTCCGGCACGTACAACATGTCGGAACCCTCGAAGTTTCGCTTTAACTGCGCCGCGTTTGCGCCTTCACGCATCAGGTCGAGTTCGTCGATAACGGTTTTCTCGTACTCCCCGACTAACTCCAGGGGACGCAGCCGCTTGCTGTTTTCCCAGTAACGGTCGGCCAGACCTGCCACTACAAACATGACATCGAGGTCGCGCTGAATCTGTTCGCGTACTCCGGGGCGCAACAGCTTGACGATTACCTCAGTGCCGTCGTCGAGTGCGGCCGTGTGCACTTGTGCAATCGAAGCGGCGGCAAACGGCTCGAAGTCGAATCGGGCAAAAACTTCGTCGACTGACTGGCCATAAGCCTCGTCCAGTATGGCAACGGCCTCTTCGGCCGGAAACGGCGGCACCCTGTCCTGTAACTTGGCGAGCTCGTCCGCGACCTCGCGGGGCAGCAGGTCGCGCCGAGTCGATACCGCCTGACCGAACTTGACGAATATCGGGCCGAGCTCCACGAGGGCGAGTCGTATTCTTTCCCCGAGGGGTGCGGACCGGTCACGACGTCTCGGAAACAGGTAGAAGAAGAAACGTAAGGGCCGAAAAATATGAGTCGCCGTAATGATCTCGTCGAGACCATGACGAACGAGAACGCGCTGGATAGTCAGGAGCCGGAGCAATGTGCGCATCCTTGGCATGAATCTGTCTCCTAGTCCTCGAGCTGATTCAAACGCGCTTCGACTCGCGCGACATCATCACGCAGTTCACCGACCTTGCGGGCAAATGCTTCCACTTCGTAGTGGCTTGGAACGTCGCGCCGCTCTTCCTGCAAATACTCGGTAATATTCTGGCGAAGCGTAGCGCCCGCTTCTTTGCCCCAGCTACCGACGCTTCTCGCAACCTCGCCAAGGCGGTGTGCGGCGACATCACCAATGACACCGGACAACTCCTCCTCGATATCGGGTCGGCCGTAGCTGAGCAGTTTTTGAAACGCTTGCGCGACTTCCGCATCGCCGATCAAATCGAGCGAACCGTCGCGGATCGCGTCTTCGCCACTGCTGGTTGCCAGCCGGGCCAGAGAAAGGAGTGAACCGGTGATTGCGATATCGGGATCGCCGTCGATATCGCCAAGAAGCTCAATCTCATTTGCACAGATGCAGATATACATCGCCAGGCCTGTATCTTTGACACGCACCGCCATCACCTTGCCGTCGAGCTCGGCACAGAGTTCCCGCGCGGGTGTGGTTGCCTTTATCTGCCGATTTACCAGGGCGGTCAGTGGCCTGAATAAAGTCTCAAGCGTATTCATCAAATTCGGTATCCGACATGTAACGCCACGATGCCACCCGCCAGGTTGTGATATCGACATCGTTCGAAACCGGACTCTTGCATCATTTTCAACAACGCGTCCTGGTCCGGGTGCATGCGTATGGACTCGGCGAGGTATTGATAACTGGACTCGTCATCCGCTACGAGTTTTCCGAGCAAGGGAATTACTTTGAATGAATAGAGATCATAGGCAGGTTTGATCGCTTCCGCGGGCTTTGAGAATTCGAGGATCAGGAGTTTGCCACCCGGCTTCAATACCCGCAGCATCGATGCCAGGCCGGCTTGCTTGTCGGTCACGTTTCGTAGACCGAAGGCGATAGTGATGCAGTCGAAACTGCTTGAGATGAACGGCAGTTTTTCGGCATCAACCTGCGTTATCGAAAGATTACCCGCGACACCCGCATCAATGAGGCGGCGGCGGCCCTCGAGTAGCATGTTCGCATTGATATCGGCGAGCACAACGTGGCCTCGATCGCCGACCTGACCGGCAAAGACTCTTGTCAGATCGCCGGTACCGCCGGCAAGATCGAGCACGGTGTGACCGCTGCGGACACCTGCCTGCTCGACCGTAAAATTCTTCCACAGTCTGTGAAGACCGCCGGACATCAGGTCGTTCATGATGTCGTAACGGCTGGCGACGGAATCGAATACATCCTTGACCCTGCGTACCTTGTCCGCCAGGGGAACCGTCTCGTATCCGAAGTGCGTTGATTCTTTAGCCATTTTTTTGTTTATCGGAGGCCTCGGTTCGAGCATAACCCGCAGATTTGAGCCGGTCGAGGTAGGACTGCCAGTTTTCGACCCGTTGCTCCCCCAGTTCGTACAGGTACCTCCAGGTGTATAGGCCCGTGTCATGGCCATCATCGAACACAAGCCGCACCGCGTAATGCCCGATGGGATCAACCGATATTATCCGGACGTCTTCTTTGCCGGTCTGCAGCACCTCTTGTCCAGGGCCATGTCCCTTGACGTCGGCAGATGGTGAATATACGCGCAAGTATTCGAACGGAAGATCGAAAGAGCGTCCATCGTCAAACTGCACCGCAAGCAAGCGCGATGCCTTGCGGAGCTTGATCTCGACGGGAGTGGCGCTCATTGATCTCTAAAGAATGTAACGACTGAGATCCTCGTCCTTCGAAAGTTCGGCAAGATGATCGTCGACATAACCGGCGTTGATCTGGACGTGCGATCCGCTCTTGTCGGAGGCCTCGAAGGATACGGTCTCGAGTAATCGCTCCATCACCGTATGCAGCCGTCGCGCACCGATGTTCTCGGTGTTTTCGTTGACGTGATATGCGACTTCCGCGAGTCGACGAACACCGCTTTCCACAAACTCGAGACTGACGTCTTCGGTCGAAATCAGTGCCGAGTATTGCAGCGTCAAAGAGGCGTCGGGCTCGGTAAGGATGCGGACGAAATCTTCCGTTGTAAGTGATTTCAATTCCACCCGAATCGGAAAACGACCCTGCAATTCAGGAATCAGGTCAGACGGCTTGCATACTGTAAACGCACCCGAGGCTATGAAGAGAATATGGTCGCTCTTAACCATGCCGTACTTCGTGTTGACCGTTGAGCCTTCGACCAGCGGCAAAAGATCGCGTTGCACACCTTCACGGGAGATATCCGCGCCCATGGTCTCGGACCGGCGCGCGACCTTGTCGAGCTCATCGAGAAACACGATGCCGTGCTGTTCAACCGATTCGAGTGCCTTCGCCTTGATCTCTTCGTCGTCGAGCATCTTGGCCGCTTCTTCATCCGTCAGGAGTTTCAACGCTGCTTTGACTTTGAGTTTCTTGGTTCTCTGTTTGCCACCCGAGAGATTCTGGAACATGCCCTGAAGCTGACTGGTCATTTCTTCCATACCGGGTGGCGCCATGATTTCGACGCCAACCGGTATAGCCTGAATATCGATCTCTATGTCCTTGTCGTCGAGCTTTCCTTCACGAAGCATTTTCCGAAATTTCTGACGAGTTTCGCTGTTGTCATGGGTGTCATCATTTTCCGCGGTGAAGCCAACGCCGTGGGAGGATCGGCGCAACAGCACATCCAAAATACGCTCCTCGGCAGCGTCTTCGGCGCGGTGACTGACCTTTGACATCGCATCTTCGCGGGTCATCTTGATGGAAATGTCCATAAGGTCACGAATGATGCTGTCCACTTCGCGACCGACATAGCCGACCTCCGTAAATTTTGTCGCCTCGACCTTGATAAACGGCGCCTTGGCGAGCTTGGCGAGGCGGCGGGATATCTCCGTCTTGCCAACGCCCGTCGGGCCGATCATCAGGATATTTTTCGGCGTTATTTCGCTACGCAGGGGTTCGTCTACCTGCACGCGGCGCCAGCGGTTTCTGAGAGCGATCGCTACAGCCCGCTTGGCCTCGTCCTGGCCAATGATGTGTTTGTCCAGCTCCTGGACGATTTCTCTGGGAGTCATTTGCGACATCTGACTATCCGGCCGCGGCCAGTTCCTCGATTTCAATATTTTGGTTCGTGAATACGCAGATATCGCCTGCAATTTTCAGTGACTGCTCGACAATATTGCGAGCGTCGAGTTTGGTATGTTGCAAGAGAGCAAGTGCGGCTGCCTGGGCATAAGGGCCGCCGGAACCTATTGCCATCAGATCGTGTTCGGGCTCGATGACATCGCCGTTGCCAGAAATGATGAACGAACTCTGCTCGTCGGCAACACAGAGAAGCGCCTCCAGGCGTCGTAATCTGCGATCGGTACGCCAGTCCTTGGCGAGTTCGATCGCTGCGCGAGTGAGATTGCCGTACTGCTCCAATTTGCTCTCGAAGAATTCAAATAGTGTAAACGCGTCGGCCGTACCGCCGGCGAATCCGGCAATGACGCGCCCCTCCGCGAGCTGGCGCACCTTGCGGGCGTTAGCTTTCATGACCGTATTGCCCATGCTTACCTGGCCGTCGCCGCCAATGGCGACGGCGCCGTCGCGGCGTACCGAGACAATAGTTGTCCCTCGAAACTGTTCCATTGCGTGATTTTCCTGGCTTTAGGGGCCCGACCGGGCGGGCGCTCATTATAATTTCAGGACTTATTTTCTGCCTTTCTTCGCGCCCGCGGATGAGTTTTGTCGTATATCTGGGCGAGGTGCTGGAAGTCAAGGTGAGTATATACCTGCGTCGTGCTGATATTGGCGTGGCCCAGCAGCTCCTGGACAGCACGCAAGTCGTGACTGGACTCGAGCAGATGTGTCGCAAATGAATGCCGGAACAGATGCGGATATACCTTGGTATCGATGCCCTGCCGTTTAGCCCAGTAGGTCACTCGCGATTGCACGGAACGTGGGCTCAGGCGATTGCCCTGCTTGCTGACAAAGAGCGCCTTGCCGTCGCATTTGGCGAAGTCCGCACGTAAGGGGAGCCACTCGGATACGGCCCGCCGCGCATGCTGTCCTACAGGAACGATCCTGTCCTTGCTTCCCTTGCCGGTAACGTGAACTGTCTGATCCGCCAGATCGACATCGCCCATGTCGAGGCCGATCAGCTCGCCAAGCCTCAGGCCCGACGAATACAGCAGCTCAAGAATTGCACGGTCTCGAACGACGATCGCCTCCTTTCCACGAATATCCAGAAGCCTCGCCATGCGATCGGCGTCCAGGTTTCCCGGCAGACGTTTGCCGGACTTCGGCGCGCTAACTGCAACGACGGGGTTCTTCTTGACGCGCTTTTCGCGATGCAGATACTTGTAAAAAGTCCGGGCCGCCGACAGCCGACGCTGAATGCTGCGTGCACTTAATCCCTTTCGGTAACAAGCGGCGGCAAAAGCACGCACGTGTTCGTTATCGAGTTGTTTCCATTCCGCCACGCCGTACTGATCGCAGTACTCGGCGAGGGCGTTGAGGTCTCGTTGATAATGTTTGCAGGTCAGACTCGAAAGACGGCGCTCGAACTCCAGATGCCGGATAAACTTATCTATCCAGTCGTGCTCGATTTGCTTCATTCGATTTCCGGGCTAGTAGCGCTTCAGCGCCTCCGCGACGAGACTGCCCAGCCGTGACAGAAAGTCCATACTCATACCTGGATGAAAACGGTCTGCGTCCGCGCTGCCGATGGCGAGAAAACCAATCTCCGATTTCTCGCCGAGAGGAATCAGTGCGGCGGATCCGACCTCGTCCGTTTCCTTGCCGAACAGAAAGTCCCTTTGAGAGTCACGAACCTGGCCGCAACGCGGACCGTTGCCCTTCAGGAATGTTGCGAACGCTTTGAGCGCTTCAGTCTCTCGCTTGACCGGCTTGAAGAATCGGCCGACTTTGACGTCCTCAAAAGCATCAGGATCGCCGAATAATACGAGGACCGACAGATCGGCGTTAAATCCGGTTCTAAGGGCAGCCTCTATCGCCTCGAGTGTTTCGCTGATGCCGCTGGCGGCCAACAAGTGCAGCGTTAACTGATGCATCTTCGTACCCAATACATCGTTCACGCGCGCGACGTCGATCAGCTCCTTAAGCTTTCGTTCCAGCTTCAGGTCCTTTTGACGCAAAACGGACACCTGGCGCTCCACAAGCGAGACGGCGACACCAGAAACATGAGGGAGGCGCAGCGAACTGAGCAAATCGCCATGGTTTTCGAAAAAGTCGGGGTTTGCCTCCAAATAATCGTGTACTGCGTCTTCCGTTAAGTCGTCTTCCCTGAATTCCGGTTTTCGCTGAGTACTCATATATTCAGGGTCCCTTCGTAGGTCAGTTCTGCATTGCCGGACAGCCATACCGAGGCCGATTCGCCCGACCAGCTTACCATGAGTTGGCCGCCCGGCAGACGTACTTCAACGTCTTCATCGAGCTTGTCGAGAATGCGTCCTGCAACGACAGCAGCACACGCTCCCGTGCCGCAGGCCCTTGTTTCTCCGACGCCACGTTCGTGAACGCGCAGGTCGATCTGACCACGATTCTGGATGGCCATGAAGCCGACATTGGCGCCGTTCGGAAACCGCTCGTGGGTCTCGATGAGCGGCCCCAGCGTCGAAACGTTGGCATCGGCGACCCGATCGACCTGAAGCACGCAATGCGGATTGCCCATGGAAAGGGCCGAGACGCTGACACTCTCGCCGCCGGCTTCGAGGCCATAAGCGGGAGCCCGGGATTCGGCCAAAAACGGGATATTGGCTGGCTCGAACTCGGGCGGCCCCATGTTCACAGACACGGAATTTTCGCCCAGGATTCGCACAGCGACCGGGCCCGCCGGGCTGCCGAGCGTAAATTCCTGCCCGCCGTCCTGCGAAATCACCCAGGCAACGCAGCGTACGCCGTTGCCACATTGCTCGACTTCGCCGCCATCGGCATTGAATACCCGGTAGTCGGCGACGCTTTCAGCGTCGCAGGGCGGGACAATCAACATGAGCTGATCGAAGCCTACCCCTAAGCGCCGGTCAGACAGCTGCCGGATTACCTCGGGCGCCAATTCGTCCTGTGCTCCCACGCGTTGATCGACAACCAGAAAATCATTTCCGGCGCCGTGCATTTTCCGAAATGAGAGCCGCATTCGCGGAGTCTAGCAGGACGTCTTCAGGTCGGATGGACATTTGTCGTCGCCACCGGTAATTTACAGAAACAAAAACGAACTCCTGCAAAACACACTCCGGGGACTGTAATGCGGCACATCATGGTCATGAACGCCAAGGGCGGCTGTGGCAAAAGCACTCTTGCAACAAATATCGCTGCCTATTTCGCACACGAAGGATATTCGGTGGGCCTCGCCGACTACGATCCACAACGATCCAGCCTCGACTGGCTAGACAGACGGCCGGACAGGCGACCGGCGATCGCAGCAATCACCGGATACGATGACGGACTTCGGCATGCGCCACGCGGTGCGGACTTCATTGTTATCGACGCTCCCGCGCGCTCACATGGAGCGGAGCTGACCGAACTGGTTCGCCATGCAGAAACCATTGTCGTTCCGGTGCTGCCGTCGACCATCGACATTCAGGCCACCAAGAATTTTCTAAAAGAATTGAAGTCGGTCGGAAAAATCGAGCGCAAGGAAGCGAAACTGGGTGTGGTTGCAAACCGCTTCCGGGAATATACGCTGATCTGGGAGGAGCTCGACGATTACCTGGCTTCTTCAAGGGTGCCCTACGTGGCGGCGCTCCGTGAAGCACAGAATTACGTTCGAGCGTATACGCGGGGCCTCGGCATCCATGAGTTGCCCGAGTATCTCGCATGGCCGGATTGGGAGCAGTGGGGTCCGCTGGTCAAGTGGCTGAAGAGCGTACGCAGCCAACCCTAAACTTGATGGGGACAGTCCCCGTTTATTCGTCTATCGGATCCGGTCGCAGGTCGGGAATGGCCGGCAGGGGTGATCGGGCCACCATGCCCAGCCCTTCCCGGTAGGCATCTGCCGCAGCGTCTCCCTCGCCGAGCTGATTCAAGAGACGTCCGTACTCCTGATAGGCCTCAGGTGTTGGCCGGATCGCGATAACGGTCTCGAGATAACTCCGGGCTTTGCCCCAAAGCTCATTCTTTAGGCAAAGACGAGCGGCAGTCAGCAACAGATCAACGTCTTCGCCATGGGTCTTCAGCCAGTTCTCGGCACGCCGTAACTGTTTCGTCGTATCGGCACCATCAACCATGCCGAATAATCGGACGAGAGAGCCCCGCCAGTCTCTTTTGATTTCCGCGGCAAGGTCTTTCTCTGTCTTTTCATGCATGCCGGTTCGCATCAGGCTTCCGTAATAGGCCTCGAGCAACGGCAGGTCCTTCTTGATCCCTTTCGGTATCGCCTTCCACTCTTCCATCACAGCGTCACCGTCGCTCGAATTTTCAAGCCTTTCGATGAACACGCGTTGCGACCATTTATCAAGCGTCGGTCCATCCAGTCGCCCCTGCTTGCGGAGCCGGGGCAACAACTCCGACAGGTGGTTCCAGTCTTCCAGGCGGAAATAGAGCCGGCCTAGTAAATCGAGAGCGTGACTGTGATTGGGCGAGTTCTCTTCGAGCCGACGCAAAGTCGCCAGGGCCTGCTCGTACTGCTCCTGATCGAGTTGTAATTCAGCTTGCGTGAGCAAAACGGCATTGGCGGCTTCTGGCGTGTGTTCATATGCTTGTTTCAGCCAGTTGTCACGGCGATCGTTCTGGCCAAGGAGATGCGCAGCGCGAGCAGCCTGTAAGTAATTAAGGAGTGGTGCATCGCTGACTTTTGCCGCGCGAGCCAGCAGCCTCTCACCCTTGGCGAAGTTACCCTCGGCAACTTCGATCATGCCTTTAGTCAATCGCTGACCCGCACGACTCGTTCTGTAGCGACCTGCTGCCTGGCCGAGTTTTTTTGGTGCGCGAAACATTTTGACGAGAAGCCAGACGCCGATGATGATCAAAACCATGATCGCCAGCAGGATCGGCACGGACATTTCTATCAGATAGTTGCGAAAGTTGATGACAACGTAGCCGGGATCCTGCAGCAAAAAATGCGCCGCAAATGCGCTGACGACCAGCGCGATGACGACAATGAGCCCGAACTTCATTAGCGTTACTCGGAATCCGAAGGCGCTTCGGGTCCATCCGAAGGCGCTTCGGGTCCATCCGAAGGCGCTTCGGGTCCATCCGACGGTGCTTCGGGTCCATCCGAAGGCGCTCCGGATCCGGACAGGATTACATGTTGTCGCAATAGCTTCAGTGACTCGGAGATGTCCGGGGGTGAGACAGAGAACATGCCATTTCGAATTTCAGCAATCGTTTCAAGCGCGCTTTGCACCGGTGCGCTTTCAGTATCGTAATACCGGGTGAGCCAGTCGCTGGCGTCATCGAGACTCTGTTCGAATATATCTTTTTCGCTGCGTAACAACGCAAGTCTCGCGGCCTGCAGCTGAAGACCCAGATTGGCGCGCAGGAAATACACAGCGTCGGGCGCAGTGAGCGGCGCGGCGGCCTCATCGGTTCTGCGTACCGACACCACGTCGCCGACCGCCCTCTTCAATGATGCCAGCGCACGATCCAATCCGCTAAGTTCCGGATCTATCTCGCCGGATTCGCTGTCCGCTACATCAACTTCCTGACGCAATGGCAGTGAGTCGATAACACCGGCAAGACTCCCCAGCGTCAGCGTGACACCCTCGATATCGGGTTTTTCCATCACTTCGATGGCCTGCAGCTCATCGGACAGCGCCCTGCGGACTTCAGTCAACGCCGGGTTTGCGAGTTGCTGCAGTCGTTCGTCGGCGAAACTGAGCGCGAGACTCGCAAGATGCGGATTACCCGCGAGTTGTAATTGTGCGTTTGCGATCTGCATGTAGTACTCGGCTTCCGCGAGCAGCCATGCATCGCGCGCGCCCTTCGATATCCCCTGCAATGAGGCGATAGACCCTTCGAGGTTACTCACCCGCCCGGGTAAAGATTGGAGATTCGCTACCCGCTCGTTGAGTCTCCGCTCGACGGACTGCAGTTCGCTTACGCTTGCTACATCTCTGGATGCGAGGCTGTCCAAGCTCTGCTCCAGGTTGCTGAGCGAATCGCGCGTTGCATTCAGCGTTCTATCGAGGTTTGCCATTGCCGCATCGTTTTCCTGTGTGGACGATCCGCTGCGCCAGTTATCGAAACCTAAGTATGCCGTTGCAGTCAGCGCGCCGAGCGCGAGAACCAGGGCAAGCCAGCCGACGAGACCAGAGGAACCCCTCTGCCGCAGCGCTGGCTCAGGCGCAGATCTTTCGAATCGGGGTCCGGTCGAAACCGGCTCTGATGGGCGAATATCGTCGCGCGGCTCATCGGCCGGCTCTTTTTCGGCTTCCATGGCCACTTCAGCCTCGAGCTCCTGCTTTTTCTCGGCAGTTTTCTTTTTGCTCGCTGCTGATGTCTTCTTGGTGGCTTTGGATTTTGGGGTCGTCTTTTTGGTCATCGGGCCTATCTCGATTGCCGGCACGCGACCAAAGCCCGAACCATATCGTCTGTCTGGGGGCTTTCGGCCAACGAAACCTTTGCTTCCGGGATTCTATCCGAAGCCGTTTGCAATACACGAACGCTGGGTGTCACCAGGGGCGTTTCGGCCAACAGTTCGCGGGCACCAAGCGGTAGGATCTCGAGAAGCTTGTTCAGGGAATCGACACTCATGACGACCACGCAACTTACCTGGCCATCACGCCACCGGTGCTCCAATCCGGTTAAAAGACTCGGCGAGTACATACGGCTCAGTCTGCGATAAACCGGCAAATAATCGACCGTCGCACCGCGTTCGCGCAGCGTATCTGCGAGTAGCTCTCTACCATTGTCACCGCGAACAATCCTGATGTTCTTTCCGGCAACCTCTTGCAATGCTGTCTCGGCAAGCAGGTGTTCACTGTCAAATCCCTGCGCCGGATAAATATCCACCTGACCGCCGGCCGACTCGATCGCCGCCTTGGTACTCGCGCCTATTGCAGCGATTTTGGTCTGATCCCCATTCGCATACGACAGGCCGTATATGACGGCATTGGTGCTGACGAATATTGTGATATCCGAGGCGGGCAGGCTTTCAAGACAGCGATTAACGTCGGCAGAGTCGTAAGGCTCGATCTCGATTACCGGGAACCGTATCGCCTCGCCGCCAGCATCCTCGATGGCCGCAGAGAGTTCGTCGGCCTGGTGTTCTGGTCGTGTAACGAGAACGCCGAACCCTTTGAGCAGCGCCTCACTCATTCAGTTGACTCGCTTTGTGCAAGCAGCTCGCCCGCACCCATCTCGAGCAGTATATCGGCGAGGCCAATACCGAGTGCAGTGGGATCGTCGACGGTACCGGAAACTTGTTGCCGAATAATTTGACGGCCGTCGCTAGAGGCGACCATCGCCTGAAGATTCAAAGTCGTGTCAGCGATCTGGCCGTATGTCGCCACGGGAGACTGGCAATCTGCCTGCAGGCGCTTCGCGACCGCGCGTTCTGCCGTGGTTGTCGTATTGGTTGCCGCATGGTCGAGCTGTACCAACAGCTTTTTCAGGTCGCTTGCGTCGTCCCTGCACTCGATGCCGATCACGCCCTGCGCTGCAGCGGGTAGCATCTGCTGCGGCGAAAATGTCTCGCTGATATGTGACGCAAGGCCAAGGCGTTGCAGGCCGGCGCACGCAAGGACGATCGCATCGTACTCGCCGTCCTCCAGCTTCCGGAGCCTGGTATTTACGTTGCCCCGCAGCGGCTCCACCGATATGTCGGGTCGCAGCGCGAGCAGCTGCGCCTGACGCCGCAAGCTCGAGCTGCCGATTCGTGCGCCTTGCGCAAGATTCGAAAGACTGCTGCCGACCAGTGCGTCCGCGGGATTCGCACGGGGGAGCAAGGCAGCGATGCAAAATCCGTCCGGCAGCTCTGCGGGCACGTCCTTCATCGAGTGAACGGCGATATCCGCATCGCCTCCCTCCATCGCGACTTCGAGCTCCTTTATAAAGAGTCCCTTGCCACCCATCTTTTGCAGGCTGCGATCGAGAACTTCATCGCCGCGCGTTGTGAGGGGTACGAGTTCGACCCGCGTCACGTCGGTCTTCGCTCTCAATGCATCGGCGACGTGATTGGCCTGCCAGAGCGCCAGCGCACTTTTGCGCGTTGCGATTCGGATCTCCATTCGCTTACTTACCCTTGATCCGGCGCCGCACGTCCGCAACGTGTCGCCTGCTGATTATCAGGGCGTTGTCTGCATCCTGAGCGGCATCGCGGAGTGTCACCAGTGTCTGGCCGTCAGCCGTTTTCTTGAGCGAATCGATTTGCCGGACTGCCACAAGCGCGGCCCGGTGGACGCGAACGAACTCGTCGCCAAATTCTTCTTCCAGATGTTTCAGAGAATCATCTATCAGGTCGGTACCGTTCTCGTGGTGAACGCGAACGTATTTCTGATCAGCATGGAAGTAGGAAACATCACGAACGGGAATGAGCTTCAATTCTCCTTGTGCGCGTACGCAGATGTGCTTTCGCCGATCCGAGATGCCCGAACGCTTTGCGACTTCGCTCAGGATCATGTTACTCAGTCGGGCAGCCTGCTCGAGCGCGCGATCCAGCCGCTCCCGGCGAACGGGCTTCAATACATAGCCGACCGCCCGGGCGTCGAAGGCCTCGATCGCATATTCGTCATATGCGGTGGTAAATATGATCGCCGGCGGGGATTCGAAAGTATTCAAATGATGGGCTGTTTCGATGCCGTTCATGCCAGGCATGCGGATGTCCAGGAGCACCACATCGGGTGATGCGCTGCCGGCGATTTCGAGGGCCTGCTCTCCGTTGCCGGCCTCGCCAACGACCTCATGCTCATTAGAGTCGGCCAGCAAGCTGCTGAGTCGGTCGCGAGCCGGCGCTTCATCGTCGACGATAAGTACTCTCACGCTTCGTGCTCTTCACAGGGAAACCTGAGCTTTACGCTGTACGCATCATCACTCTCTTGCACTTCTACTGTGGCCCTGGTGCCATACGCAAGCTCAAATCTCTGCCGGATGTTGGCCAGCGCCATCTGGTTTCCGTCCTTGCTGCCGGAAGTGTCCAGAGGCACGGGGTTCAATATCTCGATCTCGAGGCTGTCATCCGATCTCACCCCGTTCACGATCACCTCGCCGCCATCGGGCAGTAGCTCGATGCCGTGATAAATGGCGTTTTCCAACAATGGCTGAATAGTCAAACTCGGAATTAAGGCACGCATCGGCAATTCGCTCACATTCCAGCGAACATTCAGTCGGTCCCCCAGGCGGAGTTTTTCGATGCGTTGATAGATTGCGGCGACTTCGAGTTCTTCCTTGAGGGTCGTACGATCCTTAGGGCCGCCGAGGTTTGCACGGAGCAGGTCGGCCAAATCTTCGATAGCTTCCTCCGCACGACTCGGGTCGGTTCGCGTCAGAGAAGCGATCGTGTTCATGCTGTTAAAGAGAAAATGCGGGCGAATCAATGCTTGCAATGCGCTGATTCGCGCCTGTGCTTCCAGCACAATACTTCGGCGCCATTCGCTGGAGATATACAGGTAGCGCATCCCAAGCGCGATAACGATAGAGCTGATCGCAAACGTGCGCAACATAAAGCCGGCGTGCGACTCATTAATAATGACTGCTTCGCCGTAGATTCGTGTGAGTTGATAAGTTATCTCTGCGAACACAAGGCTTAATAGTTCCAGTAACAGAAAACTGAAAACAAAAGCCTGGGTGCCGCCGAACTTCTCGACCCACGGCCGGATCTTGCACAGGATGGCGGCGCTGAGCAACGCGAGCCACAAAATGAACATCGACATCTTCGCCAGCTCGGTCAGGAATGTACCCGGCGTCGTATGCGCGGCAAGCGTTAAAAGTATCGCGACGAGTTCTGCGACAAGCACAACGACGAAGATCGCGCCGGCGGCACAAAAATCAGGTAGATATGCTTGGGCTTCTTTATCGACGTCTGGGGGTCGCGAGGCCAATCCCGGTACTCCTCACTTACGATGCCGGCATTGTAACGCGACTTGCGAACGGATTTATGAACTCATGCACAGGGATTCTGCATGCGCAATAGGACTGGATAAGCCTGGTCGGCGTTGGATCAGGAGTAGCAGTATTCCTGGACCTGGTTTTCGACGCGTTCGCGGGCGGCCTGCATCTGGTCTTCATCGAGATAGACGCGTTCGCCGTTTTCGCCCTGTTTGTACAGGCGTCTGGATTGCACAAACTTCTGCAAGCGGGCTTTATAGGTATTGCACTTTTCCTGACGTTGTGCCGCCTGCACGAGTAGCTCTTCTTCAGTCGGCCCTTGCGGTTCGTTCGCTACCGCTCCTGCTGCAGATTCCTTGGGGGCATAACGCGACTGCGCTCGTGTCTGAACCTTGGCAGAATCTGTCGACCTGGAACTGATGGCCATGCGCTCTTCGGTCGCATCGCCAGTCGGGCGATCGCCGTAATGAATATTGCCGTCTTCGTCAGTCCATTTGTATATGTCGTTTGCGAACGCAATCCCTGAAGCCGAAACGACAAACATGATGAGACACGTCATTACATACTTGCGAATCATGAGTCTTTCCATGTGTTATCTGCCGATATCCTGTGGCAGGCAACATCCAACCGTTAAGGTATTGAACGATAACGCATTAGAGCACGGCGTTGCGACACATGTCGTGACCCTGGTCACACGATTTTCGTGACGCAGTTCACAAAAAAAGCGGACCATGAGGTCCGCTAATTAATGTCCGTGATCGGTGGGGAATGAGTCGCCTTAGAGGCTCCGCGATCACGAAATCGGGGTATTTGGTCGTATTTTACCTCTTTTGAATAAATTATTCAGTTGTTCCGTGGCCCTCCAGCAGTCCTTTGATCGCTTTCGCTGATGTCAGCAAATCGTAGCCGTGACAGCCCGCAACAATATGGAAAATCGATCGGATGCCACCGGGGTTCACCGATACGGCAAATTGATCGCTCGCCCCAGATTGGCCGCTGGCCTTTTCCCCGTGGATGCGGTATCAAATACGCATGACATTTGAATCCATAGATCAACTTGCAAGGCGGCTTGCCGATTCCGTGCCGAAGGGACTGCGTTCGGTCAAAGATGATCTCGAAAAGAATTTCCGCTCAGTTTTGCAGTCCGGGCTTGGCAAACTCGACCTGGTTACGCGTGACGAATTCGAGGTGCAGGAAGCCGTGCTGGCGCGGACGAGACAGAAGCTTGAAGGGCTGGAAGAACGCCTGCAGACGATGGAGTCAAAAAAGGCGAAGAAAAAGAAGAAGGCGACAGCCAAGAAGATATAATTTGTAACACCACTGCCATGGAGGGCGGATGGGACCTGCAATTCTAATGAGCCGGGCACAGCTCGGTATCAATGCACCTCCGGTAACGATCGAAGTCCTGCTGTCCGGCGGTCTGCCAAAATTCAATATCGTCGGTTTAGCAGAAGCTGCGGTTCGCGAAAGCAAAGATCGCGTTCGCGGTGCAATTATCAGTTCGGGTTTCAGCTTTCCACAGGAACGCATTACCGTCAGCTTGGGACCGGCCGACATGAAAAAAACCGGCGGGCGTTTCGATCTTCCGATCGCGCTTGGCATCCTCGCAGCAAGCCGGTTTATTCCGTAGAACTCGAACGACTCGAGTGACTCATGCGGAATAAACCGGCTTGCTGCGAGGATGCCAAGCGCGATCGGAAGATCGAAACGCCCGCCGGTTTTTTTCATGTCGGCCGGTCCCAAGCTGACGGTAATGCGTTC
>PVMS01074541.1_pt1 | contig 27676 bp, 26 predicted proteins | sample 1853461 | NCBI WGS metagenome assembly PVMS01 (sample SAMN08582032, study PRJNA380276) | Marine sediment metagenome, whole genome shotgun sequencing project. | isolation source: ocean sediment barecode stripped | collected 2017
CCACCGGCAGGACGTGGAAGCGATCGACATCGAGAGCGGTCCCGACGTACTCCTGGACGTCATGTCTCATGCACCATTCAGCCTACCCGAACCCCGCCGCGGCGCCCAACCGCGGGCTGTCAGTGACGCAGAGCATCATTGCGAGCCCAGGGTTCCCAGTGACGTCCGCGATGCCCGGACTTGTGACAGAATGGGGTGGTGCCGTTCGCGAGGACGGCCCGATCGGAGGCACTGATGGGAAACAAGGACAAAGGCGGGCGAAGCGACAAGAAGGCGGCCTCTCGCTCCCTCAAGGAGAAGCGGGCGGCCAAGAAGGCCAAGAAGGCAGGCGGCACCGGCACACCCAAGCCGCTGTAGGCCGCCGGCAACGCACCGCCGCCGGTCACGATTCTGCGGTCAGGCTTGTGCCTTCTTGCGCCTGCGGTAGGCGGCCACGTTCTCCCGCGTGGTGCACGACACCGAGCAATGGCGCCGTGATCTGTTGCGAGACGTGTCGATGAAGACGTCATCGCACGTCGACGCGGCGCACACACCGAACCGTTCGAATCCTCCATCGACCAAGGCGACGCTCAGGCCCATCGCCGCGATCGCCCCGAGCCATCGGGCGGGTTTGGCACCGGTCGGCTCAAAATGGAGATGCGGCCTCGCGTCGCCGTGTGTGCTGAGCCGAGGCACGGCGACGGCGTCGGCGAGGATGGCGTTCAGGCGGTCCGCGGCTTCCCGGTCGTCGGCGGCCGTGAAGACCTCACGAAGCCGGGACCGGAGCGCCCGAACCTCCTGGAGATCGCTCTCGGTCAACGTCCAATCGGGTCGTTCCCACCCGACGGTGTTCTCCTCGAGGAAGGTGGCGAGGTCGTCGACAGTGACGAGATGCTCTTCGCCGGCGAAGACTTCGTAGCTGTCCACCAGGTTGACGGCCAGCTGTACCGGGTCGTCGCTGTAATGGGAAAACTCCACTTGACTCCTTACGCCTGATTCGATATGGTGTAACACACATAGTAAGTGTAACCCATTACTACAGGGAGGGTCAATGTCTGATTTCGAGAACCTGTTCGACAACGTGGCCGCGGAGGTCCGTCGCCGCTCGAGCGAGAGGGTATGACGTGTTCTCCGCACACTGCCCGAACCACGGCGGTCTCGTGTTGATGAGCACCCGGAACGTCGAGGCACTCGTCAACACCGACACCGGCATCGACCTTCGCTACCGGTGCAGCTGCGGATACCGCGGCACCTGGCACAGCGGCCGTCTCCCGTCCGACTCCACCACCGTCACCATCCCACCGGAGGTATGACATGTTGCACCTGCACCCCGTAGTCCTCAAGGTCATCGCCCGCGATCACATCGAAGACCTGTACGACCTATCGAACACCGGAAGAAACCGCGATCGACGCTTCTAGGAGAAGCGCTCCACCGCAAGACCCCTCTCAGCGAGAGGGGTCTTGCCGCGCAGACGTGAGCCTGGACTCGGACCGCACCCGGGGGTCGGGGAGGTCGGGGTCTATCCCGTATCGGTCGATCGCGTCGAGCACAGCCGACGCCTCGACCGTCCCCTCCTGAGCCAACGCAGCGAGCGTCGCGACCACGACCTGACCGGCGTCCACCTCGAAGAAGCGCCGCAAAGCTTCCCTCGTGTCGCTGCGACCGAAGCCGTCCGTTCCCAGCGGGTGGAGAGCTCCGGGGATCCACCGTGCCACTTGATCGGGCACGACCTTCATGTAATCAGTGACCGCGACTACGGGACCTACGGCATCACTCAGCGTCCGGGTCACGTATGGGACGCGGGGTTCCTGATCGGGGTGGAGACGGTTCCACCGCTCCGCGTCGAGCGCTTCCTCGCGGAGACGTTTGTACGAGGTCGCCGAGAACAGATCGACCCCGACGCCGTAGTGCTCGGCGAGATCGGCCTGGGCATCGCGTGCCCAGCGATGCGCGGGACCCGAGAAGAAGATCGTCGCCTTGCGGGGACTACCGTCGGGAGCATCCGCCCAGTGGTAGAGGCCCCGGAGGATGCCCTCGTCCGGGCCCGGAGGTTTCGGCGGCTGAACGTACGGCTCGTTGTACAACGTGAGGTAGTAGAAGATGTCCTGATCGTCGCCGTACATCCTGTGGATCCCGTCCCGGACGATGGCCGCCATCTCGTAGGCGAACGCAGGGTCGTACGCCTGGCAGACGGGCACGGTCGACGCCAGCACATGGCTGTGGCCGTCCTGATGCTGGAGCCCTTCCCCTTCGAGCGTCGTCCGGCCTGCGGTGGCGCCGAGGAGGAACCCCCGGGAACGAGAGTCGGCGGCGGACCAGAGGAGGTCGCCGACCCTCTGGAAGCCGAACATCGAATAGAACGAATAGAACGGCAGCATCGGCACACCCCGGTTGGCATACGCGGTCGCGGCCGCGATCCAACTCGCGGTCGATCCCGCCTCGGTGATGCCTTGCTCGAGGATCTGGCCCTGCATGCTCTCCCGGTACGAAAGCAGGAGGTGATGGTCGACCGGTTCGTAGAGCTGGCCCTGGGACGCGTAGATCTCGAATTCCTTGAACAGCGCATCCATCCCGAAGGTGCGGCCCTCGTCGGGGATGATCGGTACGACGCGGTAGCCCATGTTCTCGTCCCGGGCCAGGCTGCGCAGCATCCGAGTGAAGACACCGGTCGTCGATGCCTCCGTCGTGCCCGAGCCGGCGTCGAACTCCGCGAAGATCGCGTCGGCGGGCATCTCCATCCGCTGTCGACCGAGCTCGACACGACTCGGCAGCGGCCCGTCGAGCGCCTTGCGCCGCTGCCGCAAGTACTGCACTTCCGGTGAGTCGATCGAGGGCCGGTAGTACGGTAACTCCCCGCGCTCGAGCACCTCGTCGGGGATCTCTTCCTGGAGGTGGATGTTGTCCCGCAGCGCCTTGAGCTGGTCGACGGTGAGGTTCTTCACCGAGTGGGTCGTGTTACCACCCTGGATACCGGGTCCCAACAGCCAGCCCTTGATCGTCTTGGCCAGGATCACGGTCGGCGCGCCTTGGGTCTCGGTGGCAGCGCGATATGCCGCGTAGACCTTCTTGTAGTCGAGCCCGCCGCGGCGCAGCTTCCAGATCTCCTCGTCGCTCATGTGCGCCGCGAGCTCGCGGAGACGGGGATCGGGCCCGAAGAAGTTCTCGCGGACGAAGGCGCCGTCTTCGGCCTTGAACCGCTGGTACTCGCCGTCCACCGTCGTGTTCATCTTGTTGACGAGCACCCCGTCGACATCTTTCGCCAGCAACGGGTCCCAGTTCGTGCCCCAGATGACCTTGATCACGTTCCACCCCGCGCCGCGGAACACGGCTTCGAGCTCCTGGACGACCTTCCCGTTGCCCCGCACCGGTCCGTCGAGGCGTTGCAGGTTGGCGTTGATGACCCACACGAGGTTGTCGAGTTTCTCACGCGCTGCCAGCGAGATCGATCCGAGGGTTTCGGGCTCGTCCGTTTCGCCGTCGCCGATGAAACACCAGACCCGGGACCCGGCGGTGTCGTCGATGCGCCGGTTGTGCAGGTACTTGAGGAACTGTGCCTGGTAGATGGAGTTGATCGGCCCCAGCCCCATCGAAACGGTCGGGTACTCCCAGAACTCGGGCATGAGCCGGGGGTGCGGATAGCTCGACAATCCGCCGCCGATCTCTCGACGGAACCGATCCAGGTCGCCCTCGTCGAGGCGGTGTTCCACGAACGACCGAGCGTAGATCCCCGGTGCCGCGTGACCCTGGATGTAGATGGAATCGCCGGGGGTACCGTCCTCCTTGCCGCGGAAGAAGTGGTTGAAGCCGACCTCGTAGAGCATGGCGGAAGACGCGAACGTCGACAGGTGCCCGCCGATGCCCGGCGCAGCCTTGTTCGCCTTGATGACCATCACCGCCGCGTTCCAACGGATGAACCGCCGGATCCGGCTCTCGAGGTACTCGTCGCCGGGGAACCACGCTTCGTCATCGGGTGAGATCGTGTTGATGTACGGGGTGCTCACCGATGCCGGCACGCCAACGTTCTGGGAACGAGCCCGCTCGATGAGTTTCGCCATCAGGAACTGGGCGCGAGAGTTGCCTTCAGCAGCGATGACCGAGTCGAGCGAGTCGAGCCACTCCTGGGTCTCCTCGGGATCGGTGTCGGGAAGCTGGTGCATGAAACCGTCGATGATCATCTGCGTTGCACTCCTCGGGCGCCCTCGTCTCGGCAAAGACTACCGGGGGCCGGCGGCCTGCACGGAAGGCCGAGCGGCTCCGGGGTGCGCACCGGAAACGACACCTCCCGCAGGGATGGCGCCCTGCGGGAGGTGGGAGCAACGATGCCGGCGTTCACCGGCGATTGCCGTTCACGGCGTGAAGGCCAACCTCCCCTCGACGGCAGGGGCGATCGGGCCCACCTGCGCGTCGACGTAGTTGATGACCGAATCTCGCACATAGAACTGGGTGTCATGCGAGATCTGGTCGAGCGGCCAGATCGTCTCGCCGTCGTTGTTGAAGTTGCACGAACCGGCTGCGACGTAGTTGACCGTCGACACCTCGTAGTACGTGCCCGCGTCGTCGAAATCGACCGATGTCCCGTTGAGCATCAACGAGACCACGTCGTTCCCGCCCGGCTCGACAGTTGGGCCCGGATCGTCGTAGGTGATCACATTGCCGGCACTCGTGGTCAGCATGCACGTCGTGTAGTGCGAATAGCCGCCCCAGTTGCCCGGGTCGTAGTTGTAGTACCAGTAGTTGCGATAGCTGCGCTCCAGGACCTCCTTGATCTGGGGCCCGTTCATCGAGAGCACGACGAGCGAGTTCTCGTACGGCATCAATGTGAACATGTCGCCCTTGGTCAACTCCACCGGGTTGGCAGCTGTCGCTCCTGGAGCCACCAGCTTATTGGACATCGCTCCTGAGAGATGCAAGTCCGCGGTGATGCCGTTCTGGGCCAGTTCGAAGATCGCGGCGTCGGCCTGCAGGTTGGCGCCGTTCGTCTCTTCGGTGTACGCCTCGAGGGCGTCGATCGGCACCAGCGTCTCACCGATCTCGGTCGCGTTGTACGTGTCGATCTCCTCCACGTAGGGCGCCAGGTAGGCCTCGAGCCCAGGATCGACCTTCGCCTCTCCAGCCGGGATCAGATAACCCTCACGCAGGACGATCTCGTCACCGATGAAGCCGACGTTGACCTTGCCCAGGTACAAGGCGTACTTCTGGGACTGGGCGATCAGCGTGCCCTCGGTGTTGATGTCCGACGTGACCATCGTCGCCGGGTTCAGCCGGGTATGGCTGTGCCCACCGACGATCACATCGATGCCGGCGACTTGCTCGGCGATCAGCAGATCGCTGTCGATCTCACCTCCGTACGGCGCGAAGCCGACGTGAGTCAACCCGACCAGCAGGTCCGGGTCCTCGGTGGCGATGAGTTCCGGCACGAGGGTTTCGGCCGTGTCCACTGCCGGGTAGAACGTGAGTCCCGGGATGTTCGTCGGCAGCTCGTAGCGATACACCCGCGGGTTGGTCAGCCCGAAGATGGTCACCTTGCGACCATCGACATCCAGGTTGATGTAGTCCACGATGTTGTCGTCGACGAACCCGTAGGAACCGTCGTCGTCCAGGTTGGCCGTGCCCAGGAGCGGGAAGGCAACCTGGTCCAGCATCGTGGCGAACGTCGTCGGCCCGAAGTTGAACTCGTGGTTGCCGACCACCATCGCGTCGTACCCCAACAGGTTCATCCCGCCCGCGATCGGGTTGTCGGAACGGTCCTTGAAGAAGTAGGCGAACGAGTTGCCCTGGAAGGTGTCACCGGCATCCAGCAGCAGGGCGTTCGGGTTGTGCTCCCGCTCCGCCTCGATCAGCGAAGCCAGGTGCTCGAACCCCTGCGGAGACCCGTAGTACGAGTCCGCGGGCCAGCGACCGTGCGTGTCGTTGGTGTGCAGCATCGTCACCACATCGTCCAGGCGGATGATGCGGCCCATCGGGATGTCCTCGGCGTCGATCACCTCGAGCATCTTGATGTACTCGACGAAACCCTCCTGCATGTCGTAGTAGGTGTTCCAACGATTGGTGCCATCGGCGAACGTCTTCCAACCGTCCTGACCACCGGCCAGGAAGTCGTTGGTCACGATGCGATAGATCTCGTCGCGAACCAGCGGCTCTCCGCCCACCTCGACGCCGTACGCGCCCCAGGCTGTGGCCTCTTCATCACCGGTGTCGTTGTACCAGTAATAGCTGGAACCGGAGGTCTGGAGGATGCCCTTGTAGAGGAGCGCCGACTGATCCAGGAGCTCCTGGATCTGGGCGCCGGTCAGGTCCATCAGATACAGCGTGTTCCCGAAGGGAAGCACGTCGAACGTGTCGCCCCAGGTCACCGTGTGCGGCAATGAAGCACCTTCGGGGATGATGATGTCGGACCGCAATCCGCCCGGGTTGGTGAACGCAACGTCCACCGACTCGTTCAGTTCGCCGTCGTCGTAGAGGTCCGCGCTCCAGAGCATCGAGTCGGTGACGATGTCGCCCACATTCGACTCGTCGTTGTAGTCGCGCACCAGGTCGATGTTGGTGGCACCGACCGGCTGGTCGACGATCGGGGCAACGATCTCGGCCCAGTAAGCGATACGGGCCGCAACCTCCAGGTCGATGTTCGCCAGGTACCACTCGACGTCGTCGAGCAACATCTGGGCGGCATCGGCGTCGATCTTCTTCCCGGCCTGTGCGGCTACCTCGTTCACGAAAGCGTCGAGCTTGTTGGCTGCGGCCTTCGCGTTGCCTTTCGCAAGCGCGTCCGCGACACCTCCCAGCTTCTTCATCAAGCTGTTGAACACGCCCTTGCTGGTGATGAGGCCCTCTTCGTACATGTCCTCCAGGTCGCCGATGAGCCCTTCGATGGTCACGGCGCCGGTCACGGTGTTCAACTGGTAGGTATCGACCGTCAACCGCTTGGCGGTCTTGTCGATCGAAACCTCGACCTGCCCCAACCACCGTCCGTAGTATCCGGCGGCCACGATGGCCGTGTCGTCGACCATGACGGGGTCAAAGAGCGCCTGATGCTGATGGCCGCCGATCATCAGATCGACCGGCTTGCCGGCGTCGATCAGCTTCTGGGCGACCGTCACCAGTCCGTCGTAGGGTCCGCTGTCGTTGGTGCCCATGTGGACGACGACAACGAGCGCGTCGGCCTGGGCGAGGATCTCATCGCGATAGTGCAGGATGGTCTCGGTCAGGTCCTTGAACTCCAGGCCTGCGGTCGTGCCGATCAGGGTGACCTCGGGGGTTTCTTGGCCCGCGAGCCCCAACACGCCGACGTCGACGGCGTTCGCGCCGTGACCCATCTCGAGGATCTCATAGGGCTCCGCCCACTCGGGAAGATCCCACTCCGTCCCCTCGAGGACGACGTTGGCTCCCAGCCAAGGGAAGTCCGACTGGGCAACACGTTCGGCGAGGATCTCCTGACCCTTGTCGAACTCGTGGTTCCCGAACGCGGCGAGGTCGTAGCCCATCATGTTGTAGATGTCGATGGTGCTCTCGCCCATGAGCAGCTGCGAGATCGCCGGCGCCGCGAAGTACACGTCGCCTGCGTCGAGCAGTGCCACGTTCTCTTCGCCCGCCGCATCCCGGATGTCGTTGATGATCGCCGCCATGTAGGCCGAGCCGCCGCGGCCCTTGTAATCGGTCTCCAGGCGGCCGTGGAAGTCGTTGGTATGTAGCAAGGTGATCTCGGCCACGTTCTCGCCGGCGGTAGGGGCGTTGGGTTTCGCCGATGCCGCCGCCGGGATGATCATGGCCAAGATGACGACCAGGATCGTGAGCGTTGCCATTCTTCGTGACATGTGACTGACTCCTTCCATGTCCCGTGTCGCGTCTGCGCGAGCGTTCACGCGATGCGAGACTCGCCCAGCCCGGCCCCGGCCAGCGCGCGGCGCTCCACCCGCCACGGCGACGATGCCCGGCGGTCCGCGATAGAGACGAAGGTCCCGATTCTCTCGCGGGGGAGTTCTGGCTGCTGTGCTCGATATATGATTCGAGGACGGCGCACCTGGAGGTACTCTCGCGATGGCCCCGATCCGCAGCTACCACCGACCCGTGAGTCTCGACGCGACGTTCGCCTTGCTCGACAGGGACGACGCCGACATCGCACTCCTCGCCGGCGGTACCGCCCTCAACGCCGGCCTTGCCGGGGCCCCCGCCGAGGTGGTCGATCTCCAGAGCCTCGGGCTCGACGGCATCTCGCTCCGGGGCGATCACCTGACCGTCGGCTCTATGGTCCGTCTCCGGGACCTCATCGAGCACCCGGCCACCCCGCGGCTCGTCGCCGCCGCAGCAAAGCGTGAGGGCCCGAACACCTACAGGAACGCGGCGACGGTTGGGGGCGTGGTGGCCTCGCGGGATCCGGAGAGCGAGTTACTGGCGGCCCTTCTCGTTCACGAAGCACTCGTCTCAGTGGCGCGTCCCGACGGTTCTCAGGACCAGCCGTTGGAGACGATCCTCGGGAAGCCCGGATCACTCTCGGGTGGCGTCATCACGGACGTCCGGATCGCTACGGACGGGACGGGTCACATCGAACGAACGGGGCGCACCCCCGCCGATCGGTCGATCGTGGCCGCCGTGGGAAGGCGCACCGAAGGTGGGCTCGAGTGGCTCGCGCTGACCGGCGTCGCCCCGGCGCCCGTTCTGATCGACGATCCGGCCGATCTGGAACACGAACCGCCGGGAGACTTCCGCGGGTCATCGGAGTATCGACGGGAACTCGCCGGCATCCTCGGAACGCGGGTCCTCGACTTCCTCAGGGGGGTGTCGTGAACCTCGAACTCTCGATCAACGGACGGCAACACCGGGTGGATTGCGCGGCGCACGAGTCGCTTCGGGCCGTGCTCCGCGCCGAGGGCTACTTCAGCGTCCGCTTCGGCGCGGAGACGGGAGAGGCCGGCTCGGCCGCGGTTCTCGTCGACGGCCGCCTCGTGTCCGCAGAGGTCATGCTCGCTGCGCAAGCCGAAGGGCATGAGATCGAAACGGTCGAGAGCCTGGGCTCGGGCCGCGACCTGCACCCGATCCAGCGCGCTTACGTCGAGGTCGGCGCCATCCAGTCGGGCTACTCGACCCCGGCGATGGTTCTCGCCACCAAGGAGTTGCTGGACCGCACCCCGAACCCGACCGAGGCGGAAGCTCGTGACGCCCTCTCCGGCATCCTCGACCGGGAGACCGGCTATCTGCGTCCCGTCCAGGCCATCCTTCGTGCGGCCGCTGAGATGCGCGGTGAGCCGGTCGGTTCCGTGGAGCCGGAACTCGTGGCTCCCCTCACCGGCGTCGACGCATCCGCCGACACACCCCCGCCGAGGCCGGACCTTTCCGACGCTGCACCACGGGTCGTGCCGTCCTCCGAGGTGCCCGAAACCAAGATCGTGGGCAAATCGGAGACCAAGGTCGACGCCGTCAAGCTCGCCAAAGGGAACCCGGCCTTCGTCGACGACTTCGAGATGCGGGGGATGCTCTACGCCAAGATGCTGTACAGCCCCCACGCCCAGGCGCGGATCATCGACATCGACGACTCGCAAGCCCTGGCCCTCCCGGGAGTCCATGCGGTGCTCCACTACAAGAACGTGCGCCGGGTCCGCTACGCGTCCGGGGGGCAGAGCTACCCCAACCCGCTCCCCTACGACCAGGTCAGCTTCGACAACAAGGTGCGCCACGTTGGTGACCGGGTGGCCGTCGTGGCCGCCGAGTCGGTGGAGATCGCAGAAAAGGCGGTCCAACTGATCGACGTCACCTACGAGGTGTTGCCCGCCGTGTTCGAGGAGAACGAGGCGATCGCTCCCGGAGCGCCGGTCATCCACGATGAACCGGACATGGAAGGGGCCGCCGATGCGCCCCGCAACATCTCGCATCACATGGATGCCGAGGTCGGTGACGTCGCTGCGGGCTTCGCAGAGGCCGACCGCGTGTTCGAGGAGACGTTCCGGGTTCACCAGGTCCAGCAATGCCCGATCGAACCGCACATCGCCATCTCCTATTTCGACAGCGATGAGCGACTCACCATCCGTACCTCGACCCAGGTGCCGTTCCACGTCCGGCGCATGGTGGCTCCGCTCCTCGGCATGCGGGTCGGTCGGATCCGCATCATCAAACCTCGCATCGGTGGTGGCTTCGGCGTCAAACAGGAGATGTTGATCGAGGACGTGGTGGGGCACCTCACCATCGCCACCGGGAGGCCGGTGCGGCTCGAACTGAACCGCGAGGAAGAGTTCGTGTCCAGCCGAACCCGACATCCCCAAACGATCACCTACAAGACGGGGGTGAACAACGACGGCACCCTCGTCGCCCAGCAGATGCGGATCGTCGCCAACACCGGCGCCTACGGAACCCACGGCCTCACCGTGCAACTCGTCAGCGGTCTGCGTGGGTTGAGTTCGTACAACTGCCCGAACAAACGCTTCGACTGTGATGTCGCGTACACCAACCTCCCGGTCGCGGGTGCCTATCGCGGGTACGGCGCGCCCCAGGCCCTTTTCGCCCTCGAATCTCACATGGAAGACATCGCCGACGAGTTGGAGATGGACCCGCTGGAGTTCCGCCGGTTGAACTGGACGAAGGCCGGCGATCCGCTCGATATCGCTCCGCTCCTCGGAGAAGGCGAGCCGTCCGACATCATCCCCGTGGTCACCTCGAGCGGACTCGAAGAGTGCGTCGCCCAGGGTTCCCGGGTCGTTGGTTGGGACCGCAGGTTCGATCCGGAGTGGCGCCGCCCGAAGGACCGTCCCAACATCCGGCGTGGTATCGGCTTCGCGATGTGCATGCACGGCAGTGCCATCCCCGGTCTGGACATGGGCGCGGCGAGCCTCAAGATCAACGACGATGGCTCGTTCAATCTCCTCATCGGTGCCACCGATCTGGGGACCGGCGCGGACACGATCCTGGCGCAGATCGCGGCCGAGGTGCTCGGCGTGTCGCTCGACGACGTGATCGTCTACGCGGCCGACACCGACATGACGCCGTTCGATGTCGGCGCCTACGCCTCGAGCACCACCTACGTGTCGGGCATGGCGGTCAAGCGTGCCGCCGAGGAAGTCCGCAAGCTGATCGTCGAACGGGCGGCGCTCATGCTCGACGAGGACGTGCCGGGGGCGATCGAGTTGAGTGAGGGCAGAGCCTGGACGACGGACGGGAGCTCGGTGACCCTCGAGGAAGTCGCGCTCCATTCGCTGCACCGCGACCAGCAGCTCCAGATCATGGGGACCGCATCGTACGTCGCCACCGACTCGCCGCCCCCGTATGCCGCTCAGTTCGCCGAAGTCGAGGTCGACATCGAGACCGGCCAGGTGACGGTGCGAGAACTGATGATGGCCGTCGATTGCGGCGTTCCCATCAACCCGATCACCTCGAGCGGGCAGGTCGAGGGGGGCATGACCCAGGCGCTCGGGTACGGACATTGCGAGGAGATGGTCTACGACGACGACGGTCGCATGCTCAACGCCCGGTTCGGACCGTACAAGATCTACCGGTCCGACGAGATGCCGCGCATCGAGGCGTACCTGGTACAGACGATGGAAAAGAGTGGCCCGTTCGGGGCGAAAGCCATCGCGGAGATCCCGAAAGACGGCGTGGTCCCGGCGATCCGCAACGCGATCGCCAACGCCACCGGCGTTCGCATCAACGCCACCCCGTTCACCCCCGAGCGGGTATGGGCCGCACTGCGGTCTGCGTGAGGTCGGTGTGCCGACCGACGACCGACGGATCCTCGCCGATCTGGCCGAAGCCATCGACGCGCAGCGGCCGGTGGCGCTCGTCACCGTGGTCGCCACCCGCCGCTCTGCTCCCCGCCGGGCGGGCACCAAGATGCTGGTCCATGCCGACGGACGTCGGACCGGAACCGTCGGAGGTGGAGCCATGGAGGCGCGTGTCGTCGCCGAAGCAGTCCGCGCGCTGCGGGACGGCCGAACCCGATTCTTGGAGTACGAACTCGTCGACGCGGACCGCGGTGATCCCGGGGTGTGCGGCGGCGAGATCAGCATCTACGTGGAGCCATACATGCCCGCCCCCACCGTCTTCGTAGTCGGCTGCGGTCACGTCGGGAAGGCCGTCATCGACCTCGCCCACTGGCTCGGCTACCGCACCGTGGCGACGGACGACCGGGTTGAGTTGGTGACCGAAGAGGCCCTCCCGAACGCCGACGTCCTCCTGCCGGGACCGATCGGCGACGCGCTGGATGCGTTCGGGATCACGACCGACACGTCCATCGTCGTGGTGACCCGGAGTTCCGACGTCGATGTCCTGGTGATCCCGCGGCTGCTCGAGACTCCCGCCGCCTACGTGGGTGTCATGGGAAGCCGGCGTCGCTGGCAGATCACCCGCGACCAGCTGCTCTCCTCAGGTGTCGACGAAACCCGACTCGAACAGATCCACAACCCGGTGGGCATCGACCTGGGGGCCGAGACACTCGAGGAGATCGCAGTCTCCATCCTCGCCGAGGTGATCGCGACGAACCGTCGGAGGGTCGATCCGGACGAACCGGACGTCGCCCCGGATGAGCGCGGGGACTCCTGAGTTGCTGTTCGCCGACCATCTGGTCGTGCTCCGCGGCGGTGGCGACCTGGCCACCGGCGTCGCCTTCCGCCTGGTTCGGGCCGGGTTCCCCGTCATCGTCCTCGAGTTGGCGCTACCGCTGACCGTGCGCCGCACGGTGGCCCTGTCCACCGCGGTGACCGAAGGTCGGATACGCGTCGAAGACCTCGAGGCTCGTGTGGTCGATTCGGTCGACGCGGCGGTCCAACTCGCCGCCACCGGCGTGGTCCCCGTGCTGGTCGACGCCGGTTTGCCCTCGACCGGTGCGTCGGTGGTGGTCGACGCCCGGATGACCAAACACGCCAACGACACCACGATCGTCGACGCACCGCTCGTCGTGGGTCTGGGTCCGGGGTTCACCGCAGGCGTCGACTGTCACGCGGTCATCGAGACGATGCGAGGCCACCGTCTCGGACGGGTGATCTGGGAAGGCGACGCGGCGCCGAACACCGGCATCCCGGGCTCGATCGGAGGCCGAGCCGGTGATCGTGTGCTGCGCGCTCCTACCGCAGGCACGGTCGAGTGGGACGTGGCGATCGCCGAGGTGGTGCGCGCCGACCGGGAGATCGGACGGGTCGACGGTCGGGTGATCACGGCCCCTCTCGACGGGGTCGTGCGCGGGCTGATCACCCCCGGCGCATACGTCGAGGCCGGCACCAAGGTCGGCGATATCGATCCGCGAGGGGACCCGGCGGCGTGTTTCGAGATCTCCGACAAATCCGTGGCCATCGGCGGAGGTGTAGTCGAGGCAGTGCTCACCTGGCTGAATCGGGCCGCCGGTTGACCACGAACCTCTCCGCGGCTCTCGGGCTCGGCGAGCGCGACCTGGTGGCGTTCGTCGGCGCAGGAGGCAAGTCGACGCTCATGTTCGCCCTGGCGCAGGAACTCGTCACAGCCGGGCGCACCGTGGTCATCACCACGACGACCAAGATGGGAGTCGGTCAGATGGACCGGTTCCCGAACTCGGCGAGGTCGACCGCACCCGAGGACGTCGCGGCTGCTCTCCAACGCTCCGGTCCCGTGTTGGTCTTCGAGACGCATGACCGGCACAAGGTCACCGGGCTGTCACCGGAAACCGTCGGCGAGGTGTTCGCCCAGACGAGTGTCGACTACGTGCTCGTGGAAGCCGATGGGGCGCGGGGCCGGTCCTTCAAGGCGCCGGCGAGACACGAGCCGGTGATCCCGGAAGCGGCGACCGTCGTCGTCGTCGTGTTCGGCGCAGATGCGTTCGGTCGGTCCATCGACGGAGAAGCCCACCGGCCCGAGCTCGTCGCCGCGCTCGCGGGCTGCGAGCTCGGCGATGTCATCACCCCGGAGGTCGCGGCCACGGTCCTCGGGCATCACGACGGCGGTCTGCGGGGTGTCCCGGTCGGGGCGAGAACGGTCGTCGCGATCACCAAGGTGAACCGCGCCGTGAACCGCTTCGAGGTGGACCAGCTCACCGAACTCCTGCTCCACCATCCCGACATCGGTCGGGTGGCTCTGATCGCGCCACCGGGTTCATCCGGCACTCCCTGAGGGGCGTCGATCGCTCCGGAGGAGGCGCTCGTAATCCTCGCGGGTATCGACGTCGATCGGTGCGTCGCGATCGGCTTCGATCTCGAGGATGTCGGCCGGATCCGAAGTCTGGATGAGCTGCCAGATGGCTTTCGGTTCCTCCAGACGCCCGAGTTGGGTGGTCGTGGCCGCCGCGAGGACGAACGGGTGTGCGATGCGATCTCGGTATCGGGTGACCGCGAGGGCGCGACGATCTTCCTTCCACGCGTCGACGACGAGGTCGATCAGCCCCGCGTCGATGCCGGGCATGTCCCCGACGAGGTGCACGATCGCGCCGTGGTCACCGGCGGCATCCACCCCGGTTCGCAGCGAACTGAGGTTGCCGCGGCGATAGTCGGGGTTGTACGCCACGGTGGCACGGCTCAACGTCAGAGCCGCCTCGACCTCGGCGCCGGCCGCGCCGAGCACCACGATCACCCGATCGAGCGAGGAGGCCTCCGCCTCCGCCACTGCCTTGCCGAGCATCGTCGTGCCGGCGTAGGGCAGGAGCTGTTTCTGCTCCCCCATGCGCTCCCCCACCCCAGCCCCGAGCACCACTCCGACGACGTCACCCCGCGTCGATCGGTGTCTGGCGTCCATAGCCGCAACATAGTGCGCCTCTGGACGCCGGACACCATACGGGCCGGGGGCTTCATTCCTGCGTTCTGGATCCTTCGGCGATGGCCTTGACGCCGTCGACCACGGCCTGCATGTTCTGACGGTGGGTCTCGTCGCGAGCAGCGATGATCTCCTCTTCTTGCTCGGGACGAGCCGCGATCGCCCGGGTGAGCCCGCTCGGACCGGGCCCGAGCCTCCGGTGGTAGATCAGCCTCGTGCCGTCTCCCGAGGGCTCGAGCCGGAAGGTCCACGTCGCCCCGGGATCGTCCCGATCGCTCACCGCCCAACCGAACTCGCGCTCCGGCTCGTACGCCACGACGTACGACGTGGTCTCCCACTCGCGCTCACCGAGGCGATTGCGCCCGCGGAACGAAGCCCCGAGCGCCGGGCCGCCCTCGTCGAGCCAGCGAGCCTCCTGGAACTCGTCTTGGAACCCTGCCGGGAGGTTGATATCGGTCACCAGATCCCAAACCGCCGCCGGAGGAGCAGCGATGTCCGTGGCGACCTCGACAACGGGGCCATCTTGGAAACGTGTCATCGGGCGAGCGTAACCCGTTCTTGCGGACATGCGGCCCAGAGAGAGTCGCCCAGATGGTGCCCACATATCGGCAAGAACAGGCTCGTCGACCCTGTTCAAGCAAGCCACCGGGTGGCATGATGTTGGGTTGGGACTCGCGGCTCGAAGCCGCGCAAGCGTGCCCGGAGGGGAGGTGAAACAACAATGCGGACGGAACTGACCTACACGTACCCGGTGGCCCTCAAGAAGGGATACGACTACCTCGATGACTTCAGGATGTGGCCCGACTGGTACGTGGGAATGATGGGGATCATCGATCCCGAGACCTGCGCTTGGGCGAAACCCGGCGACAAGGTGCGGTTCGCCTACAAGCTCCTGGGCAGACGCGTCGAAGGCACCGCGACCCTCGACAGAAGGCGCGACATCGAGTTCGATGTCTTTCGCACCGAAGTCCCGAGCCTGCCGGTCGTTCACTTCGAATACCACTACAGCACCGCCGAGCCGGAGACGTTCACACTCCGGGTGGTGATGGAAACCGAAGAGCCCACCAGCTTCTTCGGAAAGGCCATCGACCGGATGCTGTACCCGCGCCTGCTCGAACGCGACCTGAGGCGCAGTCTGGAGAACCTGACCGACATCTTCGCCATCGGAATACCCGAGTAACCGGACCGACGGCCCCCGGACCGACCCATGGCCCGGGGGTCGTCGCGCCACCGGGGAGAGCGACCGCCTCGACCTCCGCAGGGGCGGTTTAGCATTGGCGCCGGAGGTACACCGATGTTCATCACCGTGGACCGTATGCAGGTCAAACCAGACCGAAGGCAGGCTTTCACGGTCTGCTGGCGGACCGTCAGCGAGGCAACAGAAGAATATGCCGGCAGCCTCGGATCTCGCCTGCACGTGACCGAGGACGGGAGTTACGTGGACTACACGCAGTGGCCCGATCGCGGGACCTACGAGCGGGCCGAATTGCCCGACAGCTACGCCGACGTCAGCCAGCGGATGCGGGAGGCCTGCGAGGTCTGGGAAAGGACGTTCGAGATGGACGTCGCCGACGATCACCTCGCGACCGACGACTGACGACAGGATGGGACGGCGATCGATGGCACAACGCACCTATCGCACCGACAGCATCATCGTTCACTGGAATTCGGAGCGGTGTGCCCATTCCGGGATCTGTCTCAGGACGCTTCCCGAGGTCTTCGACGTTGGATCGCGCCCGTGGGTGACCATCGAGGCCGCTCCTCCCGATGCGGTCGCGGCGGCCGTCGAGCGCTGCCCGAGTGGAGCCCTCAGCTACGAACGCGCCGATGGTGAACCAGGGGAAGTCCCCGATGATCCGGTCACCATCGTCCCGTGGCCGCACGGTCCCCTCTTCGTGCGTGGCGACGTGAGGGTCCTCGATCGTCACGGAGAGCCGTTTCCGACCGGTTCCCGAGTGGCGTTGTGCCGGTGCGGCCAGAGCCGGAACCATCCGTTCTGCGACGCGACGCACCGCGAGGTCGGATTCAACAGCTACCCCCGCGCCATCTCGGAACAGCGCGAGCAGGCGGAGTCGCCGGCCGACCTCGAACGGCAGCACAACGACTGAATCGGATGATGCCGCGAGCCGTTCAGAGAGGCGCGGTGTAGCAGAGGGCTTCGCCGTCGAGGACGACCGTTCCGTCATGGTTCGTAACCGTCGTCGCGAGACGGGTCATCGGCTTGTCCGTGCGAACCTCGAGCACCTCCACGCGTCCGGTGATGACATCGCCGGGGCGGACCGCGGCTCGGAAGTTCCAGTCCACGTGCAAGAACACCGTGCCGGGCCCCGGCAGATCTTCCGCGACGACCGCGTTCAAGATAGCGCTCGTCACTCCCCCCTGGACGATGATGCCGCCGAACACCGAACCCGCCGCAAGATCCTCGTCGTAGTGCAGCGGGTTGTGATCGCCGCTCATCTCGGTGAACCGGGTGATATCCTCGCTGCTCACCGTTCGAGACCGGGTCGCAGTCGCACCGACCTTCGGAGCCTCGCCCGCCCACGCCGTATCCATCACCTCTCCCTCCTGCCCGTTGGCGCCACGATACGCGGTACGATGCCTCCATGACCGACCTTTCCCCTGATTTCACGCTGCTCGACCAGGCCGGATCGCCGTGGACCCTCTCCGACCACCGCGGCCACGCCGTCGTGCTGGTGTTCCTGCGGGGAGATTGGTGACCGTATTGCCACGGTCAGCTGGTCAGCCTGGCCTTGCGAAAACCGGAGTTCAATGCGGCCGGTGCGGAACTCGTCGGCATCAGCGTCGACTCGCCCGGCCAACATGCCGCCTGGATCGCGCAAGAGGGACTCAACTTCCCGATCCTGTCGGATCCCGATCGTTCGCTCGCCATCACCCCATACGGAGTAGCCAACCCGACCGATCGCCGCGAGATCGCACTGCCGGCCACCATCGTCGTCGACGCCTCGGGGCATGAGGCAGGGCGAATCGAATCCTCCGACTTCGCGGAACGTCCCCACGAGGACCTCACGCTCGAGATGGTCCGGTCGCTCGGACTGGCCCCGGTCGATCAACCTGATCCGGCGGCCGGAACCCCCGAGGCCGGAAAGGCGCTGATGCCGCTGGGGAGCCTGCGTGCCTACTTCCGAGGAGCGAAGTTCGCCGCGGTAGCGATGGGCCGTCGCTTCCCTGTTGCCGAGGAGAACGCCAAAGCCTACGCCGCCACCATGGACCGCTACATCGAGGCGGTCGGAGAGATGCGCGCGCAGATCTCAGGCTGAGCCGCTCGCGCGCCGCTCGATTCCGGGACGGATTCCCGGCGCTTGCACGAGCGCTCGTCCGAGCCGTTGCACGCCGGAGACGATCACATCGGTGGGCTCCGCGGCGAAACACAGCCGCATGAATCCGGGCTCACCGACGTGGCAAGCCGCGCCCGGGGTGAGGTTGACGTTCGCCTCTTCGAGGATGCGCCGCCAGAGGAGGTCCTCCTCCTCCCAGGTCACCTCCTTCATGAAGGGCCGCATGTCGCAGAGCACGAAAAACCCGGCTTCGGCCGGCTGATACCGGATGCCCGCTGCGTCGAGTGCCGCCATGGTTCGCCGGTACGCATCGCGGAGGCGGTTCTGCATCTCCTCGATGTAGCCATCGACCCAGGCGTCGTCGGAGATGAGCTCACCCAGCATGAACTGGGTATCGCCCGAGCAACAGGCCCAATAGGCCAGCGCATCCACGGCGCTGATCACCTCCGGGTTCTCGCTCATGAGCACGCCGCACCGCAACCCGCTGGCCGCGAAGTCCTTGCTGAACGCCCAGACGACGTGGACTGTGTCGCCGAGGGTTGCCGATCTGCTCGCGACGCTCACGAAGGGAGATTTGCCGAACACGGACAGCGCGTAGACCTCGTCGAACACCACGTGGAGGCCGTTGTCCCGAGCCCAGCCGAGGATCCGATCCACCTCCGCGGCGCGGTACACCGTGCCGAGGGGGTTGTTCGGGGTCGTGAACAGCAACGCCTTCACCGGCCGTCCGGCTCCGGCAAGCGCGGCATCGAGGCGTTGCTCCGTCAGCTCGAAGCCGTTGTCGCTCCCGCAATGCACCGGCACGATGGTGAGCCCGTTCCGTGTTTCCAGATCGGCCCAGAACCCTGCGTAGCTCGGTGTGGGCACGAGAACGCCGTCCCCCGGGTCGGCGATGGCGTAGAACAGCAGCTCGAGCACCGAGCCGGCACCTCCCACGGCCATGACATGGTCGGGATCGATCGAACGTCCGAGGAAGGTCCGGCCCATGAAGCGTGCCAGTTGCCGCCGAAAGTCGGCGGAACCGACCATGGAGTCGTATCCAAGGACACGCTCGGGGACATCGCGGCTCTCGAGCATCTTGGGTCGGAGCAGGTCCCACATGAGCTTGTTCTCCGCGACACACATGGCGATGTAAGGATCCGAGAGGTCGGTCGCCGCCGCCGGGACATCGCAGCGATCGAAGTGTTCCCTGATGTACTCCGCCATCGGAGGAGCCGCGATGAGCCTGCGTCCCCGAGACGACAGCCCGGGACCGGCGATCGATTCGGGCGTGGTGGGTGAGTCCATGTGGCGGCCGATTGTATGACGCGCGACCCGAGCCTCGAGTCCGGTCGAATCGTCGCATCTGTGCTACGATCGTCGCATGGCAACGATCTCGGTACGTCAGCTTCGCAACGATGTCTCAGCGGTGCTCCGTCGAGCGGAGGAGGGCGAGGTTCTCACCGTCACCGTGAGCGGACGTCCGGCGGCTCGGATCATGCCGCTGACGTCCCGCCCCTCTTCGATGCCCTGGTCGATATTCCGGGACGCACTCGATCGCGCTGCGGCCGATCCGGACTTGACCGACGAACTCTCCGCCGCTCTCCCCGAAACGACCGACGAGGCATGAACGCACTGGTCGATACGTCGGTGTTCATCGCCCGCGAGGCGAAGCGCCCGCTGCGATCGGATCCCCCGACGGAGGTCGCCGTCTCGGTCGTGACGGTGGGCGAGTTACGGCTCGGGGTGCTGATGGCGCAGGATGTCGAAACGCGTCACCGTCGCCTGGCGACGCTCGAGTTGGCCCTCTCGCTGGATCCACTACCGATCGACGACCGGGTGGCGGACGTATGGGCAGGGCTCGTCGCCGGCCTCAGAGCCCAGGGACGTCGCATGCCTCTGAACGACAGCTGGGTCGCCGCCACCGCGATGGCCCACCACCTCCCCGTCGTGACTCAGGATGACAACTTCGACGACGTACCGAAGCTCGCGGTCATCAAGCTCTGACCACGAACCCGGCTCGACCGGCAACGCGGAGCCCGAACGCCAGGAACAGCAGGTTCCCGAGGGATGCGAGGGCGAGGATATCGAGCCAGTTGCCGTTCACGGTCCGACAGGTAGGGGGTCGCGACTTCCCTCGCAGTCCCGATGGCGCCGGATACGAGAGCAAAGGAACCTGCCTCCCGCGAGAAGCCGTGCGATAGAGTCATCAGGGGGAGGAGAACGACTTCTACGCCCACTTCCTGGGAACCCTCGCCGGCGCCCCGATCGAAACGCGGGAACCCCCTCCGGTCAACGATGTGTCGGCGCCCGACAGTGTCGAGTCGACGTCAACGCCTGAGGAAGTTCTGGCGTTCTGGCTGGCCCGAGCGTTCGCGGGGGACGCGATGGCCGCCGCATCGGCGGTGGCGGCAGACGCTCCGTGGGTGGGATTCGGCAGCTCACCGGACGTCTTCATCGAAGGCTCGGAGCCGTACGAGGCGTTCGAGATCGCACTGGCATGCACCTCGGACGACACGCTGGCCTCGTGTGATCTGGAGTGGAACGACCTCTGGATCGCCGCCAACCCCGACCTCGAACACGGCGCCCTGGAAGTTCAAGCCGAGGTCGGGAACGGCACGATCGTGGCGTTCCGGGAGTTCAGCTTCTCCACCGAGATGCTCGAGGCCTTCGAGGGTCATCTCGGATGGCTCCAGACCGAACAACCGGAACGAGTCGAGGAAGCCTGTACGGCCGAACCCGCCTCGAAGCTCTGCAGCGAGTTGCTCATTGGCACGGTCGAAGAGTGGGTGGAGAGCCGATAGCGGCGATCGTCGCGTCTTCGGGCCGCCGATATCGACGTCTCCGCACCTTGCCTCAACCGGTCAGCGGGAGTCGAAGCTCGACACCGAAGCACCCCACCTCGCCGCGGCCCCGGGCCCAGCCACCCCGGATAACGGCCGGGCAGTTGGCGGCAGCGTGCAATTCGATGCTCTCGTCGATCAGGGGCCGGAGGGCAACGGCATCATCGTGACGGAGGTGTCCCACCGGGAGTCCGCCGATGCGGACCTCCACGGCGCTGCGGTCGTGGACGTTGCCGGGGTCGGGAACGAGAGAGGCCACGGCTTCGAGTTCGACGCCGCCGTAGTGCCGGCGACCGCCGGCGATCTCGAGGAGGGCGTCCTGGTGATAGGACTCCCCGACCACATCGACCGCACGATCCCCAGACACGGTGATGGGAACGCGGGGCCCGACGCGACCGTGTTGCCGACGCCGGGTCGCCGTCGGGTGTTCCTCACCGAGCAGGTCCAGGAGCACCCCGATACCGCCGCCCTGGTGACACCCGAAGCAGTACCAGCGGCACCCTGTGGCGTCGATGTGGAGCGAAGGGTGTCGATCATCGTGAAACGGACAGCGGTAGTAGCGGTCACCGTACTGCAGTTCGATCCCGGCACGGGCCCACGCCTCCTCGAACTCGATCTGTTCCTGGGTCGTGCGCTCGGCCGATTCGGGGGCCGGATGCGTTGACGGGCGGTCGGGTTCGCCGCGGACGAGCGATGTCAACCAGGATGGCACGGGAGCCGGGGGAAACGATGCCGGGTCCGCCAGCCACCGGTAGTGATGGCCGGAAACATGGCGGCTGGGCGGTGCCACCACCATGCCCCCCTCCCCTTTGAGCTCGAGACCCGGTCCGAGCTCGACCGACGGGATTCGCTCCCCCGCCAACCGGAACCAGTAGTGCCACCCTCCGCCGCCGGTGCGATCCACCACCGTGACGGGCAGCGGATCCCACCGGTCCTCCAGCACCTCCAGGGTGTCTTCTCCGCCGTTGCGCGGGTCGACATCCAGGACCACGACTCCGGACACCGCGCCGGTCACGACACCGACGTTGGCATCCGGCCAGCGAAGCCACCAGGTCGCGACCGTCTCCTCAGCAGCGGCTTCTTCCATCGCCATCTCCCAACGGATCCGGGGATGTTTGCCCGCGGACGGGCAGCCGGGACGCCCGCACGAACATCCCTCCGGCGTTGGCGTGTGGACCGGCACCACCGACCAACCGCCACGGGCGTACCGCAACGCGGCCGCTCCGAGATCCCGGCCCGAAGCCGACTCGGTCGTGGCCTGCATGTCCGTCTCCCGAATGTCGCGATCTTCTCGCTGCACCCTCTTTCTCCGCCAGATCGCCGGACTCCGCAAGAGGCGAACGCCACATGTTGGAACCGCATCGTCATCCGGCGGCCAGGAACTGCTCCTCGTCGCGGACGGCGACGTCTCGAGCGATCGTGTCGATGGGAGCCGGTCCGGGTATCGCCCCACCGGGAACGTGTTCGGAGACCTTGCGGACCTGAGGTTCGAGACGCGCCTCCCACGACCCCACCGCGGAGTTGTAACCGTTCACCGCGGTGTTGAGCTTCTTGCCCACATCGCCGAGATGTTTCGCGAACTTGGCGAGCCGGGTGTGGAGCTCCTTCGTCTCGGCGACGATCTCACGGGCCTCGGCGACCGCTCGATGTTCACCGATCACCTGGGCCGTGACCCCGAGCAGCGCCAGCAGAGTGACCGGCCCGGCCAGGAGCACCCCCTCCTGCCTCACCTCATCGAACAGCGTCGGACGTGCCCGCATCGCCTCGACGTACAGCCCCTCGTCGGGTAGGTACATCACGACGTATCCGCCCGCCGCTTCGGACTGATAACCCCGCCGCTTGAGCCCGCGTGCCATCTCCACCAACGACTTGCCGTGCTGGTCCAGCAGCCGGCTGCGCTCGTCGGCGTCCTCGACCGCCTCCGCCTCGGCGAAGCGAGCGATCGGGAACTTGGCGTCGACGATGATCTTGCGGCCGTCGGGGAGTTTCACGACCCCGTCCGGACGTCTGCCATCGACACCATCGACCTTGTCGATCTCGTAGTCCCTCCCCTCGATGAGCCCGGCGTGCTCGAAAGCTTGCCGAAGCGACAGCTCGCCCCAGCCGCCGCGCCCCTGCGGGTTCGTGAACAGGGACGTGACGGCGCCGACGCGTTCGTCGACCGACTGCAGCCGAGCGTTCATGCCGCCCTCCAGCTGCGCCAGGCGATCCAGCACGTCTCGATTCACATCCCCGGGTACCTCGACCTCGCCTCGGCTCCGACGCCCCAACAGGACGGCCTGGACCACCACCGCGATCGCGAGGACCGCGACCACCAATGCCAACACCACGTTCATCGCAACACTCCCTTCGTCTCGTCACAACATCCACCGACGGAAAGCATGTTTCGCAGTTCCATCCGCATGTTCCAGCATCATGACGATCGGGTGTGACAGATTCGCGCCGTCGACGAGAGCCCCCGCCAACACCAAACCCCCGGCCGCTCGTCAGGGACTGGACCCCCAGTCCAGCGAGAACGTTCGGACCGGCATCTCCTCGACCGGTTTCTCCTCGGCCATCCCGGAGGTGTCGGCCATCTGGTCGAAACTGTCGGCATACCGCCTCGACCCGGGGCGGGCGGTGATGCCGTGCGCCACGATGCTGGCCATCACCGTCCAGCTCACGACGAGCAGGATGAATTCGCCCCCCGGCAGGTCGACCTCATCGACGATCAACAACCCGAACAGGATCGACGCCAGCCCTCGCGGTCCGAACCACCCCATGAACAGCACCGACTCGCGGCGCAGGCCTGCGCCGATCATCGACAAGCCCACCGGAACCATCCTCACCACCGTCAGCGAGAGGACGACGAAGACGGCGATCTGCCAGGTCAGGTCGCCGAGAGCAGGACCGGCAACGAGAGCGCCGAAGAAGAAGAACGTCAGCATGCTCAGGAGCTGGCCGAAGTCCTCGGTGAAGTCCTGGACGTACCGGCATTCGGCTCTCGCCACCCACCCGAACGCCAACCCGGCGACGAACGCCGCGATGAAACCGTTCCCGCCGACGAGTTGCGCCCCGGTCACCGCCAACACGGCGACGGAGAGGGTGGCCAACTGCCGAAAGATCCCATCGATCCAGCCTCGTTGCACCGACACGCGGATCAGGAAACCTCCCCCGGCCCCGGCCACGAGTCCGACGACGAGAGCGAAGCCGATCTGTTCGACCGCGAACCGGAGACCGCTCACCGTCGAGACCCCCATCTCCATGGCGGCGATGCCGACGAGGACGGTGATCACCGGGAGCACGAGACCATCGTTGAGACCGCTCTCGACGTTGAGTGCCTGTCTGATCCGCACGGGCACACGACGGTTCGTCACCACTTCCTGGCCGAGCGCGGCGTCGGTGGGGGCGAGGATGGCGCCGATCAACGCCGCTTGCGGCCATCCGAGCCCGGTGAAGAGACCGAGCGCCGCGGCGGTCCCGGCACCGATCGTCAACGGCAGCGCGATGCCCAAGAGCCGCGCGGGGAGCCGAAACTGCTTGCGGAGCACCTTGAGATCGATCCGAATGGCGTCGGAGAACAGCACCAGCCCCAACGTCGCCTCGGCGAGCAGTTCCACCCCACCAGCGGTGAAGGGCAGATCGACGAGCCCGAACCCGGTCGGTCCAACCAGGATGCCGAAGAAGACGAACACCATCGGCCCCGTGATCGAGAGACGAGACAGACGACGCGACACCACGCCGTAGCCGAAGACGAGGGCAGCGAGGATGAAGAGCCCGAGGGAAGCCATGCCGCCAATCTAGAGAAGCGAACGCGACGAGGACACGATGACCGCATCCGTATCTGCCGCCACCCCAACGCGAGTACCGCCACGTCGAGACCGGTTGCATTGCATCACGCATTGCGTGATGCAATGCACATGGCGCAACTCGTGACCAGGATCGACGAAGGTCTCGCCGCCCGCGTGGATGAACTCGTCGCCGCAGGTGTGGTCGAGTCGCGATCCGATGCCGTTCGGCGCGGGCTCCGGGTACTGATCGACCAGCATCGTCGCCGACGGACCGCCGAGGCGATCGTCCGCGGCTACCAGGAGCGCCCTCAGACCGAAGAAGAGGTCGGGTGGGCAGATGAGGCCACGATCCGCATGTATCGGCGAAGAACGGTGGTGACCCCTGCCCAGGGAGACATCTGGTGGGCTGAAGCCGGGGACAAGCGTCGCCCGGTCCTCATCGTGAGTCGAACCGAAGCGATCCCCGTTCTGACCTGGGTCGTGGTGGCACCCGTCACGCGAACCGTGCGCGGGATCCCAACCGAGATCCCTCTCGACGCCGACGACGACATGGCGGTCCCCTGTGCCGCGGCCTTCGACAACCTTCAACCCATCCGGAAATCCTTCCTCACCGAGATCGCCGGATCGGTAGCCCAGCCGCGGTCCGAGATCTGCCGGGCACTGAGCGCACTCGCCGACTGCTGACGCCCGCGGTCGGCGCGCTCCGCCTCTTCGGGGCCATGGACTCGCTTCGCAGGGAGAAGGGAACCGACTTCGTCACGACCGACCCGTCGCGCAGCGAGTTCTGGGCCCGCGACCGCCTCGAACGGCTCGAGGGCGGCGAGCTCGCTGCGTTCGAGGCGGGCCGAGCGATGAGTCTCCACGAGGCGGTTGGGTACGCGACCGGGTCCGTGGAGACGGAGCGGCTCGAGAGCCGCAGGCCGGCGAAAGGCGTGCCCTTCGCTGGATGTCGCGCCCCGATGGCAACATGGGCCCATGCAACGAGCAGCCCGCGACCCCATCCTGATCGGCGGCGGCGAGATCGGACGGTGCCTCACCCGGATCCACCACGACCGGTTCACTCCCGCCGAACGGGTCCCCGACCCCGTGGTCGCGGATCGGATCGATCGGGGAGTGCGTTGGGAAGAAGTGGTGATCGCCGACCTGCTCGAGGGCACCGCCGCCACAACGGTGCGGTCTCCGGGGAGTGTCGTGGACGGGAGTCGGCCGGTCGTCATTCCACCCGGGGTGCGGGCACCCGACCGCGAGGAGATCACCGCACGCGCCCTCACCGCCGGGGTGCCGCTGGTGGTGGGAGGCAGGCTCGCGTCGCCTTCGCGGCATTCCGTCGGAGCGCCGGACCTGCTCGTGCGACTCGACCAGGGTTACGCACCGGTCGACGTCAAACACCACCTCGTGGTCCGCGACGAAGGCATCCCCGCCCACGTGACCCCGACGCGGGCGATCACGAACGTCGCTGGAGCCGAGGCCTTCTTCAAACCGGACCGGAGCCAGGATCTGCTCCAGGTCGCGCACTACTGGCGACTCCTCGATGAGGGCGGCCATGCCGATCCCGGTCGATTCGCCGGGATCATCGGTTCAGAGCCCGGACCGCTCTGCATCTGGGTCGATCTCGGAGCCGCGGACCCCACCCTCCTCGACGTCGCCGCCGCGGAGCTCGATGAGGCCGTTGAGGCGATCGCAGCCGGCCGGGAACACCCCGAGACGCCGCTCGTCCCCGCCGTTTGGCGTGGGATCTGCCGAGCTTGCCCCTGGCACGCCTTCTGCCGGGCCGGACGCGAAGCCGTCGACCACGTGTCGCTGCTCCCCACGGTCCGACCCGCCGACACCGAGCGGCTGACCGCAGCCGGTATCAGCACGACCCGGCAACTCGCGGCCGTCGCCCCCGGCACCATGCTCGACGACTACGAGATCGACCGCGAATCGCTCCTCGAAGCAAGGGCCCGCAGCCGGGGGGCCCTCCTCCGTCGCGACGGTGTCGACCTCGACCTGCCGTCGGCCGACGTCGCCGTCGACTTCGACATCGAGACCTACCAGGGCATTATCTACCTCGCCGGCTTGCTCATCACCGAAGCCGGGAAATCCACCTACCGACCCATCGCCGACTGGACCGCCACCGACTCAGGCGAACGGGAGGTGATCACCGACCTGTTCGCGTTCTTCGACCGATTGGCCGACCGCGGGAACGCGGTCGTCTACCACTGGACGGGCTACGAACGGACCATGCTCCAGGCCGCCTCCGACCGTCACGGGGTCCGGCTGCGGACCGCACCCGATGTTGACACCTGGTTCGACCGCCACGGCTGTGACCTGTGGGCCTGGACCAAGGCTCGCTTCGTCTCCCCCGACGGGTATTCGCTCAAGGTCGTCGCCCCGCTCTGTGGTTTCGCCTGGCGTGACGACGACCCCGGCGGGGCCCAGTCCGAGCTCTGGTACGCCGACGCCGTCGCCGGGGACACCGCGCAGCGACGGCGGCTGCTCGACTACAACGAAGACGACGTTGCCGCCCAACTCGCGATCCGCCGCTGGGTTCGCGATCATGCCGACCGATAGCCGTGCCCCGAGCACCACCGGTTAGGATCGCTGCGTCAGGAACAAGGACATGTCGGGTGACACGCACCGGGCCGGGAGGTCTCGAGTGCCAGAGAGTGGAGGCGGTATGAGACAGAATCGACACAGTGTGAGGCGTTGGTCGCGCATGGCAGTGATCGCCATCGCGATGATGCTCCTCGTCGCGATGATCGGGCCGGCGTCGGCGGTCACCGACGGCGAACTCGCCGGAGAGGATCATCCCGAGGTCGTCCTGTTGCTCATGGAGGTCGGCGGACAGCTGGCGTTCCGGTGTACGGGCACGATGATCGAACCGGACATCTTGCTCACGGCCGGGCACTGCACGAACGACTTCCCCGGCGAGCCGTATTCGGGGATGAGGGTCTTCTACGAGTCGGACGTCGACGGCGGGAACAACAACTATCCGCTCGCGGGACCGAACAGCATCGAAGCCAAGGCCTGGGCTGCGCATCCGGACTACGAGACCGCCCCCCTTCTTCGTCATCGACGTTGGCGTCGTCAGGCTCGTCGCGGACGTCCCCGGGATCGAGTCCGGATGCGCAGCCC